>FWWL01003010.1_pt1 | contig 32301 bp, 44 predicted proteins | sample 2228331 | NCBI WGS metagenome assembly FWWL01 (sample SAMEA103939775, study PRJEB20133) | metagenome
CGTCGGTTTTGTGCCGCGCTTCGCGCGGCAGTCAATTTCGTTCAAAATAGGTTCGGATTTGGTAGTATAAATGTTCCAGTATCAAACTTTCAGATTTTTTGTCCGCTGTTTCGGCGGCGCTTCGCGCCGCCTTATACGGAAAAATGAACTCGCCGCGCACGGCGCGGCTCGCCAAAAAAAGTTCGAACCAAAGATTTCTTTGGCAGCAATCTTTTTCTCTAAAAGTTTGCTATCCCTGGCGATTTTTGAGAGGTTTTGTATGTAATTTATCCATCTTTCCATCGATTCGAGCCAATTATTCTGCTTTTGTTCAAACCGAACAGTTTTCTCTTCCAGCGACTTCTTTTCCAAAAGAAGTTTTATTTTTTCTTGACGATAAATTTCTCTTTCAACGCCTTGCTCCAAATAGCCGCCCAAGAGTCGCTGGAGTTTTACATTTATTACTTTTATCCTTTCTTTGTTTTCTCGAACAAAAGTAGAAACAGATTGGGCGGATTTTGTTTTGTCTTTTTTCAACATTCCTAAGAGTTTTTCCGCTCAATCCGACCGCAAAGAAAATTTTTGAAGCAGAAAGGAAATTTGTTCATCTAATTCCTCTTGGCGAATACAGGGTTCGGGACATTTGATTGATTTGTTTTTCTTGGTGCAATGGTAATAAATATAATTGATGTTCATTTCCATTTTTCTGTCTTTTAATCCCGTATTCGCCGGTTACCATCATGCCGCAAGTGCCGCAATACATAAGACCGCAAAAAACTTGCGGTTTATTTTTTGTTTTGCGGCGAGGTTTTCCTCTTTGCTTCAAAATTTCCTGAACTTTATTAAAAATTTTCTTTGCGATAATTGGCTCGTGTTTGCCTTCGCAAATTTCTCCGGCATAGCGGAATAGTCCGCAGTAAAAGGGATTTGAGAAAATAAAAGTGGCTCTCGTTTTGTGGATTTTCTTTCCGCCGCGGGATATTATCCTACGTTGCGCCAAAAAGTCGCAAATATCCTCTAATCTTGAATTTCCTTTGGCGTAAAGTTAAAACACTTTTTAATGATTTTTACTTTCTTTCTATCAACAATAATTGGTTTATTCCTTGAATCGTTGATATAGCCGATTGGCGCAAAACTTGGGTATTCTCCTCGTTTCACTTTTTGGCGCAAACCACGCTTCGTATTTTCGGAAAGAGAATCCACATAGTATCTGCTTTGCCCAAATGCGATATTGAGCATAAATTTTCCCTGCGGCGTTGGTTCAAACCAAAAAGTAGGAAATTTTAATGCCGCAAGTTTTCCTGTATCCAAAAGAAAGACAAGTCGGCCGTCGTCAACAGAATTGCGCGCCAACCTGTCGGGATGCCAAGTCAAAATTCCATTTGCTTCGCCGTTTTCAATTCGTTTCATCATTTCGTTAAAAACAGATCTGCCCGGAATTTTAGCTGATTGTTTTTCAATCAAAATATCAACAATTTCTAAACTTTCCTTTTCGGCAAAAACGCGCAATTCTGGTATTTGGTCTTCAATAGACCTGACTTGTTTATCCTCAACATCAGTTGACTTGCGGGCGTAGAGAAAAAAATTTATTGTTCATATTTTGTTTTGTTAATTTTAAATTGGACAAAGCAAATACTTAAAAATCGCAAGAGATAACGAACTTTTTTTGGCGAGCCGCGCCGTGCGCGGCGAGTTCATTTTTCCGTATAAGGCGGCGCGAAGCGCCGCCGAAACAACGGACAAAAAATCTGAAAGTTTGATACTGGAGCCGGAGAGAGGATTCGAACCTCCAACCCACGGTTTACAAAACCGTTGCTCTGCCTTTGAGCTACTCCGGCTTAGAAGTGCGCGGGAGAGGACTCGAACCTCCACGGGCAAAGCCCACTACCACCTCAAAGTAGCGCGTCTACCAATTCCGCCACCCGCGCATTTATTTTTTAAATTTCTAACTTCAATTTTTCTAATTTCTCTCTCACTTTTTTCTGAGGTAAAGATCTTAAATAATAAAGTTTGGCTCGATGAATTTTTTTAGGCGAAGAAAGAATTTCTACTTTTCCAATCATGGGCGAAAAAAGAGGATAAATTTTCTCAACACCAATTCCTTGAATGACCGCTCTTACCGTAAAAGTCGCTCCGGGCTCACTTCCATGTTTTCTCGCTAAAACAATTCCCTCAAAGGGGCTTAGTCTTTCTTTCTCCCCTTCTTTAATCCTTTCCCAAACTCTCACTTTTGCTCCTGGTTTAATTTTTTCTAAAATTTCTTTTTCAAGCATAGTTTCAGTCTAACTTTCTTTTTCGAGTCTGTCAATTATTGACTGAAGTTCTTGAGGAAGATCAGCTTCAATTCTAAATCTTTGACCATTCCAAGAAAATTCTAAAGAAAAAGCATGTAAAAATTGTCTTTTCAAACCAAAAGGATTTGATCGAAAACTATAAACCTGATCACCAACAATAGGATGATGAAGACTGGCTAAATGAACTCTCAATTGATGAGTCCTTCCGGTATGAGGAATTAATTCAACAAAAGAAAAATCTGGATAATATTTTAAAACTTTATACTCAGTGATCGCTTCTTTCGTCATCTTTCCTTTGTAAACAGTTCTTTTAGTCGTGCCTGGTTTTAAGCTAATTGATTTTTCAATAATAGCTTTTTTTGGTTTTAACTTACCATGAACTAAAGCAAGATAACTTTTTTTAATTTGATGATTTTGAAAAAGGTTTTTAAAGTATTCAAAAGCTTTTTGATGACGAGGAATTAAAATTAATCCCGAAGTTTCTCGATCTAACCGATGAACAATGCCTGGTCTCAATTTCAAATTTTCACCAACTTTTTTAATCTCTGGATATCTTTCTATTAACCAATCAACTAAAGTTTTTTCTTGAGAAAAATAATTTGGTTTATGAACCAATAAACCAGCTGGCTTATTAACGACAATAAAATCAGAATTTTCGAAAATAATTGAGGGGTTTGAATTTTGATTTTTATTAATTACCAAATTTCAAACAAAACTTGACCACCAACTTTTGCCTTTTTTGCTTCTTCACCAGTCATAATTCCTAACGGAGTCGAAATAACTAATAAACCTTCACCTCCTTTAACTTGGGTAATCTCTCGATAACCACAATAACGTTTTATTGACGGTTTTGATAAAAATTTAACCCCTCTTATTGGTTTTTGGGGATTAAGGGTTAATTCTAAAAACTTTTTTATTGAGCCTTTAACTTCAACTTTGGTTAAAAAATTGGCTTTTTGAAGAATTTCCGCAATTTTTTTATTAGTTTTACTAAAAATCACCTCAACACTCTTTTTCTTTACCGCTTGAGCATTTTTAATTTTGATGATTAAATCAATATAAGACATATTACCAAGAAGCTTTTTTAATTCCTGGAATTTCTCCTCGACTAGCTAATTCTCGAAAACAAATACGACATAAATTAAAATCTCTCAAATAACTTCTTTTTCGACCACAACGAAAACAACGACGAACAACTCGAGTTGAATACTTTGGTTTCTTTTTAGCCCGGGCAATGACTGAAGTTTTTGCCATAATTATTTTTCTTTAAAAGGAAATCCTAACTCACGATAGATTTCGACCGCTCTTTTTCTAAATTCTGCTTTCGGGACAATTGTCACTTGGAGACCAAAATTAACCTTTGACTGATCAGCTTGAATTTCTGGAAAGACAAATTGTTCTCTAAAGCCTATATTTAAATTACCATTTTCGTCTATTTGTTTCAAACTAATTCCTTTAAAATCTTTGACTCTTGGTAAAACAATGCTCACTATTTTTTTCAAGAAATCTTCCATTCTTTTCCTTCTTAAAGTCACTTTCAAACCAACAATTTCTCCCTTTCTCACCTTAAAACCAGCAATCGACTGCCGAGCTAAAGTAGTCATTGGTTTTTGACCGGTAATTAAAGAAACTTCCTTCATCACTTCCGGAAGAATTTTCTCCTCAAAATTCGGCTGAAGTCTTAAACGACCTAAACCAATATTAATCACAATTTTTTCGATAATTTTTTTCATATTAAGAAATAACTTGACCACACTTTCGACAATACCTTTTCTTTTCTCCATTTTGAAAAGTATAACCAACTCTTATCGCTTGATGACAATGAGGACAAACTAAAGCAACATTGGAAACATCGATTGGTCGAGCAATTAAAACAATTTCTCCTTTTTCTCCTTGACGCCTTGGCCGAATATGTTTTTTATAAAGATTCAAACCTTCAACTGTTACTTTTTTTTCTTTAGGATAAGCTTTAATCACCTTACCCGTTTTCCCTTTATCCTTACCGGTTAAAATTTTGACTAAATCACCTTTTTTTATTTTCATAATTTTAAACTAATTCTTCGGCTAAAGAAGCGACTTCTTCAAATCCTTTTTCTTTAATTTCTCGAGGAATTGGTCCAAAAATTCTTGTCCCTTTTGGTTTTAAACCATCAAGTAAAACAACGGCGTTATCATCAAAACGGACATAAGAACCATCAGGTCTTCGAAAATTCTTTTTTTGACGAACAACTAAAGCCCTAACAATATCTTTCTTCTTAACTCCTTTTCTAGGTTCGGCTACTTGAACAGAAGCAACAATAATATCTCCAATTTGAGCATATCTTTTACGACTACCACCAAGAATCCTAAAACATCTTACCGTTTTGGCCCCACTATTATCCGCAACTTTTAAAATTGTTCTTTCTTGGATCATAAGTTTATTTAAGCTTTACCAATAATAATCCATCTTTTTTCTTTAGAAAGAGGTCTGGTTTCTTGAATAATAACTTTATCGCCCACTTTATATTCATTTTTTTCATCATGGGCTTTAAATTTTTTTGTCACTTTATAATATTTATGATAACGGGGGTGTTTTTTTAAACGAGTCACGGCAACCACTCGTGTTTTTTGCATTTTATCGGAAACAACTATTCCTTTTAATCTCCTCATAATTTTTTTTCGTTAATTAAAGTCAAAATTTGAGCAATCGACTTTTTGACATTTCTTATTTCTTGAATATTTTTTACTTTACCGGCTGCTAAATCAAATTTCAACTTCAAAAGTTTTTCTCGAAGAAAAGCAAGTTCCTTTTGAAGTTCAGAAATTGGTTTTTCTCGATACTTTTTTAATTCTTGTTTTTTCATATTAATCTTTAGAAATAATTCTCGTTTTCACGGGTAATTTATGACCAGCGACTCTTAAAGCTTCAAAGGCAACTTCTTTAGAAACCCCATCAATTTCTAAAATAATCCGACCAGGTTTTACCGGGACAACATAATGATCAACATCACCCTTACCACCGCCCATCGTGACTTCTGGCGGTAATTTAGTCACTGGTTTATCCGGGAAAATCCTAATCCAAAGTTTTCCTTGTCTTTTTAAAGAATGAGTAACCGCTCTTCTTGCGGCTTCGATTTGTTGAGCCGTAATCCAAGCTGGAGTTAAAGCCTGTAATCCATAACTTCCAAAATTAAGCTCGACCCCGCGCGTTTCTTTTAATCGATCCCGGGATCTCCCTTTTTGACTTTTTCGATATTTTCTTTTTTTTGGTTGAAGCATATTAAAATTTAACTTTCGCTTTTTTCTTTTTCTTCAAAAATATCACCTTTATAAATATAAACTTTAATACCAACGGTGCCATAGGTGTTAAAAGCCGTTGCTTCTCCATAATCAATATTAGCCCTTAAAGTCTGAAGGGGTAAACGACCGGCTTTTAACCAATCGCTCCGAGCAATTTCGGCACCATTTAATCTCCCAGAAACTTCTACTTTTGCTCCTTGAACTCCTCGATGTTGCATAATCAAATTTAAAGCTCTTTTCATCACTGTTCGATAAGGAATTCTTTTTTGAATTTCAAAAGCCATTTGTTGGGCAATAATTTTAGCGGAAACTTCTCCTTTTTTCAATTCCTCAATTTCAATTTTTAAATTAAAATCTAAAGGTTTTTTATTAGCTTTTCTTAAAGCGATAATTTTTTTCTGAAGTTCGTTTTTTAAATCTTCAACTCCTTTCCCTCCTCGACCAATAATCAAACCTGGTCTTGCGGTTCTAATAATCACTTTTATTTCTTGACCAATTCTTTCAATATCAATAGTATCAATGCCAGCCTTGAGAATTCTTTCTTTCAAAAATTCTCTAATAAGATGATCTTCTTCAAGGTAAAATCTTAAAGATTTTTTATAAAACCAACGACTTGACCAAGGAACGGTCAAACCTAATCTCAAACTATTTGGTTTTACTTTCTGGCCCATAGTTTTTAAATTGATTTTCTTCTAAAAATTTTGAAAAGACCTTTCTTTTCTTCCTTTAGTTTTTCTTTTTCTTCCTGAGGTTTTGGCGTTTCTTTTTTCTCGGCTTTTGGTTTTATTTTTTCTTTTTTCGGCTTTTCTTTTTTTTCTTCAATAATTTTAAATCGAGGGGGTTTAAGATTTTCATTAATCCCTAAAACCAAAGTCACATGACTCATCTTCTTTTCAATTAAACTAACGGCTCCTCGGGCTCTTGGCATCCATCTTTTTAACCTCGGTCCTTGATCAACTCTTATTTCTTTAACAAATAATTTTTCAATATCAAGCTTATGATTATTTTGAGCATTAGCCATAGCTGAACGCAAAAGTTTTAAAAGAGGAAGAGAAGCTCTTTTTGGCGAAGCGATTAATTGGGCCTCAGCTTCATTAACCGGTAATCCTTTAATAAGTTGAGCAACCGCCCTTGTTTTTCGAGGGGCAATTCTTAAATATCTTAATTTTGCTGTCACTTCCTGTTTCATAATTATTTAGAACCTAAAGCTTTTAATTGACTCATTTCTGCTTGTTTAGCTTTTCTTTCTAACTCTCTTTGCATTTTACCACCATGACGAATAAACTTTCTTGTTGGGGCAAACTCTCCTAATCGATGACCAATCATATCTTCAGTTACTTTGACTTCAATAAAATCTTTTCCGTTATGAACTAAAAAAGTATAACCAACCATTTCCGGAGAAATTTCTGAATCCCGTGCCCAAGTTTTAATAGGTGTTTTTGTATCACCACCTAATTTGGCTATTTTTTTCAATAGTTTTGGATCAACATAAGGACCTTTTTTAGAACTTCGACTCATTTTCTTCTTTTTATAATAAACCTATCTGACCATTTTTTCTTTTTTCTTGTTTTCCGACCGCCAGTAATTTTACCCCATTTTGTCTTAGGTCGTCGAGTCCCCCTTTGAGTTTTTCCTTCCCCACCACCATAGGGATGGTCGCGAGCATTCATGGCCGAACCTCGAACGGTTGGTCGAATGCCAAGCCAACGAGAACGTCCCGCTTTACCAATTTCCTCTAAATGATGATCAGGATTTGAAACTTGACCAATAGAAGCATAATTATTCCAAGGCACCTTTCTAATTTCACCCGAAGGTAATTTTAAATGGGTATAACCTTCCTCATTACCTAAAACTTCAATAGCCGAACCGGCTGATCTTCCTAATTGACCTCCTCTTCCTGGATAAAGCTCAACATTATGAACTAAAGTACCAGGGGAAATTTTTCTAAGAAGAGTTCGATTACCAACTTTTAAAGGAACATTTTCCCCACAGATAATTTCATCACCAACTTTTAAATCTTTAGGAGCTAAAATATAACGCCTTTCACCGTCTTTATAAAGAATGCGAGCAATAAAAGCCGTTCGATAAGGATCATATTCAATAGCTTCAACTTTTCCAGGGATATTAAATTTATCCTGTTTGAAATCAACTAAACGGTAAAGTTTTTTATGGCCACCGCCTTGGTGACGAACAGTAATTCTGCCTTGATTGTTTCTTCCGGCATGAGTTTTTAATTTAATAGTTAAATTTTTTAAAGCTTTGGTCATAATTCTTTAAACTTCAATTTTATAACCTTCTTTCAAAAAGACAATAGCTTTTTTCAACACTTGACCTTTTCCTGGTAAACCACGCCAAAATTTTGGTCTTTTCTTTTTTCTAACAATATTAACTTTTTCAACTTTAACGCCATAGATCCTTTCAATTTCTTCCTTGACCATCTTTTTATTCGCAGAACGATCAACAAGAAAGACATATTGATTTAACTTAGATAAATTCAAAGCCTTTTCACTTGTCCAGATTCTTTTTAAAATCGATGGTCGGTCAAAAAAAAGAGGTTTTGAAACTTCAATTTTATCAGAAATCTTTTCTTTAAGATTTTCTTTTATTTCCTCTTTTTCCTCTTTTTCCTCTTTTTCTTCTTTTTCTTCTTTTTCTTCTTTTTGTTTTTTAATTATTTTTTTAAATAAACTACTCATTTTTTAAATAAATTTCTTTTAAATCATCAATCGCCCCTTTTTCGAAAAAAAGATACTTGTGGGTTAAAAGATTATAAAGATCTAAAGAATTTGCTTTAAGAACAATCACTCCAGGAATATTTCTTGCTGCCTTTGAAAAATCTTTGTTATTTTTTGAAACAACAAAACTTACGGTGACTGATTTTTTATCAAAAAAATTTTTTAAAATATTAGCCACTTTTTTTGTTTTTGCTTCTTCTAACTTAAGATGATCTACGACTTTCAATTCATTATCAACCTGTTTTTTTGAAAGAAGACTAAAAAGGGCTAATCTTTTCATTTTTTTATTGATTTTTTTAGCATAAATTTTTTCTTTTCTTGGCCCAAAAACAACGCCACCACCTTTCCATAAAGGTGATCTAATTGAACCATGACGAGCTCGACCCGTTCCTTTTTGAACCCAGGGTTTCCGACCACCACCTCTTACTTCCCCCCTCGTTTTAGTATGGGCAATATTTTTTCTTCGATTAGCTAATTGGGCAACCACTACCTGATGAACTAAATCAGGATGCCATCTAACTTCAAAAATTTCTGAAGGTAAATTGATTTTACCTACTATTTTATTTTCTTGATTAAAAACTTCAACTTCCATTTTTTTAAATAAGAGAAACTTCGACCAAATTCCCTCTCATTCCTGGAACCGCTCCTTTAACGAGAATTTCCTTTTTAGCTAAATTAATGCCAACAATTTCTAAATTTTTTATGGTCACTCTTTTCTGACCCATATGACCAGCCATTTTTCTTCCTTTTATTGTTCTTTGAGGAGCAGTTGGCCCAATAGAACCAGGAGCTCTCAATCTATCTTTTTGACCGTGACTTTTAGGACCGCCAGCAAAACCATGACGTTTAACTACACCCTGAAAACCCTTACCTTTACTTTTTCCACTTACTTTTACTAAAATTCCTTCTTTAAATTCTTCGGGAATTTCTGATTGAGAAACCAAAACCGTTACCGGCACTACTTTATCTTCTTTCCAAATCTGACTCATTTTTAATTTCTTACACAAAACCTTTGTCATAAAATTAAAGTATAAAAATAAACGCCCTTCAGGCTTTATTATTTTAAGAAAAATTAAAGAAAAAATCAATAAATCTATCGGAGTTGAACTTCGATAGATTAAAATTTAGGAGGTATAAAAATCAGACCATTTTAATTTCTACATCCACGCCTGCAGGTAAATTCAAATCAGTTAACGCCTCAATAATTTTTTGTTGAGGATTGACAATATCAATAAGTCTTTTATGAATTCTTAATTCAAATTGTTCACGAGATTTTTTATGAACAAAAGGAGACCGATTAACGGTATATCTTCTAATTTCTGTTGGTAAAGGGATTGGTCCGATAACTTCACCGCCTTGTTTTTTAATCGCTTCCACAATTTGTCTTACCGAACTTTCAATTAGCTTCACATCATAAGCTTTAACTTTAAGTCTTAACTTTTCTTTTTGAACCGTCTCCTCTTTTTTGGTCATATCAAATCCTTATTATATTGAGAATTTAAATTACTTTAAAATCTTAGTGACCACGCCCGCGCCTACGGTTTTTCCTCCTTCTCGAATAGCAAAACGCTGTTTTTCTTCTAAAGCCACTGGCGCAATTAATTTCACTGTTAATTTTACGGTATCACCCGGCATGACCATTTCGATGCCTTCCGGAAGAAAAATTTCACCAGTGACATCGGTCGTTCTTATATAAAATTGAGGTTTATAACCCGAGAAAAAGGGTGTGTGGCGGCCACCTTCTTCTTTACTTAAAACATAAACCTCGGCTTCAAATTCTGTATGGGGAGTAACTGTTCCTGGTTTGGCCACGACTTGACCTCTTTCAACGTCCTCTTTTTTCAAACCTCGAAGAAGAACACCAATATTATCACCCGCTCTTCCTTCGTCAAGGGTTTTTTGAAACATTTCAATTCCCGTAACCACGGTTTTTTGAGTTGGCCTTAAACCGACAATTTCAACTTCTTCGTTTAACTTAATAATTCCTCTTTCTACTCTTCCGGTGACAACGGTTCCTCTTCCTTCAATTGAGAAAATATCTTCAATCGGCATCAAGAAAGGTTTATCAATTTCTCGAGGTGGTTCAGGAATATATTCATCTAAAGCTTTTAATAACTGCCAAATAGGTTGGGCATCCGGATCATCCGGAGATTTAACTTCTAAAGCCTTAAGAGCTGAGCCTCGAATCACCGGAATTTCATCTCCAGGATATTGGTATTTTTTCAAAAGTTCTCTGACTTCGGCTTCAACTAAATCAATTAATTCTTGATCATTAACTAAATCAATTTTGTTTAAAAAGACAACCATTGCCGGAACCCCAACTTGCCGGGCTAATAAAATATGCTCGCGAGTTTGAGGCATAGGTCCATCAGATGCCGAAACTACCAAAATCGCGCCATCCATTTGAGCGGCACCGGTGATCATATTTTTAATGTAATCAGCATGACCAGGAGCATCAATGTGAGCATAATGTCTTTTTTCAGTTTCATATTCTGAATGATGTAAAGCAATGGTAATCCCCCGAGCTTTTTCTTCAGGAGCATTATCAATTTGATCAACAGTTTCTTCTTTTTTAATAAGACCTTTTAAATAAAGAACATGAGTAATCGCCGCCGTTAAAGTTGTTTTTCCGTGGTCAACATGACCAATGGTTCCAACATTGATATGAGGTTTTTTTCTTTCAAATTTTTCTTTTTCGGCCATTTTATATTTTTTATGTTATTTTTTTGTTTCGACCTTAATTAAAAGCTTAGTTAATAATTTTCAACGAAATTTTAAAATTTGTCAAATACTCGTGGGGATAAATTATTTTCTTTTACCTTCAATAATTTCTTGAGCAATATTAGTTGGGACTTCATCATAATGAGAAAATTCCATAGTAAAACTTCCTCTTCCTTGGGTGATCGATCTTAAAACAGTGGCATAACCAAACATTTCTGCTAAAGGAACTTCGGCATCAATAACTTTTACCTGACTTCTTTCATTCATCGCTTTTATCTTTCCTCTTCTGGAACTTAAATCACCCGTCACTTCCCCAAGAAAATCTGGTGGGGTAATGACCTGTAATTTCATAATTGGTTCTAACAAAACTGGTTTTGCTTTTTTGGCCGCTTCCTGAAGAGCAATGGCGGCGGCAATTTTAAAAGCAATTTCTGAAGAATCAACTTCATGAAAAGAACCATCATAAAGAGTTACTCGATAATCAACTAAAGGATAACCGGCTAAAATTCCTTTTTCGGCTGCTTCTCTTACTCCTTTTTCAACAGCCGGAATAAATTCTTGCGGAATAATCCCTCCTTTAATGGCATCAATAAATTCGAAACCTTTGCCTCTTTCTAAAGGCTCTAACCTTAACCAAACATGACCATACTGACCTCGACCACCAGATTGCCGAATATATTTTCCCTCAGCCTCGGCAACTCCTTTAATTGTTTCCTTATAAGCCACTTGGGGACGACCAACATTAGCTTCAACATTAAATTCTCTTTTCATGCGATCAACGATAATTTCTAAATGAAGTTCACCCATTCCAGAAATAATGGTTTCTCCAGTTTCAGGATCACCACTAACTCGAAAGGTTGGATCTTCTTCAGCTAATCTCCTCAAGGATAAACTCATTCTTTCTTGATCAGCTTTTGTTTTTGGCTCAATTCGGACACTAATCACTGGTTCAGGGAAAATAATTTTTTCTAAAATTAAAGGATGATTAGGATCAGTTAGGGTATCACCGGTAGAAGTATTTTTTAGACCAACAATCGCTCCTAAATCACCGGCAGGAATTTCTTCAACTTCTTCTCGATGATTAGCATGCATTCTTACTAATCGACCAACCCTTTCTTGAAAATCTTTAGTTGCATTTAAAATATAAGTGCCTCTTTTCATCACCCCCGAGTAAACTCGAAAATAAGTTAAAGTACCAACAAAAGGATCAGCTGCAATTTTAAAAGCTAAAGCAGTCAATGGCTCTTTATCAGAAGGATTTCTTAATTCTTCAGTATGAAGTTTTGGGTTTAATCCTTTAACCGGGGGTAAATCAATGGGTGATGGTAAATAATCAACAACAGCATCAAGAAGAAGTTGAATCCCTTTATTTTTTAAAGCGGCGCCACAAAGAACGGGCACTAATTTTATTTCTAAAGTTGCCTTTCTTAAAGCTTTTTTTAACTCTTCTAAAGAAATTTCTTTACCTTCAAGGTATTTATTTAAAATTTCATCATCAGTTTCGGCAATTTTTTCTATTAATTCAGATCTTCTTTTTTCAACAATTTCCTTCAATTCATCGGGAACTTCATAAGGAATAACTCTTTCTCCATAATCACCTTCAAAACGGTAAGCGGTTTTGGTTAAAAGATCAACCACGCCAGTAAAAGAATCCTCAAGGCCAATTGGAATCTGAAGAACAGCCACTCTTGGAGTTAATTTTTCTTTAATTGATTCAACATCTTTATCAAAATTAGCCCCTACCCGATCTAATTTATTAATAAAGCAAATCCTAGGCACTCGAAATTCATCCGCATAATGCCAATTGGTTTCTGATTGAGGTTCAACCCCAGCAACGCCATCAAAAACTACTACTGCCCCATCTAACACTCTTAAAGAACGCTTTACTTCGGCAGTAAAATCAATATGACCAGGAGTATCAATAAGATTTATTTGATATTCAAAATTTTTATCACCATGTTTATAAGTGGGAATCCAAAAACAAGTAGTCGCCGCGGAAGTAATCGTAATTCCTCTTTCTCTTTCTTGCTCCATCCAGTCCATAATTGTCGTTCCCTCATGAACTTCACCAATTTTATGAGAAACACCAGTATAAAAAAGAATTCTTTCGCTGACGGTCGTTTTCCCAGCATCAATATGCGCGATAATACCAATATTTCTTACTTTTTCTAAAGGATATTTTCTTGGCATTTTTTTAGATATAAAAAGAAAAAACAGTTTCCATGAACATTTTTAAAATTTTAAAAATTAAAGTAAAGAAGCAAAAGCGCGGTTAGCTTCGGCGACTTTATGTAATTCCTGCTTCTTTTTAACTGCCGCTCCTTCATTTCTAGAAGCAGCAATAATCTCTTCGGCTAATTTTTGAGCCATCGGTTTTCCTTTTCGACTCCGAGCCGCTTCAATAATCCAGTGAGTCGCTAAAAAAAATTTTCTTGAAGGTCGAACTTCTCTAGGAATTTGATAATTAGCACCACCAATTCTTCGAGAAATCACCTCTTGCATTGGAGAAGTATTTTTAATAGCCCTTTCAAAAACCTCAATTGGATTTTCTTTAGTCATTTCAGCAATTTTGTCTAAAGCCGAATAAAAAATTTTTTCAGCAACAGTTTTTTTGCCGTCTTTCATAAGATAATTTATAAAACGACCAAAATCAATCCGATTGTATTTAATATCGGGTTTAGGCTCTCTTTTTTTATAATAATTTTTACTTCGCATATTAATTAAAAATTATTCCTCTGGCTTTTTGGTACCGTATTTTGATCTTTGCTGTCTTCTTCCTTCAACCCCAGCAGTATCTAAAACCCCTCTGACAATATGATAACGAACTCCGGGCAAATCTTTTACTCGACCACCTCTTACTAAAACCACCGAGTGTTCTTGAAGATTATGACCTTCACCAGGAATATAAGCAGTAATTTCCATGCCATTAGTTAAACGAACGCGGGCGACTTTTCTTAAAGCTGAATTTGGTTTTTTCGGAGTCGTGGTAAAAACTTTTACACAAACTCCTCTTTTAAAAGGAGAAGGAGAAAAAACTGGTTTATTTTTTAAAGTATTGAAATAAAAGCTGAGCGCGGGCGCTTTTTTCTTAGCGACTTTTCTTTTTCTTCCTTTTTTAATTAATTGTTGAATGGTTGGCATTTTAAAGTCAGGTTATAATTTATCAAAATTTATTTATTTTGACAAGAGTTAAGAACGATGCCAAAGATAAAGAAGAGGGCTTGCGACACAGATTGAAGAATAAGTCCCGACAATAGTTCCGATTAAAATAACTAAAGAAAAATAATAAAGGGAAGGTGGACCAAAGAAAATCAAAGCCATTAAAACAAAAATTAAAGTTAAAGAAGTATTTATTGATCTTGCTAAGGTTTCATTAATACTTTGATTAATGATTTCTCCTAAGGTTTTTTTCTGATTTCTTTCAAGAATTAAATGTTCTCGAATTCGATCAAAAACAACAATCGTATCATGAACCGAAAAACCAATAATAAATAAAAGAGCGACAATAAAATTAGTATCAATCTCAATTCCCCGCCACCAACCAAGAAAAACCAAAAAACCAATAGGAAGACTAATGTCATGAAAAAGAGTTAATAAAGTAATCAAACCATATTTCCAAGATTTAATAACCCGTGAGGCTTTCCTAAAAGACCAGGAAATAAATAGAGCAATCCCAGTAAGCACTAAAATAATTGCTAATTTTGCTTTGTTTCTTAATTCTGTGCCAATCGTTGGACCAATACTGGAAAAACTTTTTTCTTCAACAAGACCAAATTTTTCTTTAAGAGCTTTTAAATAAATTTGATGTTCTTCCTCACTTATTGGAGGCAATTTTAAAATAATAGTTTCTTCTGATTTTTTCAAAGTAAAATTACTATGACCAAGACTTTCCTTCAAAAAAGAAGAAATTTCTTTTTCATCAAAATTAACGGGAAAAACTAAATGCCATTGAGTCCCGCCTTTTAAATCAATTCCCATTTTAAAACCAAAAATCGCTACTAATAACCAACTAAGAATGACTAAAATTCCAGAAAAGCTAAGAAAAAAATATCTTTTACCAATAAAATCAATCATTTATTTTTTCATAAAAACTTTAAGAAACGACCTTGTCACCGTAATTGCCGAAAACATACTCACAACCACACCTAAAAACAAAGCTAAAGCAAAACCTCTCACAAAACTTGAAGTAAAGTAATAAAGAATAAAAGAAGTGATCATGGTGCTAATATTAGAATCTCGAATCGAAGGCCAAGCTCTTTTAAAACCTTCTTCAATAGCCATTTGTTGAGAAAGACCTTTTTTTAATTCCTCTTTAGTTCTTTCAAAAATTAAAATATTGGCATCAACGGCCATTCCGATAGAAAGAATAAAACCAGCAATTCCAGCTAAAGTTAAAGTGATTGAAAAAAGTTTAAAAATACTTAAAGTTAAAATAATATAAATTAAAAGAGCTAAAACCGAAAAAAATCCTAATTTTCGATAATAAACAATCATAAACACCATTATCGCCAAAGTCCCTAAAAAACCAGCAAAAATTGCTTTTTGAAGAGAATCCTGACCAAGCTCCGCACTTACGGTTTGTTGATTAATTAAAGTAATTGGTGCCGGTAAAGCCCCAGCATTAAATCTTTCAGCTAATTTTTTAGCTGACTCTAAAGTAAAATTACCACTAATTTGAGCCCGGCCACCAGAAATTTTTTCCTGAACAATCGGCATTTCAATTAATTCATTATCTAAAAATATCGCTAAAGGTTGACCGATATTTTTCTCTGTTAATTTTTCAAAAATTTCGGCTCCTTCCTTATTAAATTCTAATTCAACGACTGGTCGATTAAGAGAATCAAAACCAACCCGAGCTGTCTTGATATAACGACCATTAAGCTGGGTTGGAATAAAAGCTAAAGTGCTGGTTAAAGAAGAAGTTTCGCCTTCAATTTTTTCTTCTTTCACCTCTCGAAAATCCAAAAAAGGAGTTAAACCAATCTCTTTAATTGCTTCTTTAACATCTTTAATTCCTGAAAGTTCAACGATTAACCGATGCTCATCACCAACAACTTCAGAATAAACCTTAGGTTCACTGACACCAAAAAGATTAACTCTTTTTTCAATGACATCTCTTAAACCTCTCATCACCGTTTCTCGATCTTGAGTGGCCACTTGATTTAAATCAACTTTATAAACTAAATAAGTCCCACCAACTAAATCAAGACCTAAACGCCAAGGCCGAAAATCACTTATTTTATCCCAAATTGGCTGATAAGAAAAAATAAAACCAAAAATTGAAATCAAAAGAATAAAAATTAAAATAACTTGATGACGATTCATAAAACTTTATTATAAATCGAATCAATTTTCATCTTCAACAATCCCTCGAATCCTTCTCACGCCCGCCGAAACCGACTCTTCTTTGATAATTTTAAATTTTCCAATTTCTCCAGTTCTTTTAACATGAGGGCCACCACAAAATTCTTTACTCCAAGCCTCTTTTAAACTTTTCCCGATATAATAAACTTTAACCACTGGCGGATATTTTTCTTTGAAAAAATGAAGAGCGCCGGTTTTTTCAGCTTCCTCTTTAGGCATTTCTTGAAAATTAACGGGTAAATCTTCTTTTATTTTTTGATTAACTAAATTTTCAATTTGTTGAATTTCCTGAGGAGTAAGTTTTCGGGAGAAGGTAAAATCAAAACGAGTTCTTTCGGCGGTAATATCTGAACCCATTTGTTTTACCGTTTCTCCTAAAACTTCTCTTAAAGCTTGATGAAGAAGATGGGTGGCGGTATGAAGTCTAATTACTTTTTGAAGCTCTTTTTCATCTCTTGCCTTTAATTCACCCGTATCTAAAATTAAACCATGACCACCAAATTTTCTTTCTTGACCAATTCGAGAAATTTCTTGATGACGAGCGAATTCTTGATTAAAATCTTCAAGGGTTAAATCTTTTGTTTTTTCACCACCAATTTCTTTTAAAATTTCAAAAGGTAAACCATAACTTTCATAAAGCTTAAAAGCGGTTTTAGCATCAACGACTGAAGTTTTTTCTAAAATCTTCAAACCCTTCCCTAAGGTTTTTTGAAATCTCTTTTCTTCTTCAGAAAAAACTTCCGAAATAATTTTTAGATTAAGTTCGGGATAGAAATTTTTATAATTTAAAACAATAACTTCAAAAATATCCGGCCAGGAAATTTTATCTTTGTTTAAAAAATTATAAACCATGACCCTTCGGATTAATCTTCTTAAAATATAACCCGCTTCTTTATTCGATGGTCTGACGCCATCAGAAATCAAAAAACTAATTCCCCGAAGGTGATCAGCAATAATCCTTTTTACTCTCGGATCAAAGGATTGAGGAATGATTTCAAATAAAGGGGAGAAAAGATCAGTTTCAAAAATCGTTGATTTTTTTTGAGCGATCATCGCCAATCTTTCCAAACCCATGCCGGTATCAACCCCAGGATTTTTTAATTTTTCTAAATGGCCATCTGGATATTGATAATATTCATTAAAAACTAAATTCCAAACTTCAAGACTTTGGCCATTAATATTTTTAAGATAAATCTCGGTTGTTGGACCACAAGGACCCTCTTTACCTGTTGGTCCCCAAAAATTATCTTTCCGGCCAAATTTTTTAATATTTTTTATCCCTAAAGAAAACCAAATTTTCTCTGATTCTTCATCATAAGGAACTTCTTCATCGCCTTCAAAAACGGTTACATAATCAATTTCAAGATTCATCCAATTTTTTCCGGTAATAAACTCATAAGCATATTCAATGGCCTCTTTTTTAAAATAACCACCAAAAGAAAAATTACCTAACATCTCAAAAAAGGTTAAATGAGAAAAATCACCAACCTCTTCAATATCCGAAGTTCGAAAACATTTTTGAATGGAGGCGGTATTTTTACTTCCAAAATCTTTTAAAGGATCAAGTTCACCCGTAAAATATCTTTTAAATTGTTGCATGCCCGCGGTTGTTAAAAGAACCGAAGGATCATCAGGAATTAAAGAAGAAGAAGGAACAAGGGTATGATTTTTTGATTGAAAAAAATCAAGAAATAATTTTCTAATTATTTCGGCTTTCATAATTTTAATTTTATATTTTATTTATTTTTCTTTTTCCCTTAAAAAGGCTGGAACTTCCCAAATTTTTTCTTCCTCTTCTTCTTTTTTTAATTTCTCAAAAAAAGCTAAATCCTCCTTGACTTTTTCTTTTTTCTCCTCCTCAGGTTTTTTTTCTGAAACTTGTTTTTCCGAAGGAATTTTTGAACTCAAAAAAAGATTAGGTGTTTCTCTTCGATCAAGAAGGGCATTAAAACCGGTAGCAATCACCGTGACCTTAATTTGTTTATCCTTAATTCGATTATCATGATAAGCTCCAAAAATAATTTTTGCGTTCGGATCAAGATTACTCGAAATAACTTTAGCAATTTCATTCACTTCATGCATTTTAAGATCCCGACCGCCGGCAATACTAAAAAGAACTCCTCGGGCACCTTCGATAGAAAAATCTAAAAGAGGAGAATTAATAGCTGCTTGAACTGCTTTAATCCCTCTTTCTGGACCACCGGCAACGCCAATTCCTACTAAAGCAACCCCACTATCTTTCATAATTGATTTAATATCAGCAAAATCAACATTAATAATTCCTGGGATATTAATAATTTCGGCAATCGCCTTAATGGCATTCTTAATCACTTCATCAATATAACTAAAAGCTTTAATTAAAGAAGTATCTTTATCAATAATACTAAAAACCCGATCATTCGGAATGACCACTAAAGCATCAACTTTATCTTTCATTCTTGAAATTCCTTCCAGGGCAATATTCATTCTTTGAGTCCCTTCAAAAGAAAAAGGTTTAGTAACCATCCCAATGGTTAAGGCCCCTTTTTCTCGAGCAATCTCAGCAATAATCGGACTGGCGCCCGTGCCTGTCCCACCACCGAAACCAGCCACGACAAAAACAATCTCCGCTCCTTCTAAAATTTCTCCTATTTCCGAACGATTTTCTTCGGCTGCCTGTTTTCCTAACTCCTGATTCATTCCGGCGCCTAAGCCTTTAGTCAAAGCCCGGCCAATACAAAGCTTTCGATGGGCCCGCGTATAATTTAAATCTTGAAGATCAGTATTGACGGCAATAAATTCAACTCCTTTAATCACTTCACTATTCATCATTCTCGTAATAATATTTCCACCAGCCCCACCAACCCCAACAACTTTTATATTATCAACAACTCTTTTCTTTCTTTCTGGTTTTTCTCTCCCTAAAAAATTTTTCAAACTCGCTTCGGGAATTTTTTTCTTTTTTTGATTTTTTTTCTTTTTCATCTTTTTATTTTTTTTCGACCTTGTTTTACGGAAAAAGCGATTTGATAAATTTTATAATTGGATGACCATTAATTTTTGGAATTAAATTATCTCCGGCTAATAAAATCAAACCAGTCGCGACAACAAAATCAGGATCTTCTAACAAAGAATAATGAACTGGATTTAAAACTTCAAATTTAGAAAGATCAGAAACACCAATTTGGGCACTTAATTTCAATTCTTGTTTAATTAAATCTGTTAAACCTTTCAATTTTGTGCCACCACCAACCACGACCACCCCTCCAGGCAATTGAAATTTATTGTCAAAATTTTTTAATTCATTATTTATTAAACCAAGAATTTCTGCAAGTCTGACCTCAATAATCTCAGAAATAAATCTTTTAGAAATTTGTCCACTTAAAGAAGAATCGACGGTTTTTAAATCAAGAAATTCTTTTCTTGAAATATCATTCGACAAAGCATAGCCATAATTTAATTTTATTTTTTCAGCTGCTTCCACCGGGATTTTTAAACCAACGGCCAAATCATTAGTTAAATGAATCGAACCTAAAGGTAAACTTTTAGCCACGACTACTTTATTATCTTGATAAACGACAAAAGAAGTGGTATGAAAACCAAAATCAATTAAAATCACCCCTAATTCTTTTTGTTTTTTAGTTAAAACCGATCGGGCAGCGGCTAAAGGATTAAAAATCTCACCTTCAATTCGAGCCCCAACTTTTTCTAAACATCGATTTAAAGAATTAATATAAGGCGAAAAGGCTTCAATAAGTAAAAGATTAGCTTCTAAACGATTGCCATACATACCCACAGGATCTTGAATATCACCAACTTCATCAACATTAAAATCACGAATTAAATGTTGAAGAATCATAAAATTTGGAGATAATTTGACGGCTCTAGCCGCTTCAATAGCTCTTTCAACATCATCTTGTTGAATTTCCTGATCAGCTCGAGAAACAATGGTTGTTCCTTTTGAAAATCGAGATTTGATGCGATCATTATTTATCCCAACAAAAATATTTTGAACTGCTTTTTTTGAAATTTTTTTTAGCTCTAAAATAATTGAACGAAAATTGTGAGTCGCCTCTTCGAAATCAACGATGGCTCCTTTTTTAATTCCAGCCGATCTTTCTTTAAAAGCTGTCAAGACACCATAATGACCGTCTTTCCTTATTTCAACCACTAAACCTTTAATATTTGCCGAACCAATATCTAAAGCGGTAATCAACTTAGCCATGCTTCTAATCTCTCCATTTTTATCCTATCATTCTTTCTTTTATGTGTATAGCCCAGAAGATGCAAAAAACCGTGGATAACTAAACTTTTAAGATCTTGTTTTTTCTTTCTGATAAAATCGGGAGCTAAAAAAATCTCACCTAAAAATTTTAATTTTTCATCTGGCCTTGGAAAATTAAAAGCTGGAAAAGTTAAAATATTAGTTGATTTATTTTTCTTTCGAAAAACTTTATTAAGTTTTCTAATAAAATAGTTATCAACTAAATAAACCTCAACAAAAACATTCTCCAAACCAAATTTTTGGAAAGCTTCTTGAAGAGTTTCTTTAATTAATTTTTCATTTTTCTTAAATCTTTTTTCAGAGCTAAAAATTTTAACTTTGTTCAAGATTTCTCTTAATGAAATCAGCGACTTTTTCCGCTTCGACTCTTCCTTTAATCTCCTTCATCACCGCGCCCATAACCTTTCCAAAATCCTTTTGAGTTTTTGCGCCAAGCTCAGAAATTTTTTTCTGAATTAATTCTCTAAGTTCCTCTTCGCTTATTGGTGGCGGAAGATATCTTTCAATAATTTTTAATTCCTTTTCTTCTTTTTCGGCTAATTCTTGACGATTTCCTTGAAGATACAAATTAATTGCTTCTTTTCTTTTTTTAACTTCTCTTTGAAGAACTTCAATAATCTCTTCTTCGGTTAAAGAAGGATCGCCACTTTTCCCTCTTTTTTCAATTTCTCGATTATGAAGGGAGGCTAAAATCATTCTTAAGGTCTGAACCTCGAGTTCCTGATTTATTTTCATTGCTTTTTTTAAATCTTCATTAATTTTTTCTTTAATCATTTTAAATCAAACCATATTTTTTCATTCTTTCAATTTCCGCTTCCTTTTTAGATCGGTAAAGAAAAGAAAGCCACCTTTCTCTTTTAGTGACCCGTCTTCCTCGAAAACGTCTTTTTTTAGCCTCTTTTAAAATACCACTTTGCTGAACTTTTTTAGTAAAACGATAGATTAAAGAATTAACACTTTCGCCCTCCTTTTTTTTAACTTCAATCATATTTTTAATTTAGAAGCTTCCTCCTTTTTTGTCCAGCCCCCAAGTAAATGAAGATGGAGATGATCAATAATCTGACCACCTTCTCGACCAACATTAAAAACTAATTTATAACCCTTTAACCCTAATCTTCTGGCGACCTCTTTAGCTCCAAAAATCACGGCAGCAATTTCTTCTTTATGATCACTTTCTAAATGGGCAATGGATTCAATATGCTTTCTGGGAACAATCAAATAGTGATAGGGGGCGGCTGGTTTAATATCTTTAAAAGCAACCACTTTTTCATCTTCAAAAATAATTTCTCCGGGGGCTTCTTTATTAACAATTTTACAAAAAATACAATCGTTCATAATTTTTTAATATTAATTTTGCGACCGATTTTGATTGACCCTTTTTGAAACTTCCTCAATCAAATCTTTTAACAAAATCTCCTCTTGAAGACCACTATCTAATTCTCGAAGAATAATTGATTCTTCAAAAAATTCTTTCTGACCATAAATTAAGGCGATTTTTGCTTTATTTTTATCAGCTGATTTTAATTGAGCCCTTAAAGATTTTTTCCCTAAAGCTTCACTGACAAAAAATCCGGCCTGCCGCAATTGATTAATTAATTTTAAAGCTGATTTTTTTGCCTGCTCCCCAATAGCAATAAAAAAAATTTTTTCCGGTGATTCTTCTAAAGGATTAATTTTTTGAATTTTCATTAATTCAATAATTCTTTCAACGCCATAAGCGGCCCCGACACCAGGAATCGCTCGACCACCAATTAATTCACTCAAATAATCATAACGACCACCACCGCCTAATTCAAAATTAACTGAAGGATGAGTAAATTCAAAAACAGTTCGATTATAATAATCCAAACCTCGAACTAAATAGGGATCAGGTTCATAATCAATTTTATTATCTTCAAGAATTTCAAGCACATTTTGAAAATGATTTTTACAACCAGCACAAAGATAATCAAAAATAATCGGGGCTTCTTTTTTAATCTCCTGACAAATTTTTTCCTTACAATCTAAAAGTCGGAAGATATTTCTTTCATAGCGACGCTGACAATCCTTGCAGAGTTTTGATTTTTTTGAACGATAATAACTTTTTAATTTCTGACGATAAACAGAACGGCAGGCTCGACATCCGATAGTGTTAAGCTTTAATTTTACCTCTTTTATTTTTAAATTTTCAAAAACATCAAGACAAACAAGAATAACCTCAATATCATAAACTGGGTCACTATCACCAATAATTTCAAAACCCCATTGATGAAATTGTCTTTCTCGACCAGCTTGAGGTTTTTCATATCTAAAAAAAGGACCGAAATAAAAAACCTTCAAAGGAGAAGCAAAATAACCTAATTGATTTTGAAGATAACTTCTCATAATCGGAGCGGTATTTTCTGGTCTTAAAGCAACTAATTCCCCACCCTTTGTTTTAAAAGTATACATTTCTTTTTCAACAATATCGGTATTGGCCCCGACGCCTAATTCAAAAAGTTTTGCTAATTCCAAAATTGGTGTCTCGATAAAATGGAAATCGTGCCTTCGACTTACTTTTTCACTGACTTTCCTAACAAAAGACCACCAACAATCTTCTTTAGGTAAAATATCTTTCATTCCTTTTACATTTTGAAGATTGATTTTATTTTTAGCCATTTTAATTATTTTAATTCATAAACCGGTGGGGTAAAAGCCATCACTCCTTTTGGCGGCCAAAGTCTTAATCTCACTAAACCAATAATAAATTTTTCTTTTAAAGGACCCCAATTTCTTGAGTCATAACTAAAATTTCGATTATCACCCATTACAAAATATTCATCCGGACCTAAATCCTTTTCAAAATAATCAACCTGAGGTTTATGAGTGATATAATCTTCTTGTAAAACAAAAAGACCTTCTTGGTTTTTGATTTTAATTACCCCTTTTTCAATAATCACCTTTTCATTAGGCAAACCAATAATTCTTTTTATAAAATAAGAAGAGGGGTTTTGAGGATAGCTAAAAACAATGACTTCTCCTCTTAAGGGTTTTCGAAAACGATAAGTTAGCTCATCAATTAATAGATAATCACCGTTATGAAAATTTGGCTCCATACTTGAGCCACTCACTAAAAAAGGTTGAGCAATAAAAGTTCTTACAATAACTACCACCGCCCCAGCAATAATTAATGACTCAAACACTTCCCTAAAAAACAAAATAAATTTTTTCATAATTTTATTGATTTAAAAACTATGAGATAATTTTAATAAAAATGACCACCCAATTCAAGATCAAAGAAATTAAAGCCATTATCGGTTTAGGTAATCCAGGAAAAAAATATCAAAATACTTATCATAATACTGGTCATCTTTTTGTTGATTTTCTAAAAGAAAATTTAAAAAATAAAGAAATTTTAGTTTTTAAAAATGATAACTATATGAACCTTGCCGGTTTTTTTGTTAAAAAAATTATCAAAAAATATCAAATTAAACCAGAAAATCTTTTGATTGTTCATGATGATACCGATCTTTTTCTTGGAAAATATAAATTTAGTTTTTCTCGAGGAACCGCTGGTCATAAAGGAGTTGATTCAATTACCCATCTTCTTAAAACAAAAAATTTCTGGCGTCTTCGAATCGGTATCAGAAACCCAATCACTCACAAAAAATTAAAAGCCGAAAATTTTGTTTTAACTAAAATCACTCCTCAAGATAAAAAAATTTTAGAAAAAACCTTTCAAGAAATTATTCTTCTTTTTTAAACCCCTAACTAAAGAAGCTGACATCTATCGAAGTTGAACTTCGATAGGAGGAATAAGTTTTACTTTTGGGGTTGGTAATTAAAATTTAAAGAAAAAGCTACTGAATTATCTTCTAAAATTGAAATTGAAGGTAAAGGCAATTCCACATTTTTCACATAATTCTTTTTACTTAAAGCTTCCTTAAAATCTAAAAGAGAAACTTTTGAGGGCGCGATCCCGTTTAACTGAATCGGCTGTTCTAAAGAGCTTATTAATAATCTTTCAATTTTGATATTGTAGGAAGCAGTTAAATTAGTTAAAGTATTTAAAAACTCAAGCCAAGAAACTTTTTGAGGTCCTTGTTCCTTTTCAATTAAATCAACCAAATCATTAAATTCTTGAGCTTTTGATTTTAGTTCTTCTAATTCACCAAGAACCTCCTGGGATTTAAAAGTCGCTAATTGATCTTGAGTTTTTTTGTAATAATCAATTAAGAAAATATCAATGCCAATAAAAATAATTAAAAAAATCGCCATCATCCCCAAAATAATATTTCGCCATAAAATCGTAAAGGAAAGCACTTGTTCCTGATAATATTCTTCAATGGGTGTTAATTGAGTTAAGGTAATCTCTTGGTCCTTTGAACGATCAACGGTACCTCTGACTGCTGAACCTAAAACGACATACCAACTCGGCCCTAAATTGGTAAAACCTCGGGTATCAAGAAAAATTGTCTCTAAACCAAAAGTTGTCTCTAATAATTTTTTAATCTCCTCTTCAAAACCGGGAGCAATTAAAATAATTTGAGACAATTTTTCTTTAAAATAATTAAGAGCGAAATTTAAAACTCTCTGAACCTCTTCAACCACCGTTGCTTCAAAAAAAGAACGGGTAATCTGGCGATTATCTCCTTGAATTGATTTCCAAGAACGAAAATGATCAAAATAAAGTTGACCATTTTTTAAAATAAATAAATCTAAACCATCACTAGAAATATGTAAAACAATATAGGTTTTTGTTTCACTCATTAAAAATTTATTAATAAATCGAGTTAAAGCTAAAGCCGGAAATTCAACGGCTACTGGTTTAAAATTTGCTTCTTCTAAAGCTTGACTGAGATCATCAATTTTTTTTCTTTCAGCAATCGCCCCTAAAAATTCTATTTGATCAAGAGTTTCATTTATTTTTTGCCAACTTAAATAAGCTTTTTCTGGTTGAATCGGAGAGAGCATTTGAAGATTAAGTTTAGCTGATTCATTCATTAATTCAGAATCGATATTGGGTAAATTAAAACTTTGACTAAAAACTAATTCTGCCGGAACATTGACAATGACTTTTATTTTTTCTTTATCTTTACCTGGTTTAATTAGCCGGTGAAGTTGCCGAAGAAGAGAAATAAAATAATCTCGATTTTGAATAATTCCGTTATTTAAAATTCCTGGTGGTATTTTCAGACTGAAAGAATTAATTTTATTTCGATCAATTAAAACATATTGAAGAAAAGCATCGGTAATTTGAATCGCTCCGGTCTTAGGTCTCGAAATTAAAATATCCCAAAAATAACCTAATTTCTCTGAAAATTTGGCCATTCAAATTAATTTTACAACCACCAAAAGATAAGAAGCAAATAAAATTATCCCAATTGATCCTCAGAGAAAATTTTTAAAAGCTCGAGAGTTTTTTATCTCTTGTGTATAATTAAAAAGAATGAAAAGGGGTCAAACAGCTTTACCGGTCATTTTATTAATAAGTATCATTGTCATTGAAGCGGCAATTGCTGCAGCTTTTATCTCTTATTTCTCAAGCACTTCAAGTTTAGGAGAAAGATTAAGTGTTCGAGCAACGACAGCAGCTCAGGCTGGTCTTCGAGAGGGTTTTATAAAAATTTCAAGAAATAAAGAATTAATTTCCCCTAACGCTTCAACTACTTTTTCTCTTACTCTCAATCAAGATATTGCTTCTGTAACTATTAAAAGAAATCCTGAAGGAACTACTTATCAAATTATCTCTATTGGTCAGGCAGGTTCGCGAATGACAAAATTAGTTGGCACTCTTTATGTTGACAAAATTACCGGTGAAGTCCAATTAACTTCTGTTGAAGAAAAACCAATAGAAGAAAGACAATAAACTTTGATTAGCTAATTTATTATCTTGAAGACGTTGCTTGCTGATTGGGTAATGGAGGAGGTAATTGAGATTGAGGAGGAAGTTGAGGTGGAGCTTGAGGAATTAAATCAGGATTAGTGGTAATTAACTGGTATAATTGTCCTCTTGGATCAAGCTTGGTTATCCAAACAACTTCATCTTTATTTATCCTTAAATAATCTTCGGGTCCCCAAAAAACATTTTTAAATCTTTGAATACTTAAAGGATTTTGAGTATTTTGTTGATCAATTTGAAGGAAATAAACCTGCTTTAAACCAAAAGAAGGAAATCTCACTAACTTTCCAAAGTAAAGATTACCATTTCTTAAAAAAACCGCATAAAAATCGGGTTTGCCTAAAAATTTTTGACCGACAATAAGACCGACCAAAGCCAAGAATAAAACAATTACTAAAATTATTAAAATTTTATTAACTTTCATATTTTTTATTTTTTCTTTTTTGACCTTTAATTTTATTATAACATATTATACCATTTCGCCCTTTTAATTTAATAATAAATTATCCCCATATTTTGTAAAAGATATAATTCTGGATTTTTAATGAAATATTCCAAGATAAAGTATACTTAATTAATATAAAATATAAATTCATCACATATTATGATTGTTATTCGAGAAGAAAGTCTTTAAGATTTTTAAGAGTTCCTGTTTTTAAATTCTTCAACCAATTATAGATAGAATTTTTATACTCTTTATGACCACCAAAATATTCAAGAAAAAAATCTCTATAAGTAACTGAAGGAAAATTATTCTTACCCAGATAATCTAAATGACTGCTCCAGCGATATTTTTCAAGAAATTTGATTGCTTTTTTATAATTTCTAAGTTCCTTCTGACGCCATTGAGGAGTGATAAGATCAAGAGGATTTAGATGAATATAATAAGGAAGATGTTTAAAATGCTTTTCATTAGTTATTCGAATTGATTTATACCTACTTTCAAAAAGAGCTCCTTTTCTTTGATATTTTTCATTAAAATAACGAGCATAGCCTTTGTTCAATTTGTGCATAAATTTAGAAATAGCATTTTCTTTTAAAGGTGTAAGAAGTAAATGATAATGATTTGGCATTAAAACAAAACAATGAATATGGACTAATAATTTTCTTGGTTTTCTTTCTTGAGGTATTTTTGATTTTTTAACACTATAATTTCTAAAACCAGTGTCGACGTAATCTTTATTATTGAATTCAAATAGATCATGAATAAATCGATAATAATCGTTGTTTTCAAGAAAAATATTTCTTTTATCTACACCCCTATTTAAAATATGAAAAAATTCCATGATAATATACCATCCCCCCCAATATGTCGTAATCAGATTACGACATATTATTTATTATATCATTATTATATCAAAAAACAAAAAACAAATAAAATAGCTAAAAGTAATAATTAGCTCTAATATGGCGTAATCCTAATATGTCGTAATCTGATTACGACATATTATTTAAAAGTTTAATAAATTCTTCAACTGATAAATCCAAGTCTTTAATAATACCTTTGAGAGTCTTTTTTGTTAAATCTTTGCCGGGATGAATAGGGAGTGTTATTCTTCTACCATCTGGATGTTTGAATTGAGCATGACTTCCTACTTGATGATGTTTATAAAAACCTAATTTATTCAAAACTTTTATCAACTTCCTCGCTTTAATTACTGGAAGTTTAGGCATTATTTTTGAAGATTCAGTTCTTTAAGAGAAAATGTTTGAACTAATTCCAAAGATTCTTCTTCTTGAGGTATAGGCTGCTTATCTTTTAATAATCCCTGGATATGACAAATAATCGCTTCTCTTAAATTTTTCTTAACTTCTTCAATGGTTTTACCACAAGTATGAACACCTTTTAATAAAGGCACAAAACCATGGTATCCTTTTGGTTCATCGGGTTCAATTATAATTCTAAAAGTATAAAATGATTTTTTCATAATTTTTATTATAACATATCTTGAAAAAAATTTAACAATTTTAATAATTCGAAATTTACCATCAAAATTTTTATTATGAATTGATATAATTGCCTACCCAATTCCCTATCCAGCGGAATAATATGGCGTAATCAGATTACGACATATTATATGGCGTAATCTGATTACGACATATTGATTACAATTTCAAGGTTTTTCATTCTAAGAAATACTGAAAAAATCTTTTGTTTTAAGTAGATTTATTTTGTTTTGAATTTTCTCAAAATCTTTATCATCGCTCCAAAGAAAAGTTTTCTCTTTTAAATAAAGAGCTAAAATATCAACATCGGAGGGATCAATGTCCTGCATTAATTCCATAGCTTCGTTTAACAAATCTTTGTAATATTTTTGGGGAACAATCCGAAGAGGTAACACTGAAATAGCTTTTTTAATTTCCTTCTCTGGGACACCTGATCTTTGGGAAATTTCTGGGATATATCTTTTAACTTCTTTTAAAGTAAAAACAGTGGTTATAAATTCAAACCTTGGATCAAATAAAATAAATCTTGATTTACCTCCAAGAAGAGCAGAAATTATAACGTTAGCATCAACAACTATTTTTATTTTCATCTATGATTTAAACTTCCTAAGTAAATGTTCTGGCTTTACCCCTTTTTCTTTCAATCCTTTTTTTATCTTTTCTGAAATAAGAAAAAATTGTAGTTTTTTTAATTCTAAGATTTTCTCTCTTATTGCTTGAGAAATGAACTCTTTCTCATTTTCAAAACCAAATTCTTTTATTATTTCTCTTATATCCTTTTTTAATTGAAAAATAGTTTTAGCCATTATTAAAATTATATCACAAAACTATAATTAAAATAAAGAGTCATCATCCTTAATAATTTTGCAATTTCCAGGTTTTTCATTTATCAACTAGTGACTGGCGAACGAGCGACAGGCAACTTTTTAATAATGGTAATAATGGCGTAATCTGATTACGACATATTATATTGGCCGTGAGATATTATATGGCGTAATAATATGGCGTAATTGGCGTAATCTGATTACGACATATTGATAGTTGAGAGGGGGATATGTTGTTTTTTGTATTTGGGATTTATTTGGGATTATTGAAGGAGTTTGTCGAGATTAAAACCTTCGTAAGGGCTGTCGGATTCGTTGGGCCATTGACGATAATCAAAGCGAGGAGCGGTTAACCGATAACTAATTTCATAATTATTCTCCCCTACGACTCTTGGTTCTCCATAAATTTTAATTTTCAAATTCTTTTCGTCTTTTTCATACCAAACTTTCCCATCAAAATTTGCTGTTAAAAGAACAATTACATTTCCTAATCCTTCTTTTTCTAAATTAATTGTCTTTCCAAAAAGCCAAAGATCACTGCCTTTCACAGCTTTTCTAAAATCAAGTTCTCCAATTAATTTTCCATTTGTTAATTTCAACGAATTCCGATATTTCAAAACGCCAGTTGTCTCTTCTTTCACTCCAGTCATACCACTCATATAAGTAGCATATCTTTTACCTTCAATAGTATAAATAGGGTCAACTGTGCCAGTATCAAGTTTCCCGGCGCCATTTCCAATAACAACAGTATCTGCGCTTGATGTCCCGAATCGAGCTGTGTAAGCACCAGCTGACACAACATCAAGTTTATACGCAGGGCTAGTTGTCCCGATGCCGACGTTGCCGGATGATTGTTGTAAAAATATTCCATTGCTAGCTTGATATGTTCCAATCTTCACTCCACTACCAAATATGCTTTGAATAAAATGGTTAGTATCACCCAAATAAACAGTGGCTGTTTCACCAGAGGCGTCAAAGCTTCCTGTTCCTTGAACAAGAATGTTCCCCCAATCAACTTCTAACTTTGCCCCTGGTGCCGTTGTCCCGATGCCGACGTTGCCGGAATCAACAGCTAAATAAGCTGCTCCTGTAGTTAATAACTGTCCAGGTGTTAAAGTCACATCTTTTTTATAGCCAATATTAAATTCAGATGCTCTATCTACATCTGTTGGTTGATCAATATCAATAATATCAACCGAGGCCACATACCAAGTAAATGGTCTTGTACCTCCAGAAATATACCAGAATCCGGTTGTGGAAAATGTGCCTCCAGAACCAATTTGTTGAATAGCTACATATTCTTCCCATTGACCGGTACCGGCTTGAGAAGTTAACCATGTATATGTTCCACCGCTTCCATATGCGTTGGAAGCGAAATTTATAGTATAACCAGAAGGAATCTTTGCCCAAATTCTATAAACAATTCTGTTTCCTTCTCTATAACATTGACCAACTGCCGTATCTGAGCATCTACCAAATGATTTATAAAATCCACCCCAACCCGGAGAAGGTGTACCTGTATTAGCGTGATCTATCCGTAAAACTCTTCCAGCAGTATTTGGCGCTGTAGCATCTGCTGCCAAACTTAAAGTAATAGAACCAGAGTTTCCATTATCATAAACATAATAACCTGAAGTTCCTTCTAAAAAGTCAGGATTATTGTTAATTTGTCTTCCTTTAAATAAAGCTAAAGTTGATAGTTTTCCGCCATATCTCCAGCTGCCAAGGTTAGAATGTGACCAAGTAATATCACCCCCGGCAATATGCAACTTCGTAACTGGATTCGTTGTCCCGATGCCGACGTTGCCGCCTCCTGGAGCCAGCCATGTCGTCCCATCTGGATAGTTGACTCGGAATAACCAGTTCCCCGGTGTCCCACCATCAGTAAATCCAATTCTATGAATACCATCATAATAATAAGTTAAATCTAACCGGCCACCTCCCTCTCTTTCCATTGCAATCTCTGTAGGATCTCCACCTCTAACATGTAATTTTGCTCCTGGATTTGTTGTCCCAATTCCGATTTTTGTGCCATCATCATAAATGATTGAAGAAGCAAGAGAATTTGAAGTTGACCATTTAGCAAGATAATTTTGAGTGCCTGAACCACTAACTCCAAAAGAAGTATAACAATTATTACCAATACAAAAACCTGTATCTGATCTTATATAACCACCAACAACATCTAATTTATATTGAGGATTTGTTGTCCCGATGCCGACGTTGCCGTTATCTTGAATTCGCATTTTTTCAGTGAATGTGACCCCGAAAGTATTTCCGCTATCACTCGTGTGTGTATAAAAAACTAATGCACCCTTCCAATTGTTTTCCTGACGGATACCATAAATCCCTGCTGTATATACATCAAAGTTTTGAAATGTAATGCCGCCCCCTCGCCCGGGAGTTAAATCGCTGGGATTTGATTGTATCCATAAACCTGCATCGAAGCCTAAAGCTGCATTATCCTTTTTAATATGCAATACCGAACTCGGTCCTGTTGTCCCAATTCCAACATAACCATCAGCTCTGACATATAATCTACTTGTACCTGCTGATTGAAGATTCAAGATATAATAACTTGGACTGGTAGTAGCGATATTAAACAAAACACCACTTCTTGCTAAATCTGATTCATAAACATGTAATTTAACGCTTGGATTTGTTGTCCCGATGCCGACGTTGCCGCTATGATCAAATACTACTTTCCAACCGCTGGGATTCCATTTCCAAAAACCCAACGACATATTTGCGGCATTACTATCGGTAACAGCTCCAATATACCATCCAGCAGGAGTATCGTTAGCTCCTAAAACAATTGCTGCTCTATTATCTCCACCAGCAAGAGTACCGACATTATTATTATTCCAAATTTGAAGCCAACTTTTACTTGCTATTTGACCACGAGCATCTAATTTTGCTACTGGCCATGTTGTCCCGATGCCAACATTTCCAGCTGCATAAAGAACTTTATCTTGAAGACCAGCAGTGGAAGTGGCGCCAACTACTAATTCTTCAGGAAAAGCATAAGGAGAAG
>FWWL01002985.1_pt1 | contig 32220 bp, 32 predicted proteins | sample 2228331 | NCBI WGS metagenome assembly FWWL01 (sample SAMEA103939775, study PRJEB20133) | metagenome
CACCCGCTCCTTGGGATACCCTGCGAAGTACGTATCCGGGTCCCGGGGGTTCCCGCACAGGAGGAAGATCTGCCACCGGAACCGGGTGGCTGCGTGGTCTCCTCCGGCCTCGAACAGCTCCAGCACATGACCGTGGCGGTTCAGGGGCCGCGGGTTGGCCGGGTCCACCTGAGAGGGGGTGCGCCGGTCATTATTCGTGCACACCACGTACACGGTACCCGTCAGCGGGCTGACCTCGATGTCCTCCGGCCGGTCCATCCTCGTGGCACCGAGGCGGTCCGCAGCACCCCGGGTGTTCAGGAGGACGTCCGCCTGGCTGTGGAACCCGTTCTCCGGCGTGAGGGGGCCGTGGCCGAAGACCAGCGGGAGCCACTCCCCCGTCCCGTCCGGGTAGAACTTGGCCACGTAGAGGGTTCCTTCGTCCAGCAGGGTGAGGTTGTGGGCGCGGTCGGTGGGGCGGTACGCCCTGCTGGAGACGAACTTGTACACGTACTCGAACCGCTCGTCGTCTCCGGAGTACACCACGGCACGCCCGTCCCGATTCACCACCACGGTGGCGCCCTCGTGCTTGAACCGACCAAGCGCCGTGCGCTTGCGGGGCACAAACGCAGGGTCGTAGGGGTCCACCTCCACCACCCACCCGAACCGGAAGGGCTCGTTGGGCTCCCGGCTCACGTCAAACCGCTCATGGTACAGCTCCCAGCGGCGCTCGCTGGGACCCCGCGGGATCCCGTACCGGGCGTGGACCCGGCTCCGGGGGTCCTCCGCGGGGAGCTGTCCGGCGTTCGCGAAGTACTGGTGAAAGTTCTCCTCGCAGGTGAGCACCGTACCCCAAGGGGTCCTGCCGCCCGCGCAGTTGTTGAGGGTCCCGCGCACCCGCACGCCCTCGGGGTCCTCCCGCGTGCGGGCCCACGGATGACCGGCCGCCGGGCCCGTCAGCAGGCAGGGTGTTTCCCCCGTGATTCTGCGGTTGTAGCGGGACCCGCGCAGGTAGGTCCAGCTTCCGTCTGGGGCCCTCCGGACTTCCACGACGGTCCCGCCGTGCGCGGCGAGCTCCACGTCCACCATCTCACGGGTGGGACGCCCCTCCGGGTACTCGAAGAACATCAGCTCGGGGTTCGTGTACTCGTGATTGACCCAGAGGAGGCCGTGGGTGGGCGTGCGGGACCCCCGCGGGAGGGGCAGGAAGGTGACGAAGTTGCAGTTGTAGCCGAACTGGCGTGCCTGAGCCTCCGCCGTCTGGCGCCGCGGGTCGAAGGTTGGCGCGTCGGCCGTGACCGGGTCTCCCCACCGGATCAGCACCTGCGTGAGGTAGCCGGAGGGGACCACCACCCAGTCTTCCCGACGCAGCCCCACGGGGATGAAACGGAGCTCCGGAGGTCCACCCGCGGCGCCTGTAGCCCGGCTCAGCCACTGCGGAGTGGCCAGTACCACCGCGGCCCCCAAAACCATCCGAAGGAATTCCCGGCGCGTGAGGGCTTCCTGCAGGATCTCCTGCATGCTCGGGTTGCGCGTGGGATTTGAGGCTTCTCTCAAGCACCCAAACGAGCACTTCCACCGGCAGAGTTGCAGGAAACTTTGCGGTTCCATCCTCATAAGCTCCCCTCCTACTGTCCGCAGTGCGCCACGTACTTCGTGGTCACGTCCCGGAGCGTGGCATGGCCCGCGGGCTTCCCGCCCTCCCGGAAGGCGCTGCCCGGCCTGAGGTTTGCCACGCACCGGCGGGCCGCCCTGTACACCGCTTCCGGCAGCTCCACGTACCCCACGGCCCGCGTGAGGCTCGTCTTCTTGCCCCGCCGCTTGGGATCATCCACCTGCAGGTTCACCCCGGTAGTGGGGCCCACGTACCACTGCGCGAACTGCCGCACCTCAGGCTTGGAGAGGGCGCTTGTGCGGTTCAGGTAGATGAACAGGGGACGGGTGAGCGGGTAGCGGCCGGCCTTCACCTCGTCGAAGGTCGGCGCAATTCCTCGGCACTGGTCGTCGGAGGTCAGATCCACGCGGTCGCTGGGATCAATGGCCACTCCCTTGATGCGACCCAGGTTCTCCTCTAGGTAGGCCAGCCCGAAGTACCCGAGGGCGGATTCGTCGCGGCTGACGAACTGCACCAGAACATTGTCGTCCTCGCTGGCCTGGTAGTCCCCCCGACTCGCCTTCGCTCTGCCTACCACCATCTCCGTGAAGCTGTCGAACGTTCCGGAGTCCGCACCTGGACCCGCTAGGTGCAAAGGTCGATCCGGGAAGGTCCGGCGTACCTGCCGCCAACTGGTGATCCGGCGCTCCGCCTGGGGCTCCCAGATGCGCTTGAGCTCTCCCAGGGTGAGGCAGGTCGCCCAGGTGTTGCGAGGGTGGACCACCACGCTCAAGCCGTCAATGGCCACGGGGACTTCCACGTAGGTCACCTGGTTGCGGGCGCACGCCGCATCCTCCTCCGCCTGGATGGGGCGGGAGGCATCCTGGATGTCCGTCCGCGACTGGGGGCTACTTGCGCAGAACTTCTTGAACCCCCCACCCGTACCGCTAATTCCCACCGTGATCCGTATCGCTCGGCCCTGCGGGGTCTTGCGGAACTCCTCAGCCACGGCGCTGGTGAGGGGGGCTACGGTGCTGGAGCCGTCGATCACGATGGTGCCCGGAGGGCTCGCGGTCCCCCCTGCCCGCTGCTGGGCCACAGCCGTAGAAAGCGCAGTCGTTGCTGCAAGGAGGGCAATCCCTGCCAACATCATTTGCCTCGTGTACCGCATCGGATCCTCACCTCCCTGAGTTGGTTTCGCCTTCTCCATCCCAGGGCTGCGTTAAGAGGGGGATAAGAGGGTGTTAAGGGGCAGTTAAATTCCCTTGGATGCCTGCGCCCACAGCTCCGGGCCGGATCTTAGGAATCGGGCACAAGCCGGTACGAAGGCCCCTCGTACCGCACCCGGGGCCGGAACAGGCGGTTGTCCTCCTGCTGCTCGACCACGTGCGCCACCAGCCCCGCGATCCGCGCGCACAGGAAGACGGGCGTGTATAGAGGAATGGGCACGCCCAGGAGATACAGCAAGAGCCCAATGGGGTAGTCCGCATTCGGGTAGAGGCCCTTCTCCCGGGCCATGACGCCTTCCACGATTCGGTAGATGGCCACAAGCTCTTGGCCTTCGGGCCGGCGGTCGGCTAGCTGCGGAAGATACTGCTGGAGCAGCACTGCCCGGGGATCGGGCCGCCGCATGTACACCCGGTGGCCGAACCCCATGATGCGGGCCCGCTGCCGGAGCTTCTCCATCACGTAGGCCTCCGCCCGCGCGGCACCGCCCTGCTCCAGGATCTCCAGGAGCATGCGCATGGAGGCCTCGTTGGCTCCCCCGTGGAGGGGGCCTTTGAGGGAGGCTGCAGCCCCCGTTACGGCACCGTAGAGGTCCGAGAGGGTCGAGGCGATCACCCGGGCCGCGAAGGTGGAGTTCGGCATCTCGTGCTCGATGTAACAGGTGAGGATGGCGTCGAAGACGCGCAGGGCAGCGGGATCAGGCCGGCTCCCCAGGATCATCGCGAGGAACCCGCCCACGAACCCCGCCTCCCCGTCCGGCTGCACGGGCGGCTGCCCATGGAGGATCCGGTAGGCGTTCGCGGCAAGGGTCGGGGCTTTCGCGAGCAGCCGCAGGCCTTTTTCGCGGTTCGCCTGCGGGCTGGGATCTTCGAGGACCGCGGGGTCCTCATACCCCGCCAGGAACGAGATCCCGGTGCGCAGGGCATCCATCACGGAGGTGGTGCGGGGGAGAAGGGCCAGCATCTGATATGCCGCCTCCGGGACTTCTGCGGACGCGCAGAGCCTCCGCTCAAACTCCGAGGCCTGCTCGGACGTGGGGAGTTCCCCGTAGAGCAGGAGGTAGGCGGCATCGATGTACGTGCGGTGCTGTGCGAGCTCGATCAAGTCGTAGCCGCGGACCAGGATCTTCTCGTGATCCGTGTCGAGGTAGCTGATGCGGGTGACGGTGGCAATGACACCTTCCAGTCCGGGGCTGTAGGGGATCTCCGTCATGCGTCACCTCCCAGCCAGCTTCCGGTCCAGGGCCTCATAGGCGTCGTACCGGAGGAGGTCATAGAGCTCCCGGCGGGTCTGCATGCGGGGAATCCAGTCCGCCTGCGTGCCCTTTTCCCGGAGGTCCTGGAAGAGCTCTGCCACGGCCCGCATGGCCACCCGGAGGGCCGTCACGGGGAAGATCACGATGCGGTAGCCGAGGCGGCGGAACGTCTCCACGGAGAGCAGGGGGGTGCGGCCGAACTCCGTCATGTTGGCAAGAAGCGGGATCTGCACCGCCTCCGCCACCGCCCGGAACTCCTCCGGGCTCTCGAGGGCTTCCGGGAAGAACACGTCGGCTCCGGCTTCCGCGTACAACCGGCCCCGGCGGATTACCTCCTCAAGCCCGTGGGTAGCACGGGCGTCCGTGCCCTCCTCAAGCCCGTGGGTAGCCCGGGCGTCCGTGCGGGCCACCACCAGGAGGTGCCGACGGGCCTGGACGGCAGCCGCCACCTTTTCTGCCATGGCCTCCGCGGGGATGACCTCCTTTCCGCTCAGGTGGCCGCACCGCTTGGGCATCACCTGGTCCTCGATCTGCACCGCGGCCGCGCCCGCGGCCTCCAGCTCCCGGACCGTGCGCATCACGTTGAGGGCTTCCCCAAAGCCCACATCCGCGTCCACGATCACGGGAAGCTGCGTGGCCCGCACCACCCACCGCACTGCCTCCGCCACCTCCAGAAGCGTCACGAGCCCCAGGTCCGGGAGGGCGAGGCTTGCACTGTAGGCGGCCCCGGAGAAATACAGAGCCTCAAACCCCGCTTCCTGGGCGAGGCGCGCCACCAACGCGTTGAACACGCCGGGAACGGCCAGGATCTCCCGAGTTTGGAGGAGCGCCCGCAGCCGCAGGGCCGGGTGCTCCTCGGCCGGCGGATACAAGAGCCAGGTCATGCGTCCCTCACACGTACAGGAGCCGCATCAGCTCCCCCAGATCCTCCTGGGCGTCTAAGCGCCACACCCACTCCGCCACCCGTTCCGCCTGATCCGGGGTCCACACCTCCGAGACGTTGCGGCGGAACTTCTCCATGACCTCCTCATCCGTCATGGGGTTGTGGGCATGTCCTCGGGGAAACCCCACTTCCTCCACGTACCTGACCCCATCCTGGGTATGCACCGTGATGCGGTTGGGGATCCCCTCCGGGTAGCCGCGGGTGAGGTCAGGGTCCTCCCGGAGGGTCACCCGGTCCTTGAGGAACGCCCGGAGGCCAGGGTCCTGGAACCGGGCAGGAGCGAAGGAGGCACGGTCGACCGCACCATCCAGGAGGGCCACGGCCACGATGTAGGGGAGGGAGTGATCCGCGGTCTCCCGCGTCTTCGGCTCCCACTTCTCGGGATCCTTGGCGATGATCTCGTAGGCGGCCCGGAAGGTCTCGATGTGGACGGAGGCGATGCGTGCGGGATCCCCGATGCGCGCGCGTAGCCGCAAGGCTGCATCCACCGCGCTCTGGGCGTGGTACTCCACGGGCCAGAACTTGATGTATGTGTCCCGGATGCGGGAAGGCGGCGCCTGCTCCGCAAGGGGCTTGAGGGCCGCGTCGTCGAATCGCTCCCCCCGCAGGAGCTGCGCGAAGAACCCCATTTCACCTTCGAAGGGCTGGTACGGCCCCGTCATCCCGCTCGCCGCAAGCAGGGCTGCCTCCAGGGCGTTCCGCACGGCTTCGGCCGCGGCGGCACCCTTCCACATGGCGAGCTCTCCCGCCCGGGTCTGGCGCATGGCCGCGTGCGGCACGGCGGTAATGGCCAGGGCGTGCTCCGTCTGCGGCGGCGTAAGTCCTAAAAGGAAAGCGGCTCCGCACGCCGTCCCCAGGGCCGTGTAGTTCACGTGGTCCCACCCGTGCGAGCGCAGGCTTGCCGCGTCGCACAGGCATACGCCGACCTCGTAGGCGAGGGCGATGGCCGCGATGAGGTGGCGGGGATGACATCCCCGCCACTCCGCGAGGGCCACGAGGGCCGGGATCATGTCGCTAGGGTGAAGAGGCTCACGGGAGAGGTAGGTGTCGTTGAAGTCCAGGTAGCGCACCATCACCGCGTTGGCGAACGCCGCTACCCCGGGCGGAGCCTTCAGGGGCGTTCCCCACAGGGTTGCGCCGTTTGGGGCGGAGAGGGTGTAGGCATACCTCCGGGCGGCCTTGGGCGCGTCCTCCGCGAACGCCGCCAGGGCCACGCCGAGGCTATCGAGCACCCGACGCTTGACCTCGTGCACCACCTCGGGGCTCAGGCGTTCCCATCGGACAGACGCGGTGTACTCCGCGAGAAGACGGCTGTAGCGGTCCGACATCGGATGTCCTCTCGCCTCAGGATGCCCGGGTAGGGCCACGACTATGGTACGGCCCGCGGCCCTCGGGGGGAAGCCGGTCCGAACGGCCTAGATCCCTTAGGCCCGGGCTCTGGTATCCTAAGAAATGCGCGGAGGGGTGCGGGAGCCTGGTTGATCCGGCGCGCCTGGAGAGCGCGTAGGCAGGCTAAACCCTGCCTCGTGGGTTCAAATCCCACCCCCTCCGCCACCCCGTGACCCAGCTCCTCTGCACACCCGTCCGGTTTGCCCGCGGCCCGCGTGGCTCCGTAAGGTGAGGGCAGAATGGTGGAGATCGACGGCGCCCAGCGGTCCGGAAGCGGGACCATCGTGCGGACGGCGGCCTCCCTGGTGGCCCTCCTGGGGCAGGACCTCCGCATCACGAACGTCCGCGCCCGGCGGGAGGAGCCGGGGCTGCGGCCCCAACACCTGCGGGCCCTGGAGGCGGTCGCGGAGCTGTGCGCGGCCCGCCTGGAGGGCGCCCGAGTGGGCGCCCGGGAGTTCACCCTCCGTCCCTCCTCGCCCCCTCGGGGTGGCCGCTACGCCTGGGATATCGGGAGTGCGGGTTCCACCACCCTCCTCGCCCTGACTGTATTGCCCGTGGCCGCCTTCGCCCCACAACCCAGCGTTTTCCGCATCGAGGGAGGGCTCTTCCAGGACTTCGCGCCCTCCGCCTTCCACCTGCAGCATGTGGTCCTCCCCGTCCTCCAGCGCATGGGGCTACGGGCAGAGGTGGAGGTCCTCCGGCCCGGATACGTGCCAAGAGGCGGGGGAATCTTAGAGGTACGGGTAAAGCCCGTGGAGGGCGCTTTGCGTCCCCTCGCGCTGGGAGAACAAGGCCAGGTGGTGCGGACCTGGGGGGTCGCGCTCTCCTCCCACCTGCAGGCGCGGCAGGTGAGCGAGCGGATGGCCCGGCGGTGCGCGGAGAAGCTCGCACAGGCAGGGCTGCGGGCCGAGATCGAGGTGGTCTATGATCGGACGGCCCTGCAGCCGGGGGCGGCGCTCGCGGCCTTCGTGGAGACCAGCACGGGCTGCCGGCTGGGCGCAGACCGCGCGGGCGCTCCCGGACGGCCCTCGGAGGCCATCGCGGACGAGGTGGCCCGGATGCTGCTCACAGACCTTCACAGCGGGGCCACCGTGGACCGCCACCTCGCAGACCAGCTCGTGGTCTATGCGGCCCTCGCGGAAGGCACTTCTGAGTTCCTGATCCCGGAGGTCACGGATCACGTAGATACGAACCTCTGGCTCGTGCAGGAGCTCCTGGGTGCCGCCGTCTTCCTCGAGGATCGGCGTGTGCGCATCCGTGGGATCGGCTACCGGCGTTAGGATCCGCGGGATCTACACCACCGCCCTCACGGCCCTGCTTCTGGAGAGCGGGTTCCGCATCGCGGATCCGTCCCCTTCCGTCCGACAGCGGTTCGGTCTTCCCGAAGAGCCCACCCCGCCGGAGGTCCAGATCAAGGACCAGGCCGACCGTCAGGGAATCCTCATCACGGGCTCTGCGCAGGGAGTGCGGGCGGTGGCGCGGGCCCTGCGCCGGATTCTGCCCCTGGCGGTGTACCGGATGCAGACGCACGCGGAAGGGACCCTCACCTGTGTCGTGGACTTTCCCGCGCCGGTGAAGGCGCTTCTGGACCGAGTGCGGGCCCGCTACGCACCCACTCTCCCTGGGCACCACCGGCTCCTGGCGTGCGACGACGGCCGGCTGCGGGAGGCGGAGGAAAAGGGCGCGCATCCAGAGCTCGTCTGGACCTTGGAGCGGGCCCTGATCTGGGACCGCATCACTCCTGGATCCCCGTACCGGATCCACCACCGTAAGCCCGGAGGCCGCACCCTGGTGCTCCGCGGTACGGTGGAGCGGGTGGAGGTCGGCCGGCTTTGGGTACGCCGTAGCTTTCGGCCCGGCGGAACCTACGACAGCCTCGGCGTGGAGCGGCGGGCGGGAGACTGGGGGATCGTGGAGCTGTGGGATGGAGCCTGGTGGGTGCGGCGCCGATACTTCCGGGAGGATGGGGAGAGGGTGGGCGAGATCTACAACGTGAACACGCCCGTGGAGATCTACCCCACCTTCGCCGCCTACGTGGACCTGGAGGTGGACGTAGTCCATTTTGCCAGCGGGCAGGTCGAGGTCGTGGACGTGGAGGAGCTGGAGCACCGGGTGCGCCAGGGGGTCCTCTCCCCGGCCCTCGCCCACCTCGCCCTCTACGAAGCCCACCGCATCGCCCTCTGCCTGCTCCGAAGAGAACCGGTGGTATAATCGGGTGCGCGGCCGTGCTAGGCGGGGAGCTGGCGGTTCCCTGTACCCTCAACCCGCCACAGGGGGGCTGAATTCCTCGCCCGAGGCGGCGTGCCTACGGGTCCGGCCCGCCCGGACGGTGAGGAGGGCTGGGTCCTGCGCAACGGGAGCCTGCGAACCCCGCCAGGTCCGGAAGGAAGCAACGGTAAGCAGTCCCTCCCGTGTGCCGCAGGGGCACCTGGCCGGAACCGGGTCGTGCGGAAACCGCCGCGGGTGCGTCCGTCGACGGCAGGTGCACGGCCGCGTTATCTTCCCGCGTACGCGGAGACAAGGGCTACTAGGTTGTTGATCCCGTGGATCACCACCGCGGGCAGGAGCGAACGCGTCCGCTCGTACACCCCTGCAAGAACCACCCCGAGCAACAGGATGGGGAGGAAGTTCACTACCTGGAGGTGGACCGCGGCGAAGAAGGCCGCGGAGAGGAAGGCAGCACCCTGGACCCCGTAGTGCCGCCGGAGGGGCGGGTAGAGGAAGCCCCGGAAGAAGGTCTCCTCCGCCACGGGCACCAGGACCGCCACGAGGAACGCAAACCCCACCACCTGGACAGGATCGGAGAGGGGCGGCAGGGCCTGCAGGATGGGGTTAGCGGCCTCCTCCCGCTCCGCCAGCCACCGCGCCTGGTCATGGCCGATGAGGAGCCCGAGGAGGTACAGGGAGGCGGGCTGCACGAGGTAGTGCACCGCGGGAATGAGCAGGGCGGACACGAAAAGGCCCTTGAGGACCTGCGTGGGCCAGCGGGTTCCGTCGTACCCGAGGGCCTGCAGGGGAAGACCGTACCGGACACGCACCACGTACGCGCATCCGCCCACAAACACCGCGCTCTGAACCACCACGGCGCCTGCCAGGGAAGGGAAGTCGAGGGAGAGGCCGCCGAGGAGGCTCACCCCAAGCGGCAGCGTCACGACCACGAGTCCCGCAACGGCGACGACCTCTGGAAGGTCCCAGGTCTGCTCTTCGGCGCGGCGTGGCCGTATGACCAGGACGTAGAGGGGGAAGAAGGCGGGGGCGAGGAGGGCCGTGGCCAGGGCCCACGCAAAGGCAGCACCTCCCATCCCCCGACGCAGCCCGTCCCGGTACACCCAAACGGCACCTGCCGCCGCGCCCGCGGCGAGCAGGGCCAGAACGCCAGATCGGAAAACCCCGTCCAAGGAAGCCGTCCGTAGGTAGAATAACAGTGTTCGAGGCCGCCGATGGGGGAGCCCAATACCCACCTCACCCTGTACCGCAAGTGGCGTCCCGCGGTGTTCGAGGAGGTCGTGGGGCAGGAGCAGGTGACCCGCACCCTCCAGAACGCCATCGCCCAGGGCCGCATCGTCCACGCGTACCTCTTCAGCGGACACCGAGGAACGGGCAAGACCACCACGGCCCGGATTCTCGCGAAGGCCCTGAACTGCGAAGCAGGGCCTACCCCGCATCCGTGCGGGGTTTGCGCTGCATGCCGCGCCATTACAGACGGAACCTCCCTCGACGTCATCGAGCTGGACGCGGCCAGCAACCGAGGCATCGACGAGATTCGGGAGATCCGGGACAAAGTACGGCTACTGCCCGCCTCGTGCCGCTACAAGGTGTACATCCTCGACGAGGCCCACATGCTCACGGACCAGGCGGAGAACGCGCTGCTGAAGACCCTGGAGGAACCCCCGCCTCACGCGGTATTCGTGCTGGTGACCACGGAACCCCACCGGCTCCCGGCCACCATCCTCTCCCGGTGCCAGCGGTTCGAGTTCCGGAGGATACCGACCCCCCTCATCGTGCAGCGCCTGCGGATGCTGGCGGAGCGGGAGGGGCTTGTGATCGAGGAGGCGGCCTTGCAGCTCATCGCCCGCAGCGCAGACGGAGCCTTGCGGGATGCGGAGGCGGTCTTGGACCAGCTGGCGGCCTTCGCGGCCGGGCCCATTACCCGGGAGGACGTGGTGCGGCTGCTGGGTAGCCTCGAGGAGGACCTCCTGGACCGGGTGGTGGACGCGGTCCGAGCGCAGGACGCCGCCTCCGCCCTGCGGCTCGCCGCGGAGGTGGCGGAAAGCGGACGGGACGTGCGGCAGGTGCTGCGGCGGCTGGTGGAGCACTTCCGGGATCTGCTGGTGGTCCGGGTGGCGCCGGAGGACCGCTCCCTCGTGGAGGTCCCGGACGACCGGTACCGGGCCCTGCTCGGTCAGGCGGAGGGCTTTTCAGAGGAGGAGCTGTTGCGGGCCATCCAGGTGCTCTCCGCCGCGGAGGCTGACGCCCGGTGGAGCACCCAGCCCCGCCTGAACCTGGAGCTGGCCCTGTTGCGCCTCGCCCGGCCCGAGGTGGACCCGACCCTTGAAGGCATCCGGGCCAGGCTGGAACGGCTCGAGCGCGCGCTGCGAGGAGTCCCTGAGCCCGCCGAGACATCGCGGGAAGAAACGCCTGAGCCTCCGCCAAAGCCTCAAGGGGACGAAGGGCTGCTGGAGCAGGTGACGGGCCGGTGGGGCGAGATCCTGGAAGGGATCAAGCGGCGCCGGGCCTACACCCATGCCCTCATGAGCGACGCGCGGCCCGTGGCCGTGGAGGGAGGAAGCCTCGTGATCCAGGTGGCCACGGGCGGCTCCTTCGCGGCCACCACCCTGAGCGACCCCCGCCACCGGGCGGTGGTGGAGGAAGCCATCCAGCAGGTTCTAGGTGTGGGTGTGCGCGTGCGGTTTACGACGCCGCCGGAAAACACCCTCCCGCCCGAGCAGGACCCCCTCGTCCAGCAGGCCACCCACCTCCTGGGCCCGCTCGTGGAGTTCCGGCCCTTCGCTTCCGAGACCCCTTCGGAGGGAGACCATGTGGAACATGGGCAAGGTACTCAAGCAGGTCCAGAAGGTCCAGCAGGAGATCGCCCGGCTCCAGGCGGAGCTCGCAAACGAGCGCGTGGAGGCCACTAGCGGCGGCGGGGCGGTGCGGGCCGTGGTGACGGGGCAGGGGGAGCTGGTGGCGCTGCACATCGCTCCAGAGGCCGTGGATCCCACAGAGGTCTCCCTTCTGGAAGACCTGATCTTGGCTGCGGTGAACGAGGCCCTGCGCAAGGCCCGGGAGCTGGCCGCAGCCCGGATGCAGGCCGCTACAGGTGGGCTACAGCTCCCCGGCCTTTTCGGGTAGGATCGTCTGGGATGTACCTCCCCGAACCCCTCGCGCGCCTGGTGGAGGAGCTGGAGCGGTTGCCCACGGTCGGCCCTAAGACCGCCCAGCGGCTCGCCTTCTACATCCTCCGCATGCCCGAGGAGGAGGTGCACAGGCTCGCCCAAGCCCTGGTCGAGGCCCGGGCCCGCATCCGCCCCTGCTCCCTCTGCTTCACCTGGACGGACGTGGATCCCTGCGCCATCTGCACGAGCCCCAACCGCGACCCCACGGTTCTGTGCGTGGTGGAGGACGCCCGGGACGTGCTGGCCATGGAACGCACCCGGGAGTTCAAGGGCCGCTACCACGTGCTCCAGGGCGCCATCTCGCCGCTTGAGGGGATCGGTCCGGAGGACCTTCGGATCCGGGAGCTCCTGGAGCGGCTGCAGGGCGGGGAGGTGCGGGAGGTCATCATCGCCACCAATCCCCGGGTGGAGGGGGATGCCACGGCCCTCTACCTCACCCGGCTCATCCGACCCCTCGGGATCAAGGTGACCCGCATCGCCCACGGCCTCCCGGTCGGCGGCGACATCGAGTATGCGGATGAAGTGACCCTGGCGAAGGCCCTGGAGGGCCGCCGGGAACTTTAAGCGGTACTACGCGGACATAATCATCAGCATCGCGCCGGACGCCTTCCCGGTTCCTGCTGGGACGGTGCGCAGGGATCGCGACTCATGCGCATCCACGTCCCCTTCGTCTACGACGGCCCGCTCCCGCCGGCGTGATCGACCGGCGGCCGGCGCCCCTCTATACTCAAGGCAGGAGCCGATCGTGGAGTACGTGAGCCCAACTTATGGGCGCCTCAGCTTCGAGGAGCTGTTCCGCGCCCTGGTGGCCTTCGTGGAGGAGGCGCCGGAGCAGCAGTACCACCTCATCATCGGGACCGACTCCGTGGTCTCGGAGGGAACATGCTTTGTGACCGCGGTCGTGATCCACCGGGTGGGACGGGGAGCCCGGTACTTCTACCGCAAGCAGGTCAACCGGAAGATCACGAGCCTCCGCCAGCGCATCCTCTACGAGGCGGCCCTCAGCCTGGAGGTGGCCTCGCGGCTTTCCGCGGCCCTCGCCCGCAACGGCTACGCGAACCTCCCCATCGAGATCCACCTGGACGTGGGTGACCGCGGAGAGACCAAGTCCATCATCCGCGAGGTGGTGGGCATGATCACGGGCTCGGGCTACGCCGCGAAGACGAAGCCCGAGGCTTACGTGGCCACCAAAGTCGCGGATCGGCACTCAAAGTAACAAGGCCTCATCCTGCAAGTACCCGGCTTGGGACCACCGCCCGGATCCGGTCCGCCACCCCCAGCGCCAGGGCGGCCTTCAGGAGGTCAAACCACACGAAGGGCACCACCCCGATCTGCACCGCATGCCCGACCGTGGGCGCGGCCCCCGAGAGCACAAGCCCCACGACTCCAAGCGCATAAATGCACCCAATCCCCACCACCATGCCTACGGCCGCGTTGCGCACAAAGCTTCTCCGGTCCGAGGCCCGATCCGCAGCCCAGCCCACCAGAAATGCCGCAAGGGGAAAGGACCACAGGTACCCGCCCGTGGGACCCACAAGGACCGGTAGACCAGCCCGGGCGTGGGCGAATACGGGAACCCCCGCGGCGCCCAAAAGCAGGTACACGAACTGTGCGAGGGCCCCGACCCGCGCGCCCAGCACGGCCCCAACCAGGAGCACCGCGAACACCTGGAGGGTGAACGGTACGGTGGTCAGAAGCGGCAGGGTAAGGCTCAGCTGGGCGCAGACGGCGGTGAGGCCTGCACCCAAGGCTGCCAGGGCAAGGGTTCGCGTGCTCACGGCGCATCCCTCCGCTCAGGTTTCCATCGGAGGTCAGGATACCGGGCGGCCCGCACCTCGTCGAGGCGGCGAACGGGGGTCGTGTGGGGTGCATTCTTCACCACCTCCGGCTCCTCCGCCGCCTCTTGCGCGATGGCGATCATCGCCTCCGCGAACGCGTCCAGCACCTGCAGGCTCTCCGTCTCCGTGGGCTCGATCATCAGCGCTTCCTCCACGATCAGGGGGAAGTACACCGTGGGCGCGTGGAACCCGTAGTCCAGCAGCCGCTTCGCAACATCCTTCGCGGTGACCCCGCTCTGCCGCTTCTGCCGCTTAGCGCTTGCCACAAACTCGTGCTTGCAGATCCGGTCATAGGGAATCTCGTAGTAGGGGGCCAGGCGCGCCCGCAGGTAGTTGGCGTGCAGCACCGCATACTCCGCCACCACCCGCAGCCCCTCCGCCCCAAGGCTCCGCAGGTACGCGTAGGCCCGCACCAGATTCCCAAAGTTCCCGTAAAACGCCCGCACCCGCCCAATCGTGTGCGGCCGGTCCCACTCCAGCACGTACCGATCCCCCCTCCGCCCCACCACGGGAACCGGCAGGAACGGCTCCAGGTGACGCTTCACCAGCACCGCACACGCCCCAGGCCCTCCTCCCCCATGCGGGGTGCTGAAGGTCTTGTGGAGGTTTGTGTGCATCACGTCAAACCCCTGGTCGCCCGGCCGGGTGATCCCTAACATGGCGTTGAGGTTGGCGCCGTCCAGGTACATCTGGGCTCCACACGCGTGCACCAGCTCCGCAATCCGGTCCACCCGCTCCTCAAATAGCCCTAAGGTGTTGGGGTTGGTGAGCATCACCGCCGCCACATCCGGCCCCAGCTCCGCCTCCAGCCGGCCCAGGTCCATATTCCCCCGCGCGTCGCTGGGTACCGTCACCACCCGGTAGCCCGCCATGGCCGCCGTGGCAGGGTTTGTGCCGTGGGCGCTATCGGGCACGATCACCTTCGTCCGCTGCTCCCCCCGCTGCGCGAAGTACGCCCGGATCATCAATAGCCCCACCAGCTCCCCATGCGCACCCGCCGCGGGCTGGAAGGTTACCCCGTCCATCCCCACTAGCTCCCGCAGCTCCTCCCCCAGCTCGTACATCACCCGCAACGCCCCCTGCACCTCATCCTCCGGGGTATAGGGGTGCAGATGCATGAACCCCTCCAGGCGGGCCACCTCCTCGTGCAGCTTCGGGTTGTACTTCATCGTGCAGGATCCCAGGGGCACGAACCCCTGGTCGATGGAGAAGTTCCGGTGCGACAGCAGGGTGTAGTGCCGCACCACCTCCAGCTCGCTCACCTCCGGAAGGGCAGGCGGACTCCGCCGCAGGGCCCCCTCCGGCACTAGGACCTCTAGGGGAACCTCCGGTACATCCGGGTCCGGAAGTCCGTGCGCCCGCCGCCCCGGCGTGCTGCGCTCGAAGATCAGGGGAAAGTCCGCGTGCTTCATCCTAGCCGCCTCAGGGCCTCCACCAACCCGTCCATCTCCGCCCGGGTCCGAGCCTCCGTCACGCACACCAACAGACAATCCCCAAGCTCCGGGTCGAACCGCCCGAGCGGAACGCCCGCCAGGAACCCTTCTTCCGCGAGGGCCGCCACGACCTCCTCCGCAGGCCTCGGCGTGCGCACCACGAACTCGTGGAACGTGGGGCCCGCAAAGGCGATCCCGTAGCCGGGAAGCTCCGCGATGCGGCGCTTGAGGTAGTGGGCCTTGCGCACGCACAGCTCCGCCACCCGCCGCACCCCCTCCGGCCCCAGCAGGCTGAGGTAAATGGTGGCCGCAAGGGCGTTGAGGAACTCGTTGGTGCAGATGTTGCTCGTGGCCTTCTCCCGCCGGATGTGCTGCTCCCGGGTCTGCAGGGTCAGCACAAACCCCCGCCGTCCCTCCACATCCACCGTGGCCCCCACCAGCCGCCCCGGCATCCGCCGCACGAAGGCCATCCGCGTGGCGATGATCCCTAGATGCGGCCCGCCGAAGTTCAGGGGGTTCCCGAGGGGCTGGCCCTCCGCTGCCACGATATCCGCCCCCACTTCTCCCGGCGGGGACAGGAGCCCAAAAGCCAACGGATCCGCACTCGCTACGACAAATAACGCCCCCGCCGATCGGGCCACCTCCCCGACCGCGCGCGCGTCCTCGATTCCGCCAAAGAAGTTGGGCTGCTGGATCACCACCGCCGCGGTCCGGTCATCCACGGCCCGAGCGACTCCCTCCACGGGCGTGAAGCCTCCCTCGTGCGGGGCCTCCACCACCTCCACCCCGAGACCCGCGATATATGTGCGCACCACCTGCCGGTACTCCGGATGCACCGCGGTGCTCACCACCACCCGGTCCCGCCCCGCAAGGTCCCGGGCCATCACCACGGCCTCCGCCAGGGCGCTTGCGCCGTCGTACATGGAGGCGTTCGCCACCTCCATCCCCAACAGCTCGCAGACCATGGTCTGGTACTCGTAGCCCGCCTGCAGCTCCCCCTGGGTGATCTCCGGCTGGTAGGGGGTATAGGCGGTGAGGAACTCCCCGCGGCTCACGAGCTGCCACACCACGGGCGGGATGAAGTGGTCGTAGGCCCCGGCCCCCGCAAAGCACACCAGCCGGCCTGCGTGGGCGTTTTGGTCCGCCAGGTCCCGGAAGTACCGAAGAAGATCCGGGTCCGAAAGGGGCGGCCGCATCCGCAGGGGCGCCTGCAACCGCACCCCTTCGGGGATGTCTGCGAAGAGATCTTCCACGAAGCGCACCCCGATGGTGCGCAGCATGTGATCCCGCTCTTGTGGCGTCGTCGGGATGTAGCGCACTAGCCCTCTCCGATGTGCCGGCGATAGGCCTCCGCGTCCAGCAACCGCCCCAGCTCCGAGGGGTCTACGGGATCGATGACGATCATCCATCCCTCCCCATACGGATCCCGGCTCACCAACTCCGGCTCCTCCCGCAACCGCTCGTTCACCGCCACTACCCGGCCCGTGAGGGGGGCGTAGAGGTCGCTAGCGGCCTTCACGGACTCGATCACCCCAAACGGCTCCATGAACCGCACCTCCCGCCCCACCTCCGGAAGCTCCACGTAGACGACGTCACTCAGGCGGTCCGCGGCAAACCTCGTGATGCCCACCCGAGCTAAGTTTCCCTCCATCCGCACCCACTCATGCTCCGTGGTGTACCGCAGATCCTCCGGAACCATTGCTGCCTCCCGAACCGATTATCCACGCCGGTAAAAGGGAAGGGCCACCACCTCCGCGGGTACCTGCCGATCCCGCACCACCACCTCGACCCGGGTGGCAGGCTGCGCAAGCTCAGGAGGGAGATAGCCCAGGGCAATGCTGCGCTCCACCCACGGTCCCCACGTCCCGCTCGTTATCACCCCGACCTCCTTGCCGTCCCGCACAATAGGACACCCTCTCCGGGCGATGGTGCGGCCCTCCAGCACGAGCCCGCATAGCTTCCGGCGCACTCCTCCCTCCCCCTGGGCCCGCAGGGCCTGCGACCCGATGAACTCCCGACCCGCTAGCTTCACCCAAGAGCCCAACCCCGCCTCAAACGGTGTGGTCGTCTCGTCCGCATCCTGGCCGTAGAGGAGGTATCCCGCCTCCAGCCGCAAGGTATCTCGGGCCCCAAGCCCGCAAGGAACAGCCCCTGCCTCCAGCAACACCTCCCAGACGGAGGCCGCCTGATCCCACGGGAGGAAGACCTCAAACCCATCCTCCCCCGTGTAGCCCGTGCGGGAGACGGTCGCAGGGATCCCGGCCACGGTGGTCTGGGGCACGAACCGGTACCGGCGGAGCCCGGAGAGGTCGGATGAGGTGAGGGGCTGGAGGACCTGCTCCGATCGAGGCCCTTGAACCGCGAGAAGCGCGAGCTCCCAGGTGGCATCCACCACCTCTGTGGCGGCATGGGAACGGATCCAGTGGAGATCGCGCTCGTGCCGGGCTGCATTTCCCACCACCAGGAACCGATCGGGGCTGAAGCGCAGCACCACCAAGTCATCGATCATCCCTCCGGCCTCGTTGCACATGGGGGTGTAGAGGGCTTGACCGTCCCGCAGCCGCCTGGGGTCGTTGCACAAAATCCGGTCGAGGCGATCGAGGGCCTTTGGTCCCAGAACCCAGAACTCGCTCATGTGGGAGACGTCGAACACTCCACAACCGGTGCGCACCGCCCGGTGCTCCACCACGATCCCCCGGTACTGAAGGGGCATCTCCCACCCCGCAAACGCCACCATCCGGGCCCCAAGCCCTACGTGATGCCCATACAGGGGCGTGCGCTTGAGGATTTCAGGCATGGATCGCGGGCCCCGCGTCGGGTTTCGACCGCCTGGAGGCACGGACCAGGATGGCCCGGACCTCCTCGTCGGAGACCTGTCGGAAGTCCTCGTAGAACTGCCCCACGGCCATGAAGTACGGATCCTCGTGGACGCACACCACCTCATCCGCCTCCTGCTGAAGCCGGCGCACGCTCTCCGGAGGGGCCACGGGGACCGCCACGACCACCCGGCCCGCGTTCTTGGCCCGCACGGACCGCACCGCGGCGATCATAGTGGAGCCCGTGGCGATCCCGTCGTCCACGAGGATCACCGTGCGCCCTGCCACATGAGGCGGTGGGCGGTCGCCCCGGTAGGCCTGCAGCCGGCGCCGGATCTCCTCCACCTGGAAGGCGGCCTCCTGGTCGATGTAGGTCTGGTCCACCCGGAGGGCCCAGATGGTACGGTCGTCGAGGTAGAGGCTTCCGTCCTCCGCCACGGCCCCGATGGCCAGCTCCGGATTTTGGGGAGCGCGCAGCTTGCGGGGCACCACGATATCTAGCTCTGCCCCGAGCTGCGCGGCTACCTCCTCGGCCACCACCACCCCGCCCCGGGGGATCCCGAGCACCAATACGTCCTCCTCCGGCGTGATCCGGGGCCGCAGGGCAACGGCAAGGGCCCGGCCCGCGTGGTGGCGATCCCGGAACACCACGGCCTCCTCCTACCGGAGGGTCTGGAGGTGCCGGGCATCCTGGGCTTGGGCGATGGCCTCCCGCTCCTCCTCCGAGAGGGGGTGAGAGGGTTTTCCGCCCACGAGGGCCTTCGCGTACGCCCGCACCGTCTCCCGGCCGTTGAGCACGCTCAGCACCACCCCGTCGCCCCGGCCGTCAAGTAGCGCCAAGGAGAAGGAAACGCGGCCCCCCACGTCCTCAAAGGCGTCGAACCGCACAAGCCCCACCCGCTGGACGCACCCCGTAAGCCGATTGTCGAGCTCCGCCAAGGCGGTGCGCACGTCCTCCAGGTCCGAACGGAGAGCTCCGAAGGCCCGCCGGTGCTCCTCGAGCTGGTGGGCTACCGAACCCTCCGCGCTGGCCCGCACCAGCCTGCTGAGCCGCCGCACCCAGCTGGCCAGGATCCCCACCAGGATCAGGAGGATCCCGACCGCAGCCCCCAACACCCACACCAACAGTGGCTCCCGCATGGCGTTCCCTACTAGAGTTCGCCTTTTGATCGAGGCGTCCTACCGGGTCCAAGCCGCCTCCTGGGTTAGGCGGTCGAGGTGTTCCCGGAGGAGCTCCCAGCACCGGCGGACGTGGGCCCGCTCCGTCCGCAGGTGCCCCACGGCCAGCCGCAGCACCAAGTGGCCCTTCAGCCGGGTATGCGAGAGGTAGACCTCGCCGGTGGCGTTCACGGCTTCCAGAAGACGCTCGTTGAGGGAATCCAGAGCTTCGTCCGGTACGCCCCGCGGCCGGGCCCGGAAGCACACGGTGCTGAAGGGCACGGGAGCCACCCGCTCGAAGTCCGGGTCCTCATCCACCCACCCCGCGAACTCCTGGGCGAGGGCGATGTGGCGGCGGATCATCTCCCGAAGCCCTGAGGCCCCGAGCATCCGAAGCACCATCCAGAGCTTGAGGGCCCGGAACCGGCGGCCGAGCTGGATCCCGTAGTCCATGAAGTTCACCGCATCCGCCTCCGGGGTCCGCAGGTACTCGGGTACGAGGCTGAAGGCCTGGCGCAGGACCTCGGGCCGGCGGGTGTAGAAGGCGGAGCAGTCGATGGGGACCGCGAGCCACTTGTGGGGGTTCACCACCAAGGAGTCTGCTCGCTCGCACCCCGCCAGCACGTGCCGCTTTTCCGGGAGGATCGCCGCCGCCCCCGCATACGCCGCGTCCACGTGCAACCAGATCCCGTACCGTTCGCAGATCTCCGCGATCTCCGGCACGGGGTCCACGCTGGTGGTGGAGGTGGTGCCCACGGTGGCCACCACGCACGCAGGACGCCAGCCTGCCCGGAGATCTTCCTCGATGGCCTCCGCCAGGGCGTCGGGCCGCATCCGGAACTCCTCGTCCACGGGGATCTTCCGGACCCCTTCCTGCCCGAATCCCAGCACGATGGCGCCCTTCTCGATGGAGGAGTGAGCCTGCTCGGAGGTGTAGACGCGCAGGCGCGGGAGTTCGGGCCTTCCTGCCATTCCCCGCTCCCGGATCTCTAGGCCCAGGGACTCCCGGGCCGCGGCCAGGGCACACAGGGAGGCCACGGAGGCGGTGTCCATGATCACGCCGAAGCGGCTTGGCAGGCCCAGGAGCTGGCGCAACCAGTCCAGGGTCACCTCCTCCAGCTCCGTGGCCGCGGGGCACGTCCGCCACAGCATCCCGTTCACGTTCAAGGCTGCACACAGGAGCTCTCCGAGAACCCCAGGTGCAGACCCCGTGATGGCGAAGTACGCGAAAAAGCCCGGGTGGTTCCAGTGGGTTACCCCGGGCAGGAGGATCTCCTGGAAGTCCGAAAAAATCCGATCAAAAGGTTCCGGGTGCTCGGGAGGGGAAGGAGGGAGGTTGCGCCGGATCTCACCGGGCCGCACCTGGGCGAGGACCGGGTACCGTTCGCTGTGGTCCAGGTAGTCCGCGATCCAAGAACCGAGCCGGCTGAGCCCTTGGAGGAAGAGCTCTCCCTGCGACCGAATCTCGCTCATCCGCATCCCTCCCGTGGTCGTCCGGACGTAGGGAAGAAGAGATCGCCGTGATCCTGCCCGTTGCCCGCCCACCTACGAAGAAGCCGGGGCCTCAGACCCCGCGCGCCCACCGGATCTTTGCCGCCGGGTGGGCAGCCGCAGGGGTCCTTGCGTCCGCAGCCGCTGCACCCGCTTGGCCCGCCCTTCCGCCCAACGCCCTCCTGTTCCTCGGGCTCGGGCTAGTGGGCCACTTCGTCACCGTTCGCCTTCCCTCCGGCCTCCTCACCCTCCAACTCGGCTTGGCCCCTGTGTGGGCCTACGGCTGGCAGGCCGGACCTCCCCTCTTCCTTCTCTCCCTGCCCCTCTTCCTCCTTTCTCGCCGGGGCACCGGGTGGGACGCCCTCCTCTCCTTCGGCAACGGAGCCGTGTGGACGGCCGCGGCCGGCCTCCTCTTCCGGCACCTCAATCCGAGCTCGCCTCCCGGCATCGCGTGGCATGACCTCCTGGCCGCCTCCTTTTCCTGCGCGGCCTTCGCGGCGGGCAACGCTTTTATGGTGGCCGTCCACCGGTTCCTCGCTACGGGTGATCTCACCCACCTCCGGGTCAGCAGGGCAGGGAAGACGTTCGGCCTCCTTTTCCTCGTCGCGGGCCCACCTTCGTACCTCCTCGTCCTCGCCGCCCAAACCGGTCCCGCCCCCGAGGTGCTCGTGGTGTCCATCTGGGTGCTCGTGGCCATGGCCCTCAAGGGATTCCTGGAGCTCCACCGGGCCAACGTACGGCTGCAGCGGGCCCTCACGGAGCTCCAGCAGCTCTCCAGTACCGACCCCCTCACGGGCCTCTACAACCGCCGCCAGTTCATGGACCTCATCCACCGGGAGTTCAGCCGGCACACCCGCTACGGACAGCCCCTCTCCCTGCTCCTCCTCGACCTCCGCAACCTCAAGCGCATCAACGACACCCGGGGGCACCCGGCAGGGGATGCCGCGTTGTGCGCGGTGGCCGATGCCCTTCGCAGCCGCCTTCGCACCAGCGACCTCGCCTTCCGGATCGGAGGGGACGAGTTCACGGTTCTCCTCCCCAACACCGATCCCAGGGGAGCCTACGCCCTCGCCCAGGCCCTTTACGACCGGATCCGGTCCCAGGACCCGACCCTGGACGTAACCATCGGCGTGGCCGGCTTTCCCGAGCACGCCCGCGACGTCGACTCCCTCATCGCGGCCGCGGACACGGCCTTGTACCGCGCCCGGGCCACAGGAGATCCCGTGGGCGTGGCCTCCTCCCGCTAACCCACAAGGCCGAGCTCGTGTGCGATGGGTCGCAGGGCCTCCACCACCGTGGCGATGTGCTCCTCGAGGGAGAGGCCGAGCTCCTCCGCGCCCCGCACCAGGTCCTCCCGCCGGACCCCTCGGGCGAACGCCTTGTCCTTCATCTTCCGGATCACGGAATCGGGATCCACGTTTTCGAGCGACTTGCCCTTCACGAGGGCCACGGCGATCACGAACCCCACCATCTCGTCGCAGGCAAACAGGGCCCGCTCCATCAGGGTCTCACGCCTCACGCCTGTGTGGTCCCCGTGGGACAAGACGGCCCGAACCCAAGCCTCCGGAACCCCACGCCGCCGCAGCTCCTCCGCGGCCACAAAGGGGTGCTCCTCAAGCGAGGGGTGCCGTTCGTAGTCCAGGTCGTGCAGCAACCCCACGATCCCCCATGCTTCCTCATCCTCCCCAAACCTCCGCGCGTACGCCCGCATGGCGGCCTCCACCGCCAGCAGGTGCTTGCGGAGGTTGGGGCTGTGCACCCACTCGCACACCAGCTCCCAAGCCTGCTGCCGGTTCATCGGTCCTCCTCCGCGATCACGAGGTCCATGGGATACCCACCGAGAGGGATGGGATTCCCCTCGGGGTCTAAGGCCCACGTGTCCTCAAGCCGGACCCCGATCCCCTCCTCGGGGTAGTACAGCCCGGGCTCCAGGGTGAACACCATCCCGGGCTCCAGCACGTCCGGGTTGCCCGCGAAGTCCGCAAGCCGGGGGAGCTCGTGCACCTCAAGCCCAACCCCGTGGCCCAGGGAGTGAACGTAGCCCACCTGGGTGGTAGGGTCCGAGCCGATGGTGGGATGCCCCCTCTGCTCGAAGAAGGCGCACGCCCGCTGCTGCAGCTCCCTACAGGAAACCCCGGGCCGAAGGGCCTCCGAGACCATCCGGTAGCAGTCCAGCACGTCCCGGTACACCTGCGTAAGCCGCTCTGAGGGTCTTCCGACGACCCAGGTCCGGGTCATGTCGAAGCAGTACCCGCCCGCTGCGGGCCTGGGAAAGATGTCAAACACGATGGGCTCCCCGGGCCGCAGGAGTTGGTCGTCCTCTCCCCGCGAGTGGGGGAGGGCTGCGTCTTGCCCCTGGCTGAAGATGGTCCCGGTGTCCACCAACCCCTCCTCCGCGAGCCACACCCGGATCCTCCGCTTCACGTCCCCGATGGTCACGGGCTCCCCGTTCTCCTGAACCAGGAGGCCCCCTTTGGGCCGGAGGGTGCGCAGGAACTCCTCCACCTTCCGGACCACCCGCTGGGTGGCCTCGCCGGTGCGGCGGATCGCCTCCAGTTCCTCAGGTTCTTTGGTCATGCGGGCCACGCTCAAAAGCGGCCGGTCGTACTCCCCCACCACCTCGATACCCGGGATCCCCTCCGCGATGGCCCGCAAGAGCACGTACGCGGCGCCCCGATCCATCTGCCCGAAGAAGAGCACCCGGCCGGATACGCCTTCCTCCTCGAATACCCGGCGGAGCAGGGCGACCTGGGCCCGGAGGAGGTCCCCGCCCGCCTCCTCGACCATCTGCTTGAAGTTATAGAGGCCCAGGTTACGGGTCCTGAGCCCCGTCTTCTGGGCCTCGCCCCGTTCCATGGGGCCGTGGCAGAGGACCGGGGCATGTCCCCGGCGGTGGATGTAGATGGCTCCCGCGTGAATAGGAGCACCCCGCATCACGTAGAACAGGTTCGGGTCTTCACTCCCGCCCATGCCCACGAGGGCATCATAGCCGCGTTCAGCCATCAGCCGCTCGAGGTCCGACCGCATGCCGCCTCCGGAATATTTCTCGGGAAATACCTTAGACCGAGCTGCCTAGGAGGAGCTCGCAGAGCCGTTCCAGGTCCTCCCGGGAGTAGAACTCGATCTCTAAGACCCCCTTGCGGCGGCCCCGCCGGATCCGGACCTGGGTCCCAAGCCTCGCCCGCAACGCCTCCACCACCGCCTCCTCGTCCGGATCCACACACCTCTTAGTTTTGGGCTTGCGGCCTCGGCGGGCGATGAGGTCCGCGAGGGCCCTGACCGAAAGGCCCCGGTCCATCGCGGCCCGCCACAGCCGCTCCCGAAGGACTGGGTCTTCCACGGTCAGGAGGAGTCGACCGTGGGCTTCCGAAAGCCTCCCCTCCTCGATGCTCCGGAGGATGGGCTCAGGAAGGCTCAGCAGCCGCAGGGCGTTGGCCACCGCGGGCTGGCTCATCCCCACCGCCTCCGCCACCTGCCCCTGGGTGAGCCCGAACTCCGTCACCAAGCGCTGGAAGGCCCTTGCCCGCTCCACGGGGTTCAGGTCCTCCCGCTGAAGATTCTCCACGAGGGCCACCTGGAGGGCCTGGGCGTCGGAGAGGGGGCGGACGATGGCGGGAATCCGGTCGAGGCCCGCCTGGAGGGCAGCCCGCCATCGTCGCTCCCCGGCCACCAGCTCGTACTCCCCTCCCACTGGCCGGACCACGACGGGCTGCAAGATCCCGTGGGCCCGGATGGAGGCCACGAGTTCCTCCAGGGATTCTGGGGAGATCTCCTGCCGGGGCTGCACCGGGCTAGGCCGGATGCGGTTGACGGGCAGGAGCTCCACGGGCTCCGGCGTGGGGCTCTGCGCGGCTCCGGGAATCAGGGCCCCAAGGCCCCGGCCAAGTCCCCGCTTCCGCCCACTACCCACGTCCTCCCTCCCCCCAAAGCCGCCCTGCCACCTCCTCGGCGAGGGCCTCATAGGCCAGGGCACCCCGGGACTGGGGATCATACAGGAAGATGGGTTGCCCGTGGCTTGGCGCTTCCGCGAGCCGCACGGTCCGGGGGATCACGGTCCGGAAAACCTCCTCCCCGAAGAAGGCCCGCACCTCCCGGGCCACCTGCTCGCTGAGGTTTGTGCGGGAGTCGTACATGGTGAGCACCACCCCTCCGATGCGAAGGCCGGGATTTAAGGCGTTCCGGACGAGGTCCAGGGTCCGCAGCAGCAGCGAAAGCCCCTCCAGGGCGTAGTACTCGCACTGGATGGGAAGCAGCGCCCGGTCCGCGGCCGCGAGGGCGTTCAGGGTCAGAAGTCCGAGGGAAGGGGGGCAATCCACCACGATGAGATCATACCGATCCTGGACCTCCTCGAGCACCTCCCGCAGCCTCGTCTCCCGGTCCTCCGCGCCCGCGAGCTCCACCTCCGCGCCCGCGAGCTCCACGGTGCTGGGCGCCACCTCCAACCCCTCTACCGCGGTGGGGAGCACCACGGCCCGCAGGGGGAGGTGGCGGAGAAGGACCTCGTAGACGGAGGCCCGGAGCCTGTCCTTGGGGATCCCGAGGCCGCTCGTGGCGTTTCCCTGGGGGTCTAGGTCCACGAGCAGCACCCGCCGGCCCTTGCGGGCCAAGGCCGCGGAGAGGTTAAGGGCGGTGGTGGACTTCCCTACCCCGCCTTTCTGGTTCACCACCGCGAGCACGATCGCCATGGTTATTTCTCGAGAAATACCACGGCCCTCCGGACCCTCCCCGGTGCCCAAGGCAGAGGCCGTTCCACCATGGTGGCCCCTTCCGGGACCTCTGCGCTGGGCCCGATGGGGACGAAGATCCGGCCACCCGGCCGCACGAGATCCCGGGCGATCCTCCGGACCTCTAAAGGTGGGGCTACGGCTCGGGCTACCGCGATCGCGTAGGCCTTGTGGTGCTCGGGCAATTGGGCCACCTCCTGGGCGGCCTTTGCCACCACCTCCGCGTTAGGCAGGGAGAGCTCGAGGATTACCCGTTCCAAGAAGGCGGACCGTTTTCGTCTCGGCTCGATCAGGGTGACCCTCAGGTCGGGCCGCGCGATGGCCCAGACGACTCCCGGAAACCCCGCGCCGCTCCCGACGTCCGCAACCTTGGCTCCTGCCGGGGGGTCTGCCATGGCCAGCAGGAGGAGGCTATCCAGCAGGTGCCGCTTGACCAGTTCCTCCCGCGGCGCCGGGGAGACGAGGTCGATGCGCGCGTTCCACGCGACCACGAGGTCGAGGTGCCGCTCAAGCCCCTTGATCTGGTCCGGGTTCAGAGGTAGGCCCAGGGCAAAGGCCCCGTCCTCAACCCGTATCCCGGGGGCCGGGCGGCTTCCGATGGATCCACCTCCTCCGAGGGCGTGCCTTTCTCTTGGGCTCGACGACCACGTGGCGGTCCTTCCCTTCCCCCTCGCTGTGGGTGGTCACCTCCGGGTGGGAGGCGAGGGCCGTGTGGACGATCTTGCGCTCCTTGGCCTCCATGGGCGGCAGATGGACGGCCCGGCCCTCCCGAAGGGCCCTCTGAGCGGCCCGCTGCGCCATGGCCACGAGGGCTGAGCGGCGGCGCTCCCGGTAGCCCGCGGCATCCGCCGCCACGGGTACGGCCCGGCCTAGATCCCGGCTCAGGAGCAGGCTGAGGATCGTCTCGAAGGCCTGAAGGCCCCGACCGTGCCGGCCGATGAGGGCGGCCAATTCCTCCCCTTCCACTTCCACGGCTACTCCATCCCCCTCCACCCGGGCGGTCACCGTGGCCTCAAGCCCCAAGTACCGAAGCAGCTTCGAGGCGATCTCCCTCGCCCGGTCCGCCTCCGTGGCTCCCTTTGGCCTAGGCACCACCCGCACCCGGGCCTCGCGTCCGCCCAGGCCCAGGAACCCTCGGGCCCCTTCGTCCAGGACCTCGATCTCCACCTCCTCCCGCGATAGCCCGCTCGCCCGGAGCGCGGCCTCGATGGCCTCCTCCACCGTCCGACCCGATCCGATGAACTCCATCACGCCTCCTCGACCTCCGGCTGGGCGGACTTCTTCCTCCGGCGGCCTACCGGAGCCGGTTGTGGTGCCCGGCGGGGAGCCCTGGGAAGACCCACCACCAGCACGTACTCCGCGACGTAGGCCACCGTGGAGACGAACCAGTACAGGGAAAGGCCCACGGGAAAGTTCAGGCTGAAGTATCCCACCAGGAACGGCATAACGAGAAACAGCCGTGACTGCTGGGGGTCTGTCATGGAGACCCGCTGCTGGAGGTAGGTGCTGGCCCCGATGAGGACGGGGACCAGGGCGTAGGCCACGGCCGTGCCGATCCCGTACCGAGCTGGGTCCGCGAGGACCGTGATGGGGTGGACCAGAAGGTCCCAGGGTCCGAAGGGTACCGTTTTGAGGGCCTCCCCGGTCCGGGAGACGAAGTGGGCCGGGTCGCTGAGGACCCGGTAGAGGGCGAACAGCACGGGCATCTGCAGGAGCATGGGGAGGCACCCTCCGAAGGGGTTCACCCCGTGGGCCCGGTAGAGGTCCATGAGCTCCCGGTTCAGGCGCTCGGGGTCATCCCGGAACTTCCGCTGAAGGGCCTGCACGTGGGGCTGGAGCTTCTGCATCTCCTTCATGGACCGAAGTTGCTTCCGGGTGAGGGGGTGGAGCAGGAGTTTGATGGCGAGGGTGAGGAGGATGATGGCCCACCCGTAGGAGCCCGTCAGCCCGTAGAAGAACTGCAGGGCGTGGTTGAGCTGTGCCACGAGCCATCCGAACACGTTCTCCTCCTGCCCGATGCTCAGGGCACTGGGTCGTATCCCCCGGGATGGAAGGGGTGGCAGCGGCTGAGGCGGCGGAGGGCGAGCCAGGTACCCCGGATGGGACCGTGGACCTGGATGGCCTGGGCCGCGTACTCCGAACAGGAGGGCACGAACCGGCAGACGCGGGGAAGGAGGGGGGAGAGGAGGCGCTGGTAGGCCCGGATTCCCAGGAGGAGCACCATCCCGACTACCCGCATCCCGCCTCCGAACCCACCTCGAGAGCACCCAGCGCCCGCAGGAGCCCGGTCACCTCCGCCCGCAGGGCCTCCCAGGAGGCCGAGACCGCTTGATGGCGGGCCACCACGACCACCTCCTGGTCCGGGCCTAGGGGCGCTAACCGTAGGATCTCCCGGATTCTCCTGCGCAACCGGTTCCGTGCCACCGCCTTCCCGAGCTTCCTCCCCACCGAGATCCCCACCCGCGTGGGGCCGGGCCGCGCCCTCCGGTATACCACCACGAGGTTCCCGCCGAGCCGCTTCCCCTCCGCGTACACCGCGGAGAACTCCCGCCTCTTCCGGAGGGAGGGCCACGGGGTCAGCTTTCGCCGGATCCGCCCTCCTACACCGTAAGCCGCTTGCGCCCTTTCTGCCGCCTCCGCTTGAGCACGTTCCGCCCCCCGGGCGTGCGCATCCGCGCCAAAAACCCGTGGGTCCGCTTGCGTTTCCGGCGCTTGGGCTGGTAGGTCCGCTTCAACGATCCCCTCCTCCGGACTCATGGCCTGGGGCGCGTGAGCCGGGCATAGTATAGCACTCCCTGGGAAGCGCGGGGTGTGGACAGGCTGTGTATAACTCCCGAGTTTTCCACAAGTTTTTCGGGCCACGTAACCCGGGCCCTCGACCCATCGCGGTCGACCGACCGGATCGGTCCGCCCCCACAAGGGGGGTGATGCCGAACCGTCCACAGGTTTTTCACCGACTGTGGATAACTCCTCCCGTCACGGTACCATATGGCATGGAGCGAAAAGAGGGGATTCGGTTTTCCGGTCCTTCCCGGTCCGCCTGAGAGGATTTTCGGGCCTCCTTGACCGGGTTCTCCAACACGGGAAGAATCCCTGTGGAAAGGGCCGAAAGGGTCCGTGAAGTCCTGTCGCGGGGAGGAAACCGGGCCGGGGCGTGCAATTCACCTCAAGCCGGACGGGATCTTGGATGACGCTACGGGAGCTTCTGGCCCAGATCATCCGGGAGCAGGAGGGGAGGGCGGAGCCGGAGGGACCTCCGGAGGTCCGGCTCGCCATCTACGACTCCCCCCTCGTGGAGCCTCGGGTCATCTCCCTCTCGAGCGACGACTTCCACGAGCTGGTGGGGAAGTTGGCGGCGGCCACCTACGAGCACGCCCAGCGCCGAGGGAGCCGCATCCCCTATGTCGTGATCCGGGAGATCGTGGAGAACCTCATCCATGCCCACTTCAAGAACGCGGTGATCACCATCAGCGAGGACGGGAACACCATCCGCATCTCCGACCAGGGACCGGGGATCCGGGACAAGGAGAAGGCCATGCAGCCGGGATTCACCACGGCCACGGCCACCATGCGGAAGTTCATCCGGGGCGTGGGGAGCGGGCTCCCGATCGCCCGGGAGCAGCTCAGCTTTCTGGGCGGGATGATCTCCATCGAGGACAACCTCAACGGCGGGACCGTGGTGACCCTGCAGATGAACCCTGAGCCGCCTCCCAGGGGAGGACCGGAGCGCCGGGAGATCCGGCTCACGGAGCGGCAGGGCCGGGTGCTGTTGCTCGTGGCGGAGTTCGGCAGCGTAGGCCCCACCACCGTGGCCCGGGAGCTCGACATCAGCCTGAGCACCGCCTACCGGGAGCTTGCGGCCCTGGAGGAGATGGGGCTCGTGCGGTCCCACGCGGGCGGCCGCCGCACCCTGACGGAGGAGGGGGTGCGCTACCTGGACCAGGTCTTCAAGACGGGAGGAACCCCATGAGGCTCAGGGAGGATCCCAAGCAGATCTGGCAGGAGGTCCTCCTCCGCCTCCAATCCCGCCTCAGCCGACCCGGGCCCGGACTAGAGATGTTCCTGAAGAGCGCACGGCCCCTTGGCCTAGAGGTCGATACGTTCCTCGTGGGGGTGCCCAACCTCCTCGCCAAGCAGTGGGTGGAGGAGCGCTACCAGGCCCTCATCGAGGAGGAGCTAAGCCACCTCGTGGGCCGGCCCCTGGCGGTCCGGGTGGTCCTGTCCGATGACGGCCGGCTCGAAGAACCGAAACCCGTACCTACCCAGCGGGCCACCTACGAGGGGATGCCCCTTTCGCCCCGGTACACCTTCGAGACGTTCGTGGTGGGATCCAACAACCGGTTCGCCCACGCGGCGGCCATGGCCGTAGCCACCTCCCCCGCCCGCGCCTATAATCCCCTCTTCATCTACGGCGGCGTTGGGCTCGGGAAGACCCACCTGCTCCAGGCCATCGCCCACCACCTGCTGCAAAGTGGCCAGCAGATCCGGGTGTTCTACTGCACGGGTGAGAAGTTCACCAACGAGGTCATCAGCGCCATCCAGAGCGGCCGCACGGATGACCTCCGCCGGCGATACCGGACCGTGGACGTCCTCCTCATCGACGACATCCAGTTCTTGGCCGGAAAGCCCAGCACCCAGGAGGAGTTTTTCCACACCTTCAACGCCCTCTACGAAGCCGGGAAGCAGATCATCCTCACCTCGGACCGTCCTCCCAAGGACATCCACCCTCTAGAGGAGCGGCTGCGCAGCCGGTTCAGCTGGGGGCTCATTGCGGACGTCCAGCCGCCGGACTACGAGACCCGGGTGGCCATCCTCCGCAAGAAGGCGGAGCTCGAGCACATGAGCGTGCCGGACGAGGTGACGGAGTTCATCGCCCAGCACTTCACCTCCAACATCCGGGAGTTGGAGGGAGCGCTGGTGCGGGTGGTGGCCTACGCCACCTTCAGCCGGTGTCCGCTCACCGTGGAGCTATGCCGGGAGGTCCTCCGCGACATCCTCCCCGACGACCGGCCCCAACCCATCACCATCGAGGCCATCCAGCGGGCCGTGGCAGAGCACTTCGGCATCCGGTTCGAGGACATGAAGGCCCGGCGCCGCACCAAGGGCGTGGCCTTCCCCCGCCAGGTGGCCATGTACTTGGCCCGGGAGCTCACCGACTCCTCCCTCCCGCGGATCGGAGAGGAGTTCGGGGGACGGGACCACACCACGGTTCTGCACGCCTGCGAGCGGGTTCGAGAGGAGCTGGCCCGGGACCCCTATCTGGCAGCCCAGGTGGATCGCATCATCCAGCAGCTGCGCAACCCTTCCCGTACCCCACCCAAAGCGTGAGGGTTTTCCACAGCTTCACCTTTTGCACGATCCGCGTCGTACAATGGTCTGGGCGTTTCTCCCCACGTTCCACAGGGATGACGACGATCACGGTTGAAGTTGCAATTTCCATACAATAGCCGGAGACGTACCGGCTGGAGGATGTGGACATGAGGGTTTACTGTGGACAGCAGGAGCTGGAGCACGCGGTCCACCTCGTGCAGCGGGCCGTGAGTACCCGCACCACGATGCCCATTTTGTCCTACCTGCTGTTCGACGCCTCGGAGGATACCCTGTGGGTGGCGGCCACGGACCTGGAAATCGGGATGCGCACCTCCATCCCGGCCCGGGTAGGAGAGCCCGGGAAAGTCGCCCTTCCTGCCCGACTCACCTCGGAGATCGTCTCCCACCTTCCCGACGCGGAAGTGGAGCTGTACGCAGGGGGTGCAGGCCCGGCCCAGATCCGGTGCGGGAGGACGGAGTTCGAGATCTTAGGGCTCGCACCCGAGGACTTCCCAAGGCTCCCTGAAGATGCCCCAGATCCCGTGTGCACGCTCCCGGGGCCTCTGTTGCGTACCATGATCCGCCAGACCCTCTTTGCGGCCAGCACGGATGAGACCCGGCCGTTCCTCACGGGGGTATATCTCGTCACCGCGGGGCGCGAAATTCGAGCGGTGGCTACGGACGGAGGGCGGCTGGCCCTCCGTCGGGCCGTCTTGGTCGGAGAAGCCCGGGAGATGAGCGCCATCGTGCCCGCAAAGGCCATGCGGGAGCTGGATCGGGCACTTGGGGGTGTGGAGGAGGAGGTGCACGTCGGTCTCGTGGAAGGACAGCTGATGTTCAGCCTGGGCAAGTTGCGGCTGGTGACCCGGCTCATCTCCGGGAGTTTTCCCAACTACGAACAGGTGATCCCCAAAGACTGGAAGCTCCGGGTCTGGGTTGGTACGGAGAGCCTCCGGGACGCGGTGCGCCGGGTGGCCATCACGGCTCGGGACTCTGCGCAGGTGGTGCGGTTCCGGGCCTCAGAGGGGCTTTTGCGCCTGGAGTCCAACACCCCAGAAGTGGGCTCCGCCCGGGAGGAGCTAGAGGTGCAAACGGAGGGCGAACCCCTGGAGGTGGCCTTCAACGCCCGGTACCTCCTCGACGCCTTGACGGTGATGGAGTCCGAGACCGTCACCCTGGACCTTACCGGGCCCCTCTCCCCAGGCGTCTTGCGCCCCACGGGAAGCGAGGAGTACGTGTACGTCCTGGCACCCGTCCGGGTGTACGCGTAGGATGGCGGAGGAAGTCCCCATCCGCACGGAGACGATCGAGCTGGGCGCGTTCCTGAAATGGGCCCGGGTGGTGCGGAGCGGAGGGCAGGCGAAACGGTGGATCCAGACGGGGCGGGTACGGGTGAACGGGGAGGTTGAGCGCCGCAGGGGGCGAACGCTGAGGCCGGGAGACGTGGTGGAGGTGGAGGGGCGGGTTCTGGTGGTGGGGCGGACGGAGGAGATCGGGGATGCGCATCCGCACCCTGCTCCTGATTGACTTCCGGAACTATGGGCGGGCGGAGTTCTCCTTCGCACCGGGCCTCAACCTCCTCGTGGGTCCCAACGGAGCCGGGAAAACGAACCTCCTGGAGGCTATCGACTTAGCGGTGACCGGTCGGAGCCACCGGGCGGTCCGGG
>FWWL01003020.1_pt1 | contig 32198 bp, 28 predicted proteins | sample 2228331 | NCBI WGS metagenome assembly FWWL01 (sample SAMEA103939775, study PRJEB20133) | metagenome
ACTTTTAACTTTTAACTTTTCACTTTCCCTGTTCCCCGTTGCCTGATAACTGTCCCCCGTTCCCCAACAAAACCACAAAAAATAACCAATAACCAATAACAGATAACAAACTTTGCTTGTTCAATAACTAGATGATCTGTTACCATCCAAATGAATATTGAATACTCTTCATCTCCTTGCACGGGGTAGGATTAAGCTTGGTGGCTCTACTCACACAGATCAAACAAATTATTACAAGCTGGTGGTCTGAGTTCACCCTCCAGACCAAACTCATGGCTGCTGCCACCTTGGTGGTTTCCTTAATTATGAGTGGCCTGACATTTTGGGCTGTCAATACGATCCAAGATGATGCCAGGATGAATGATACCCGCTTTGGTCGGGATCTAGGTTTATTGTTGGCAAGTAATGTGGCGCCCTTGATTGCGGAACATAAAGAGACGGAAGTGGCTCGGTTTTCCCACCGGTTTTATAACAGCACGACCAGCGTGCGTTATATGCTGTATGCCGACCCTGAAGGACAAATATTCTTGGGAATTCCTTTTTCAGAATCACAGGTGCAAAATTCCCTGATACTGCAACGGCGAATTCAGCTACCGGAAGGCTTTGCTACCAATTCTGATTTGCCAATGGTACGCCAACACCAGACTCCAGCAGGAGAAGTGACCGATGTTTTTGTGCCGTTGATTCATGATGGGCAATATTTAGGAGTATTGGCGATCGGGATTAACCCCAATCCTACGGTGGTGGCTTCTTCTCATTTGACCAGGGATGTCACCATTGCTGTGTTTGTCTCCATTTGGGTGATGGTGATTTTGGGGGCGGTGTTTAATGCCCTAAATATTACTAAACCAATTAAAGAGTTATTGCTGGGGGTGAAAAATATTGCCGCCGGCAATTTTAAGCAGCGGATTGATTTACCTTTTGGCGGAGAACTGGGCGAATTAATTTGTAGCTTTAATGAAATGGCCGAACGCTTGGAAAATTACGAGGCCCAAAATATCGAGGAGATGACCGCAGAAAAGGCTAAGTTAGAAACCTTGGTTTCGACGATCGCTGATGGGGCAGTGCTGATCGATACTAATTTACAGGTTGTCTTAGTGAATCCCAGAGCGAGAGTATTTTTTGGCTGGCAAGGCAGCAACATCATCGGCGAAAATGTGCTGCATTGTTTACCTTCGGCAGTGACGGTAAAATTAACCCGACCTCTGTATGAAATTGCGGCAGGCGATCGGGAAGGGGCGGAATTTAGAATCAGCCTCACGGAACCAACCAGGCGCACTGTCCGCATTCTCCTGACCACCGTATTACTCCACAAAGCCCCTGGAGATGAACCCTTGTGTCAAACCTGTACTTACCATCACGAAAATACTTGTACCTCTTCCCAACGACCCACCGCCACGGAATGTACCCTATATCAAGACTCCTTCAAATGTAATATTGGCCCTCATTACTATCGTGATAGTCTCAAAGGTATTGCCATGACGATTCAAGATATTACTCGTGAGGTGGAACTAAACGAAGCAAAAAGTCAGTTTATTAGCAATGTTTCCCATGAACTGAGAACCCCACTTTTTAATATTAAATCGTTTATTGAAACTTTGCATGATTATGGGGAAGAACTCACCCCAAGCGAGCGGCGTGAGTTCTTAGAAACTGCCAATAATGAAACCGATCGTCTCACTCGATTAGTCAACGATGTTTTGGATCTTTCCCGATTAGAATCCGCCAGAGTGTACAACTTTGAAGGAATTGATTTGGCGCAGAATATTGAACAAACTCTGCGGACTTATCAGTTGAATGCCAAAGATAAAGGTATTCAACTCTGCCAAGAAATTGAGCCAAATTTGCCCTTAGTCGTGGGGAATTATGACTTGTTACTACAAATTTTCGCGAATTTAGTGGGTAATGCTTTGAAGTTCACAGCATCCGGGGGAAAGGTGGTGGTTCGTGCCTATGTTCTGAAAGCTCCCCAAGCAAGTATTCGTTTTTCCTGGTCAACAGACAAAACGGCGGAAATTCAAGAGACGAACAAAGTGGTACGGATTGAGGTTTCCGATACGGGGATCGGTATCGATCCCGAAGACCAAGAGGCAATTTTTGACCGCTTTTTCCGGGTGGAAAATCGGGTGCATACTTTGGAAGGAACGGGTCTAGGTTTGTCCATTGTGAAGAATATTGTGGACAAGCATCACAGTAAAATTAATTTAATTAGTGAGGTGGGAGTAGGGACTACTTTTTGGTTTGATCTGGCCGTGTTTGAGGAAGAAATGAATCCGTCAAAGCCAGAAAATTTTCAGCCAATTTTACATGAGGCAGCGGCAGAAAGGGCGCTTGCCTCTCCCGAAAAAATGAGCCGGAGAATGTAAATATTCACCGGCTGACCTGTTTCCCCAGAGGGCAAAACAACTTAGACCATTATTTTTGAAACATTATTTTTGAAAAATTTAAAGGATGATAGCGGATGGATAGCAATAATTTCCTCAAACAACTCCTGATGATCGGCATTGGCACCACCTCCCTGGTGGCAGAAAAACTCAAAGAAGTCAGCGATCAGTGGGTTCAAGATGGCAAAATCAATCCCGACCAAGCACAGCATTTTGTAGACGATCTGATGCAGAATATCAAATCTGAACAAGGTAATTTTGAAGCACAGATGGAACGGCAAATCCGCAATTTAATGCAGGATATTGGAGTGCCGCGTCAAGCGGAGATGGATGAACTCCGCGGACGGCTGGATCGCCTGGAGCGACAGGTGCGAGATTTAGAAAATAGACATTGGCGTTAATACCGGGCGACGCAAAAAATTACTAACAACAATAACAAGACCAAGATCCATAACATGATTTTCTCGCTCGTTTCTTCTCTTCTGTCACCATTTCGGTTTAAATTGAGGATGATGTCTGTCTAAATTGAGCATTTAAAGATATTGCGACCAACAAAAGGAGGAGTAATTTTGCGAGAAATTTTAATCAGCCTAGGCGTGATGTTGGCCTGTTTTTTGGTACTGGCGATCTCCCAACTGACCCATAAAGGTCAAGAGGCGATCGCCGGGGAACTGAAGACGGAACAATCCGCAAACCCGGTGACAGAAGTCGCGAGCATTGCTTCTCGTCCCCAAAAAACCAGCTTACAAGCGCTGATTGACAGCGCGGCTCCCAATCAGTCAAAAAAACAAACCCTAATCGGCCTCGAAACCACAAAACCTGTAGATAACTCAACCAACGTGATTACCACTGAATCCGGCCTCAAGTATATCGATCTTGAGGTGGGAACTGGTGCGACTCCCCAACGGGGTAACACCGTGGTAGTTCACTACACCGGTACCCTCGAAGATGGCACCAAGTTTGACAGTTCCCGCGATCGCGGTCAACCATTTTCCTTCAAAATTGGTGTCGGTCAAGTGATCAAAGGCTGGGATGAAGGGGTTGGCAGCATGAAAGTTGGCGGTCGTCGTCAACTGATTATTCCCCCAGAGTTAGGATATGGAGCGCGGGGCGCCGGTGGAGTGATTCCCCCCAATGCCACTCTAATTTTTGATGTAGAATTAATCAAAATTGCTAACTAAGCCTGCCTTCCCAGAGGTGGGGGTTTGAGATGATCGCTTCTGAGGCTAGTCATTGTGTGAGAAAAACCCGGTTTCTTGAAGAGGCCGGCTTTTTTTGCCCTAAACATGACTGGTTGACTGGTGATTTGTGGTAGCAATAATAATTCAAAGTGTACCGTAGGCGGCGGTTTTTTGTTGAGCAACCAATATCCGCATGGTGCTATTTTTTCATATGAAAAACTTTGTACTTCAATCATAATCTTTAGGCTATGATGATTCATAAACCCATCTACCTTGACTGTCACTCTACGACTCCGGTAGACGAGCGCGTTGTTCAAGCGATGCTGCCATATTTTACCGAACATTTTGGCAATGCGGCTAGTAACAATCATCAATATGGTTGGGAGTCAGAAGCGGCGGTAAAACAAGCGCGAGAAACGCTTGCTAAAGCGATTAAAGCCAGCCCAGAGGAAATTATTTTTACCAGTGGGGCAACAGAATCAAATAATTTGGCCATTAAAGGGGTCGCTGAGGCATATTTTCAGAAAGGCAGACATATGATTACGGTGCAAACCGAACATAATGCGGTAATCGACCCTTGTAAGTATCTGGAAACTATGGGTTTTAAAGTTACTTATTTGCCCGTAAAATCCGATGGATTAATTGATTTAGAACAACTTGAAGCGGCATTTCAAGCAGATACTATCCTGGTATCTGTGATGGCGGCAAATAATGAAATTGGGGTGTTACAACCGTTAGCCAAAATTGGGGCAATCTGTGCCGAGCGCGATGTTTTATTGCATACGGATGCAGCCCAAGCCATTGGCAAAATTCCCCTGGATGTGCAGCAGATGAATATCCATTTAATGTCCTTAACTGCCCATAAAGTTTATGGACCAAAAGGCATTGGGGCGCTGTATGTTCGGCGTCGTAATCCTAAAGTAAAATTAGCGCCACAATTGCACGGGGGTGGACATGAACGGGGTCTGCGCTCGGGTACTTTAAATACGCCGCAAATTGTCGGATTTGCCAAGGCGGTGGAGTTGGGAATTGCGGAAATGAAATCGGAAACCAAACGGTTAATTAAATTGCGCGATCGCCTCTGGAATAAATTATCTACTTTGGATGGAGTTTATCTGAATGGACATCCCACCGAAAGGCTTCCCGGCAACCTCAATATTAGCGTTGAAGGAGTTGATGGGGCGGCTTTATTGTTGGGGTTGCAACCTGTGGTGGCAGTGTCTTCCGGTGCCGCTTGTACTTCGGCAAAAGTTGCCCCCTCTCATGTGTTAAAAGCCCTGGGACATTCGGAAGCATTGGCTTATGCTTCCGTCCGCTTTGGCATTGGTCGATTTAATACCCTGGAAGAAATTGATCGCGTGGCTGAAGCGGCGATCGCCACCATTACCTCCTTGCGGAAAGTTTCTCTGTTAGCCCGTCGCTAAAACCAACCCGGTTTCTGGGGTTCTGGTTTTTTATCTAAACTATGTTACAATAGAGAATTTGACTAAAACAGGAAAAATTATCCCATGACTCAGACCAGTCGGAATGAAGCGGAAGTGCGGCTTTCAAAAGTCGCACAACTGCGAGCGCTAGGCATAGAACCCTATCCCTGCCAATCTTACCAGCGCAGCCACACCACGGAACAAGTGCGTCAATATTTTGCCCAACCGGGAAAAGAACTGGAAAATGGGCAAGCAGACCCCGAAGGGTTACAAATTCGGTTATCCGGTCGGATTACCTCTTTTCGCAGTAGTGGTAGTATTTGCTTTATTGACCTGACCGATATTAGTGGTAAACTACAACTGAAAATCGAGAAAAAACTGGTTAAAGAAAATTCTAGTTTAAGCTTCAAACAAATCCAAAAACTGTTAGATGAAGGAGACTTTATTGGGGCAGAAGGGATTGCTTGTCGCACCAATCGTGGTGAACTTTCTCTTCAGGTCGATACCGTCACCTTACTATCAAAAGCTACCATTCCTTTTCCCAATCTATATTATGGGGTGGGCGACCCGGAAATTTGCCGCCGCCATCGGGAAATGGATCTGGCAGGAAATCCCGCATCTTTGCAGCGTTATATGATGCGGAGTCGGATTGTTCAGAGTCTGAGAAATTATCTGAATCAGCAGCAATTTTTTGAAATTGAAACTCCAATTTTGCAAGCAATTTATGGGGGGGCTGCGGCTAGACCGTTTACCACCCATCACAATGCTTTAGATGTGGATTTATTTTTACGCATTGCCCCGGAATTATTCTTAAAACGGGCAATTTGTGGCGGTTTTGAACGGGTTTATGAGTTGGGTCGGGTGTTTAGAAATGAAGGCATTGATAGCACCCACAATCCTGAGTTTACTTCTCTGGAAGTTTATCAGGCTTATGCAGATTATTTTGATATTATGACGGTGATTGAAGAGGCGATCGCTTATACCGTAAAGCAAGTGTTGGGCGAGCGCACCGAAGTGGAATATCAAGGAAAAACCATTAACTTAGCGCGGCAATACGACTATAGCGACAAATATCCCAATTTCACCGGCAAACATTGGCAAATTAAAACAATGGTGGAAGCGGTTAAAGACCAAACTGGCCTAGATTTTGATAATTTAGCCTTAGAAGATGCGATCGCCAAAGCCGAAAGCTTAGGAATTAAGCTATCGGCTCTGGAAAAACAAAGTTTAGGCTATGTCCTCTATGCCGTCTTTGATAAATTAGTCGAACCCACCTTAATTGAGCCGACATTTATCATTGATTTCCCCATAGAAATTAGCCCACTGGCGAAATCTCATCGTAGCAAACCAGGATTTGTGGAACGGTTTGAACTGTTTATTAATGGCACAGAATTTGCCAATGGATTTTCTGAGTTAAACGACCCAGAAGAACAACGCAAACGGTTTGAACAACAACGGCAACAAAGAGAAGCTGGGGATGATGAAGCACATCCAATGGATGAAGATTTTATCCAAGCTTTATCTTTAGGAATGCCCAATTGTGCGGGCTGGGGTATTGGGGTTGACCGGGTGGTGATGTTACTCACGAATACCCAAAGTATTCGGGATGCGATTATGTTCCCAACTATGCGACCGATTATTCAATCTAATCAAGATAGTTCGCAGGTAGAGCATAAATATCCAGAATCTGAGCGGTCAGCTAAACCCTAGTTGACAAAACTCAGCGAGTAGATTACACAACCAGTTGACGACAACTGGGAGAAAAAAGTAGCACCCATGCAAGATCGGCCAGCGCAAATGATGATATTCAGGCTAAACGTAAGTTAATTGCTGAACAAATTTGGCGACTCAAAGGTAGTCCACCGCAAGATGAGGCTGGTCGTAATGCAGATTACTTAGCTGCTATAGAACTAGAACCAAATAGCTGAAGAATGAGCGGGGGATGCAAATCTCCCGCTACATCAAGTAACGCATCAAGTAAAGCTACTGAAGTCGGTTTTCGCTCTCGTCAAAAAAACCGGGCGATCGCCCCCAGGCTGAAGATACCAGTTTGGCAGGGGATATTTGATAATTTTCCATAATGGCGATCGCGCACCCCCATCCCACGACGGTATCTTATGGCGCTGGATCCCATGAAACGTACTCGAGAATTATCTCTAGAAAGCTTAAAATAACGATTGCCTCTCTGAACAGAGGCAAGAAGCAGGAATGTATTGTATTGTGTATTGTATTGTAAAATATATTTACCGATATCTTATAAAATATCCTAGACAATTATTCCTGGATAAAAAATACTTAAACTATCAGCACGGGAAAGATATCACTCCCAGATGTTGACTTTGGCCTTAACCGCTAATTTGTCATCTAGTTTGCACAATACTTAAGTATATCAAATCGGAGCGCGCTCGGCTTCACGCTGAAAAGCCAACCTCCGTTACTGACCCAGTGCCATGTATGTTATGGACTCTGGTGTTAAGCTGACTGATTATATCTCCCCCAGTAATAAAGAGTAATCGTTGTAGCCATGGCTTCTGCCAATACACCTGCCAAGATTCTTGTAGTTGACGATGAACCCGCCATCCGGAATTTAATCCATCGCTTTTTAAGTAAAGAGTACCAGATGGAATCCGCCGAGGATGGTGAGACTGCGCTTGCCAAGTTTGAGTTATTGAATCCAGATCTAGTCATCCTGGATGTGAATTTGCCAGACACCACTGGCTATGAACTTTGTAAAGAAATGCAAAGTCGCACTAATGTCTTTGTCTTGATGTTAACCAGTCGAGGAGACGAAGCGGATAAAATCAAAGGGTTTTCCCTCGGTGCGGACGATTACATCACCAAACCTTTTAGTTTGGTGGAATTGGGAGCCAGAGTCAAGGCGATTCTGAAACGTCCGCGAATAGAAACCGCCCCATCCGCTTCCCAAAACCTAGAGTTTGGTGAATTAAAAATTAATCCCGTCAAGCGAGAAGTAGCCTTGGGGGAAAAGTTAGTGTCTTTTACAGCCCTAGAATTTGATTTACTCCATTTTCTCGCCAGTCATCCCAACCGGGTTTGGCGACGCAGTGAACTGCTGCAAGAAGTCTGGCAATATGACTATGTGGGAGATCAACGGGTTGTGGACGTTCATATTGGCCAAATTCGGCGCAAGGTTGACCCGAATGGTTCTCGGATTAAAACAGTCCGGGGTGTGGGGTATAAATTTATTTCAGACGAATCGAGCGAGGAAAATGCTTAACGCTGGCCGGGAGGGAATCAGGCTAAAAACCAGGGAACCTGAATGAACTTTCAAAATTAAACATTTTTAAAAAAACTTGAGACAGACAATGAATTTTTCGGCCAACTATCAGAAATTTTCAGCAGAATCAACGATATGTACGAGCGATAAATTAAGTTGGGAACAGAGGGTTCAAAATGAAATAGGGAATGAATTTAAATTCATTCCCTAGGCATTAATTTTGCTCTCGTGAAAGCTGTGATGGTGAAATTAATTAGCGTTGAGCTAAATACTTCACCACGTCAGCGGCACATTCTTGCCCACGGCGAATACAGTCGCCTACGGCAACCCCATCGGTATAGTTGCCACATAAAAATAATCCCGGCCATTCTTGCAAAGCATGATGAATTTGTGCCAGGTTTTGATGATGACCGAGGGGATATTGGGGAATTGCCCGCTGCCATAAATGCACCGCTAGGACTTTCGGTGGGATGTCCTGTTTGAGCAGGGTTTTTTGTAGGTCCTGATGTACGATTTGGACGATTTCTGCTTGGCTTAACTGAGCGATCGCCGGATCCGTGGTGCCACCGATAAAGTTCAGCAATAACCGCCATCCTGCCGGAGCCCGATGGGGAAATAAACTGGAAGCCCAGATCGTACCCAAGGTGCGTATTCCCTGATTTCTGGGGATTAAGTTGCCAAAACCCGATGCCTTGGTTTTAAAGGCGCTTTCAGGATAGGCCAAAACCACGCAAGCGACCGGTGGATAAGGAATTTTGGCTAACCCTTGACTGGCGATTGGGGCAAGATTGGCTAACAAGTCAGCGGAGACATAGCTGGGGGTGGTCAGAACTATACTGCGAGTTTCAATTCTTACTGGGCCAGAGGGTGTGGAAAATTCGGCCAGATAGGTTTGCTGCTCTGTGGGTTTAATTTGGATTAAATGCCAGCTTAGTTTGACCACATCGCCCAATTGAGCGGCGATCGCCTTGGGTAAAGCTTCCAGCCCCTGACGAAATGAAGCTAATTCCCCGCGTTGGACTTTGGGCAGACTCGAATCCACTGTCTTGTTCCCTTTGCCCTTTTTCCGTAGGGATAAAATTGCCCCAGCCGCCAGTCCACCGCCCACATCAACCATTTGTGTGATTCTACCAAAAGCGGCACTGGCACTGAGTTGATGGGGATCTCCCGCATAAACTCCAGAAACAAAGGGCTGTACCAGACGTTCTAAGACCTCCTGCCCCAGGTGACGGCTAAAGAACTGGGCTACGGTTTCTTCACCCCCTTGAGCCGATAGGGTGGCACCGATCGCGGGAGGGACAAAACCCAAAGCACCAGCGATCGCGCGTAACTTACCCCAATCGCTGAGTAACTTGGTCTGAAAAAATGCTGGCGGACTCATCGGCACCGGAATTAACTCTCCGTGCAAATAAATATAACGAGGAAGACGACGGTCAGCCAGCACTAACTCATCTTTTAAACCCACATCCACCGCCAACTTGAGAAACTCAGGGGTTGGTAAGCAACTATTGGGGCCTTCTTCCCAGAGAAATCCGTCTTGCGATTGTGTCACAATGCGTCCCCCCACCCTGTCTTGACTTTCTGTTAACAAAATCTGCCCTGATTGGCGACCGCGCTGGCGGTCTTGGTGAAGTGCTTGGGCGATACTAAGACCTGTAATCCCCGCACCGACGATCAAGGTGTCAAGCGTAGTAGATGGGTTAGCGAAATCGGTGGAATTCATCTTTGATGAGCAGTTAATCAGGATGAGCAGAAGTATGAGGATCTTTAAGGATCTGTTTAGATCATCAGATCATCGATTTTAAATGAAAATCTGCGCTTCCTCGTTGCTCAAAACAAAAATAATCTTTAAGTTTGATGTTCAAACAAAGTTTCCAGGTAAACCCGGGCGGCATTGTGGTAGCAGCGCGATGCTTCTGGGGTTCCGTTGTTGCTATTTTGCAGCAAAAATAGCGACAAAGCAGCGGCAAACAGGCGGTCTTGATCCCAATCAGGATGTGTTTCCAAGTATCCAGTCAGGGACTCGTGTAATTCTTCTGGAATTTCTGCCAGGATGCTAACGCATGGGGTTTTCATCTTTTTTCCTCCCGATATGGAGTGGTGAAGTGTCAGTGGTTCAGCCTAGTCTTGTTCCCCGTTCACTGCATCAACTTCATCATTGATGCTTGAGAGTAACGGCTTGTCTGTTGACAAACGTTACTTTTTATGGTTCTAGGTACACGCTTGATTTCAGAGATAATTTTTTGGGTCAGTGGATACATTGTCTGCGATCGGGGGGTGGGATTGTCAATAATACAAACTGTTACAAGTTGACGTTTTCCCTCGGACGCCCCACGAGAAAATCAGGGTTTGAAGGTGATTTTTGTTACATAACTTTATAAATTGGGGCAGATTTTTCGTGGTGAGGTAAAGGAAATAGAAATCCCCAACTCAACGGGAATCGGAAACTTTTTCGCGGTGGTCTGTGGAAAACCTGGTTTAATCTGTGGAAAACTGTGGAGCGGCTGTGGAAACTGATGTGGAATGTTTGGGGAAAACTAGGCCGAAAAGATAAGAATTACAAATTTTATTTTCAGGCTGATTAGGTTATATTTATATATAATCGGCAATTAAGAATTGCTAAACTTACGAGCAAAAGTATTGCAGAGCCGTAATGAAGCCTAGCGCCAGTCTTGACTTATCGCAAGACCTGTTTCTAGTATCTGGGTGGGGCGATCGCTGCCCCATGTCGGTTATGGCTAGGTTTGATGGCTAGGTTTGATGGCTAGGTTTGATGGCTAGGTTTAATAGCTAGGTTTGATGGCCAAAAACTGCCTAAGTAGGTGCGGCATTACTGCCGTCACCTTCAAGGCTGCTAACGACACATTGATAAATATTGCCCAAGATAAATATTGCCCAATTTGGCTAAAGGCAAACGGTCAATATTTAACAACTCACGGCTGGTGGTATAAAGCAGTCGCCAATCCCCATCCAGAAGATCCAGACGTTCCACAGGTCGGGGGTTGGGGTTACTCAACTCCAACTGGGAAGTCGCCGTTTGGATGGCTTCTTTTTGGGCGTTCGTCCCTTGTTAACCCCGATTTTTATCCGCGATCGCCTCTAACAAGGCTGCTTTGCGACTCATCAGCATCTCTAAATTAACCTGCACCATTTGTTTTCATGGGAATAACTGAATGGGTGAACCTCGGATTGTTTTGGCAATCTCCGCTATGATAATCCATGATAGTTTTAATCCCTAATCGGGATTCAGTATGAGACTTCTCCCACTAGTTCCCCAAAGCGTATGGTTGTCTCCAATTCACCCCTTTAGTTCACCCCTTTAGTTATTAGGCGTTAAGATGTCTGAGCTATCTGAAATCCGTAACCCTTCTCTAAGTCAAAAACCGCGCTATGAAATCGCGGATGTCATTCCCTTGCAGCATGAGACTTCTATCTTAGATTGGCTGGAAAGAAGCGGTCGCTTGATGGATAGAACCAGTGACAATGATGATCTACTGCTCGACTCCGAAGAAGAAATTGCGGAACTGATTGAAAATGACGGTAAATACGATGATGATGATGAAGATGACATCCTGGTCGATGATGAGTAAACCATTATCAGCTAAGAGCTATCGGCTATCAGCGGTCATTCGTCCGCCAGCGGCGGTCAGTTAAAAGTTAATTAAAAATTGGCAGGGGCGAGAAACTGAGTCGCCCCCCTCGCGCCGCTCGCGCCGCTCGCCCCGCTCGCCGATCACCTCCGGGTTGATCCTTTCCTTGACCGGAAAGGCGATCGCCCTGTATCGATGAAATTGTGAGGAGTGAAGTGAAAATCTGTGGACGCTAAATTATTATCCTTTAAATCATCCTTTAAATCATGGGGACTCTCTGGAAGCTATTTGTTCCGGATCCTAACCCTCTGTTTGACTACTGCTGCCCTGATCTTAGATGGAAGTAAGGGTAGATTTACCGAGAATCTGCAATTCTCTCTCACCTTACCCCTCGTGGTTAGTGCCATTTTCACTGCTGTTGTCGGCTATTGGGTGGTGCCATTACTGCGTCAACTCAAAGCGGGGCAAGTGATTCGTGAAGATGGCCCACAAGCACATTTAAAAAAAGGTGGCACGCCAACTATGGGAGGCGTGTTTTTTATTCCCGTCGGGGTTCTGGTTGCCGTGGTTTTGTCTGGTTTTTCCGCCGTAGTAGTTGCCGTGGCTGCCTTGACCTTGGCTTATGGGGCGATCGGCTGGTTGGATGATTGGCAAATTCTGCTGAAAAAGTCCAACAAAGGCATTTCCCCCCAGATGAAACTGGGATTACAAGTTATTACAGCGATCATATTTTGCTTATGGTTAGCCCTGACTCAACCGGCAAGTCTGACTAATATCGCCCTGCCTTTTGGCCAAGTTCTACCTTTAGGTTTGTTATTTTGGCCTTTGGCCGCATTTGTCCTAGCAGCGGAAAGTAATTCTACTAATTTGACCGATGGTTTGGATGGATTGATGGGTGGAACCGGGGCGATCGCCTTTTTTGGTTTAGGGGTAGTGGTCGCACCCAATTTTCCTGATTTAATGGTTTTTTGTGCTGCTATGAGTGGCAGTTGCCTGGGTTTCTTGCTATACAACCGCAACCCAGCCCAAGTCTTTATGGGGGATACAGGTTCTCTTGCTCTCGGCGGCGCCTTGGCAGGGTTGGCATTACTCAGTAATAGTCTTTGGTCTTTATTTTTAATTAGCGGCATTTTCTTTGTGGAAGCCCTCTCGGTAATCGCCCAAGTTGGGTATTATAAAGCCACAAAAGGCCCCGATGGAGTGGGTAAACGTCTCTTGAAAATGGCCCCGATTCACCATCATTTAGAACTCAGTGGTTGGTCAGAAACTCAAGTAGTCGGAGTGTTTTATTTGATTAATGCCTTGCTCGTTTTTCTCAGTCTGGTGATTCGTTAATTGGCATTTGTTCCTAAATTTATTCAGAACGCGATCGCCAGCAATATAGTCATTTCAATTGTGATTTCGACAAAATCTCAGGGGTGCAAGTATTGCGCCCCTACAAATTATACTAACCTTGACTTGAAATAAATATATCAATTCAAGCGTTCACTCTTTTTTTTGAGTCATTAGTTATTAGTTATTGGCCATTTTTCAGATTAATTTTAAGGTCACTGGTTTGAGCTAAAAAAAAAACACCATATTTTCGGCAAAAATATCAGCCACGTTATTGGGATAAAAATTAATGCAAAACTCCGAAATAAGTTTGAATTTTATTCCTTTAGTTTCCGTAGTAATTCCTATTTATAATGGGGAAAAGGATTTACCGGATTTATTAGAGTGTCTGCGGCAGCAAACTTATCCCTCTAACCAAGTAGAATGCTTACTCGTTGATAATAACAGCAGCGATCGCACCCGCGAAATTCTGGAAGAAGCCGCTGCATCCAGTTTCAAAAATCAATCATCTGCCATTAAGCTTTACCCCTTAAATCAAAATCAAATCCAAAGTTCCTATGCTGCTCGTAACACCGGTATTCAAGCCGCCAAAGGCGAAATCATTGCCTTTACCGATGCTGACTGTCGGCCAAAACCAGACTGGCTGACTAATTTAGTTCAACCATTTACCGCCGAAACCGTGGGAATTGTCGCCGGAGAAATTGTCGCCCTACCCGGTAAAACTATTTGGGAAAAATACGCGGATTTGCAAGAAACTTTATCCCAAAAACATACTCTGGCTAATTCTTTTTGTCCTTATGGCCAAACCGCAAATTTAGCCATTCGCCGCTGTATCTTTGACCAGATTGGCTTATTTCGTCCCTACCTCACCACTGGGGGAGATGCGGATATTTGTTGGCGAATTTTAAGAGAAACTAATTGGCAGATAAAATTTGCTCCCTTAGCTTTGGTTGAACATCGTCACCGTTCAACTTTACGGCAACTGAAAAGTCAGTGGCGCCGCTATGGAGAATCTAATCGCTATTTGCACGAACTGCACGGGGTTGAATTGATGCGTGAACTCACTCTCCGAGAGTCAATTTATCGCTTGAGTCGTTGGTTATTAAAAGAATTGCCCATTGCCACCGGGAAAACCCTTTTCGGGGAAAAAACTCTGGTGGATTTGGTCAAAACTCCCATTGATTTGATCTGTTGGCAAGCGCGAACTGAGGGACAAAGAAGATCGCAGCTATCGGCAGAGGCAAAGGCGATCGCCTATTTATCTGAGTTGCGCTAATTTTGCTTTTGACCGCAGCAAAATTAGAACAATTAGAAAAATCAGAAAAAGAAAAAAAAGAGCGCTCGCCAAAATATACATTCTTTCTGTAAATTAAGCATGCTGAATTGAGTTTTGACCATCGCACGATTTTGGTGTTGCATGACCTAGAAGATTTGCCACAAAAGCAGATTGCCGAAATTTTAGCGGTGCCGGTGGGAACGGTGAAGTCTCGCTTATTTCATGCGCGGGCTGCGATGCGGAAGTTTTTAGAAAAACAGGGGGTTCAATTATGAATAATTTGCCAAACAATGACCAAAAACTGGTGGATTTTCTCCGCCAAAATCGTCCAGATTTGCCACCAGAAAATCAGGATTTGGAATCACAGATTATGGCGGCAGTGGCGGCAACTCCCCAGAATCGGGGGGGGGGCAGAAGTCTTCGGTGATTCCTTTCCGTCGGCGCAGTTTATGGCTGATGCCACCGGCGATCGCTGCTGGTTTGTCGATCGCTTGGGGAACCAGTCGCTTATTAACACCGGCACCACAGACGACTACTGAACTGGCGAGTTTAGAAGTTTTATTGAAAATACTTGGGATGGGGTTCTAGATCAAGATAGCCAAGACTGGTATTTGGGTTTTTAACCACGGAATTTAATGCTAATTGATTCATTTGAACCTTTTCCAGCGTTCCCTGCTCTAAAGGTTCAGAAATTATCCCAGGCTAGGGAGAAATTAATTTGAACCTTTTTTGAACTTCAATCGTCTAAAGGTTCAGGAATTATCCAGCAGGATGAATTCATCAATTGACTGGTTTACTTGATTTTTTTCAGGAGGATACTATGATGTTCTTACGTCGTGTTTCTAGTTTGGCTATTCTGATGCTTGCGTTGAGTGGAACAGCCGCGATCGCCGCTCCTGAATCTTTGCCTTATGATCGGTTCGATCAAATGATCGCCCAAGGTTTTGGAAGTGGGGGTCGCGGGCAGGGGCATGGTCAAGGCAGAGGCGGCGAGCGCTGGATTTCTGAATTGAATTTGACCGCCGATCAACAACAACAAATTGAACAAATTCGTCAATCATCTCAGGGTGAATTCGAGCGGTTACGGGAACAAACTCGTCAAGCTCACGAGCAAATGCGTCAATTGATGAGTTCTAATGCCTCGGATAGTCAACTGCGAAATCAACATCGACAACTGCAAGAATTAAATCAGCAAATGAGCAATTTGCGATTTGAACAAATGTTAAAAATTCGCGCCGTTTTAACCGAAGCTCAACGGCGGCAACTAGGGGAAAATATGCAGCAACGTTGGGACGACGATGAAAATGGCGGTGGTCGTGGTCGCGGTCAAGGTCGCGGTCCAGGTCGCGGTCTAGGTCGCAGTCAAGGCAGTGGTCAAGGTCGTTGATTAAAATAATCAAAATAATCAGGAATTTTTACTGATTTTCCAATTACAAAATTGGTGGGAATAAAATCATTAGTTTATTGTGGGTTATTGTGGGATGGGTGTTTAGCCTATGCCACAATTTTTATGTCTTGGCCAGCGCGCTGCCAATTTCGGGATCCGGCACTCGTGCCAACGCTGAATCCCTGCTGCAAGAAAAGCGATTTTGAAAAGCGATTCACTTTAAAGTTGCAAAAATATAGTATAGTAGTGTTAGCGTTGAGATTGGTCTTATGCCCGGAGTCCTCAAACTCAAAATCACAGAAAGTGGTGAACAGCTTAAAACCCTGCTCTCCAAACAGACAACTGCCAGGGGTCGGGAACGAGTCCAAGCACTGTATCTGTTAAAAATTGGCCAGGTAAGAACACTCAAAGAACTGGCGGTTTTATTAGGCCGAGACACCGCTACCCTTTATCGATGGTTTCAACGGTATAAAGAAGATGGCCTTGAGGGAATCCTTGAGGTGAAAAAAGGCCAAGGACGAAAACCCGCAATTCCCACAGAGGTGATGCAAAAATTAAAGCAACAACTCGAGCAAGCGGAAACATTTAGTAGCTACGGGGAAGTAAAAACTTGGTTAAAACGTGAATTTGGGGTGGATGCTTCTTATAAAGTTGTCCATGAAGCGGTGCGCTATAAACTCAAATGTAAGCTAAAGCGACAACGGCAAAAAAAAACAAGAGACGGGTCAAAGGAAAAGTAACCCTTAAATGCGATCGCCGCTCATACAACGGGGATCATGGTGACAAATCGGGGAGCGTTCGTTCAGGTTTGGCAAGCGACGCTAACGCGCTGAAAAGGGTAATTTATTGTAAGCGATCACTTGCCTATTTTCTGTATAATCTGTCTAATTTTTGGATTGTATATAATATTTGTTGATAATATTTGTTGACGTTTTTACACTGAAACTTCCATTACACCTCTTGCTTTAATAGTGGGTTGCTCCCTTCAACCCCTCCTGAAAAGCAACAATCGGATGAGGGATAATTTTGCCAGTGTCTATTCTTTCCGGGAGATTTCAAAGATGTACCGGGATGTACCGGAGGTAAAAATGGTTAATGATTTTGCGAATGTTTGTGGATTTTTTCTGGTTAGTCATATTTAGTCAATTTACTCTGACAAAATTATGACTTGAATTCTGAAAAATTATCTAGCAATTCAAGTGAATACTCCATAGGAATGTAGATGATGAATTTATTAGAACAAATCAACAGGGTGCTCAATCAAATCGAAACTTCAGAGGATGCTTTAGATAGTGCTGCCTCTGAATCATCTTCTGAGTCAACTCAGCAGTTAATCGAGCTATTATCTGAAGTAGAAAATTCAACAGAACCGGAGATTAAGAACCCACTTAATTCAACTCAGGAGATTCATCATGTGAATAACTTAATCTTGCCAGAATTAGAAAGTTGCAGCAATGGGCAGATAAATGATGAATCTGAGCGGGCCGATGAGATATATCGCTGGCTGGATTTGCTGTTTAATTTGGTAAAATCTTTGGAAAATGGCGAATTTTACTCCCCAGAAGCAGTCCGGAATTATAGGGGCAATTCCTTAAATTCAATTTCGTCTGATGCACAAGTTTTCAGTGATTTAAGCCCAGAGAATTATGCGGATTATTCAGAGGATGATTTTCAGAGTATTTCCGCATTTCTCCAGAGTTTCTCCGGAGCTAAACCGGAAAAAAACCAAAACCAAGGAGCGGTTTCCGAAATCATCGATACAGATCCATTGGCAGAAGTCGAATTTTCCGGGGTAAATCAACCCCCGAGCGATGAGTTAGAAAAAGTCAGTCCCAGGTCGGAACCTGAGTTACAGTCAGATATTAGATTGGAGTCAGAACCGGAACCAGAACCGGAAGCAGAGCAATTGCGCCCAGGGGATGATCCTTTACGGAAATCGCCTCAAGCGGAAGTAGAATCACTCCCCGAACCGGATGTAGAAGAGGTGGCTCGTTATTTGGATGCTTTGCGTCAACTGATGTTTTCTAGTCAGTCACCCCAGACTACCCAAGCAAAAGCGGTCAATGCTGAAAATGTCTCCACCACAACCGCAAATTTATGGCCAAATTCACCGTTAGAAGATGAGGTTTTATCAGCCCAAAAATTAGAAAATTATTCAGAGGATCGCCGGTCAAGTATTTCCGAGGATATCGCCAATCAGAAGAATTTTTCAGCCGAAGCAACTGGCCGAAAATGTGCAAATAATGAACCGATTAGTCTGCTACAGGTAAATAATGAACCGATTAATCGGGTACAGGTAAATGATGAAACGATTAATCTGATACAGGAAATTAATGAGCCGATTAATTATGGTCAAAATTCGGATTTTATCGCCGAAGAGTCACTAGAAACTAGCAGTAAATCTGATTTTGAGCAGCTGCAAAGTCTTTTGGTAAATCCCAAAGTCGAACCCCTGCGAAAACTTCATCAACAAATGGAGCAAAAACTTTCACATATCGATCGCCAAATTCATAATCCGCAAAATTTGATTAATTTGCTGATGCCGGTGATTGCCGAACTCCTAAGTCTGAAAGTAGAAGAATCTAAAGAGGATATTTCGCGAGCGATCGCCCCAATTATTGATCAAGCAATTCAAAAGCGGTCGATGCAAGATAAAAGCGCCATGAGTGCGGCTTTAGCCACTTTGATTCCCGCAGCTATTTCTTACCAAATTAAACAAGCCCCGGAAGATATTGCTAAGGCGATCGCCCCGGAAATTGCTCCGGCAATTCGGGAACAAATTAAGCTAGATCGAGCGGCGATCGCTAACGTCTTGGCTCCCCAAATGGGCGACGCCATTAAAGAGCAAATAAAACTAGAACAAGAAGCAATGGTAGATGCCCTTTATCCGGTGATTGGTTCTACGGTTGCTAAATATATTGCTGAAGCCATTAAGGATATTAATGAAAAGATTGCTAGGGCCCTCAGTGGCCAAACAATTCGCCGGAAAATCCAAGCAAAACTTCAGGGAATTTCTGAAGGGGAGCTAATTCTTAAAGAGGCGATCGCTTCTCGAGTACAAGGAGTATTTTTAATTCACAAACAGTCGGGGTTAGTTATTTCCGAAGCCCAACCGCCCGAACATCAACTAGAGTCAGAAATGGTCGCCGGTATGCTCACGGCGATTCGCAGCTTTGTCAATGACTGCATTGTCCAGACGGGAGAAGTTGCTGAATTAAATGATATTGAATATGGTTTATATACCATTAAATTAGAAGTAGCAGGGTATTGTTATTTAGCAGTATTAATCAAAGGAGATCAGCCCCCGAAGCAATTGGTGGCTCAAATCAGAAAAACTCTCAGCAAAATTGTTTTATATTACAGTGACGCCATTCAAGAATTTGACGGCGATCCTGACAGCGTACCCCAAGAAATTCACCAAATGCTGGCTGAGTTAATCACTATTAGTGAAGCGAAAAAGCATCAAAATATACCTTTCCTGCAACTTTTCATGCTTGCCATTGCCGGATTAATTTTCCTGCCTTTGGGCTGGAACTTTTACCAAAATTTTCAAGCGCGTAAGCAGGAAACTCAAGTATTGAATGTCTTGGATGCTGACCCAGAGTTAAGGATTTACCCTTGGACGGTTCAAGTAGAAAAAGATACTCTCACTGTCCGGGGTAAAGTGCCCAATCCAAAACTGCGTTCTCAAGCCGAAAAGCTGCTCAAAAATGCCGTCCCAACTTTGAAGTTAAATAATCAAATTATTGCCCCAGAGAAATCCTCACTGCACAAGTCCGTTGAGGATGAAGTCAATCGTGTGGCGGAAACACTGAATAAAATGGCGGGGATTTCTATTAAGGTGAAATATGTTGAGGGAAAAGTCAATGTAGAAGGCACGGTGATTCAGGAACAGGATAGTCAGAATATCGCCGAAGCTTTTGGCAAAATTCCTGGAGTGACCGGAGTAGTTAGTGCGATTCAACTGCAACCTTTAAAGATTGACACGCGGATTTACTTTGAGCAAAATTCTAGTACAATTAAGCCAGAAGATGTGAATACGAAACTGGTGGAAATTCAAAGGTTTTTAACTCAGTATCCTCAAGTGCATTTAAACATTGTCGGTTACAGCGATCGCACGGGTCAACGCTCCCGCAACCAGGTGTTAGCACTCCAGCGAGCCGAAAGCGTGCAAAAAGCACTGATCTCTATGGGGATTGCTCCGGAACGACTGAATATTTCCGCCAACCCAGAACCCCCCATCGATGTGGATCGAAGTCAACCGCAATGGCAGCATCGGTCTGTGGTTTTTTACCCAGTGATCCCGCATTCTCATGAATGATCGTCCTTAAGCTTGTCCGAGCGATCGCGCTAATTTTGCCCCAAACGAGTCTTGGAGATGCGTGAAACGAAGCGATCGCTACGAGCGCGAATCGCACCACAGGTAAAATTATAGCTTTCTCTCCTTCTTTGAGAGTTTTTTGCTGGGTTTCCCTGATTATAGTCATTGAAAGTTGAAAAGCGGCGCTGGAAAGGCGCTGGAAAATTTTACTTGCTGAAGATAATATGGGAAGATAATGTGGTAAATCAGAAAGTGGCGTTGAAGCTGCTGGCAAATCTGGGATGTACTGCCGATGTGGTGACAAGTGGCGCCGCAGTGGTTCGACGTTGGGAGCCGATGCCTTATGATGTGGTCTTAATGGATTGCCAAATGCCTGTATGGCGATTTCGATGGCGATCAGTGATTTTTCGCTCACTCAAGACCAGGGAATATATATACCCCAGAGTATATACTAATAAATATACTAAATACTAAAGGATACACCAGAGGCAACACGCTCACTAAATATGCAAAATTACCGTACTGTTAAAGCATCAGGGTTGTCAAACTTATTGTTCTGTTTATGATTTCTAAAAAAATTTGTCTAGTTGGTGACTTCAATGTAGGTAAAACCAGTTTAATTCGTCGATTTGTGGAGCGCCAATTCAGCGATCAATATCTTTCTACGGTCGGGGTGAAAATTTCTAGGAAAAGTGTACAATTAGAGGAAGTAGCCGGAAAAAAAAACGTCGAGGTACAGTTGTTGATCTGGGACTTAGAAGGTAGTACCAAGTTTAAAGCGATCGCCCCGACTTATTTGCAAGGATCTAAAGGCGTGATTATTGTGGCGGATCTGACTCGTTCGGAAACGATCGAGCATATTCAAGATCATGTTAAGTTATTTCTATCTATAAACCCGAAAGGGCAAATTATCGTAGCTTTGAATAAATCTGACTTAGTAGATGACGCCAAAATTGCCAAAATCATGGCCAGTAATCAAACGGAGTTGGAAAAAATCAGCGTCATCTATAATACTTCAGCAAAAACCGGGAAAAATGTTGATGAAATTTTTCAGACTTTGACTGCAAAAATTATGGAGACACCAGGATGAGCCATTTCTTAGAAAAAGTCTTAGGGACACAAAGTTTAGAATTTGTCGAGGTTGATGGTAATTTCCTGATTTTAGACTATTCTCCAAGAATCCACCGATTTGCTGAACATTCTGGTGAGATACAAGTAGGACAAGATAGCCGGACTTACTTTCCAGAGTTGATCGGGCTTGAAGATGTTTTACGGGCTGTCTTAAGTGGCAATGAAGCACAACTTGAATTGACGGCAATTTACCGAGAAACTGTCACTGGAGAACCGTTGTATTTCAATCTATACGCGATTCCGAAAGCAGATAATTCACCGCAGGGTAGTCGTTTGGCGATCTTTTTTCAAGATGTAACTCAACAAAATGTCTTAGAAAGAAAATATGTTCAAATTACCAACGACTTGAGTTTAGCTAACCGAAATTTGTTGGTTTATAAAAACTACCTTCAATATATTATCAAGTACATGGCAGATGCCTTGTTTGTCACCAATGCTTTAGGGAATATTGAAGAGTGTAATCAAGCCGCCGAAAAACTATTAGAAATTAGTGAAGATCAGCTCGTCGCTCGCCCCATTCATCAAATATTTAACAACGTTAAACTCTTGCCCAGCCAGAAAGAATTACCCCAAGTATTAACGGTGCAAACTATCAATAATCTAGAGGTTAATTATGTCAAGCGATCGGGAGAAAACTTAACCATTTTATTTAATTGTTCATTGATTAAAATCGACGGAGAAAATAAGTTTGTCTATATAGGCAGGGACATTACGGAACGAAAACGAGTGGAAAAAGAGATGGAAATCGCGTTACAGAAAGAACAAGAACTTAACGAACTCAAATCTAACTTTCTTTCCATGACTTCCCACGAATTTCGGACACCGTTGACAGTGATTCTCTCAGCGGCAGAATTGTTAGAGGCGCATCGCCAAAAAGATTCAGATACCCAAAGTTTAAAATATATCAAGCAAATTCAAGTATCGGTGGATAATTTACTAAGATTTTTAGATAATTTGCTCATTTTAGGGAAAGCCGATGCGAATAAATTAACGGTTCAAAGAACAACCATCGATCTAGAAAAGTTTTGCCAAAACTTAATCGAAAGACTAGAATTTGACAGTAAAGTTAGCCGAATTATTTTGGTGAATAAATGTCAAAAAAATGTTTGGAAACTGGATAGTAATTTATTGGATCATATTTTGAGTAATTTACTTTCTAATGCTCTAAAATATTCCCCAGTTGACGCTCCCATTTATTTGAGATTAGCTCAGGAAAATGATACCTTAATGCTTGAAGTTGAAGACCAAGGCATTGGCATTGTTTTAGAGGATCATAAGCATTTATTTAAGTTGTTTTATCGCGGCAAAAATGTGGGTAATATTCCCGGCAACGGACTGGGACTGGCAATTGTGAAAAAATCTGTGGAAATCTATGGCGGCAGTTTAATGGTTTCTAGTGAACCAGGGGTAGGAACTATATTTAAAGTTAATTTACCTTTGAAGTAAACTCGTTGGCTTTCGCGCTGGCCATCAACTCAGAAACCCAGAAATCAGAAACCCAGAAACCGGGTTGCTTTACTAAATCTCGGTTCTGATGCAAAAATTATCCCAAAAAAATTATCTCGGAAATTCGGTTTCTCTTCGTTTTTCTTCGACAACAGCGCTATAACCTTGATATGAACAACAGCGATCGCATTTCTACCAAAAAAACCCGTCAGAAAATCCGCCATAAAATTGCCAATTGGTTGGAAACTCGGTGGGCGACACCCGCTTATGCCGGTTGGTTACTCTTGGCTTTGGCGATATTCTTCTTTGGGGCGGCTACTAATACTATGTCCGGTTGGTTGTATGTGATTAGTGGGGTGACGATCGCCTTGTTAATTATTGCCGCAATTTTGCCAGTGCGATCGCTGCGTTCTTTGCAATTGCAACGTCTTTCTATTGCACCCATTAGCGCGGGAGATGACCTAAAAATTGAAATTGAAATTATTAATCCCACCGCTAAACCGAAAACCCTTTTGCAAGTTCAAGATATTTTGCCTTTAGTCTTGGGTGAACCCGTGACCACCGCGATCGAAGAAATTCCCGCCCATCAGGTTTATCGCTGGGTCTATTATCAACCAACCCAACGGCGGGGAATTTATCATTGGCAAGAAATCCAACTGAGAAGCGGCACTCCTTTGGGCTTATTTTGGTGTCGTCGCTTGCGCCAAGTTCCTGCCAAGGCGATCGTCTATCCCAAAGTTTTACCCTTGACCACCTGCCCCCTGATTGACCATATCGGCGATCAAGAGACGAACCAAGGGGAAAGCGATCGGGCATTCCATAACGCCAACCAAGGAATCACTCGAAACCTGCGACCCTACCGTTATGGCGACCCTATCCGTATGGTTCACTGGCGCAGTAGTGCCCGCTACGGAGAATTGCGCGTCCGAGAATTAGAAATTTCTACCAGCGGCCAAGAAGTAGCGATCGCCCTTGATAGTGGCAGTCCGTGGAATTTTGACGACTTTGAACAAGCGGTAATTGCCGCCGCCTCTCTATATTTTTACGCTAGTAGAAATCAAATAAATGTCCGACTTTGGACTGCCACCACAGGTTTGGTTCATGGCAACCGCCGCGTTTTGGAAACTTTAGCTGCCACCAATGCCCAAGAACCAATCTCCGCCGAATTACCCACCATGCCCTTAATTTGGCTCACCCAAAATCCAGAAAGTCTTAATAATTTACCCTCGGGCAGTCGTTGGATATTCTGGCCGAACTTAGCGGCAAAAGCAAACCAACCGGGTTTTGCTCGGAATTGCCCCGGTATCCCAATTGACCCAGAGCGATCGCTCCAACTGCAACTTCAATCGAGGAGCAAATAATTCGCGCTCATCCGCGCTGACCAAGGGAAGGACAAAACAAAACTTCCCGCCAAATTTCCGGCAAAATCTGTAATTTCGCGGATGAGTGGTGACACCCCTCATCGGCTATGTTACAGTATATGTAATTGATACTCCCTCCTAGGAAAAATTTCCCTCGACTGAATTGACTAACGGAACCATTCCGTCATCCTCTGTCAGTGCCAGTCGAGAGATTGTCCGCTTCTAATATTCTAATATAATTTTTGTTTTCTGCACCCTCGTCCACCCTCGTTCCACCCTCGTTCCACCCTCGTCCACGCAAAGTTTCATCATTTTTGTCATTCAGGCATCAGTTTTGATGACTCCCAGTGGCTTACAATAAGATTACTTTTATGACTCACCTCCTGTTTCGCGGGAATGGCGATCGCTCTGAGGAGATGGTCTGAACGGGCAACAACAAGAATAGCAAAAATATCTTTCCCGGGAACCCGGTTTAAGGGAGTGTCATTACCGTTAGTCACTTGAAACAGTGGCACATCACGGGGTCTGAAACTTATAAATGTGGTTTACATTCTATTTGTATAAAGTTTCTGGCTGGTACTGCTCTGATGTGGGAGACACCCGATTATGTTACAAAAACTTATTCAAGCGGCGATTATTACTGGTTTACTTCAGCTAGTTATCAACCTGAGTCCACCCAAAGCTTCGACCAGCGTTAACATGAACTTGTCTCAAGTTTTATCCATGCTTGCGGTTGATTAGCCCCTTTGATTCTCGCTATTACATAAATGGCAATAAATGGCAAATTTTACGTTTCAAAACTATACAGAAAGGTTCAGATTACTCTGAATTACTCTGAACCTTTCTGTCGTATTGATACCTAATCTCTCAAATCCCTTTTATTCTCAAATCCCTTTTATAAAGCCATCTGTCCCGAACCGTTTCCTTCTTCTAGAGAATTAGAGAATCAAGTAATCAGTATCACATCAATAATCAGAAAAATAATCATAAACATTTCTCCCTTCATCCATCAGAATACTACCAATTAACGCTTAAATAAGGGAAACTACTATCTTGACTTGTAACGATAAGTGTCTGAACCGAAAAAAGCCGCTCGTTCTCTAGCGGGAATTGCCGGAATTGTGGCGATCGGATCGCCGTTACACTACAAAACTTATCTGAAAATAAAATAGCGATCGCTTCTTTGCCCCAATAAGCGATCGCCTCTTTGCCCAAAAACCAAGAAACCGGGTTTCTGGGATGAGTTTTGGCAGAATACCTAAATTTATTTAAGAAACCCGGTTTCTGAAGCTATAAGCGATCGCCCACTTCCACAAACAAGCGATCGCATTTCAAGAATTGAAGTGAGTTAAAAAAGGGATAGCTGTTTTTATGGGAATATTCGCTCCAACTATTGCTCTCAAAATTATTCGTGAGACTTCCCATCAGGCATCACTGTACCTGTTAGAATAGTACCTTTTAAGTTAGCACCGCCTAAATCTGCACCAATTAAATCTGCATCGCTTAAGTCTGCTCCACTTAAATTTGCATTTGTCAGAATAGCATTTCTTAAAATTGTATTTTTCAGATTTGCTCCTTGAAGGTTGCTAGCAGTTAAGTTAGCTTGATCTAAAATAGCTTTATTTAAGTTAGCATAGCTTAAATCTGAATTGCTTAAATGACATTGCTTAAATGAGCTTTTTCAAGATTTGCACCAATCAAAATTGATTTCTGAATCAAACTACCATCCAATATAGCACCTTGTAAATTAGCATCATTGCTTAAGTCTACGCCACTCAAATCAGCTTTTACTAAACTGACATCTTTTAAATTTGCTCTTTTCAAATCAGCACCTTTAAAATTAGCTCCACTTGCTACAGCAGGCGCCACGCTAAGTTTAGCTTGACGTAAATTTGCGCCAGTAAAATTAGCATTGGTTAAAACTGCATCACCTAAGTTAACCTTAAATAAACTAGCATTGCTTAAATCAGCATCGCTTAGATTACTCCTGCCTAAATTTGCATTTCCTAAATCTGCATTTTTTAAAGTAGCAAAACTTAGATCACTTTGACTTAGATCGGCACTATTCAAATTAGCTTGACTAAGATTAACACAACTTAAATCAGAATAAATTATGCTAGATTTTTTTAAAATTATGCTGGCTTAAGTCAGAGCCACTTAGATCGCAAAATAGACAAAAGTTACTCCCCAATAACTTATTAACATCCTTACTATTAAATGCGTTTGCCGGGGTTATCAAGTTAAAAAAGACAAAGGCTGTTACCAAGAATAAAGCTATAAAATGTTTAACTTTCATTGTTTTAGCAGAAAAATGATTTTGTCTTACACATATTAACATAAAAAAAGGTTTAAGCCAATAATTAACTTGAACTTTGGATTTCTCGTTTTCAGGCTGCTGTCTAGGAATGCTTCCTATGATCCTCTACCTGAATTATTCAGCTTATCTAGCAACTAAAACACAATACAAGTCAACCTCAAATATTACTTTTCTTCATTAATATAGCTAGATGCTAAACTTTCCGCTAAACTAAACGGTGACTCCTTGGGAAAAAAATTCAACTTAATTCCTGTTTCATCTGAGGCTTTTAAACGGGCTTTTTGATAACAATCTTCAAATACTTCTGAAAGCAAAGGTTTCAAACTCGGACTATCTTCTAACAACCCTTCAATACAAATCCGTTGTTCTGTGATGGTACTACGCCAACTTTCACTGCGTTTTTCGGGTTGATAGTGCCATTTTAATAAGTGCATTAATAACACAATTAAACGATTTTTTAATTCCCGTTTTTCACTTCTCCCCATACTTTCAATTTCTTCAATTAAATTTGTTATATCAATTTCATTAAATTTATTTTCTTTTAACTGTTCAGCCGTGATTTGCGTCCAGAGGTAAAAATCTTGTTCATATAAATTATTCTGTGTTTTCATAGAATATCCTGAGTTTTATATATGATAACTCTGTACTGATATGACCTAATCATAAGACCCACCCCAATCATAATACTAAACCAAAACCTCGTCAAGCTTAGGCAGATGATCGACAGGAATCACCCGCCCAAAATCCTCAAAAACCGCGATTCCGCGCAGCGGATCCAGAGACGGGAATCGCATCAAAATTGAGATAACGGTATAAATCACCCTTAAACGGATCGCCAAGATAATTTTTTCAGCATTGAACCACAGAACTCGGACACAGAGAATTAGAGAATCAAGCCATCAATATCACATTATTAATCGTAAACATTTCTCCCTTCACCCATCAGAATACTGCCAATTAACGCTTAAATAAGGGAAACCACTATAGGAACTCGTAACCATTCGTGTCTGAACAGAAAAAAGCCGCTCGTTCTTTAGCGGGAATTGCCGGAATTGTGGCCGTAGCCACATTGATTAGTAAAGTTTTTGGCTTAGTCCGTCAAGTAGCGATCGCCGCTGCTTTTGGGGTAGGCGCCGCCTTCGATGCCTATAACTACGCCTATGTAATTCCCGGATTTTTGTTAATCCTCCTTGGTGGAATTAATGGCCCATTTCACAGTGCGATCGTCAGTGTATTGGCGAAGCGGGACAAAGAAGAAGCCAGACCATTGGTGGAAACCATCAATACCTTAGTCACTAGCTTATTGCTGGTGGTGACGATCGCCTTAGTTATATTTGCCGAACCCCTGATGACTTTGGTAGCGCCCGGATTGAATATTACCGAAGCCCAAGCATTAGCCCAGGGCATGACCCCGGAAAATTTTCAAACCCTACTTTTGACCAAAGATATCGCCATTGAACAATTTAGAATTATGGCACCGTTGGCCATGTTAGCGGGTTTAATTGGCATTGGGTTTGGCACATTAAACGCTGCGGATCAATATTGGTTGCCGTCCATTAGTCCCCTATTTTCTAGTGTGGCCTTAATTGGCGCGATCGGGATTTTAGCCTTGAGTCTCGGTGGCCAAATTACAGCCCCAGAATATGCCTTACTCGGTGGTAGAGTCTTGGCTTGGGGCACCCTCGCTGGGGCAATTTTGCAATGGTTAGTCCAGTTAATTGCCCAATGGCGTAGCGGTTTGGGTACATTGCGGCTGCGGTTTGAATTTAACCGTCCGGGAGTCAAAGAAGTGATGCAGGTAATGGGTCCAGCCACCCTTTCCTCCGGGATGCTGCATATTAACGTTTATACGGATTTATGGTTTGCCTCGTTTATTCCTCAAGCCGCTGCCGCGTTAGGTTACGCCGGTTTATTAGTGCAAACCCCGTTAGGAATTATTTCTAATATGCTGTTGGTACCCTTAATGCCGGTGTTTTCCCGGTTAGCCGACCCGCAAAATTGGCCGGAATTAAAAGACCGCATTCGCCAAGGGTTAGTGTTGACTGGAATTACCATGTTACCAATGGGCATTTTAATGATTGTTTTGGCGGTGCCCATTGTCCGGGTGGTATATGAACGGGGGGCTTTTAATTCAGAAGCTTCGGCGTTTGTCGCCCCTATGTTGATGGCTTATGGGGTCGGGATGTTTTTTTATCTCGGTCGTGATGTGGTAGTGCGCGTATTTTATGCCCTGGGGGATGGGGAAACACCATTTCGCGTCAGTATGGCGAATATTTTCCTCAATGCCATTCTGGATTATTTGTTAGTCAAGGGCTTTGGGGCACCGGGTTTGGTGTTGGCAACAGTTGGGGTGAATATTACCTCGATGATTGCATTGTTGTGGCTGCTAGATCGGAAGTTAAATGGGTTGCCGATTTTAAGTTGGAGATCGGAAATCGCCTCTTTAGCTGCTGCCAGTTTCGTTGCCGGGGCTGCCAGTTGGGGCATCTTGTGGGGAACTGAGCAAATTTTAGGCACTCAGGGTTTTCTGATCGTGATTTTAGAATTAGCGATCGCGGGTTTAGGAGGTTTAGCGGTGTTTGCCTTAATTGCCACTCAATTACAATTAGAAGAAGTGGATATTTTTGTAGACCGGGTGCGGCAAAAGTTAGGGCGATAGTTGATGGTTGATTGTTATTGGTTGATTTATTGGTTGATTATTGACGGACGATATTGCTGACTTAGAATAGTAGGGGCTTTCGCATACTCTTCGAGAAAACTTCGCCTACGGGCAATTAATTCTTGGTTTTAATTCTAGGGGCGTCCCGCATCGCCCCTCCAAGATAATTCCCCGAAGCGGGACGCCCTTCCATCCTATAGGCGCACTCGCTGGTAAATTCTGTTCCATAATCATAGAAATTAAATCTTATCATATCTTCAACCCCATGAAAGGCTACATACAAGGACAAACCATTATTCTTATAGAACCCTTATTTATGAAATTAGTCAACTTTTTCAAATATTTAGTCTATCAAAAATTTCCCGGATTTATTTTTAGATTTTTAGCTCACTCTAATGACGCGATCGCTGATTTAAAAAAATATAACTTCTCGATGGTATTAAACTTAGAGGACAATGCCATCAGTCGGCCAATCCTCGTTAAAGGCCAATATGAACAAAATGTCACTCAAGTTTTGCTAAAACATTTAAAACAACTAAAACAATTAAAACCCGAGCTGCATTTTTTAGACATCGGGGCTAATTTAGGCTATTATAGTTTATTGGTGGCCAGTCAGTGTCCTCAAGCTAAAATATACAGTTTTGAACCCGATCAAAAAAACTTTAATTTATTCACCACCAGCATTATTTATAATCAGTTTCAAAATCAGATTCAATCTTATCGGTTAGCGGTCAGCAATGAAAATAAAACCATCGTCATTTCCAACCTAGGAAATCAGGCAAATTATGGAGCCAGATTCACCGGCAATACTGCCCAAGAGTTACGGGATTATGTTCATGGAGAAAACCCTTATTATGAGGAAATACCAGCAGTTAGTCTAGATGATTTTTTACCCGATATTCAAATAGATATTGTCAAAATTGATATTGAAGGCTATGAACCATTTGCCCTCCAGGGAATGGTCAAACTATTAAAGAAGAATCGACCGATTATTTTGGCTGAATTTGCCCCGTCTAACTTAAAAATTTTCGGCCAAATTGAACCGCCAGAATTTCTAGAATTTTTTACCAATCTTGACTATACCATCAATTTAATCGATCGCCAAGGCCAGGTAATTGCTTACGACCAGAATATAGACCGGTTAATTCAAGATTTTAGCACTTATCAAACCCATCATATCGACCTGATTTTCTTGCCCCTTTTGTTGCCTCTTGGGTAAAAGAAACTTTGGTAAAAAAAGAAGTCTGATTTTTTCAACAATATAAATCCTGTTAAGTATGTAAAATAAAAAGTAAAAAAATATTATATATTTTTATAATTCCCGCTAGTTATTTTCTGGCATAATCTTAATCGATTTTTCACAATTTTTGAGCTTAATTTATATAAATCCGATGTAGGCTTCAGAGTTGGGTTTTGATAGTTCCGCTCTATAGATAAACTTGTGATTTTCTAGTAGCGATTATTGATTATTGATTGCTAGTGAATTTAACCAACAACCAATAACCAATAACCGAGAACCAATAAAATTACATTCGCCGCTGAAATTCTTCGAGAATATTCATCAAATCCACTTCACATTGCCGAGGCAATAAATCAATTAACGGCAGTTCCCGCCTTCCCCCACCTAATTTAATAGAAATACTGGCGAGAATTTCTCGCACGCGGACTTCAGTGAGAGTATTTTCGGTCAGCAGGGGATAAAACTGTTCCGCCAGGGTTTTGTGTAAATGGGCATCGTCTAAACGCAAATGCCATTTAGCAATGTCCATATAGATGTTTTGACCAATTTCTGCGGCTAGTTCTTCGATTTCTTGGGTGTGACTGATATTAGCCATAAGCTGACTCCTAGCTTTTAGTATTGGGCGGCTGAGAATCTATTTTTGGGTGAATTCATTCTCGGAATAATCAGCGATCGCAAAAATATAAAGGGCATGGGCTAAAATAACCAATAGCCATAAGCCGGTGAACCAAACAGTCCAAGAAAACTGTAAGCGTTGTAAGTTGAGGAAAAACCATAAACCAGAATTACTGGCAGCAAATATTCCCACATGGACGGCAAAATTCATCCGGTCATCTAGGCGACGGTATTCTGGGTCGTTTTTTCGGTCTGGTTTGCGAGGCCAACGCGGTGGCATAGTTTACCTTTATCAAAAATTCTTTCAGACTTATTTTTTCAGACTTATTGTACCGTTTTATTTCCCTGATGATTTTTCGAGAATCTGAGTTTTGCATGGGAATTTAAGCTCAACCGGAGAATCTCTGCCCATAACCCACGATAGATCGCCGCTGGCTGTAGTCCTGGATGAAAAGCTTGACCATACCGCTTGCTTTGGTTAAAGGAAGATAAAAACTGGCAAATAATCGAGACAAGAGCGTTAGAATGCAAAAAGACTCTTAAAATTCCCCCATGCCCTAAAAACTTTTCCCCAAACAATATTGAATATGACCGCCCTGCGATTTTTAAGAAAAGCCACTTGGCAACGCAACTCCTGTTTAGCGATCATTGCGCTTCCTGACGAAGCTTCCGCCTTCGGAGCTTATCGACTTTTACAATATCATGGCATTTCCCCAGAACATTTGGCGATCGTTGGCCCAGGTTATAGCAGTGCTGACAGTGTGGGACTGGTCGAACCGATGCAAATTGCTCGGCGCTGTGCGCTTCGGTTCGGCGCGATCGCCTCTGTGGTCGGAACAGCGATCGGTTTTGTCCTCTTTCTGGTCTGTTATTTATCGTTAGGCTGGCCTTTAGATGCCACCTTACTCCTAATAATTCCCGCTACCACGATCATCGCTAGTTTCTTAGGGACAGTCCTGGGTGCTTTACTAGCCTTCTTTGGTGAAGGTAGCGCAGTGGGCATCTATCGTCATCATCTGCGAAAAGGTCATTATTTATTAATGATCGAGGGAACTGAAAAATTAGTCCGCAATGCCCAAGCGGTTCTCACTCAATACTCAACCCCCCAAACCCGTTAATACTAATGCTCGATCCAAGTTCACTGCTTTATAAAACTTAGACAAACCCGGACATGGCCGGATATTGATGTTTATTTCTTGCTTCGTCCGGGACTGTCGGCAGCACCCCGTCCACAAGTGTAATCGCCGCAGCCCGACGATTTTTCTAAATTTATACTGGCATTCAAGTCTCTATCTG
>FWWL01003021.1_pt1 | contig 32191 bp, 36 predicted proteins | sample 2228331 | NCBI WGS metagenome assembly FWWL01 (sample SAMEA103939775, study PRJEB20133) | metagenome
CCCGGCGGAGGCCGGGGCCGCCCTGTGGCAAGGCGGGAACACTGAAAACTAGCGGCCCCGGCCTCCGCCGGGGCGACGAATTGAAAAGAAGAAGGAAGTACACAATGGCTCTCAGCATGCGTCTGTCGCGTGGCGGTTCGAAGAAGCGCCCTTATTACCGCATCGTCGTTGCCGATGCGCGCTCGCCCCGCGACGGCAAGTTCATCGAGAAGATCGGCACCTACAACCCGCTGCTCGCCAAGGATGACGAGAAGCGCATCGTGCTCGACACCGATCGCGCGAAGCACTGGCTGAGCGTCGGCGCGCAGCCGACCGACCGCGTCGCCCGCTTCCTCGACGTCACCGGCGTCAAGGAGCGCACCGCGAAGAACAACCCGAACAAGGGCAAGCCGGGCGAAAAGGCCGTCGAGCGCGCCGAAGAAAAGGCCGAGAAGCTGAAGGCCGCCGAGGAAGCCGCCGCGGAAGCCAAGGCCGCTGCCGAAGCCGCCGCTGCCGCCCCGGCCGAAGAGCCCGCCGCTGAAGAAGCCCCGGCCGCTGAAGAAGCGACCACCGAGGAAGCTCCGGCTGCCGAAGCCGGCGAAGAAAAGGCCGAGGGCTGATCCTTGGCTAACGACGCCCCCGTCACGCTCGCCGTCATCATCGGCGCGCACGGCGTGACGGGGGAGGTTCGCCTCAAGGTCTTCGCCGAGGACCTGTCGGTGCACCGCCGCTTCAACGGCGGCGCGCTGACGCTCAAATCGGTGCGCCCCGGCAATAATGGCGCGATTGCGCGCTTTGCCGAGGTGACCGACCGCAACGCGGCCGAGGCGCTGCGCGGCACCGAACTCACCATCACGCGTGAGGAACTCCCGCCGCTGGGTGAGGGCGAATATTACCACGCCGACCTGCTCGGCCTGAACGCCGTGTCCGAAAGCGGCGAACCGGTCGGCACGATCGTGACGGTCGAGAATTTCGGCGCGGGTGACGTGCTCGAAATCGAAAAGCCCGACGGCAAGCGCTTCATGGTGCCGATGCGTGCGGAAGCCGTGCCCAGTTGGGACGCGACCACGCTCACCATCGCCGACGGCTGGGCGGAATGAGCAGGGACGGCATGCTGGCCGTCCTGTCCGACATCCATGGCAATCTGTCCGCGCTGGAAGCGGTGATCGCTGACGCGCAGGCGGCGGGCGCGACGCGTTTCGTCAATCTGGGTGACAGCCTGTCCGGCCCGCTGTGGCCGGCAGAGACGGCCGCGTTGCTGATGCGGCTCGACTGGACGACCATCGCCGGCAACCATGAGCGCCAGCTACTCAGCGACGCGCCCGAGCGGATGAACGCGTCCGATCGCTTCGCCCGCGCCGCGCTCGATGACACGCAGTTGCGCTGGCTCGCCGCCCAGCCTGCGACGCTGAGCATCGACGGCATCCGCCTCGTCCACGGCACGCGCCGCAGCGATGTCGAGCAGCTGCTGGAAACGGTCGAGCCGACGGGCCTGCGCGCCGCCACCGATGCCGAGATCGCCGAGCGGCTGGGAGACGAGGCCGCACTGCTCACCCTGTGCGGCCACTCGCACCTCCCCGGCGTCCGCACGCTGGGCGATGGCCGCACCGCCGCCAATCCCGGCAGCGTCGGCCTGCAAGCCTATCGCGAAGACCAACCCTATCCCCATGTCGCGCAGACCGGCGACCCGCGCGCCCGCTACGCGTTGGTCCGTGACCTTCAGGTCGAGCTGCGCGCCATCGCCTATGATCATGCGAGCGCGGCGCAGAAGGCGGAGCGGGAAGGGCGCCCCGACTGGGCCATCGCACTGCGCACAGGAATGGCCTGAGCCCAATAGCGCTTTACATATCCATCAAGTTATATATCCATATGGCTATGGAAGAGTCGCTCGATCTAGCCTTCGCCGCCCTGGCCGACCCCACCCGCCGCGCGATCCTGGCGCGACTGGCTAAGGGGGAGGCGACCGTGTCCGAACTCGCCGCGCCGTTTGCGGTCAGCCAGCCTGCCATTTCCAAGCACCTCAAGGTGCTCGAACGCGCCGGCTTCGTCGAAACCGCCACCGCCGGCCAGTCGCGCCCGCGCCGCCTCAACCGCGCCGCGCTCGCGCTTCCCGCCGACTGGCTGGACCGGCTTGGCGCCGACTGGGATGCCAAGTTCGACCGCCTCGACGCCTATCTCGCCACGCTCAACACTGGAGACCCCGCATGACCGACGCCGCCGTGACCCCCGAATTCACGATCCAGCGCACCTTCGCCGCCCCGATCGAGCGCGTGTTCGATGCCTGGGCCGATCCGGTCCAGATGGCGCGCTGGTCGGGGCCGGAGGGGACGCAGGTGACCGTGCTCAGCGGCACGATCGCCAGCGGAGCGCAACTCCACGCCCGCTCCGACGCGGCGGATGGCAGCGTCCTGCACACGCTGTGCGACTATCGCACCGTCGATCGCCCCGACCACCTTGTCTATGACCAGAGCTTCGCCGACGCCGATGGCAACGTCGTGCCATGCCCCTTCTTCGACGCCTGGCCCGCAACGCTGCGCACCGACATTCGGTTCGAGGCGGTCGAGGGCGGCACGCGCATCACGCTGCGCTGGATCCCGATCGATCCGACGGCGGATCAGGCGGCCAGCTTCGTCGCGGCGATGGAATCGATGACCGGCGGCTGGAGCGGCAGCTTCGACAAGCTCGACAGCTACCTCGCGGGCTGACGCGCGCAGGGGTTTGCGTGCGGGGCGGATTTCTGATTGGCTGCGCGCCATGAAGCTCCGCCTCGCCGCCGCCCTCGCGCTCGCCCCGCTGCCCGCGCTCGCTCAGGCGCCAACGGGCCAGATCCCGCCCGCGCAAGTCACCGAAATCGGCGACCATTTCGCCAAATATCGCGACCAGAACCCGACCCCCGGCATGGTCTATATGATCGTCAAGGACGGGAAGCCTGCACTGTCCGCGATGGTCGGCACCCAGACCCCCGGCGGCGCGCCAGTCACGCTCGACACCCGCTTCCGCATCGCGTCGATGAGCAAGGCGTTCACCGCGCTCGCGATCCTCAAATTGCGCGACGACGGCAAGCTGCGCCTCGACGATCTGGCCGAACAGCACATCCCGCAAATGCGCGGCTGGACCTACCCGACGACCGACAGCCCGCGCATCCGCATCCGCGACCTGCTCGCCCATGTCGGCGGCATGGTCACCGACGATCCCTGGGGCGACCGGCAACAGGTGCTGAGCGAGGCGGAGTTCAGCGCGATGATTGCACAGGGCGTGCCGTGGAGCCGCACCGGGGGCATGGCGCACGAATATTCCAACTACGGCTATGCGCTGCTCGGCCGGATCATCACCAATGCCTCGGGCGAGCCATACCAAGCCTATATCGGGCGCACGATCCTCAAACCGCTCGGCATGACCGCGACCACCTACGACATCGCCAAGGTGCCGCGCGACAAGCTCGCGCTCGGCTATCGCTGGGAGGACGAGACATGGGTCGCCGAGCCGGAAATGCGCGACGGCGCGTTCGGGGCGATGGGCGGCATGATCACCACCGCCGACGACTATGCGAAATGGGTCGGCTTCCTGCTGTCGGCATGGCCCCCGCGCGACGGTGCCGAGACCGGCCCGGTCAAGCGCGCCACGGTGCGAGAGATGGTGCAGGGCCTGAACTTCGTCCGCGTCGGCCCGCGCCGCGGCGCGCCGGAGGGCGATACGTGCCGCCACGGCACCGCCTATGGCATGGGCCTGCGCATCACCAGCGACTGCGACCTCGGCACCGCGCTCGAACATGGTGGTGGTTACCCCGGCTATGGCAGCTATGTCGTGCTGGTGCCGGAGCGCGGCATCGCCGCCTTCGCCTTCACCAACAAGACCTATACTGCCCCAGCCGTTCCGGTGTGGCAGTCGCTCTGGTCGCTGGCGCGGGCAGGGGCGGCGGACCCCCGCGCGACCCCGCTCAACCCGCTCTTGGTGCAGATGCAAGACGCCGCCCGTGCCGCCTATGCGGCGGGCGACCTGAAGCCGCTCGACGGCAAGCTCGCGATGAACTTCCTGCTCGACCGCGACGCGGCGCACTGGCGGACCGAATTCGCGCGGATCAAGGCGATGGTCGGCGACTGCCCCACCGCCGAACCGCTCTTCCCGACCGGCAACCTCTCAACGGCGTTCCGCTGGAACTGCGCCAAGGGGAAGCTCGACGGCCAGATCCTGCTCGCCCCGACTAACCCACCGACGATTCAGGCGCTGCGGTTCTCGCCGCGACCGGATTAAAGACACGCGCAACCGAGGTGGACGGTCGGCCGATGATCTCGATGCGTAGATCGGATGCCGCCAAGCAAAGATGGTTGGGAAATTACTATGTCGAGTGGCGGGCAGTCATTGCCGATGAAACTTGAATCCGTTTTCGGTCCGATTCAGGAGGGGTGGGCTGCTCCTGCAATCGGAACCGTAGAGCCGGGTGTTCAGGTTGTTTCATTCGCCGGCACACGATTAACTCCTCCGGTCCTCGCCACTCTGGGGCTGAGTGATCACATCTTGACCTCGCGGCAGAGCCAGCGCGGAATTCGGATCGAACTGATCTGCACTGAAGGGGGCGACAGGGAGCTGTTGGTACGGCTGCTGATGATGGTGTCGCAGCGGATCCTCCGGTCTCACGAGGCAGTACTGAGAGGGGACTGGCTGGATATCAACGACTTATCCGACGATTGGTTTGGCCTGTACATGACGCTACCCATCTTCATTGATGAGGTTGATCATGCGGTTCAGGCAGGCAATGAGATCGTCAATCTGGTCTGGGCCATTCCTATCAAGCAAGCTGAGGCTCACTTCATCGATCAGTCGGGGTGGCAGGCTTGGGAGGACGTGCTCGAAGAAAACGTCGACAAGCTGTCCGATCCTCGCCGCGCTTCGTTTATTGGAGCCGATGCTGCGTTCTAAACGGTCAACGCTGATGTTCCCTCCGGCCTCTTGCCCGCACTACCGCCAAATCGCCCGCTGCGCGCTCAGCATATTCCGGATCGTCGTTGACGCGACCCCCGCCTGACCCATCGCATTGCTGATCTGGTCCAGCCCCTTCACCACATCGCCCGCCGCAAACAGGCCGGGGATGCTGGTGCGCTGGTGATCATCGACCTCAAGGCACCCCTCCGCCGTCGCCGCCGCGCCCGCCGCAACCGCCAGGTCGGATCGGATGCGCGACCCCAGCGCCGGGTAGAGGCTGTCGAACGCCATCCGCCCATGCGCGGTATCCAGCGCAATCCGATCGCCCTCGATCGCATAGCCGCCGCACGGCCCATCGACCCGCGCAATCCCGGCTTCCTCCAGCTTGGCAAGACACGCCGCGTCCAGCCGATGCTCCACATCCGGCGCGATCAGCGTCACGTCGCGGGTAAAGCCGCGCAGGAACAGCGCCTCGCGCATCCCATGGTCGCCGGTCCCGATCACGCCCACGCGCTTGTCGGTAACTTCATAGCCATCGCACACCGGGCAATAGCGCAGCAGGCCGCGCGCCAGCGCCGGATCATGCACCGCATCCTCCAGCCCCGCGGGGCGATGATTGACTACCCCGGTCGCCAGCAGCACCGAGCGCGTCGCAACGCGCCGCTCGCCCGCATGGACGATAAAGCCGTCCGCGACCGGCTCGACCCGCGTCACCTTGGCTGGCTCGCGCACGGCGCCGTACAGTTCGGCCTGCGCCAGCATCCGCCGCAGCAACTCGACCCCCGCGATGCCCTCGGGATAGCCGGCATGATTGTGCGTCCTCGGGATCAGCGCCGCGCGGCTCGACCCGCAATCGAACAGCCGGATCGACAGGTGATAACGCGCCAGATAGATCGCCGCTGTCAACCCGGCCGGTCCCGCGCCGATGATGATGCAATCTTCCATGCCCGCTCCCTTGCCAATTGGCGTTCAAGCGGCGAACAGGTGCGATGACCTTCGCCGCGACCGTCTTAACGCTTTACCCCGACATGTTTCCCGGCCCGCTCGGCGCGTCGATCGCCGGGCGCGCGCTGAATGAGGGGAAGTGGTCGCTCGACACCGTCCAGATCCGTGACTTCGCGACCGACAAGCACCGCACCGTCGATGACACGCCGGCCGGGGGCGGGGCGGGGATGGTGCTTAAGCCCGATATCCTCGCCGCTGCCTGTGACAGCGTGGGTTACGACCGCCCGATGCTGGCGATGACCCCGCGCGGCGCACCGCTGACACAGGACCGCGTCCGCGCGCTCGCCGCCGGTCCCGGCGTATCGATCCTGTGCGGCCGGTTCGAGGGGTTCGACGAGCGCTTGTTCGACGCGCGGCCGATCGAGCAGGTGTCGATCGGCGACTATGTCCTGTCGGGCGGCGAGATGGGCGCGCTCGTGCTGCTCGACGCTTGCATTCGGCTGCTTCCCGGCGTAATGGGCGCGCCTTCCAGCGGAGTCGAGGAAAGCTTCGAAAGCGGCCTCCTCGAATATCCGCAATTTACCCGACCCGTCGAATGGGAAGGGCGCACGATTCCCGAAGTGCTGCGATCGGGGGATCATGCGCGGATCAACGCCTGGCGCAAGCAACAGGCCGAGACCGATACACGGCTAAGGAGGCCGGATCTTTGGGAGCGCCATGAGGGCGCTCGGGTCCAGTCTCCCTCTGGTGCGCGGCGCGAAAAGGAATGAGAGCCATGAACCTGCTCCAGCAGATCGAGGCCGAGAACGTTGCAAAGTTCTCCGCTGAAAAGAAGATCCCCGAATTCCGCCCGGGCGACACCGTCCGCGTCGGCGTGAAGGTCGTCGAAGGCGAGCGCACCCGCGTTCAGGCCTATGAAGGCGTCTGCATCGCCCGCGCCAACAAGGGCATGGGCAGCAACTTCACTGTCCGCAAGATTTCGTTCGGTGAGGGCGTCGAGCGCGTCTTCCCGCTCTATTCGCCGAACATCGACAGCATCGAAGTCGTCCGTCGCGGCGTCGTGCGTCGTGCGAAGCTCTATTATCTGCGCGGTCGTACCGGCAAGTCGGCGCGTATCGCCGAGCGCCGCGACCCGCGTCCGGCCAAGACCACCGAAGCCGCCGAATAATCGGCCTTCGGCACGAACAAGCGCGGGGCGCGGGGCGAAAGCTTCCGCGCCCCGTTTGATTCTGCGGCCTGCGACACTAAGTTGGAGCGGTGACAGCCCGCTCCATCGCCTTCGCCGCCCCAACTACCCGGCCAGTCCGGGCGGCGGCGCTGTGGATGGCCCTGCTCGTCGCACTGGCCTCCTCGCTGCTCAGCAGCGGATTTCCGCGGACCACGGCGCTCGGCTCCGCATTCAACCCCGCAACCACGTCCGTGGTGCTCAAGCCGATCCGTCCGGCACCCCGCATCGTCGCAGACACCGCCCGCCGGGATGATGGCCCGGCGGCGGGTGCCAGCGGTATTGCCGCCAGTTCCGTGGTACCGGTCGCGATTGTTTCACCGGCATGGAATGGCTCCGCGCATGCCGTTGCGCCAGAACCGCTCCCCCTCGATCCGCATTCCGTACTCGACGGCAGCCCGCGCGGCCCGCCTCTCGCCTGACATCCGCCCTTTCGCCGGCCACGGCGTCATCGGGAGTATTGTCATGGAACAGGAAAAGAAGAAGCGGCCACCCTGGTGGTTCGCACCGGTCGTCTGGGGCGGGGTTGCGGCAAGTGCCGCTGCTGCCGCGCTCGTGATCGGGGGAACCCAGGGCTAACCGCACTGCCCGGACCGTCAACCGCGGTCCGGGCAACTACAGGGACAACGCCAGCCTATGCACCACACGCCGCTTATCGCCACGATTGTCGCGGGTCTCGTGATCGCCTTCATCATGGGGGCGATCGCCCACAAGATGAAGGTTTCGCCGATTGCCGGCTACCTCCTCGCCGGCATCATGGTCGGGCCATTCACGCCCGGCTTCGTCGCCGATGGCGACCTGGCCGCCGAACTCGCCGAGATCGGCGTCATCCTGCTGATGTTCGGCGTCGGCCTGCACTTCTCGCTCCGCGACCTGCTCGCGGTGCGCAAGATCGCAGTGCCCGGGGCGATCGGACAGATCGCAGCGGCCGTGGTGATGGGCATGGGTCTGTCCTGGACGCTGGGCTGGGACCCGCTTGCCGGGTTCGTCTTCGGCCTTGCCTTGTCGGTCGCGAGTACGGTGGTGCTGCTGCGCGGGCTGCAGGGGTTCGGCATTGTCGATACCGAACGCGGTCGGATCGCGGTCGGGTGGCTGATCGTCGAGGATCTGGTGATGGTGCTGGCGCTGGTGCTGCTGCCTGTGCTGGCGCAGGTGATGAAGAGCGAAGGCCCGATGACGTGGAGCGCGCTGCTGGTGCCGCTGGCGCAGATCGGGTTCAAGGTCACCGGCTTCCTGGTCGTCATGCTGCTGGTCGCGCGCCGCGTGATCCCGATGGCGCTGCATTGGGTGGTCCACACCGGCTCCCGTGAACTGTTCCGCCTTGCCGTCCTCGCCATCGCGCTCGGCGTCGCCTTCGGTGCGGCCGTGGTGTTCGACGTGTCCTTCGCACTCGGCGCCTTCTTCGCCGGCATGATCCTGGGCGAAACCCCGCTCAGCCGTCAGGCGACCGAAGAGACGTTGCCGTTGCGCGATGCGTTCGCGGTGCTGTTCTTCGTGTCGGTCGGCATGTTGTTCAACCCGGCGGTGATCGTGGAGCAGCCGCTGCCCCTGATCGCGACCTTCCTGATCATCGTCGTGGGCAAATCGCTGGTCGCCTATGCAATCGTCCGTGCCCTGGGCCGCACGCACCGCATCGCGGTGACCGCCGCCGCCAGCCTTGCCCAGATCGGCGAATTCTCGTTCATCCTGGTGGGGCTGGGCGTCTCGCTGCAGATCCTGCCGCCGGAAGGGCGCGATCTGGTGCTGGCGGGCGCATTGCTGTCGATCCTTGCCAACCCGTTCATCTTCAACGCCTTCGTCCCGCGTCGGCAGGAGCAGACCGACCCGATCGAGCCGCCGCTGGATACCGGCGACCGCACCGGCCACATCGTGCTGGTCGGCTATGGCCGGGTCGGCAAGCTGATCGCGCGCGACCTGCTGGCAAAGAAGCGCCCGTTCATCCTGATCGAGGATCAGGCGGACGTCGCCAAGGTCGCCAAGGACGCGGGCCTCGACGTGGTGCGCGGCAGCGGCGTCGATCCCGAAGCGCTGAAGGCCGCCGGGGTCGACCGCGCGGCAAAACTGCTGATCGCGATTCCCCTGGGGTTCGAGGGCGGCGCGGTCGTTCAGGCGGCGCGCGAACTCAACCCCGGCATCGCCGTCGTCGCGCGTGCCCATTCGGATGCGGAAGTTGAGCATCTCGAAGCGCGCGGCGCCGGCGACGTCGTGATGGGCGAACGCGAAATCGCTAACCGCATGCTCAGCCTGTGCGCAGTGCGCGCCGGGCGGGCGTAACCCACTCCTTCTTCTTCGTTCTCAAAACCCCTCCCGCGTGCGGGAGGGGCATGGGAGGGTCTTCTTCTTCTTCTTCCCGCGTCGCGCGACCCAAGAAGAAGACCCTCACCCAACCCTCTCCCGCAAGCGGGAGAGGGCTAAGAGGGAAGGTGCGTGCTAATCCTCCCCCGCCAGGGGGGAGGTGGCGCCGAAGGCGTCGGAGGGGGAGGACGGCGATGTGCTCTCGACTCAATCCGAACCCCTTCCTCCCCCTCCGTCAGCTGCGCTCACACCTCCCCCTGGCGGGGGAGGATGAACAATCACCCATAGCTCACAATCTCGAACTCGATCCCGTCGAAATCGAAGAAATAGAACCGCCGCCCCGGCTCATAGTCGTCATGGCCGAACGGTTTCAGCCCCGCCGCCGCGACCTTGGCCTCGATCGCATCCAGATCGTCGACCACGAACCCGACATGGTTGAGCGGCTGTCCCTTGGGGTAGCGCCGCTCGCCCTCAACCGGTGGGGCATAGAGCGCGAGGTAGCAGCGGTCGTCGCCGACATGGATCGACATGCCCCCATCGCGCGCGGCCCCCTGCCAGCGGATGTGCCAGCCGAACAGATGCTGGATCAGCTTGGCGGTGCGCGCCGGGTTGGTGACGGTCACATTGACGTGTTCGATAAAGGTCGTGGGCATGGCAATTCCTTTGCGGTGTGCGTGAGTGCCCGAACCCGCTACAACCTCAACATAAGTTGAGGTCAAACGGAAAATGCGCGGCAACGAATTGCTCACCATCGGCGACCTGGCGGCGCGCACTGGGCTCAGCGTTTCGGCGATCCGCTTCTATGAGGGGCGGGGGCTGGTCGCGCCGATCCGAACCAGCGGCAACCAGCGCCGTTTCCTGCGCTCCGACGTCCGCCGCCTGTCCTTTGCGCTGATCGCGCAGAGACTGGGGCTGACGATCGAGGAGATTGCAACCGAGCTGAACCGCCTGCCGCACGGCCGCACCCCGACCGCAGCCGACTGGAACCGCATCAGCCGCCATTTCCGCGCCGAGATCGACCGCCGCATCGCGCTGCTGGAGCGGACGCGCGAGAAGCTGGACGGCTGCATCGGCTGCGGCTGCCTGTCGCTCAAGAAATGCGGTCTCTACAATCCGGGCGACGAAGCTGCCTCCACCGGCGCTGGCCCACGCTATGTGCTGAGCGATGCGGTTGCGGGTGAGACTTTACCTCGCCCCCGGGAAGCCCGATAGGCATGCGGACAATGGACAAGATGGACGGGTTGCAGGATGTGGAAAGCGGCACTGGGTGCGATGGCGTTACTGTCGGCGGGGGTGGCGATGCCGGTTGAGGCGCAGCAGGTGGCAAGCGGCGACCTGACGCTGGAGCGCGTCTTCGCCAGCCCCGACCTCGCCGGCACCACGCCGCGCGCGCTGCGCCTGTCGCCCGATGGCACGCTCGTCACCGTCCTGCGCAACCGGGCTGACGACAATCAGCGCTTCGACCTGTGGGCAATGGACACCGCGACCGGCCAGTGGCGGATGCTGGTCGACAGCCTCAAGCTCGGCACCGGCGCAGAACTTTCCGAAGCGGAGAAGATGCAGCGCGAGCGCGCGCGTATCGGGGGCAGCAAGGGCATCGTCGCCTATGACTGGGCACCCGACGGCAAGTCGATCCTCGTCCCACTCGACGGCGACCTCTATCTCGCCACGCTCGACGGCAAGGTCCGCCGCCTGACCGCGACCGAAGGCGGTGAGCTTAACCCGGTGATCAGCCCGCGCGGCGGCTATGCCAGCTTCGTGCGCGACCAGAATCTCGTCGTGCTCGACCTCGCAACCGGCAAGGAGGTCAAGGCGACAACCGAGGGCGCTGGCACCGTCTATTTCGGCGAGGCCGAGTTCGTTGCGCAGGAGGAAATGGGCCGCCGCACCGGTTACTGGTGGTCACCCGATGATAAACGCATCGCCGTCCAGCGCTTCGACGAAAGCCCCGTCGGCATCGTCAGCCGCGCCGCGATCGGGGCGGAGGGGACGAAGATCTACGACCAGCGCTATCCCAAGGCGGGGACCGCCAATGTGCTGGTCGACCTCTACGTGATGAACCCCGACGGGTCGGGCCGGGTCAAGGTCGACCTCGGCGCCGAAACCGACATCTACCTCGCCCGCGTCGACTGGACGCCCGATGGCAAGACCCTGCTCGTCCAGCGCCAGAACCGCGCGCAGACCGTGCTCGACATGCTCGCGGTCGATCCCGCGACCGGCGCGTCGCGCGTGCTGTTCAGCGAGAAGTCGGGCGAGCGCAGCTGGGTGAACCTGTCCGACGCCTATCACCCGATGCAGGACGGCAGCCTGATCTGGTGGTCCGAGCGCGACGGTCATGGCCATCTCTACCGCTTCAAATCGGGCAAGTGGACTCAGCTGACCAAGGGCGACTGGGAAGTCGCCGACGTCGTCGGGGTGGATGAGCCAAGCGGCCGCATCACCTTCACCGGCAACAAGGACGGCGTGCTCGAACGCCATCTCTACACGGTGAACCTGAACAAGCCCGGCGTCGTCACCCGCATCACCGAACCCGGCTGGTGGCACGGCGCCAGCGCCAACGGCACCGCCAGCAAGATCATCCTCACGCGGTCGAAGAGCGATCAGCCGGCCCAGATCATGCTCACCGACGCGGCGGGCAAGCGCCTCGCCTGGGTGAACGAAAACAAGGTCGCGGGCGACCACCCCTACGCCCCCTATCTCGCCAGCCACCAGCAGAAGCAGTTCGGCACGATCAAGGCGGCGGACGGCACCGTCCTGCACTGGGAAATGATCACGCCCAAGCTGGAGCCGGGCAAGAAATACCCCGTCTTCTTCCACCATTATGGCGGCCCGCATTCGCAGCAGGTCAGCCGCGCCTGGGGCGGGGCGCTCCAGCAATATCTGGTCGATCGCGGCTATATCTGGTTCGTGCTCGACAATCGCGGCGCGGCCAATCGCGGCAAGGCGTTCGAGGATCACCTCTATCAAGCCATGGGCGGGGTCGAGGTCGAGGATCAGCTCGCCGGTGCGGCGTATCTCAAGGGCCTCGATTTCGTCGATGCCAACCGCATCGCGACCTATGGCTGGTCCTATGGCGGCTATATGACGCTCAAGATGCTCCAGGCCGCTCCCGGCACCTTTGCGGCGGGCATCTCCGGCGCGCCGGTCAGCAAATGGGAACTGTACGACACCCATTATACCGAGCGGTACATGGGCGACCCGCGTCAGGTTCAGGCGGCGTATGACAAGGCGAACACGGTCGCCGATGCCACCAAGATCACCGATCCGCTGCTGCTGATCCACGGCATGGCCGACGACAATGTTGTGCTGGAACATTCGACCGTGATGATGGCGAAGATGCAGGGCGCGGCGGTGCCGTTCGAAACGATGCTCTACCCCGGCCAGACGCACCGCGTCGCCGGGCCGGGCATCAGCGTGCATCTGTGGACCACGATCCTCAACTTCCTCGACCGCCACATGGGCAAGGATGCGCCGCCCGCGAAATGAATTGACCATCTGGAGGCACCGGCGCACCCTCCCTGTCTAAATTGGCGGGGAGGGGGAGCATGAAGGCACTGGTTGCAGCAGCGACGGCACTGACGCTGGCTGCTGGACCGGCGGCGGCGGAGCTGACCCAGTCGGATGCCACCGCCTTCGTCTCTACCCACAAGCTGGTCATCGCCGCCCCGCCGGAAAAGGTGTGGGACACCATCGCCCGGCCATCGCTGTGGTGGAGCAAGGATCACACCTACTCCGGCGACAGCGCCAACATCAGCTGGGACACGCGCCCCGGCGGCTGCTGGTGCGAAAAGCTGGATGGCGGCGCGGTCGAACATGGCCGCACGCTCTACGCCGTACGCGGCAAGACGCTGCGCCTGTCGGGCGCGTTCGGGCCGCTGCAGAGCGGGGCGGTGACCGCGACGATGACCTTCGCGCTTAAGCCCGAGGGGCAGGGGACCGCGCTCACCGTCACCTATGTCGTCGGCGGCTTCCATCCCGCCGGCCTCGCCAACCTCGCCGCGCCCGTCGACGGGGTCATCGCCGCGCAGATGCCGGGGCTCAAGGCTGCGGCGGAGCGCGATTGACGCATCTGTCGGAGAGCGTCCGTTGTTGCCCGGTCATCTCACTGGCGTGATATCGCGATGATTCCCGCGCTCGCCGCTCTTATGTTGATCGCGCAGGTGCCTGCGGACGCTGGCACAACGCGTTGGCGCGTCCCCTCGGAGGCGCTTGCGGCCACGGCGCGGGGCGAGCACGCAACCGCCGCCGAGACTATTGCAAAGACGCTGGCCGAATGTCGCGCCAGCGCGCCGGAGCCAGCGCCCTGTCTCGACCTGATGCTCGCGCTCACCAGTTCGCAGACGCGTGCGGCGCAGCTCACCGCGGCGGTCGCGACCGGGCGAGAGGCGTTGGCCATCGCCGATCACTTGCCCAAAGCCAACAATCCCCGCCGCACCCGCGCGCGGGTAGTGCTTGCCTATCCGGTCGAATTCATCGGACGCCGGATGGAAGCCGAAGCACTGTTGCGCGAAGCGCTGGCGCTGGCCGGCGCGCACTATCCGCCCGGTCATCGCGAGCTGGTTTCGATCCGCTATGCCCTTGGTACCAATCTCTACCGCCAGGGGCGGTTGGAGGAGGCTGGGATCGAGCTGCGCGCGGCGATGGCGGTCGTTGAAGCGGGTGCCAAGGTTCATGAAACCGATCTGTATGCGCTGGTCGATGCGCTGGCGGTCGTTCTTGATGAGCAAAGGCGTTTTGCGGAGGCGGAGGCGATGTATCGACGGGCGATCGCGCTGCTCGAGGCGGCATCGCCGTCCGATGCGACCGGCCTGTCCGCGCGGACCATCGCGCTCGGCAAAGTGCTCGCCCGGCAAGAGCGGATCAGCGAGGCAGGGGTGATGTTCGCCCGCGCACTCGCCATCCGTGAGGCGGCGGCGCAACCCGACCCGGCATCAATCGGGGAGGCATCGAGCTTGGTAGGCCGCAACCTCAACATTCAGCGGCGGACCGGCGAGGCTGCGTTGGTCCTGCGTCAGCTCGTCGCCTTGTATGAACGCAACTTGCCGCCCGACGATTCCCGGTTGCGTGGGGCGCTGCACGACCTTGCTGGAGCACTGTGGACGCTTAGGCGCGGTGCCGAGGCGGATGCCGCCATGGCGCATGCGCTCGATCTTTGCCGCCGTCATTGCGATCCGAATGAAACCACGCTGGCCAATGCCATGGCCAACTATGCGTCGATATTGATGGACCAAGAACGGTATCGCGAGGCCGAGAAGCTGCTGCTGGATGCTATTGCACTACAGGAACGCCGCACGCAGACGGACGACGATCGGGCGGATCTGGCTTTGGACTATGGCAATTACGGCGTGCTGCTGGGGCTAATGAACCGCCTGGTCGAAGCTGAAGCGGCTCTGCGCAAGGCGGTTGCGCTCGGCGATGCGGCCTATCCGCCCGGTCACCCGTGGGCCGTCGGCCTGCGCGGCGACCTTGCCCGCATCCTGCACAAGCGGCGGACCTGGCCTGCCGAGCGCCGCACATTGTATCGGGAAGCGGGGCGAGCTGCACTGGCCGAGCTCAAGGACGTGGAGCTGACCAGCGCCGACGGCCGCGATCGCATCGATGTGATGCGCGATCTGTTCACCGGACAGGTCGCCGCCGCGTGGGATCTGTCCGTCCGGCAATGAGACGGGTGTCAGCCGCGTGCACTTGGCCACCACCCCGATTTGGTGTATGACTTCCGAACCGATTTTTCCCTCGGTCCGGCGCTTGACAGCGCGGGCCGTGGTCAATATGTCGCCCATCTTCCGAAACACCGGCCAACGGCAGCGTGCATGCGCGTCTGCCGCGCGCATGCGTTTCGGGTCAACGCGACGAGATGGGGTTTGCTGCCATGCACGCCCCGTGGAGCTGGGAGAATTTGGTTCATGGCACGTATTGCGGGCGTTAACTTGCCCACCAACAAGCGCGTTCTGATCGCGCTTCAGTATATCCACGGCATCGGCCCGGCAAAGGCCAAGGAAATCACCGAAAAGCTCGGCATCACCGTTGAGCGTCGCGTGCAGGACCTGACCGATTCGGAAGTGCTGCAGATCCGCGAAACCATCGACGCCGACCACACGGTCGAGGGTGACCTGCGTCGCCAGACCGCGATGAACATCAAGCGTCTGATGGATCTCGCCTGCTATCGTGGCCTGCGTCATCGCAAGGGCCTGCCGGTTCGCGGTCAGCGCACGCACACCAACGCCCGCACCCGCAAGGGCAAGGCGAAGCCGATCGCTGGCAAGAAGAAGTAAGCCGCTGGGCCGTTTTGCGACGGCCCGCCTGCTTCGATTTTCGAAGGATTACTGAATAATGGCACAAGCACCGCAGCGTCTTCGCCGTCGCGAACGCAAGAACATCACCGCCGGCGTCGCCCATGTGAACGCCAGCTTCAACAACACCATGATCACGATCACGGACGCTCAGGGCAATGCGATCAGCTGGTCGTCGGCCGGCATGATGGGCTTCAAGGGCTCGCGCAAGTCGACCCCGTACGCCGCGCAGGTCGCTGCCGAAGACGCAGGCCGCAAGGCTGCCGAGCACGGCGTCCGCACGCTCGAGGTCGAGGTCAAGGGTCCGGGTTCGGGCCGTGAGTCGGCACTTCGTGCGCTGCAGGCGGTCGGTTTCCAGATCACGTCGATCCGCGACGTGACCTCGATCCCGCACAATGGCGTTCGCCCGTCGAAGCGTCGCCGCGTCTGATTTGACTTTCCGCCTCCGTCGCGGACTCGGGGTGCCGGGTCCGGGCTGGAGGCGGCTCCAATCCTGGCAGGATAGCCCCGTCCTGCCCAACCCAGGGGAAGCCTGTGTCTGTCAACGCAAAGAACTGGCAGGAACTGAAGAAGCCGAACGGCCTTGAGAAAAAGGGCGGTGACGGCAAGCGGAAGGCGACGTTCGTCGCTGAACCGCTGGAGCGTGGCTTCGGCCTGACGCTCGGCAACGCGCTGCGCCGCGTGCTGCTCTCGTCGCTGCAGGGTGCGGCGGTGACCTCGATCAAGATCGAAAACGTGCTGCACGAGTTCAGCTCGCTCGCCGGCGTGCGTGAGGACGTCACCGATCTCGTCCTCAACGTGAAGCAGATCGCGCTGCGCATGCAGGGTGAGGGCGCCAAGCGCCTCCAGCTCAGCGCAACCGGCCCGGCCGAAGTCAAGGCCGGCGACATCGCCGTGTCGGGCGACATCGAAGTGATGAACCCGGAACTGGTGCTGTGCCATCTCGATGATGGTGCGACGCTGAACATGGAACTGATCGCCGACACCGGCAAGGGCTATGTCCCCGCCAGTGCCAACCGTCCGGCCGACGCGCCGATCGGTCTGATCCCGGTCGATGCGCTCTACTCGCCGGTCCGTCAGGTCAGCTACAAGGTCGAGAACACCCGCGTGGGTCAGGAGCTCGACTATGACAAGTTGAGCCTGTCGATCGAAACCGACGGCACCGTCACGCCGGAAGACGCGCTCGCTTATGCCGCGCGCATTCTTCAGGACCAGCTGGCGCTGTTCGTCCACTTCGACGATTCGGCGATCACCCGCACCAGCGCCCCGGTCGGCCTCGCCGCCCAGGCGTCGGCGTCGGAAGGCAGCAGCGACACGGCGACGATCAACCGCTACCTGCTCAAGAAGGTGGACGAGCTCGAGCTGTCGGTCCGTTCGGCCAACTGCCTCAAGAACGACAACATCATCTACATCGGCGATCTGGTCCAGAAGACCGAAGCCGAGATGCTGCGCACCCCGAATTTCGGCCGCAAGTCGCTGAACGAAATCAAGGAAGTGCTGTCGTCGATGGGCCTGCGGCTCGGCATGGAAATCCCGGGCTGGCCGCCTGAGAACATCGAAGAGATGGCCAAGAAGCTCGAGCAGGAAATTATGGGCTAAGCGTCGCCCCGGCGAAGGCCGGGGCCGCCATGCCGCTTGGCGTGGCACTTTGCTCATAGCGGCCCCGGCCTTGGGTCCCATCAAAGTATTACTTTGATGGGGTGCCCTTTCGCCGAGGCGACGGATTTATCGGCGGGCGCACCGTCCCTGCCTGGTCTGGGGTTCCGTAAGACGGCCCCTTAACGAACGAAGGAAGATATCATGCGCCATAAGTACGGCGGTCGTAAGCTTCAGCGCACCTCGGCGCATCGCCTTGCGCTGTTCCGCAACATGTCGGCCGCGCTGATCAAGCACGAGCAGATCACCACCACCGTCGCCAAGGCGAAGGAACTGCGCCCCTACGTCGAAAAGCTGGTGACGCTGGCGAAGAAGGGTGGTCTTTCGAACCGCCGTCTCGCCCATGCCCGCCTGCTCGATGATGCGCAGCTGGTGAAGCTGTTCGACGTGCTCGCGTCGCGCTACGCCGACCGCAACGGCGGCTACACCCGCATCATCAAGACCGGCCCGCGCGCTTCGGACGCCGCGCCGATGGCGATCATCGAATTCGTCGACCGCGACGTCTCGGCCAAGGGCCAGGACTCGGGTCCGGTGATGACCGACGAGGATTTCGACGAAGCAGCCTGATTTCGGGCACTTCATCGACCAGAGCTGGGGCGGTCGCACGACGGTGCGGCCGCCCCTTCGCGTTTGAGGCCAGCGCACAGGCCCTCCCACTTCCTCTTAAGCCCCTCCCGCCTGCGGGAGGGGTTGGGGAGGGTCTCCTTCTTCTACCTGTGTCCGTCATGCTGAACTTGTTTCAGCATCCACCCCTCCACCAACACCTCAGTCGCCTGAGGAGCCGTGTATCCTGAAACAAGTTCAGGATGACGGAAGTGGGGAAGGGGCCGCTCCACGCTGCCTCAACATCGCTTCAACTCCGGCAAGGCCCGCTATCCCAAGCAAATGTTGCGCCCCCGTAAGAATCGCTGAACTTTGGCGCAGCGTCCGACTTCCCATCTAGCGTGCACCGGCCGAACCGACGGAAATCCGCCGATCGCCGAATTGGCACGCGCCCTGCAAACGATGCGGCGCAGGAGGACGACATGAAACGGACGAGCGGACATGGCGCAAGCAATGCGGTGGCGATCGCCTTTGCCACATTCCCGCTGCTGGTGATGGCGTGGGTCGCGCATGAAAGCGCGCTGCTCGCTTTCGCCTGAGCTACGGCCTTCAACTGTTGGATTTTCTCTGATCTATGCTGGCGCGTACCCGGCGATCCCATCCATCGATGCCTGTGACCGCGAACCGGACAGCGCCACCCGGTGTCGCGTCGTCGTCGCGCGGATGTCGCCTACACGGCGCGTCGCGGTCGCTTGGCGGGTGCCTCGCGGTCGTGTCGGCCGAAAAGGACGCATTTTTTGTCTGCTTCGTCCGGCGCCCGCTTGACCCGGTCGGGTGTAGCAATAGGGTAAGGCAGTTCCGTTTCAGGAGATACCAATGCGCCGCGCGTCGATTCTCGCCCTGCCACTGTTGTTCGTTACCCCCACTGCCTTTGCCAGCCCGGAGTCCGCGCCGACCATGACTGCACCGATCACCTATCCCGATACCCGCCGCGTCGATGTCGTCGACGAGCAGTTCGGGGAAAAGGTCGCCGATCCCTATCGCTGGCTCGAAAACGATGTCCGCAACGACAAGGAAGTGGCCGAATGGGTCGCGGCGCAGAACAAGGTGACCGACGCCTATCTCGACACGCTGCCCGGCCGCGACGTGTTCAAGGCGCGTCTGACCAAGCTGTTCGACTATGAGCGGTTCGGCATGCCGTATCGCAAGGGCGGGCGTTACTTCTACTCGCGCAACTCGGGGCTTCAGAACCAGTCGGTCCTCTATGTCCGCGATGGCCTGAACGGCGAAGGGCGCGTGCTGATCGACCCCAACACCTGGGCAGCGGATGGCGCGACGGCGCTTGGCGAATGGTTGCCGTCAGAGGACGGCAAGCTGCTCGCCTATTCGATCCAGGATGGCGGTAGCGACTGGCGCACGATCCGCGTGCTCGACGTCGCGACCGGCAAAGTGCTGGACGACAAGATCGAATGGGCCAAGTTCACCATGGCCGCGTCGTGGGCCAAGGATGGATCGGGCTTCTTCTACTCGCGCTATCCCGAGCCGCCGGCCGACGCCAAGTTCCAGGCGCTGAACGAAAATCACCGCATCTATTTCCACAAGCTCGGCACCCCGCAGAGCGCCGACCGGCTGGTCTATGAAACCCCCAGCCAGCCCAAGCAGAGCCATTATTCGGGCCTGACCGACGATGGCCGCTGGCTGGTAATCTATACCAGCGAGGGGACCGACAACCGCAATCTGCTGCACGTCATCGACCTCAAGGACCCGGCGGCCAAGCCGAAGACGATCATCGGTGAACTGACCAACGAATGGTCGGTGATCGGCAATGTCGGATCGACCTTCTATCTGTCGACCAACAAGGACGCGCCGCGCAGCCGTGTCGTGACGATCGACGTCGCCAGCGCCGATCTGACTCCGCGCCAAATCGTGCCGCAGGATCAGGCAGTGCTGAACGGCACCTCGATCGTCGGCGGCAAGCTGATCCTGTCCTATCTGGTCGACGCCAAGACCGAAGTGCGCCGCCATGCGCTCGACGGCAAGCTGCTGGGCAAGGTGACGCTGCCGGGCATCGGCACCGCCGCGGGCTTTGGCGGCGATCCGGACGAGACCGAGACGTTCTTCGCCTTCACCAGCTTCAACTATCCCACCACCATCTTCCGCTATGACGTTGCGACCGACAAGGCGACGGTGTGGGCGCAGCCGAAGGTCGCGTTCGATCCGACCGCTTATGTCGTCGATCAGAAATTCTACACGTCCAAGGACGGCACCCGCGTGCCGATGTTCGTGGTGCGCAAGAAGACGACGACCGGTCCGGCGCCGACGATCCTGTGGGGCTATGGCGGTTTCAACATCGCCTATACCCCCGCTTTTTCGGCGGCGCGGGTCGCATGGATGGAGCAGGGCGGCGCATTCGTGCTCGCCAACATCCGCGGCGGCGGCGAATATGGCAAGGCGTGGCATGACGGCGGCCGCTTGGCGAACAAGCAGAATGTGTTCGACGACTTCATTGCGGCTGGCGAATATCTGATCGCTCAGGGCATTACCAAGAAGGACGGGCTGGCGATCCAGGGCGGCTCGAACGGCGGCCTGCTGGTCGGTGCGGTGGTGAATCAGCGACCCGACCTGTTCGCGGCGGCGATGCCGGCGGTGGGCGTGATGGACATGCTCCGCTTCGACCGCTTCACCGCCGGGCGCTACTGGGTCGATGACTATGGCTATCCGTCGAAGGAAGCGGACTGGAAGCGGCTGCGTGCCTATTCGCCCTATCACAATATCCGGTCGGGCGTGACCTATCCGGCGATCCTGGCGACGACGGCGGATACCGACGACCGCGTCGTGCCGGGGCACACGTTCAAATACACCGCCGCGCTGCAGGCCGCAGATATCGGGCCGAAGCCGCACCTCGTCCGCATCGAAACCCGCGCCGGCCATGGTGCGGGCAAGCCGACGGACAAGGTGATCGAGGAGACGTCCGACCTCTATGCCTTTGCCGCAAAGTGGACCGGGCTCGACGTCAAGCCGGTCCAATAAGTTCGGATCCCCGGGGACAGCAATGCCCCGGGGCCGTTGAGATCGCGGCATTTTTGTCGCTTTCTGCCCTGACTGGCTGCCGTTATCGTTGCGGCGAATCGTTGGGGGGCTTTCGGTGAAGAGATTCTGGGCAGCGCTGGTCGGCGCGGTGGTGACCGGCGGGATGGCAAGCGGTGCGCAGGCCGGCCAGTCCAAGGTGGTCGAAGTGCCATCCCCGCCGCCACCGGTCGTGGTGAGTCCGCCGGCCCCGCCAACCCCGTCGGTTCCGGTCGCGCCGCAGCCCGCGACCGCGGCAGACTATGTCGTCTGTGACGGCTATCCGGTCCCGAACCCGAAAAAGAAGCTGAAGCCTGGCGAAAAGCAGCCCGAACACCGGGCCTGGGGCGGTCTGGGCCCCAATTACGGCATCCGTTTGCGATCGTTCGGCGTGCAGGGCAGTGCGGCGTGCGAGCGGACGCTCGCCGATCCGATGCTGGTCCCCGAATTCCGCGGTCGCCGCCTCTCGCTGCTCCGCGCCCGCGCGCTGCACGAACTCGCCGAGAAGAGCGACGCCACCGCGCTGGCCACGCTGGACGAGTTCGATACCTTCCATTCGACCTATGCGACGCCGGAGGAGCTCGCGGCCACGCGCCTCGGCAGCGACGCGCTGCGTGCCATCGCGCTCTATCGCACCAAGAAGGCGGCGGAAGCCCAGAAATTGCTCGATTCGATCGTCGCGCGGCGCCCCTATTCGCCCAGCGTCCGGCGACTCGCCTCGGCGATCCGGTTGTTGTTCGACACCGATCGCGGCAACCGCATCGCCCAGTTGCGCGAACAGGCATCGTATAATCCGCTGATGCTGCGGCTGATGCTGCTCATCGCGCTGCAAACCGGCGATTTCGAGAATGCCGCGCTCTACGCCGAACAGATTAGTTTCGACTTGCCCAAGAATCGCGGTGGCTGGACGCTGAGCGGTGAGGCGGATCGCAAGTATGAGGAGATCGAAGGTCGCGCGGCGATCCGGGGCGCCCGGGCCTATGCGCTGCTCGCGGCGGGAAAGACCGAACAGTCGGCGATCGAGCTGAAGGGTGCGCGGGACGAGGTAGCCTTTGCTGTCGAACCCCCGGCGCCGCGTCCAGACGGGCGCAAGCAGCCCAAGCGGGTCGAAGAGGATTATCGCCGCCGCGTTGCCGCAGGGGATAAGGCGACCGAGGTGCTGGACGATTGGTCGCGGGCCATCGCTCTGCGGCTGCGTGCCGGCAAGCTGACGATGAAGGCGCTCGCGGACGAGCCCGAACGGCCGCGCGGCGAAGCGATGGTCGTCATGTCCGACCTGATCGGACAACTTCGCGCCGATGGTCCCGCCGAAGCACGGGCGATCGATGCCACGATCGACGAGATCCGGCGGATGCAGGACCTGGGCATGACCAAGATGCTGCAGTTGGACTTTGGTGATCTGGTCAAGCTGCTGCCGCGCGGCGAGCATGCCGCCGCCAAGCCCAAGATGCGGGATGAGGGGAGCAACTTCTGGCGTACCGATATGGAAGGGTATCGGGTCATGAAGGGCGACGATCCCCAATTGGTCAATCTGCGGATGGGCAGCCTGTCGGCGAGCCCGGCGATGGTCGAAGAGGCGGCGATGCTGGTCGCGGCGGACCATGTTCGCGGCCTGGGCAAGGACGCCTTCATCATCGAGAGCGCGTTGCTGGTCGAGCGCACGGTAACCTATGGCTATTATGGCTATAGCGCCGGCGGCGGGTCGCCGCAGGGGTTCGAGTATCGTCTGCTGATCCGCCCGATCAGCCTGGCGGCGGGCGAGGAGCCGTCGCGGCAATGGCGGGCGATCAAGGTGGCCGATGTCCGCGCCGCGTTGGCCGACAAATACCCGCCGGCGCAGTAATTCGATGGATTAACGGATACATAGGTAGAAACCCGATCGCAATTTCCCGTTATGGGCAACCCGGCCGGGACGTGGCAGCTTTGGCAGCATCGAGCGGAGTGTTGCCATGCCCTCTTACCACGAGATCGCCAGCGCGGATGACCCGATGGACGACGCGCTGCCCGCCGGTTCGGGTTTCCTGATGGTCGTGTGTGGTTCGCTGCTGTTCTGGCTGTTCGTCCTCCTGCTGTTCAGCGCCGCCTAAGGCACCCGGCTTACTTTCAAGATTCGGATCTTCGGGCTGAGCATCTGCCCCTTCATCACGCCTTCGCCCGCGGTCGGTGAGGTGGGTGCGTCGAGGATTTTCCACACCACATCCATCCCCTCGACCACCCTGCCGAAGGCGGCATAGCCGAGATTGTCGCCGGGACGCGTCGGATCGGCGTCGAGCGAAGGCTGGTCTCCCACGCTGATCGTGAACTCGCCGCGCGCGGTGCCGGGGCGCGTCGGATCGGCGTCGAGCGAAGGCTGGTCTCCCACGCTGATCGTGAACTCGCCGCGCGCGGTGCCGGGGGCGAAGCGGGCGGTGCTGATCGCGCCATTCACATGCTTCACGCCGGTTTGCGTGGTCGGTTCATGCTTGATCGGGGGCAAGACGCGCTTGGGATCGTTGTCCACCCCGAACTGGATGAAGCCGAATTTGTCGGCGACCCTGACCGTCCGGTAGAATGCGATGCCGTCGAGCCGCTTCTGATCGGCATAGCGCAGGAAATTGCGCGCGGTGATCGGGGCGCGTTCGGTCTCCAGCTCCAGCACGATGCGGCCGAAGCTGGTGTCGAGCGCCACCTTCTGTGTCGCGGGCTTGGGCGTGGGCGTCGGTGCCGGGGTAGGGGCCTCCTGCGCCAGTGCGGGGAGGGGGAGCAGCAGGGCTGCGGCGAGCAGGGTGCGGCGGAGTATCATGCCGCCAGTCTGCCCAGCCGGGCGGCGCCCTTCAACCGGCTTTCGTCCACAACAGAATCGCTTTGCTGGCGGAGCGGGGCACACCACCCATGTTGCCTTTGGCGGTGCCGACCCCCTAGATGCGGCACCGCCACCCCATGCAGGGGCTCCAACAGGATTTGAGAATGACCGCCACCCACTCGACCCGCATGCTGATCCTTGGTTCCGGCCCGGCCGGCCTGTCCGCCGCCATTTACGGCGCGCGCGCGGGGCTGGCGCCGATCGTGGTGCAGGGCATTCAGCCCGGCGGGCAGTTGATGACCACCACCGATGTCGAGAATTATCCCGGCTTTCGCGAGGTGATCCAAGGCCCGTGGCTGATGGGCGAAATGCAGGCGCAGGCCGAGCATGTTGGCGCGCAGATGATGTACGACACGATCGTCGAGGTCGATTTGGCGCAGCGCCCGTTCCGCCTGATCGGCGATGGCGGCACCGTTTACTCCGGCGACACCCTTGTGATCGCGACCGGCGCGCAGGCCAAGTGGCTGGGGCTGGAGAGCGAAGACGCGATGAAGGGCAAGGGCGCAAGCGCCTGTGCCACCTGCGACGGCTTTTTCTATCGCGGCAAGAAGGTTGCGGTGATCGGCGGCGGCAATACTGCGGTCGAAGAGGCGCTGTACCTGACCAACCACAGCCATGACGTCACGCTGATCCACCGCCGCGACACGCTGCGCGCCGAAAAGATCCTGCAGGAGCGGCTGTTCGCCAATCCCAAGGTCAAGACGCTGTGGAACAAGGAAGTCGTCGAATTCGTCGGCGGCGGCGATCCCGAGGGGTTGGTGGCACTGCGCCTGCGCGACACCGTCACCGGCGAGGAATCGAGCATCGACGTCGAGGGCGGCTTTGTCGCGATCGGCCATCACCCGGCGACCGAGCTGTTCCGCGGGCATCTGGAGCTGGACGAGGACAGCTACATCACCGTCGAGACCGGGACCACGCGCACCAGCGTGCCCGGCGTGTTCGCGTGCGGCGATGTGATGGACAAGGTTTATCGTCAGGCGATCACGGCGGCGGGGACCGGCTGCATGGCGGCGCTGGATGCCGAGCGGTTTCTGGCCGAGGCGGATTTCGAAGCGGTGGCGCAGGCGGCGGAGTGAGCCGGGGAAGCTAACGAAGTTACGGGCAACGCGCGTCGTTCTGTCAGGTTCGGGAGACGAAACTGACAGAATGCGCTGGGTGTCATGCGCCCGCAGCGCGGAAGTTGACACTAGCTTTACACTATCGGCGTTGTTTCGCGCGGGTTGGCCGGGGCCGGGATTGCGGCGTGTAGGTCCGGGCAAGGCGAGTCGGGGGCGCATCGACCAGTTTATGCGCTTTTTGGGGGTTTGTAGGAAAGCCCTGATCATTGTTGACGGCGCATCCCGGCTGGCGCGGGTCCGGCGCTAGTCGATCATTGCTTCGACAGTCTCGTGCGGATAAATCGCAAACTCGCGATACAATCGAAAGTGCGCTGTATCTTCCAATCTGACCGGTTGAATACCGAACTCGTCCACCTGCCACAGATCGGCGTCAGGCAAGGCCATCAAAATGGGCGAATGCGTCGCCATGATGATCTGACTTTTGTTTCCCCGCTGTAGCCTACGGAGCAGCTTCAGAAAATCGAACTGGCGCTGTGGGGATAGAGCGGATTCGGGTTCATCGAGTATGTAGAGGCCTTGGCGGCTCAATCGCTCCTCGAAAAAGGACATGAAACCTTCGCCGTGGGACGCAGACAAATAGTCCGCCATGGGGGAGCCAGATTCATCCAGATACCGAGCGACCGAGAAAAAGGTCTCGGCCCTGAAGAACCAGCCCTGTTTGACTTGGGGTAGCCATGCCGCGCGAAGCCGGGCACCAAGTGCTCCGGCGTCGGACCCTGACGATGTCGCTGCTTCGATTGCGTGCATCCCCGGACCACCGCCCGCCTCATTGAACCCCGCATTTTGCGCGATCGCCTCAAGGATCGTCGATTTTCCCGTGCCGTTCTCGCCCACGATGATGGTCACAGACTTTTCGAAGCGAAAGTCAAAGCCCCCGTTGCGGATTAATGGGAGTGTGAACGGATAGACGTCGCGGGTAGCCCCCTCGTCGCCGCCCTCCGGCGGCAGCCAGATGTGCCGCAAGAAGGGTGGCAGGAGTTCGGTGTCGCGTCGCTTGGCCATGGGGCCAGGATAGCCTTCCTAGGGCGACCGGCAATGGCTGCTTACTTGCTGAGGATATCGATTACCCGTTCCGTCAGCCATGCCTTGTCCGCCAGCCGCGCGAAGCTGTGGCTGTCGGTTGGGCAGGTGGTCAGGGTTGCGGTGCTGCGGGCTGGGCCGAAGGCGGTGCTCTTCCAGTGGTCGGCGAAGGCGAGGGCGGTGTTGTCGCGTTCGGCGAGCAGGATCGTTACCGGCACCTTGGCCGCCGCGAGCGATGTGGCTAGGCGGGCGGGGAGGCTGGTTGGGGGTTGAGACTGTTTCACCGATGCCTTGGCCAAACCGCTGATTAGCTTGCGAATGTTGACGCCGCCGGTGAGCAGGCGGAGAAGTTCGCGGGGGCTTTTCAGCTTTTCGAGATAGCGCGAGCGGATCGCGGCGGGGGGGGGCAGGTCGTTGCCGTCGGCGCTGGGTTCGATCGTCCAGGGGTTGGTGAGGATCAGGGCGTCGATCGGTGCCTGTGCGTGGAACAGGATCAGGGCGCTGGCGGCGTCGCAATTGCCGAAGGCGACGATGCGGGTGATATGGGGGGCTTCGTGGCGGAACGCGGCGGCGGCTTCAGAAATATCCTGCGCTGTCGATTCGAAGCCGTTGTTTTCGCCGGATGAATCGCCGATGCCGCGGCGGTCGTAGCGGAAGACTGGATGACCGGCGGCGCCGATGGTGGCGGCCAGTTCGGCCATGCCGCGATGCGCGCCGATGCGGATTTCATTTCCGCCCGAGACGATCAGCAGGCCGGTGGTGCCGGGCGCTTCGTCAAGCGTCGCGGCGAGTGTTTTGCCGGCGCAGGGGAAGTGCGTCAGGCGGCGCATGTGGCGATCCACTCTGCGATATCGTCTGCCACGGCCTGGGCGAAAGCGAGGTCGTTGTCGGGCTCGGCGCGGCGCCAGAGCGGGGTGCCTGGGAGCTTGGCGTCGGCGGGCTTGGCTTCGGTGGCGAGGCGGACGGTGCGGGTTCGCTCGGCTGACGGCGTGGCGTCGCTGAGCTGGGCGAGCAGGGTGGGGGCGATGAGGTTTCCGGCGAGTTCGACCGGGTCGGTGGCGGTGTCGAGGCTGGCCGGGTCGAAGGCTTCGCCGGATTCGCGGGCGGAGGCCTGGCGCGCTCGGACGAGTTCGCGGCGCAGGTCTGCGCCGGTCATCGGGGAGAGGTGATAGCGGGCGGTGGCCGTGGCGTCGCTGTCGAGCAGGGCGCCGCTGCGGATGGCCAGGGTGAAGGCGGGCCTGTTGAGGCTCACGACCGCGGCGGCGAACCCTGCGCGGAGTTTGGCTAGATCGGTCTCGTGGGTCGGCAACAGGCTTTCGCCCTGACCGGGCAGGTCGGGCAGTGCTCCGGCGATGCCGCGATCGGCCAGCGCGCGCAGGATCGTCACCGCGAAGGCGCGGGTGCGGTTGGCTTCTTCGAACAGGGGGAGCGCGACGACCACGACCGGGCCGGTATCGGGGCCGAAGCGGAGCATCGCTTCGCGGCCGCCGGGCCAGTCATAGGCGTCGACGCGGATCAGATGAGCGCCTTGGACGCGGCGAACTGAACCAGCGCACCGAAGGTCTCGAGCATGTCGCCGTCGACCTCATCATCGTCGATGATGATGCCGAGGCGATCCTCGATCTCGGTCAGCACGCCGGCGACGGCCATCGAGTCGAGCTCGGGGAGCGCGCCGAACAAAGGCGTCGCCTCGTCGAAGGTTGCGGCGCGGGCGGCGTCGATGCCCAGCACGTCGCGCAGCACACCGCGCACGGTTTCTTCGACTTCATTGTATCCGTCAGGCTGCACGGCCCAAAATCCCCGGTTGTTTTGCGCCCGTTACGCGCTGGACGTCGCGATGCCAAGTGCTGCACCTGCTAAGCGATAATAGACACTGGATCGTTAACCGATGCGGGATATGCAGGCGCGATGGTGGAACTGGACCCGACCCCCTATCCGATCGATGCGCTGACGACGCGCGGTTTGCCTGACGCCGTGGCGCTGGAGGATCGTGCGGGGACGCTGACCTATGCCGAGCTAGAGGGCGCGGTGGCGGCGCTGGCGTGGTGGTTGCGCGGGCAGGGGCTGGAGCCGGGGGATCGCGTTGCGACCTGGCTGCCCAAGACGCGGCATGCGTGCGTGATGCCGCTGGCGGCGGCGCGGGGGGGATTCGTGCATGTGCCGGTCAATCCGGTGCTGAAGCGCGCGCAGGTGGCGCATATTCTGGCCGATAGCGGGGCGCGGCTGTTGCTGACTCAAGGCGCGCGGGCGGGGACGCTGGAAGAGGGCGATGTGCCAGCAGGGTGCCGCGTCGTGTTCGATGCCGACGCGCCGCTGGCGGGCGAGGGGCTGGCCTATTCCGCGCGCGATCCGAATGGGTTGGCGGCGATCCTCTATACTTCCGGCTCGACCGGGCGGCCCAAGGGGGTGATGCTGAGCCATGCCAATTTGTGGCTCGGCGCGATCAGCGTGGCGCATTATCTGAAGGTGACGCCGGACGATCGCGTGCTGGGCGTGCTGCCGCTGAGCTTCGACTATGGGCAGAACCAGTTGCTGTCGACCTGGGCCGCTGGCGGTCGTGTGATCCCGCTGGATTATCTGACCGCGCGCGACGTCATCAAGGCGGTGGACCGGCATGACGCCACGACCATTGCGGGGGTGCCGCCGCTGTGGACGCAGCTGCTGGAGGCTGAGTGGCCGGTCGAGGTCGCGGCGAAGCTGAAGCGGCTGACCAATTCGGGCGGGGCGCTGACGGTGGGCATGGTGCGGGGCTTGCGGGCGCGGTTTCCGGCGGCGGGCCTCTATCCGATGTACGGGCTGACCGAGGCGTTTCGGTCGACCTATCTCGATCCGTCGCTGGTGGACGCGCATCCGGAGTCGATGGGACGGGCGATCCCCTTTGCCGAGATCATGGTGGTGCGGCCCGATGGGACGCGCGCCGATCCGGGCGAGGCGGGGGAGCTGGTCCATGCCGGGCCGCTGGTCGCGCAGGGATATTGGCAGGATGCGGAGCGCACCGCGCTGCGGTTCAAGCCGGCGCCGACCGAGTCCAGCTATGGCGGGATGGCGGTGTTTTCGGGGGACACGGTGGTCGAAGGCGCAGACGGGCTGTTGCGGTTCGTCGGGCGCGATGACGAGATGATCAAGTCCTCGGGCAACCGGATCAGCCCGACCGAGGTCGAGGAAGCGGTGCTGGCCGGGGGCGAGGCGCGTGAGGCGGTGGCGCTGGGCGTGCCCGATGCGCGACTGGGGCAGGCGGTGGTGGTGATCGCGGTGGCGCGGGGTGAGGCAGAGGCGGCTGAGGCGGCATTGCGCGAGCGGTTGCGACGCGAGTTGCCGGCGTTCATGCAGCCGACGCGCTATGTGTGGCGCGACGATTTGCCGCGCAATGCGAACGGGAAGCTCGATCGGTCGGGCCTGAAGGCGGAGATGACGGCATGAAGCCGATGGGGCCGATCCCGCCCTATTTTGCGGGGCAGAGCGGGGACTTGCGGATCGCCGGACGCGCGGCGCGCGACTGGGTGGCGCAGGCGGGGACTCCGTCGTTCGTCTACGACACCGCAATCGTGCGCGAGCGGATCGGGCAGTTGCGCGCGGCGCTGCCGCATGCCGTCGAGATTCATTTTGCGATCAAAGCCAATCCCTTGCCCGCGTTTCTGGCAGCTGTGGCGCCGCTCGTCGGTGGGCTGGACGTGGCATCCGGGGGCGAGCTGGCGACGGCGCTGGCCGTCAAGGATGCGGCGCATATCAGTTTTGCCGGGCCGGGGAAGCGCGATGTCGAGCTGGAGGCGGCGATTGTTGCCGGGGCGACGCTGAACCTGGAGTCGGAGGGCGAGGCGGATCGGGCGCTGGCGATCGGCGAGCGCTTGGGCGCGACGCCGAAGCTGGCGGTGCGGGTCAATCCGTCGTTCGAGCTGAAAGGTTCGGGCATGAAGATGGGCGGGCGGCCTTCGCCGTTCGGAATCGATGCGGTGCGGGTGCCCGATCTGGTCAAGCGGCTGATCGCTGCGGGGGCGGACTGGCGCGGATTTCATATCTTTGCGGGATCGCAGGCGCTGGACAGCGAAGCGATCTGTGAGACCCAGGCAGCGACTGTGGGACTGGCGCGTGAACTGGCCGACGCGGTCGGGACGAAGGCTCCGCTGGTGAATATCGGGGGCGGACTGGGTGTGCCCTATTTCGCGGGCGATACGCCGGTGGACATCGGGCTGGTCGGCGCGCGGCTGGCTGAGGTGTTGGTGCCGGATCAGGCCTATGCGATCGAGCTGGGGCGGTGGATCGCAGCGGAGTGCGGCGTGTATCTGACGCGGATCGTCGACCGGAAAGTGAGCGGGGACGAGACGTTCCTGATCTGTGACGGGGGATTGAACCACCAGCTGGCCGCTTCGGGCAATTTCGGGACAGTGGTGCGGCGCAACTATCCGATTGCGATTGCGGGGAAGATGGGCGCGGAGCCGGTGGAGACCGTGTCGGTGGTCGGGCCGCTGTGTACGCCGCTCGATCGGCTGAGTGACAAGGTCGCGCTTCCCGAGGCGCAGGTAGGCGATGTGGTCGCGGTGTTCCTGGCCGGGGCCTATGGCGCGAGTGCGAGTCCAACTGGCTTCCTGGGCCACGGACCCGCAACAGAGATCGTCGCCTAAACCATGACGTCACGCCGCCAGCTGCGGCGTTCCTAACGCAATCTTTACCTCCCACCGCCATAGCAAAGCGGTTGTTCGTGTCATGGCCCCGGGACGCCGAGGCCGCGCGGGCGTCAGGAGGTTCGATTGTGATGCGTTTGGGACATGCCGGCAAGAAGTTGGCGCTTCCGCTGATGATGGCGGTGGCGCTTTCGGGCTGTATGGGCGGCGGAAATCGTCCGGAGCTGCCGCCGACCACCTTTGTCGCGAGCCGTGAGGGGCCGGGCGAGGAATATGTCATCGGCCCGCTCGACACGCTGCAGATCTTTGTCTGGCGCAACCAGGAATTGTCGGCCGAGGTGCAGGTGCGCCCCGATGGCCGCATCACCACGCCGCTGGTGAGCGACATGCCGGCGGTGGGCAAGACCCCTGCGATGCTGGCCGATGACCTGAAATATGCGCTGGGCGAGTATATCAAGGATCCGATCGTGTCGGTCGTGGTCAAGAGCTTCTCGGGCACGTTCAGCCAGCAGGTGCGCATCGTCGGTGCGACCGAAAAGCCGGCGTCACTGCCCTATCGCGCCAATATGACACTGCTCGACGCGATGATCGCGGTGGGTGGCCTGAGCGAATTTGCGGCGGGCAACCGCGCGCGGCTGGTCCGCTACGACAAGGCTTCGGGCAAGCAGCGTGAATATAAGGTGCGGCTGTCCGATCTTCTGAAGAATGGCGACACCAGCGCGAACGTCCGGCTGGAGCCGGGCGACGTGATCATCATTCCCGAAAGCATGTTCTAACCAGACGGAGACCGCCCGGTGGGGGGATTGTGGGACGAGATCAGGACGGCACTTCACGGCGTGTGGCAACGCCGCTGGATCGCCGTGGCCGTCGCCTGGGCCGTGTGCCTGGCGGGCTGGCTGGTCGTGTCGCAAATCCCCAACCAGTATGAGAGCCGCGCGCGCATCTTCGTGCAGCTGCGCTCGATCCTGCCCGGTGAGGGGATTGCGACCCAGCAGGAGCAGCAGAAGGATATCGACCGCGTCCGCACGACGCTGGCGAGCGCGACCAATCTGGAAAAGGTCGTGCGCGGCACCGACCTGGCCAACACCGTCGCCACCGACCGCGATGTCGCGGACCGGGTCGCGGGGCTGCAGAAGAAGATCAAGATTACCGCCCAACAGGACAATCTGTTCGAGATCACGGCGACGGCGGACAGCGGCAAATTGTCGCGCACCATCGTCCAAAAGCTGATCGACATTTTCGTCGAGGACAATCTCGGCACGATCCGGGACGAGGCGAGCCAGTCGCTCCAGTTCCTCGACCAGCAGCTCGCCCAGCGACAGAAGGCGTTGCAGGAGGCCGAGGCCAAGAAGGCGGATTTCCAGGATCGGTATCTGGGGTCGCTGCCCGGCACCGGCACGCTGTCCGAGCGGCTGTCGGCGGCGCGGACGCTGGCCAGTGGGATGACATCGCGGGTCCGGCGACCGTTGGGACCACGGACCGCGGCGATGATCCGGCTGGCGTTGGTCGTGTTGTCGAAGACCAGATGGAGCCGGCCATCGGCGTCGACGTGGGTGCCGCCGGGTTTGCCGGCTAGCAGAGTTCCCATCCCGTAGAGGGTGACGACGACGTCGTTGCCGTTGTAGGTGTAGCGGAACCGCCGTTCTTTCCAGGGGACATCGTTTTCAAGCTGC
>FWWL01003022.1_pt1 | contig 32189 bp, 30 predicted proteins | sample 2228331 | NCBI WGS metagenome assembly FWWL01 (sample SAMEA103939775, study PRJEB20133) | metagenome
GTTCTTCCTCCTGCTATCATAGCATATATGTATAATCTTGTCAAACAACACCTTTCATTCTAATTAATGCGATAACTTTCCGATAATGTCTGTATAATCTTGTCAAACAATACCTTTCAGTCTAATTAATGCGATAATTTTCCGATAATGTCTTTTCCCTTGATCTGGATCCTGGAGTCACAATCGCGCCGGTGACTTACGAAACTGAGCAATACGAGCTGCTTGCTCGACGTATCGGTCAGTTTCTGAATGTACCGTTACGCTGCGTGAGTCGGAACACATACTGGCATGGGGAGAGCAACCTTTTCTCCAGTTCTCATGAGCCTGGTAACTGTTGACTCTGGAAGAGGAAGATCTCATGAGCGTCATTATTAGCATCATGGCTATTATCGCCGTTGAACTCTTCTTTGCAGGAATGCGGCGTATTCGCACCCCTGGGTATGAAGCGCAACTTATGCAGTACGGTATGCTGCCGGACGCAGGATCGCGCACGCGCTATACACGCTGGGTGCGTCCCTATGCGCTGCGTCTTGCCGATCATGTAACTGCGCTGCGCGGTCTGACCGATTTCGACAAAGTCGCCCGCATGCTGGATTATGCTGGCAACCCTGCGGCAATGACTGTGCACGAGTTTCACGGAGTGCAGCTGTATGGCGGTCTGGCGGGGTTGCTGATTGGCGGGGTCTGGTTTGCCTTAGGGCTGCCGCTTGGGGCGATCCTGCTGGTCATTTTACCGCTGGGCGGCTTCTTCTACCCGTTGCTCTGGCTGCAGGGCCGGGTCAAGCGTCGGCAGCACGCCATTACTGTGGCGTTGCCCGATTTGCTTGATATGCTGGCAGTCTGTGTTTCGGCAGGCATGGGGTTCGACATTGCCCTGACGCTGCTGGTCGAACGCGGGGAAGGACCGCTATACGAGGAAATGGGACGGATGTTGCGGGAACTTCAGATGGGTGCGCCGCGTGAGCAGGCGTTTCGTAACCTGGCGATGCGTAACTCCTCAGATGCACTACGCGGCTTTATCGACGCGTTGTTGCAGGCGGAGGAATTGGGGTCGCCGATTGCAGCGACGCTCGAACGTCAGGCGGAAGATATTCGCATCGGTCGCCGCTACCGTGCGCGTGAGGAAGGCGCCAAAGCCGCCACCAAAATTACCCTGATCGTCGTCGTACTGGTAACTCCTTCGGTGCTCTGCCTGATCGTTGCCGCGCTGGGCATGTCGATTATGCGCAGCAGTAAAGGTCTTCCTCTGCCTGGATAGGCGGTGCGCATAGCGGTGAGGTGGTGCGCGAAGCGGAGTAAAGTGCGGGAGCACTGAAGACATCGTCCTTAGTGCTCCCGGATGCCCTATCTGATCAGGCGCCGTACTGCCACGAGTTTAGTGCCCGATAATCGTCAGATCCCCCAACGGCCGCTTCCTTCAAGGCGGGCAACTCCAGTTTATACCCGGCGCCCCACTCAGTGCAGATGAGATCGTCGCATAACCCCTCCTCTGCGAGTTTATGGCGCAGCCGGTTGATGTGAACATCGACCGTGCGCGTGTTGCCCAGGTAGGAATATCCCCAGACGCGCTCCAGCAGTTCTTCGCGCGAGAAGACACGTCCCGGATGGCTTGCCATCAGGTGCAGCAGCTCGAACTCTTTGAGCGTCATCTTGACCAGATGATGATTGATACGCACTTCGTGGCGGCGCGGATCGATCGCCAGAGCGCCGATTTCGATACGTGCAATACTCACGCCCATGCTGCGTCGCAGAATGGCTTTGACGCGAAAAATGAGTTCTGCCGGACCGAACGGTTTGGTGATGTAATCGTCTGCACCGGCGCGGAACCCCTCCAGACGATCGTCTTCATCGGCGCAGGCGGAGAGGATCAGGATCGGTATATCGGCGATCCGCGCGAACTCGCCATCATTTCCGCCTGTGCGAAGCGTGCGGCAGAGATCGTATCCATTTCCGTCGTCCAGGATCAGGTCAAGGATGATCAGTCCAGGAGTATGGTTGTGAAGCAACTGCACTGCGTCGGTATACCCTGTTGCAGTAATCACGCTGAACATTTCACGCCGCAGATGTATCTCGATACACTCGACGATCAAATCGTTGTCTTCCACGAGCATGATCAGCGGCGGAACACCGTGTCCTCCCTCCATGCCTCCCTCCTTCCTCCAATCGATGGTACGATGACTATGGATGTGCACGTTCGGGATATAGAGGTGCACAAAAGAAGACAGAACTCCGTCGTTCTGGTGCCACTCTGCTGGGAGATTGTAATAGATATGTTGTCCTAAAAACACATGCAAAACTTACATCTGACGTTCACCGATGTCAAGTTTATATACAACAACCTTTTTTGTACCATTCTTTCCTGTAGTATGGTTTTTGTCTGTAAAAATTATTAAGTGTGGCTTAATCACACAGATTTCACCGATTGCGGATCGTTTGAGAAGATCTATCATCTCAAACATCAGCGCCCCAGGGAGGCGGTCTGCCACCTCTCTGGGGCGTCCTCTGGCAGTCCTCGACCGTCTGGCGCCTATGCGCCGCGGAGCCGCACCGTGATCTCCTTGCCAGGTTCGACGATCAGGCTGTCGATCAGCACCGCCTTACGTTTGCGATCATACACGCGGTACCGTCCTGGAGTCAGGCGAAATGCTCGGTCAAAGGCAAAGTAGGAACCGAGACCGACCATCTGTCCAGGATAGATGGACTGTTCCCACTTCCCGTTGACCGCCTTCTCGACCTGGAGATCGGCGGCTCTGAGCAGTTGAGGGGTTTCGTTGACGAATGTTACCCCACCTCGTCCAATGACCGCCACAGTTTCACGTCCCTCCTCGATAATTGCCGTATATGTGGTGGCGATATGCTGTGCGATCTGGTCTCCACCGATTTCAATATACGAAATAGTGAAGCGATACTCGCCTGGTGGCAGTTCGACAACCTGTTCGCGTGCAAAGCGCTCCATCCATGGCAATTGCACGGCTGTCAAAACATTTTCTCCCTGTACATTGGTGAGACTGGTCAGCGCTACCTCTTCTGGTTTGCCGCCAATTCCAACCGGCACGAAACGCAGCGTACTACGTTTGATCGTTGCAGCGATCAACTCTTCGAGCGTCTGCACCAGCGCATTGCCGTCCTGAGCATCAGTGTAGACGCCGCCGCTGTTTTCGGCGACGCAGCGCAGGGTTTTCGCCACGTCTGGGGTCAGCCCAAATCCGACCACATCGATGCGTACCTCTGCCTGTGACTCTGCGAGCGCTTTTGCGACAGCACACGGATCGCCGCCGCAGGTCTCTTCACCATCGGTTACCATGATGATTACATTGCGCACATTCTCACCGGGCTGGAGATCCTCGCCAGCCTTCTGCAACGCCAGGCTGATCGGCGTCCATCCGGCCGGTTTCCATGCCCTGGCTTGCTGGCGCAACAACTCTTTGTTGACCCCCTGAACAGGGACAAGCAATGCAGTGCTCTGGCATGAGCGCGCCTTTTGCGCTTCGCTGCTGTCGCCTTCGTGGCCGAATACCCGGAAGCCGACATTCAGATCGGGGCTGTCGGGCAATGTATCAATGATGCGCTCAATTGCGCGTTGTGCCGCCTGGATTTTGGTCTCGTTGCCAATGCGCTGCGCCATCGACCCGCTTGCATCAAAGACAAGCTGAATGTTGGTGGTCACGCGCGCTGCTTCACCTTCGGCAGGACGAAAGATAGTAGTCGTGTCGGTCGGTGCAGACGTTGCCTCAGGCGTGGCGGTTGACGTATCCGCACCGGTCTCTGTCGGCGTGGCGGGCGTAAAGGGAGCGACAGTGGGGTCCATCGGCGGACTGGTCGGTGCAGCGGTTGCTGTCGGTGGAATGGTCGTCGGCGATGGTGGTGACGTCGGGGACTGTGGGGGCGTCGGCTGTGCCGCCTGGGTCGCGCGCACGCCTGCCTCAACGGTTGCCTGCACATCGGTCTGGCTGATGGTGGGAGGTGCCCCGGCGCATGCCGTGAGGATCAGCGCCGCGCAGAGGAGTGCCAGAAGTGTATGGTGAGTCCGATGATCCATAGACCTCTCCTGTCTGTTTGCTGCTGCCGCTGGTGTGACGCACGATGTCAGACGAAGGATGCAACTTACGCGTGCATGATAAACGGTTGTTACACTTTTGTTACAAGTGTATGTTATTTATAAACGGTTTGTTTTATCAGGAAGCGAAAATAGTGTTACAAACGATTTACAAAAAAGGGGTTCACAACTGGCTGGTGACGTGGTAGAGTGATGCCGTCGAACAGAAACGTGGCGCTACAAAAAGCCACACCAGGAACAAACCAACAATGGAGGAGGAAGAACATCATGGCGGATCTGACACTGACGGCATACGTGTGGTTGCAGACCAAACTGCACACGCTGCGTGCGGCAGCGGAGAATGAGGAAGGTCTGAGCTCGGTGGAGTGGGTGGCCCTGATCGGTATCGTCGTGACGCTGCTCGCAGCCATTGGGCGTGCCTTCGACTCGAACGGCGAACAGATTGGTGAGGCGGCGGTGCGAACGTTGACCAACTGGGTTTCGAGCCTCGGCGGCTAGTGCGCGGTGCATGATGGCGGGCGCTGCGCATCCCTGCTGCAGCGCCCTTTTTTACGACCATAACAGTGTGAGTACGATGATGCGACAGCAGAAACAGGTTATCAGAGCAGTGAGCGCGCTGGCGCGGAGTGAACGTGGTGCGGCGATCATCGAGTACATCGGTTTCTTCCCGCTGGTGTTGCTTGTTCTGGTCATTGCCTGGCAATTCGTGCTTGTCGGCTACACCGGCATCATTGCCGCTGGTGCAGCGCGTGAAGGTGCGCGCGCTGCGGCCACACGCGAGGATGTGGATCGTGCGGTGCGCAACGCCAGCCCGGGTTTCGATGGTCGGCGCTGGTGGCGGCCACTGGCGGGGTATCCGTGCAGTGACTACAGCAGCCATCCGGTGACCATTCAGGTTCAACTGGAGGTTCCTCACGTGCTGTTTCCTTTCGTCGGCGGCCTGGGCAGTTACCCCAAGGTGACGCAGCGTGCCACGGTGCGCTGTGAGCCGCCGCCGATCGCTCGGATCGATGTGAGCCCCGACCACATGAGGGGGGTATAAGGTATGGCGCGTACGCTCTCTCAGCCTCTGGTGACGATTCGACACCTGACGCGCGATGAGCGCGGCGTCGAGTTGATCGAGTTCCTGGGGTTCGTCCCGATTGCGATGCTCGTGATCCTGATCGCCTGGCAATTCATCATGGTCGCCTACACCGGGATTGTCGCTGCGGCGGCAGCGCGCGAGGGCGTTCGGGCCGCTGTAACCCTGGAGGATATTGGGAGCGCCGTGATTTGGGCCAGCCCAGGCTTCGATGGCCGTCGCCAGTGGCGCGTGTCGGGAGGGTGTCCGTATTATGCGGGAAACGCGGTGACAGTTCAGGTTCAACTGGAGACGCCGCATGTCGTCTTTCCATTCATTGGGGCGCTTGGCTACTATCCCAGGGTGACCGCCGAAGCAAGTATGCGGTGTGAACCGCCGTTCGATGCGCCCTGACCATAAAGACGGGTGGCGTGGGTATGCGACAGATGCTGCAACTGATGCGTGACGACCAGGGTGGCGTCGGGTTCAATCTGCTCTGGGTCGGCTTTATTGTTATTTTCCTGATCCCGTTTTTCTGGGATGTCGGAAGTGTCCATTATGCGCGTCGCTTTGCCGGAACCGGCGCTGATGGCGCGTCGCTTGCCGCTGCGCAGGAGTATGCGCGGCATCTGCACTATGTGCCGGAATGGAACGGTATCTGGTACGGTCAATGCCCGCATGAATGCACCCCACAGCAGGTAGTGCTCCGCTATCGGGGTCTGCCCGCCTTCGGCGCGCCGCCTGGCATCGGGTATGGGTATGCGCAACAGTACGCAGCGCTCAATCGGGATGAACTGACTGCCTATCGCTCGTGGCCACAGTTTGCCGGGCGCACCGTCTACGGCGTGCCCATTCCATGGATTGTCGTCTATGTCGAAACGCTTCGTCCCGTGCATACAGCGTATGGTCCAATCTACGGACGCGACTTCGAGGCGCCGAACCGTGCCAAGGCGGTGGCATACCTCTGGCGCTGGCACATCTGGCCACGACGGTGTAGCAAGTGGTGTACGACCTACGATTTCACATTTGAATGGAAGATTACGCTTGATACAGCGCGCTGAAGACGCGCCAGGAGGTCGATGATGCGCGAGCAGGAAGGCGCTATCGCAGGCGAGGAAACAGAAGCGTCGGAGTGGGATGATTTCGTGGCACAGGTACGCGGTGAGATCGAGCACTGCTGGTTTAGTCTGGCAGCTGCGCTCCCGGCTGATCGTGATTGCCTGGCAATCGGCAGGGTTTCCTGTCCGGATCGGTCGCACCGCGCAATGAGCGGACGACGGCGGCCATCGGCATTGAGCGCAATTATTCGAAAAAGATTGCTGGTGCGATGAAACGTGTTCGACATTTGTGGATAGATGCCCGTGGTATCGAGACGGTCCAATGGGTCGCGTGGGGCGGCGTGCTGCTCATCCTGGTCGCTGTTGTTTACGGCGTCTTCAACGGCAATGCGCAGCTGCGCGCCGCCATCCGCAGCACCACTGCTTTTCTCGCAGTGCGTTTTGGCAGTGACCTCAGTGCGCGTGGACCGCGCGGTGTTGCACCATGTCTGGAAGGTCCCTTTTCCCGGCAGCAGTGCGGTGGGGCAATGGCGATGCCGCCGAGCATCCAGGCGATCGTCTTCGACCCACGCACTGCGTCGTATGTGGTCATCACGCCGTTGGGACACACGCGCATCCGTCCGGTCGCCGGTGTCGTGGTCGTTGCCGAGCCGGATGTCGGGCGTATTCGCCTGATCGACGCGCCACGCCAGCGTGCGATCCTCCTCGATCCGATCGCGTGGGAGGCAGTGGCTATCGATCAGACTACCGGAGTGACGGCGCCACTGCCGGTCGCCACGCTGATCGAGCAGCGGCTGATCGAGGCGACGCCGCTCGACGCGCCCACTATTGCGCCGCTGGCGCTGGCAACGCTCGGCGTACCGCGCGTATTGCCGCAGCGCTGACGTTGCTGGCAGCGTTCGTTGAAAGTGTTGGGCTGCTTGGGCTGGTGAGGCGTGGTGCACCATGGGATGACTGCTGGCGCCGTATGCCAGGGGACCGTTGTGGAGCGACGATGACATCCCGCTGCTGGCGTGGGAGACGGAAGAAGTCCGTCGCCACGGTGTGCTGGCAGGGATCGAAATTGCTGTGTAGCGAACAACCAATGCCTCTTGATGCGTCGCTCTCCTGCTCGATCGTGAAGCAGATCTGCAACGTCAGACGCATTGCTACGACAATGCAACGCCTGGCATCATCGACGCGGATCGATGCAGGAGCGCGGCGCTCATAGTGAGCCCGTCGGTCACTGTCCCGACTCGTGACTTCGTTGGCGTTCTGTACACGTCACTGTGCCTTTGTGGTGCTTCCCCACGCGGGCGCGCTGCCTGCGCTCCCGGCAGAGGGACGTAGAAGGCACAAGGGAACAGGCAAACAGTCCTCTGGGTTCTCTGTGCCTTTGTGGTTTATAAACATAAACATCGAGGATGTCCCACCTGCCAGGTCCCCTAAGGCAAAAAGGCCTCTGTGTCCTCTGTGCCCCTGTGGCGCCCCCACGTGATCAGACAGCGAGCGTGCTACTTCTCGACGGGATACCCGGCGCGTCTCCAGGCGAGGATGCCCCCCTGCATATTGTGGACGCGGGTAAAGCCGTTGCTCCGCAAAAAATTGGTGATCTGCCCGCTCCGGTTTCCGCTGCGACATGTGACGATCACGGTTTTGTCGGCTGGTATGTCATTCAGATGTGAGGGCACGGTTCCCATTGGCATGAGGCGCACCCCTGGAATATGCCCGGCGGCGTACTCGTCCGGCTCGCGCACATCGAGCAGCACAACGTCATTGCGCCCCAGCAGGGCGTACACTGTCGCGACATCGACGTTGAGCGGCAGGGTTGCCACATCGATAGCGCCCGGTTGAGCCGCGTTCGGTGCGACCGGCATCGATGGTGCAGGTGCACTGGCGCAGGCGGACAGGACGAGTGTTGCAGCAGTGAGCAGGAGAACGAAGAAATGTTTCATGTCCTGTGCTCCGTTAGAGAGTCGAGAATGAGTCGTTCTCGGATAGGATGCGCCAGCAGCGTAAAAGGTTACCGATAGTCTCGTCAGCATTATCGATGCGTACTGCTGGACAATTCCCACGCATCGAATGACAACACCCGCGCTGTGCCGCCAGTTGCGAACAGTGCCACGCCATTGCTATCGCTGCGTGTCGGGTAGACGCGCGCTGTCAGACAGGCGCGGCCGTTGGCGAATACGATGAGCGCCTCAATGCTATCGCTTCGATCTCCACCCGTGCGTCGCGCGGTAATCGCGCAACCTGAACGGTCGAGCGCGCCGGCGGATTGGCGGTGAAAAACCCGGCGTAGACCGCATTCATCGCTGCAAAATCGTTCATATCCACAAGAAAGACCGTTGTCTTGACCACCTGATCGAGTGAACTTCCTGCCGCTGCCAGCACCGCCTGAAGGTTCGTCAGCACCTGGCGCGTCTGTGCGGCAACATCACCCTCGACCAGAACGCCATCAGGAGTTAGCGGTATCTGTCCAGAGCAAAATACCATATCACCGGCAATGATTGCCTGCGAGTACGGACCGATCGCCTGCGGCGCGTTCGATGTTTGCACGACTGAGCGATCCATAAGCGCTCTCCTTTCTACCGGGCATCTGCCACGGCTATTGTAGCAGAAACATTCGAGTATAATACTGCGCGTGAGTAGTAAAACGATTTCGGGCGATCCGCCTGCTCTCCAGCCGACTGTCATCGCGTATGCGCGCCTGGCGCTGCGGTATCTGGATATGCGCCTGGCGCTGCTTGTTGTGCTGGCGCTGCTGGCAGGCATCTTTGCATATCAGGCGCCGGTCAGTGCGACGATCCTCATCGGCTGGCCCGGTGACCGTCTGTTCGTGCAGGCGAGTGAGGGCGCCAGTGCTGCTGACCGGCTCACGTTCTACGGTGATGAGATCACTGCCGATGCGCCGGGTGGACGGAGTCGCTGGACGCACCAGGGCGCCCGCGTTCATCTCCCCGGTCTCGGCGACGGCGCGCTCGTCGTGACCGTGCGCGCGCAGGGCTGGCCCCCTGATGCGCTCAACCGCGTAACACGCCAGCCGGAGGTGACGGTCACGGCGGATGGGACAGTCGTTGGACGCTTCACGACGACTGAACAGTGGGCAGCATACGATATCGTCATTCCCACGGAAGCGCGGCGCGGCAACGATCTGACACTGATCCTGGTCGCGTCGGATGTCTTTACCAGCACAGGCGTCTACAACGATCCGCGCCCTAAAGGAATTCGCATCGACTCGATCAGCGTGCGTAGCGCCGGTGACGGCCCGTTCGCACCGGCGCCTGCGCCGGTGTTCTGGCTGATTGTGAGCGGCGTGGTCTGGTTCCTGGCGCTGGCAGGGGTCAGTCGCCGACCGACGTTTGCCTTTGTGCTTGCAACACTGCTGGTCAGTGGTGCGGCGGTTGCGCTGGCGGCGGCGCGTATCTGGACAGTTGTGCTGTTGCCGTGGTTCGTCATTGCTGGCGCCATCGTGTTGCTCTGGCGCCATCGCGCTGCTCTGGCGCGCTATCCGCTACGTCTGGTGCGGCGCTTCATGCACGGCTCGGTGGTTGGGTACGGGTTGCTGGTTGCAACAGGTGTGTGGCTGGCGGTCATGGTCGTTCAACACGCTCCACCAGCGCCTCGCCCGGAACAGTTCTGGGAATTCTTCCCCGACTCGCTTGTGTATACGCTGATCACTGCAGGCAGTCTGGCGCTGATGTTGATCTATGGGCGCAATGGTCTGCCGCGTCTGGCGCAGGCAGTCGTGCGCGTCGTTGGGTCGCGGCGCGGCGCGCTGTTCGGTCTGGCATTTCTGCTGACTGTCTGGATCGGGTATGTCTGGTCGGTCATCATGGCAATGCCATACGTCGGTCACGCCGACTATGCCGATAATGCGGTTGTGGCGCGTAATCTGCTGGCTGGCCGGGGATGGACGGTCGATTATGTGACGCAGTTTTATCGTCTCTATGATGGCGTGACGCGCCCGCAGGAAACCTGGCCCCTGCTGCAACCGGTCTGGGTGGCCATCTCGTTTGCGATCTTTGGCGTCAGTAACTGGGCTGCCAAAGCGCCCAACCTGCTGTTCCTGGTCGTGCTGGCGCTGGTAGTGTACCAGGCTGGTGCGCGTCTGTGGGACCGGCGCGTTGGGTTGGTGGCGGTTGCTGTGCTGATCACCAGCCATCTCTACTTCAAACTGGTGATCTATGTGACGAATGACATGGGATTTACCCTGTTCGCCTTTGGCGCGTTGATCCTGATGTATCTCGCCTGGGGCGCGCCAGGCGCCGCGTCGCTCGAAAGGCGCCTGCGATGGGCAGGAATGTCGCAACGATTGCTCCTGACCATCTGTTCGGGAATACTCACCGGTCTGATGCTGCTGCAGAAACCCGGCAGCGGCGGATTGATCGCGCTGGGAATGGGGCTGTGGCTCTTGCACACGCGCTTCACGCCATTACCGCGCACACTGGCGGATATACGAGCGCGTCTTGCGCCGTGTGTTGTGTGGGGTGCGGTCGCTTTTGCGCTATTGACCCCGTATCTGATACGGAACATGCTGACGTTCGGTGTGCCGTACTATTCCACCGAAAGCAAGGACGCCTGGGTGCTGGAATATACGACGTGGGATCAGATTTATGCGGTGTATACCGCTGAAGAAGGGCTCAGCACCCCTGGCGTTCCCGACCGCAGCTGGATCCTGCGCTGGGGGTTTGACCGCACCCTGGTCAAAATGGAGCGGCAGGTGCATGCGCTGCGCGATTATCTGATCCCTTCCTGGCAGCCTGCTCCCTTCGGGTTGAGCGCGTGGTTCGGTCGCGCCGACAAGGATCGCCTGTTGTTCGATGCAGGCGCCTGGCTGGCGCTTGCTGGCGCGATTGCGGCAATGATGTCGCATCGCCGCCTGATGTCTCTGCTCGGCACGGCGTTCGTGCCATACACGCTGTTTCTGATTGTCTACTGGCACACGAACGAAGAGCGCTATTGGGTGGTCGTGATGCCGTGGCTGGCGCTCTTCGCCGCTGCGATGCTGTGGCGCATCTATGACCGGATTGCTGCGCTGTCCGATGGTCGCTGGACGCCATTCGGGGTGCTGGCGGTTATGGCGCTGATGGGGGCGATCATCGCGCCATCCTGGTCCCCCATCGCCGAAAAGGTGCGCGACGAACCAAACCTGTACCGCGCCGATCTCGACGCCTATGCCTGGCTGAAGCGCAACACGCCGCCTGACGCCGTGATGATGACACGCAATCCGTGGCAACTCAACTGGCACAGCGAGCGACCGGCGCTCATGATTCCGTACACGACCGACCCCGAAACATTCTTGCAGCTGGCGCGCCGTTACAATGTGCGTTACCTGGTGATTGACACGCTGCAGCGTCCGGCGCCGGAAGTACGACGGATGCTCGACGCCATGATTGCCGATCCGGCGCTGGGGTTCCGCGAGGTCTATCGCACACCGACATATCGCGCCGATTTTCGCGGGGTAACGAAGGAATTGACGGCGGTGGTCTATGCATTCCCGGAATGAGGCAGCATGAACATTGTGATGCTCACCTCATCATATCCGAAATACGTCGGCGAAACGACCGCGCCGTTCATCGAGTCGATTGCGATTGGACTTGTGCGGCGCCAGCATACGGTGCAGGTGGTTGCGCCGTTTCATCCCGATGTGCGGCGCGCACCGGTCGAGCATGGCGTGCGGCTGCACTTTTACCGCTATGCACCGCACCCGGCGCTCAACGTCTACGGCTATGCCGAATCGCTGCGCGCCGATGTGGGTCTGCGCCGCACGGCGCTGGCAGCGGTTCCATTCGCGCTGGCGGCGTCGCTTCGGACGTTGCTGCATCTGACGCGCCGTCAGCGGTTCGACCTGATCCATGCGCACTGGGTGCTGCCAAATGGCGCGCCGGCCATGCTCGCCGCCCGGTTGTGCAACCTGCCGCTGGTCGTCAGCCTGCATGGATCTGATGTCTACCTGGCGCAGAAGGGATGGCCCCTTGCGCTGAGCGCAGCAGCAATCTTTCGCAGTGCAGGAGCAATCACTGCGTGCAGCAGCGATCTGTACCAACGCGCACTGCGACTCGGCGCGCCGCCTGCGCAGACGACCGTTATTCCCTATGGCGTGGATGCACACACCTTCCGCCCCGATCCACGCGCTGGGGCGTGGGTGCGCTCCGAATTGAACCTCTCCGCCGATACGCCGCTTATTCTTGCGATGGGCAGGATGGTGTACAAAAAAGGGTTTACCTATCTTCTCGAAGCAATGCTGCGCATACGTGCATTTCATCCGCAGGCAACCCTTGTTCTTGCAGGGTATGGCGACTTGCTCGAAGACCTGAAGAGTCGCGCCAGGCAGATGGGCGTCGCAGATGCTGTGATATTTCCGGGGCAGCTGCCGCGCGACCGTGCAGCGCGCTATGTTGCTGCCGCCGATGTGTATGTCGTACCTTCGGTGCGTGATGACTCCGGCAATGTCGATGGTCTGCCCAACACGCTCCTTGAAGGCATGGGCGCAGCGCGCCCGATCGTCGCCACATGTACTGCCGGCATCCCCGATGTGATCACTGATGGAGTGCATGGTCTGCTCGTTCCAGAGCGCGATCCATCGCTACTGGCGGAGGCGATCATTCGTTTACTGACCGATCGGGATACCGCAACACGCCTGGGTGAAGCCGCGCGTCGCCGGGTGCTGGAAGAACTCTCCTGGGATGTGACGGCGGAGCGTTTCGAGGAAGTGTATCGCCGGGCTGTTGAACGTTGAACGTGGGAACGTGGGAACGTGGAACGTGGAAAACGCGCCCGACCCTTGAGGTCTCACGTCGGTAATCGTGTTCTGCCATGTCCCCTGGCTGGCGGAATGGTCGAACCAGCCGGTGCGCACGTGTCCCGACCTCAAGGGTCTTGGCGGGTGGAATGAGGAAACGTGGAACGTGGGAACGTGGAACGTGGAAGGCGCCACAAAGACACGAAGTCCACAAAGGCCACGCTTCCGAGTCTCACGTTTTCGATATCGTTGCACTGTGCAGGTAACGGTTCGCAATCGGGGGAAGCTCCCAGAAACACACATCGGCGGCGGTACGGCTTCGGTGCGCACCAGGAAACGTCGCCCCGCCGACGTATAAATAACCCTGTGGTTGCGAACAGCAGAGACCCAGCGAACGCTCAGTCGTTGCCTATTCATTTGGAAGCGGCGATTGTGCGCAAATGTTGAATGTTGTTTCTGGTTTTCATATGCGCCAGATTGTCATCAGTAGTTTGACCGCTGTGACCCGACGCGCCAGAGGAATCGCTGGCAGCCAGGCAGATGCTGCATTGCGGATGATATTGCTCATCGCAGCACTGACCTTCCTGGCGTTCGGGTTGCGCCTGTATCGCCTCGATGCACAAAGTTTGTGGCTCGACGAAGGAAGCACCTGGATCGAAGTGACCGCTAAGGGGTGGCTGGTGCTGTTCGCCGAGTTGTTCAGCCCCAACGCTGGTTACCCACTCTACCATCTGCTGATGAAGGCGTGGGTGCTCGTCGCCGGTGACTCAGAGTGGGCGTTACGTTTCCCTTCGGCGCTAGCGGGAGCGCTCGTCGTACCGGTGCTGATGGCGGCAACGATCGAGGTGCGCGTCGATACAGAACGGGCAAAGGATGGGTATGCGCCGGCACTGACCGGCTTGCTGGCGGCGTTCTCGCCGTATGCCCTCTGGTACGCACAGGATGCGAAAGTCTACAGCCTGCTCATGTTCGTATCGGCGCTGCTGATCTGGATGTTCCTGCGCGCCATGCGGCTGGAGACGCGCCGCGCCTGGTTGCTGTTCATCGGTGTGGCGCTGATCAGTGTGTTCGTGCACCGTCTGGCGCTGTTGTCGCTGGCAGGCGCGGCGTTCGTGATTGCGTTGCATACGTGGCGTCAGAGCACTGGCGCCGGGTGCTGGCGGGCTGCGTGGTGGGCGATCGGAGCGCTGGCGCTGAGCGTAACCGGTGTTGCGGGGGTGATCCTGGCGACGCGCGATGAACGGATGGTCGGTGAGCGTAGCGCCGTCGGTATGCTCGAAGGACTCGGGTTTACCTTTGCCCATTTCGGTTTGAACCGCTGGCCCGGTGAAATGGACGGTTTCCTGGGATTACCGGCGCTGATCTGGTTGTTGCCATTTGCGCTCCTTTCCATATGGGGCGGACTCCTGCTGCTGCGCGACATACGCGCCGGTCATCGCAGCGCTGGCATTATCCTCGGTCTGTTGCTCGCGCCACTGCTGCTCTTCGCGATTGTCCATACGCTGGCGCCGGTGTATGAAGCGCGCTATGCGGCGGCGGCATTTCCGGCGTGGCTCCTGGTGGTAACCTACCCTTCGCTGGCGAACAATCCGTTCTCCGCTTCACGCGCAGTTGCACGTTCTACTTTACCGTACCACCCGCTCGCAGGCGCACTGGTCGCCATCTGCCTCCTGGCATGCGTGGCATCGCTCGTTCAACCGGGGAAAGGAGTGTTCAGCGGCGATCCGGTCAAAGAGCAGTGGCGTGAAGCGGTTGCCGCACTTGCCGCGCGCGTCCATCCCGATGATCTTGTGCTGGTGCATCCGCACTATGTGGAACCCATGTACGCCTACTATGCCCCACGGGTCACCCCCGATCCCCTGCCGCGCCCGGTCACATTCCCTGTCTTTGCAGAGGGTGATACCTGCGGCATCGTCAACCCGACGCGGCAGCAGACCCTCGAATGCATCCGACGCCGGTTCGAACCTTTCTTCAACCAGCAGGCAACCGGAAAAAAACGTGCGCTCCTGCTTATCGCGCCAGACCACGCGCGGACGGTTGATCCGCCACCGTTGCCGGTCGATCGTTTCGGGTGGGTGGGGTTGCGCTTTCAGTACCCGCAGCGCACCTGGCCCTGCGGTGGTGTTGAATTCGTCGGCGTGATCGTGATGTGCCAGAGTTTTCCTGAAGTCTTCAATCCCGGCGGTCCAGGCGCCATTCCACAACCTGCGCAGGCGCTCGATGTGCTGTTTGGTGACGAGATCCGTCTGCGTGGTTTCACACTGGCGCTTCATGGCGGCGTGGTGCGGGCAGGCGGTGCGCTGCCGGTTGCCCTCTACTGGGAAGCAGTGGCGCCACCGACCCATGACTATCGAACGTTCCTTCACCTCTGCCGTGACTGCACCATCCCTCCCCTGGCAAACGACGACGGACCGCCGCTCGGCGGGTATGCTCCGGCCGGAATGACGACCACCTGGCGCGTTGGTGACCCGGTGCATGATGAGCGATCCCTGGCGCTGCCACGCGACCTGCCGCCTGGTCGCTACACCCTGCTCATCGGCGTGTACAGCGGCGATGGATCACCCGCTTCGCGTCTGCCGATCACGCCGTCCACATCGACGTTGCCGGAAAACCGCCTCGTGCTTGGCGTTGTGGAAGTAACGGCGCCATCAGGTCGTTGAGTAGAGCGGCGGGCAGCGCGCAGGTTCTGCCTCGGACATTAATGCGTAGACGGCGTCGAAGAGGTCCTCGGCGTTCGGTTTGGAGAAGTAGTCGCCATCACTCCCGTATGCCGGGCGATGCGGCTGTGCGGTCACAGTGACCGGCGGAGCGTCGAGATGCCAGAAGCCGCCCTGCACTTCGATGACGTGCTGCAGCATGTAGGCTGAAGCACCACCCGGCACATCCTCGTCGAAAAAGATGATCCGACTGGTCTTCTCGAGTGACTCCAGAATGACGCCGTGGATGTCGAAGGGGAGCAGAGTCTGCACGTCGATGACTTCAACATCGATCCCCACCTTTTCCAGTGCCCTGGCAGCTTCGAGCGCAATCGCACAGCAGGCGCCGTACGTCACAACCGTCACATCGTCGCCTGGACGCAGGATTTCGGGTACGCCGAGCGGGATGGTATGTTCGCCAATGTTTGCCGGCAGACGTTCGCGGAGGCGGTAGCCATTCAGCACTTCAACGACCAGAGCTGGTTCTTCGGCGCGCAACAGAGTGTTGTAGAAACCGGCGGCGCGAGTCATGTCGCGAGGGACACAGATGTGCATACCGCGCAGCAGATGCACCAGTGCGCCCATCTGTGAGCCAGAATGCCACACACCCTCCAGCCGGTGTCCGCGTGTGCGCACAATCACCGGTGCAGCCTGTCCACCACAGGTGCGCCAGTGCAGGTTTGCCAGATCATCACTGAGCGGGCTGATCGCATACAGGATGTAGTCGAGATACTGAATTTCGGCAATCGGGCGCAAACCGCGCAGGGCCATGCCGATCGCCTGCCCGACAATGGTCGCCTCGCGAATACCGGTGTCACTGACCCGCAGTGGCCCGTATTTCTGCTGCAGACCGGATGTTCCCTGGTTCACGTCACCCAGAGCGCCAACATCTTCGCCGAAGATGCACACGCGCGGATCGCACGCCAGCCAGTAGTCGAAGGTCGCGCGGAGGATCTCGAACCCACGGACTTCCGGTGCACCATCGGCATAGCGGACAGGCGTTTCCGGCACACGCGCGGCTGCCATGGCATCCTCGCGGTAGAGATGCGACCCATAGCGTTTGCGCCCGCGAGCGACCTGCGCGTGATACCAGGATGCGAGACGTTCCCGCGCCGGTGTGGACCGGCCGCGCGTCTGCACCAGCGCCGAATGGGCGGTTGCCAGCAACGTGCGTCGCAGCGGTTTGCGGGTTGCGCGCACGTCGGCTGCCATTCGCTGGAATGCCACAGGGTCAGGAGCTGTCGGAGCGACAGCTGCAATCAGATCGGCCAGTTCGCGCGCTTCGGCGCGCGGCTCAGCCAGGAACGCTTCCCAGGCGCGCTCACGGGCCGATTCGGCCTCAGCGCGCGTTTCAGACTCGATCGCGTCCAGTTCTTCGGGCGCTGCCAGACCGCACTCCAGAATCCAGGCGCGCATGGCTGCGAGCGGGTCATGGGTGCGTTCCCACACCAGACGTTCGGGTGATTTGTAGCGTTCGTGGCTGCCTGAGGTCGAATGCCCCAGCGGTTGAGTCATCTCGGTAACGTGCACGACGGCCGGAATGTGATAGACGCGCGCCCGCCCGGCAGCGCGCAGGAATACGTCGCGAAGAGTCGGGTAATCCCAGCCGCGCACCGTATAGAGGTCGAAGCCATGGCTGGCGCCAGGGCGACGCCGGAAGCCTTCGAGTACTGTTGACAGGTCGCCACCGCTGATCTGATACTCGTTGGGAACGGAAATGCCGTAACCGTCGTCCCAGATCGCAATGACGGCAGGCGCACCGAGCACGCCAATAGCGTTCAGCGCCTCCCAAAAAAAACCTTCGGCACAACTGGCATTGCCGATTGTGCCGAAGGCGACTTCGTTGCCGTGGTGCGAGAAGTGTACAAGGTCGCGCAGGTCGTCGAGTTCGCGGTAGAGGCGCGACGCATACGCCAGTCCGACCAGGCGCGGCATCTGACCTGCAGTTGGCGAAATGTCAGCAGAACTCTGAGGTGTGGTCAGCTGGGACACCCAGCGCCCCTGCGGGTCGAGAAGCCGGGTGGAGAAATGCGCATTCATCAGGCGTCCAGCGCTGGAAGGTTCGGCTTCGACATCGGTATGACCGAAGAGTTGCGCGAAGAACTGCTGTGGGGTGAGCAGTCCAAGCGCAAACAGAAGGGTCTGGTCACGGTAATAGCCGGCGCGGATATCGCCGGGACGCATTGCGCGGGCAAGCGCCAGTTGCGCCACCTCCTTGCCGTCGCCGAAGATGCCAAACTTGGCATTACCGCTCATCGCCTCGCGCCGACCGATCAGGCTGATGTGGCGGCTCAGCCAGCCCAGGCGGTAATCTGAAAGCGCTTCGTCTCGCGCGAACGTGAGCGATGAACGTTCGCGAACATCGAACGTAATATCCTCGATCATAGCATTTCCTCCGGAGCATCATCGGTCCGAATGACAGGCTGTTGGTATACGTAACGGATGCGGAGATCATCGGGATGTGTTCGCCTGGGAGCATGATACACCCACTGCGCCGGATGCCGTGCGGCGTCTTCTTCCAGCGATCCCTGTTTCAATCTCTCTCTTTAGAATAACCAGGGAATGCAGGGATGTCCAGTCTTTTTTGAGGGCAAAACACTGACCGAACGTTGCCGGACATCATTCGCTTGCAGGCTGTGTGGCGAGGCCGACAGTACACAGCGTCGGTGCAGATAGATGAAGCGCCGGCGTCGGTTCGTTCCTGGCGCCCGATTGGCACATGCAGACTCTGCTTCGTGTGGTCATCTCATACTCCGGACAGGCACTCCGCCGTCATGACGGTTGAGACCTCTCGGATGGATGTCTTCCCTTTCTCAGTTTTCCTTGTTTATAGTTGACAAATAGTGTTTATTAGAATATACTAATCGAAACCATTAGTGTTTGATTTCTTTTGCCGGATCGGAAAGCAGCATCAGCGCCAGGTCTCTGGCGTCTGGACAGGGAAGGTCATGTCAGTTCCACTGCTCGAAGCGCACTCGCTCGGCTACCGTGCGGGATCGCGCACGTTAATCGATGACGTCTCGTTGAGTGTTGGCGCTGGCGAAGTCATCGCAATCGTCGGACCAAATGGCGCCGGAAAAAGCACATTGCTCAGCCTGTTTGCTGGCGATCTGCAACCGACAACAGGGTGTATCGTTCTCAATGGTGTTCCACTATCGCGGCTGAGTGCAGCCGATCAGGCAGTACAACGTGCAGTGCTGCGCCAGCGCGTCAATGTGACCCTGCCGTTTACGACGTTCGATGTCGTGCTTATGGGGCGCACACCGCACCTGCGCGGAAGACCGGAGGGGTCGGCAGATATTGCCATTGCCCAGGAAGAGCTTGTCCGTACCGAAATGGCGCCGTTCGCACAGCAGTTGTTTCCGACTCTTTCAGGCGGTGAACAGACTCGCGCCAGTGTGGCCCGTGTGTTAGCGCAGCGCGCTCCGCTTCTGCTGCTGGATGAACCCACTGCTGCGCTTGATCTCCGCCATCAGCATGGTACGCTGCGTCTGGCGCGTATGACGGCGAGTGGTGGCGGAGCTGCAGTCGTTGTGCTGCACGATCTCAACCTGGCAGCGGCATATGCCGACCGGATCGGCGTCATGCACCATGGGAGACTGGTCGCGATCGGCAGCGCCTGGGATGTGTTGCGTTCAGAGTTGCTCAGCAATGTGTATGGCATCACGGTCACAGTCCTTCAGAATCCGCATACAGGCGCTCCATTCCTGTTGCCACTGCCGGTTTGACTCTCTTCTTTCATACAGGAGGCATAGGATGACTCGCTTCATATGCCGTCCACGCATATCGATATACTGTTTGCGCCGGATATTGATCGTCTTCGGTCTGGGGCTGGCTGTCCTGCTCTCGGCGTGTGGCACAGCGACGTCATCACCCGCTGCCACGTCCTCTCCGGTTCTCCTCTCCAGCACAGCAGCGCCTGCGTCCCTGCCGAACGAAGCCGGTGCACTCCCTGGCGAGGCGGAACCGCAACTGCCATCCACGGTGGTCGATTATCAGGGAGAACGTATCACAATCGACTCAATCGAACGAATTGTCAGCCTGAACGGTGATATCACTGAAATCATTTTTGCGCTTGGGATGGGAGAGTATGTTGTTGGTGTCGATAGCAGTTCAACGTATCCGCCTGAGCGCACGAAGGCATTGCCAAACATTGGCTATCAGCGGCGGTTGAGTGCGGAGGGTATTCTGGCTCTCAATCCAACTCTTGTCATTGGTGATGAAGCGGCTGGTCCGCCAGAGGTATTGACGCAGATCCGCGCTGCTGGTGTGCCGGTAGCGCTTACCGCCGATCCGCCAACACTCGACTCACCGACGCAAAAGATACAGTTTGTTGCACAGGCGCTTGGCGTGCCACAGCGCGGTGAACGCCTCGCTGCGCAGGTGAATGCCGAAATTGCTCAGGCTCGCGATCTGGCGCAACGGATAACGAATCCGCCTCATGTGCTGTTTCTGTATCTACGAGGGACGGATGTGCAACAGGTTGCCGGGAGCAATACGCCGATTGACGCCATGATTGTCGCAGCAGGCGGTCTCAACGCCGGTGCAGAAGCCGGAATCGTCGAGTTCAAACCGCTGAGTCCCGAGGTGGTGATTGCTGCCCAACCTGATGTCATTCTGGTGCTGGAGAAAGGATTGGAGTCGGTCGGCGGCATCGATGGATTGTTGACCATTCCCGGACTTGGCGACACACCGGCTGGAAAACAGCGCCGCATCATCGCGCTCGATGATCTCTACCTGCTCGGAATGGGCCCCCGCACCGGTCAGGCGCTTGCCGATCTTGCAATTGCATTCTATGAGACGCCAGCCAGAGGGGGTCAGCCGTGAGTACGGTTCCGACAGTTCAAACGCGCGTGATGGGTCTTAACCGCGCGGGATGGCGACGTGTGGGGTTGCTTCCGGCACTGATGGGGCTGTTGCTGGCCTCAGTATTGCTGGGCGCCGGCATCGGACCGGTTGCTGTGCCGCCGGATGCTATGGTTGCTATTCTGTTGAACAAGATCGGCATCTCGATCGATATTCCTTTCACCACGCAACAGGAAGCGATCTTCTGGACGATTCGCCTGCCGCGAGTGTTGCTGGCCGTTTTGGTCGGCGCTGCACTGGCAGTAAGCGGCGCCTTGCTGCAGGGTGTGTTCCGCAATCCACTGGCTGATCCCGGGCTGATCGGGATCAGCAGCGGAGCGGCGCTCGGGGCCGTGTCGGTCATCGTGCTGGGACTCTCATCATTTGGGCTGCTCACCCTGCCGCTGGCAGCCTTTGTCGCCGGTGCTGCAACGACGTTTCTGGTCTATCGGCTTGCTCAACGCCACGGGCGAACCGACGTTGCCACGTTGCTGCTGGTCGGTCTGGCGCTCAATGCGCTGGCTGGCGCTACGACAGGGTTGCTGACCTATCTTGCCGATGATGCACAGTTGCGATCAATCGTGTTCTGGACAATGGGTGGGTTAGGCGGCGCTTTATGGGAAACATTAATCGTCGCCGCGCCGTTGACGGGCATTGCGCTGCTTCTTGCGCCGCGTCTGGGAGGGGCGCTGAACCTGTTTGCGCTTGGCGAAATCGAGGCGCGCCATCTGGGCATCGACACCGAGCGGGTCAAACGGGCGGTCGTGTTGCTGGCGGCGCTCGCAACCGGCACATCCGTGGCACTGACAGGGCCTATCGGGTTCATTGGATTAATCGTACCGCATATCGTGCGTCTGCTCGCAGGACCGGATCACCGGCTTGTGGCGCCTGCCTGTGCACTTGGCGGCGCCAGTCTTCTGGTGCTGGCGGATCTTCTGGCTCGCACCATAGCAGCGCCGGCTGAGATTCCGGTTGGGTTGATAACCGCCTTTGCCGGTGGACCATTTTTCCTGGTATTAATCCTGCGTGCCAGGCGGCAGTATGGATGGGGATAAGCATCTCGTGATCGGGGAAACCATGGATTTTCGTTCTGCTCCATACCAGGTACTGGCTCACAATGGACGCAACTGGCATATCCTGCTTTTGAGCGATGGGCGATTGCAACTCGACTTCGGTCCCTTCGCTATGGCAGTGCTTCAGGATGATTTCAGCCTGCTGCATGGCCTGATCGAGGCGGCCTTGCACCATGGACAGGCGGCAGCAGGCTGTGTCGCACATGCTGGTGTTCAGCGCAGCATCTGGCTCGACACAACATACGGTGCGTTGTTACTCGTGTTCGATAGTGTTGTTATGCGATTTACTCCTCAGGAATTGCTCATATTTGCGCGATTGTGCCGTGAAGCGAGCCAGAAACTGGTGCTGACGCCCCTGTCACTGCCGCTGGCGTGTGATATGAATTGACACGGAGAAGGACGGTATCCGCTAGAAAGGAATTCGGTTTATGCTGCAGCGACTCGGCTCCATCGGGAAATTGCTGGTTGGAATCTGGATGGCAGGAGTAACTATCGCAACGTTCGTTATCATTCCACCGTACCAGGGGCTTGGAGATGCAGGAAGGATCGTCATCGTCCATGTGCCGACTGCATGGGTGGCAGTGATTGCGTTTACAGTATCAGCCGTGTATAGTGCACTCTATCTCCGAAGACGTCTCCCCGCCGATGATGCGAAGGCGACAGCTGCTGCCGAAGGCGGGTTGATCTTCACGCTCCTGGCAACATTGACCGGTATGGTATTCTCGCAGATTGCCTGGGGTGTGTTCTGGAATTGGGATCCGCGGCAGGTGACAATACTGGTGCTGCTCTTGATCTATGCTGCGCTCTTCGCGCTGCGCAGCGCGATCGATGACCTCGAGCGACGACGACGTCTGGCAGCGGTCTATAGTTTGTTTGCGTTCGTAACGATGCCGTTTCTGATGTTTGTCGCTCCACGCATGGCCGAAAGCACCCTGCACCCGAATTGTGCGTTCATCAAGGGGAGCGACTGTGACGGTATCACGCTCCAGGTTGGGCACGTTGGACTGCTCGGCGATCAGAAAGTTCAGTTGTTAGGAATTGAACAGCAGGGTGACATCGTCGTTGCTCAGGTGAAAGTCAGCACGCCTGGTCTGGCAAACGAGGCGATCCTGCAGCCTGGCTACGATCTGGCAACGCGCAGTTATACTGATCGGCCAACCTTCCCCGGGCAACGCTTTACGCTGGCTATCGACGCAGTCAACCTGGAACGCGGTGAGGTGCGCATCAACATGGAAGCGCCAGGAAGCGGGTTGCTGGCGAATCAGCGTACCTTATGGGTCTTTCTGGCGGCGAATATCGGCTTCACGATGCTATTTGTCTGGATGTTCCTGGTTCGTTCCCAGGTCTTGAGTCTCGAAGTCCAGATAGCACAGCGAAAGGTGGCGCTGGCATGAGCGAGAGTACTGCTGCAATCTATATCTCGATGGCGACAGTGCTGCTGGTTTGGGTGACGATTGCTGTATACCTGACACAGGTCAGTGCTCAACTGAGGGCTATGCAGAATAACCTGAAGAGCGATCCGCCAGGTCCTGTGCAGCAATCGGAAGAAACAACATCTCCGTCAACTGCTGCGCCGGAGTCGCCATCGGTTGCTGCCGATCAGTGGACATGGATGGCGTGGTATGGAGCGCTGATACCATTTTAGATTGTAGATTTTGGATTGGAGATTGCTGCGATAGCGTTGTGATGCGCTCTGATGAGCGTGCGCATGCAGCTTGTTCAATTCCAATCGGTATGACCTGTGGGTGCGCCGCAGTGCTCGAAATGCTTCCTGCCATGCGTGCGACCAGCCCAAAACAGCAGTCGGGCCGTCGGCAAAATTGATGCAACACCAGTTTCACGTGAACCCGCCGCGCGCAGCGTTGCGTCAAAGTGCGCCAGGACGCCGTGGACGATGAATCCAATCTCAAGTGGTATAACTTTTCCACGGCAACCGGCGTAGACCGGATTATACCATTTTTGATTTTAGATTTTAGATTTTGGAGTACTACGCCTGGCATCACAAAGCCTGAAACCGCATATGGCAATGCGGTCTTATCATAACTGGTATTAATTGCTGAAAGACCATAACACGCATAACAAAGGAGAGGGGATGGCATGATCACAACTGCCAATCGAATTTTTGTCAATCCCGACTACGCGGCGCTGTTCGAGGAGAACTTTCGTAACCGCGCCCGGCTGGTTGACAAAATGCCGGGCTTCGTCAGCAACCAGTTGCTGCGACCGGTCAATCCTGGCGACCCATACATCGTTCTGACGGTCTGGGAGAGTCGGGAGCACTTCGAAAACTGGGTGCGTTCAGATGCGTTTCGTCAGGGGCACGCGCGTTCGAGCAGTTTACCTCCTGAAACATTCAGTGCACCGAGCAAACTGGAGTTACACGAGATCGTCCTCGATACCAGTCGTCCCGATCTGGTTCCCGAGCCGCGCGGCAGGCCGTTTCGGGCGCACGATTAGTGTCTGGGGCAGACAGGAGTGTTATGGAACGGATAACAGGAGACTCACGGAATGCCCTGAAGAGCAGTGTCGGCACGTCAGGACTGTTCGGCGCCGTTCTCCTCTGCGTTTTGCTTGTGACGAGCCTGGCGCTGGGTGTCGTGACGCTTCCGCCGGACCGGTTGCTGTCTGCTCTTGTTGCTCCGACCGCTGATCCTGTTGCTGCTGCCATCGTGGTGAATGTGCGGCTTCCCAGGACGCTCATCGCATGCTGCGCAGGCGTTCTGGCGGCGCTGGCAGCGTTGACCCTGGGGCGTGTGATTGAAGTTGAGGAAGGCTATGATCCGGGCTGGAGCGGTGTCTTGCCGTTGAGTGCACTGAGCGCGATTGTCATGCTGATCATTGCTGGGGATGCTCAATGGAGCATACTGGGAGCAGTGATCGGCAGTATCACAGGTGTCTTGCTCTTCGTGGCGGCGCGCCGTCGTCTCCAGCGCCTGTGGCAACAGAGAGTCGTCGGCTGGGGAATAGCGATCGGCGCGCCTGCACTGGCGTTTGCCTTGCTGATCGGAGAGGTGCGGATCGCTACCTGGGTGCGCTGGTGCATTGGCAGTCTGGAACAGCGCGACTGGCAGACATGGAGGAGTGTCTGGCCCCTGTTTCTCATCGCCATACCAGTTGCTGCGATGAGTGCACGAAGACCAGAACGGTCGTGGCTTCATCTGGCAGGCGCAGTTCTTGCTTCTGCTGCGGTCGTTACCGCTGCTGGCGCCACTGGATGGATTGGACGGGTGGCAGCGTGCTGGGCGAGCTCCATGTCCGGTCCGGGGCTGCGGCGAACGGTGATCGCCGGATTCCTGGGCGCTGTACTGCTGATGGGTATCGATCTGGGTGCACGAGGACTGACCATGTTCATCCCGTCGCCTGGACTGATCGGCGAACTGCCGGTGGGCGCCGTTTTGATTGTCCTGAGCATCGCGTCATTTCTGATCGAGCGAATCCGTTTGCGCCGTCAGGAGTAACGTATATGCTATAATCCATCTACCGCTGCGCTGGAGCACACGACTCGACGCCTGAAAGGGGCCTGGAAACGGAAACCACTATGGCAGTTGCAGATGCTGTTGATCGCATGATGGCGCGGATGCTCTTTGTGACGCTTCCTCCGCCAGCAGAGGAAGACGTGATGCCGGAAGAAGCGAAGGAAGGGCGAACTATTGGGCTGGCGCTTGTTATTTCCGGGTTGAGGTGCACCCTGCAGTACCTGGTTCTGCCGATTGTTCTGCCACTCATTGGGCTGGCGGGCAGTTTCTCGCTGGTGATTGCAATGGCGCTGGACGTTGTTGCATTGTGGTTGCTCATTTCCGGTTTACGCTATCTCTGGCGCACGCGCCATCCGCATCGCTTTGATATGCTGCCGGTATCCGCCGCCATTCTGGCGGTCATCGTCGGTTCGTTCGGTTATGATGTCTGGCGATTGATCGGTTCATGATCGCGACACTGGCTTCCCTGACCCTGCTGGCGGCGCTGCTGACGCTGATGCGATGGCATCTGGGCATTGCCAACGAGGACGGATCACACGATCCTGCGACGCCGTTCGTGATTGGTGATCCGACCCTCGCACAGGCGATCTACGGTCGTCTGAGCGCTGCAATGCCATCGGCTTATTACACGTTCTCGGTTCCCGCTGCACTCGGTGTGCGCCTGATGCTCCTCATTCCCGACCGGGACTATCAATCGGGCTTTCGTGCGCAGGTGGCGCTCTTCGGTCCGGCTCTTCCAGCGGAAGGAATGATACCGGACACACAATCGGCGCCACTGGTGATTGCTGGCCGCGCCTACCGCCTGGTTCAGACATATGTACCGCCGCTGCCCTGCGCCGGCGCCTACCGGATCGAGGTTCGTTGCAAGGCTGGCAGCGGCGTCTATTGCCTCTGTATCGGCACACGCGAGGGTGGGCATGCCGACGCGCCCATGCGCGAGCGTATCGAGCGTTTGCTGGACGGTCGGTAAATAGCGGCGCTCCATTGTCGCAACCATATCGAGCGTACAGACAGGGACCGCAATGACATCACGGATTGTGCGTCTGACAGGAACTGACGCAATCGATCACGATCACAACAACAACGGCGTTGCAAGTCTCGAGCGATCCTGCCTGGAGGTCATAGCGATACTGAACGAACGGCATGAGCCGGTGATGGCTGCACAGATCGTGCACTGGCTGCGAAACTGTGCGCTGGCGCCATCAATTATGCTCGCGCTGCAACGACTGGAGCAGAAATGTCTCATCAGGCGTGATGACACAACGGTCGTTCACCTGACCGAAGCGGGCGAAATTGCAGGCGCGACCATTCTTCGTCGTCGTCGCCTCCTCGAACGGTTCCTCTGTGACACGCTCAACGTCCCCTGGCACGAAGTCTATCGTGAAGCAAAACAGCTGGAACCGCTCCTTTCGCCAGTGATGGAAGCGCGGATCGAGGAAATGACCTCCCACGCAACGGTTTGTCCCTATGGAAATCCTATTCCCGGACGAAGTGAGACATCGCCCGATGAACAATTGCTGGTGACAGCACCAATCAACGGCTGGTTCATCATCTCGCGGATTGATGAGGAAGCCGGTGAAGACAGTTGTGCACTTCAGTTTCTCTGGACGCGCGGGTTGCGTCCGGGGACGCCGCTCATCCGTCGTCCTGACGCGCACGATGGGATGGTGGTGCAGCGTGCTGACCGGCATGTCATTCTTTCGCGCCGGATAGGGCGGTTTTTGTGGGGGCGCAATAAACTGTGATTAAACGCTGATCGGCAGACGTTGCAGCCCGCGTAACCAGGTCACCGGTTTCCACTGCGGTTGATCGGTTGCCAGATCGATGTCGGGCAGATATTCCAGCACGTGAGTGAAGGCAACTCGCGCCTCAATCCGCGCCAGCGGCGCTCCCAGACAATAGTGGATTCCTGAGCCAAATCCCATATGCGGGTTGGGATGGCGGGTAATATCGAAACGATCCGGGTCGGGGAACAACGATGGATCACGGTTTGCGGCGCCGAACATCAGGCTGATCTGCTGTCCGTGTTCGATACGTTGCCCTGCAATCTCGAAGGTTGCTGCTGCGAAGCGCGGCGTCGAACGTTGCACCGGGCTTTCGTACCGCAGCATTTCCTCGATCGCCGATGTGAGGTATTCCGGGTGTCGCTGCAGCAGTTTCAGTTGATCGCGCTGCCGCAGCAGCGTCAGTAACCCGTTGCCGATCAGGTTGACCGTTGTCTCATGCCCTGCAATCAGCAGCAGGACGCACATTCCCAGCAGTTCGTCCTCGTTCAGGCGGTCGTCTGCATCACGCGCAGCAATCAGCGCACTGATCAGGTCGTCACGCGGGTGCTGACGGCGCTCTCGAATGAGCGCTGTGAAATAATCCCCCAGCGCTGCCATTGCTTCCTGTGACCGGCGCGCCGCCTCTTCGCCGCCGAGCACCGAGTCGCTCCCGATCATGATCTGATCCGACCATGCGCTGAAACGCTCGTGATCTTCGAATGGTACGCCGAGCAGTTCTGCAATCACGATGATCGGCAGCGGTCGGGCATAGTCTGCAATAAAATCAGCTGTACCACGTTCGCGTATCTGGTCGATCAGGCGCCGGCTGATCTGCTCGATGCGCGGCTCGAGGTTCTGGACGCGGCGCGGCGTGAATGCATGACTTGCCAGTCGCCGCAGCCGCGTGTGGTCTGGCGGGTCGCGCTGCAGCATTGCTCTGTCGAGCGGGGTCAGGCGTTCCGGTGGCGCAATCCGGCTCGTATCCTTGAAGATGGGTGCATGGTGCAGAACGAACGCGACATCGCGATACCGCGCCACGCACCACATGCCACCCGGCTCATGCACGTGCGGCAGCCAGAATACCGGTGTCTGCTCCATCAGGCGCCGATAGACAGGGTACGGGTCGGCAAGGAATGCGGCGTCTGCCAGTTCTGTTGCGATGGAAGAACTCATACGCGCATCATTATACCAGTTCCGTTCCATTTTTGATTTTAGATTTTAGAATGCTACGCCTCGCGTCACAAAGACTGAAACCGTACCCTGATCGCTGGTTGACATTCATCAATCTACGTCAGCGCAAGCGCCGGCTTCGAACTAAAGGTGATCGCCACGCTCATTGCACTGGGGTGTATGGACTGCTGAAGCCTGGCTTAAGCAGTCCAAGCAAGGCTTCAGCGGTCCATAGAACGCTCACTGGCAATCACAGTATTATTTGAAAATCTGCTCGGTGTTGAACAGTATCTGGGGCAACACGGCGGACTGGATCACCATCCCTCGCAGATATTTCTGGGTGCGCATATACTGATCGTGGACAGGTTGCGTGTACTGCTCAATCAGACTCTGCTGAGCATCCACAATCCACACTTCGCGGATGCCGCTCTCAGCATATTTCGGCAGTTTTACGTCCCGATCATACGCCAGCGATGTATCCGCAACTTCGATCACCAGGAACGTGTCCTGCGCCGATGGCAATGCTGCTGCATAGTCCTGGTCGTCGGGTCGTAAGACTGCGATGTCTGGCTGTGGTTCGCTATAGTCGTTGAGCCGAATGGTGTTCTGGACACTGATGATGGCATCTGTTCCGACGAGAGGCAGCAACAGGCGGTTGAGGCGGTTCACCAGCGCGATGTGCAGTGACCCAAGCGGGCTCATGTGGTAAATCTCTCCGCCGATCAACTCAACGCGGTCATCTTCCGTCAGAATGCCAGCCTCCCGCATGCGGGCATAATCGTCCACCGAAAACTGGCGTCGCAGCAGTGATGTCATCATCTGCACCTTCTGAGTCAACCTGGTGTGTCTATGATACCACGTTATTATGAGATTAACGAGATTACGGGATTACGAGATGAGATCGTTGTTTGAGTATGTTCTACGCTCCACGTTCGCACGTTGAGATTACGTGATTACCAGATTTCGTGATTGTCTTGTGATCACGTTCCCACGTTGCACGTTCCGGGGCGGCTCTGTCAACGAATGGGGAACGAATAAACGAATGCAGGCGCGCTCTTGCGCCACGGTGTCCATACTCTGATCCCCCTGCGGTTACGTTCGCACGTTGAGATTACGTGATTACCAGATTACGTGATGGTCTTGTGATCGCGTTCGCACGTTCGCACGTTCGCACGTTCGCACGTTCGCACGTTCGCACGTTCGCACGTTCCACGTTTCTGTACCATTCCCGCTGTCAACGAATGGAGAACGAATAAACGAATGCAGGCGCACCCACGCGCTCCGGGGGAGAACTCCGTCGGGGCACGGCGCCGCCGCGCCCCAACTCGCCAGCACGGACGAGAACGGACTCCTCAGAACTATCAACCGTCTGCCAGGGGAAGCCTGGTTCAGTCGTTGATCTTCATATCAGTGGTAAGATGAGATACCGTCATATCTGGCACCCGCGCAATCTTGCAAGACTGCGCTGATGATTGCTGGCATCTCAATCAGAACCGGTGCACGGTCTTACTCGACCCTGCTGGCGCGTTTAACGCGAACCGGATTCCGTCTTGTAGAGTCGCCTTGGTCGTCATGTCACGCAGTTCAGCGCCGATATTCGTCAGTGTCTGAGCAATCTCCGGGCTGATCCCGGTCAAGACCACCCGCGCGCCAAGCATGCGCGCCGCCTGCGCCGCGCGGAGCAAAGCTCCGGCTACCTGCGTATCCACCACCTTGACCCCGGTAATATCGATGATGGCGATCTGCGCGTTGTACTCAGCCACGCCGAAGAGCAGCGTCTCCATAATCTGTTGTGCGCGGTTGCTGTCGATTGCTCCAATCAATGGCATCACCACCACGCTATCGGCAATCGGCAGGAGCGGTGTGCTCAATTCGCGCAGCGTGGCCTGCTGCGCCTGGATGATCTGCTCCTGCATGGCAGCCCGTTCGCGCTCAGCTCGCCGCTGTTCGGTGACGTTGCGCGAGAGGATGAGGACATCGTTGTTACTGAGCGTCATGCGTGCATCATATTCTTCGATCCGGTCACCGAGCGGAAGTTGATACGTAAAGTTCTGTATTTCGCCGGTGCGCTGAAGCTGCTCGACATGGCGCATAACCAGATCGGCGAGAGGCGGCGGCATCACGTCGGTGACTCGCCGACCCAGAAAAGCTTCAGGCGGTAGCAGCATGGTTCCGCTTGGGTCATCTTTGTAATCGAGAAACGTACCATCTGCGCTGAGCAAAAACATGAGATCGGGGATGGCAGCAAGCAGTGCGCGATTGCGTTGCTCGCTGCGGCTGAGGTTCTCCTCAGCGGCGATCTGCTCACTCATGTCGCGATTAATCGACACATACCCGATCAGGTTGCCGTGCTGATCGCGCAGCGCCATCGCTGAGGCCTGCACAGTAATGATAGCGCCATCGCGCTTTACATAGCGAATGGTCACCGATTGCAAACTCTGACCTTCGGTTACCTGGCTGGCAATCGTCTGGAGAGTCTCGATGTCTGGCGGATATACGAATGATGCCACCGACATCCCGGCGAGCGACGGGTATCCCAGCATGGCGTGCAGTGCGTGGTTCGCATAGGTGATGGTAAGCTGAGTGTCGGCGATAGCAATTCCATCGGGAGCAAGTTCAACCAGCAGCCTGAAGGTGTGCAATTCCTCCGCCTGACGTTTTTCCTCAGTAATGTCTTCGTAGATGCCCAGGATGCCTATCACAGCGCCGTCGCGCGTAAGTGGCGCTTTACTGGTGCGAACCCAGGCTATGGCGCCATCGCTCCGCGTGACCTGCTCTTCGATGTGCAGCCGCGGTCCCTTGGCCATCACTGCTGCGTCATCAGCCCGATACTTTTCGGCAAATGCAGCCCATGGCAGGTCGAAGTCAGTTTTGCCGACCAGGTCAGACACTGCATGCAAACCGGTATCCTTGAGCAACTGGCGGTTGCCGCCAAGGTAGTGTCCCTCCCGGTCTTTCCAGAAGACTGCCTGCGGCAGCGTATCGATCACCAATTGCAGCATTTCCCGATTGGTCTGCGCTTCGCTTCGCACACGGTGCAGCTCGCCGATATCGTGCGCAATCGAGGTGGCGCGCACGATACGCCCGGCATCGTCGTAGTGCAGCGTGATCGCCCATAGCATGTAGAATACTGTGCCATCGCGATGCACGACCCGGTTTTCGACGGTGACCGTTCGCTGCTGGTGTTGCGCCCACTCCGCAAACAGACGCATCGCCGTCTCGCGGTCAGCGGGGTGGAGAAATTCAAGCGAGACGCGCCCAAGGCATTCTTCCGGCGTGTACCCAAAAAACCGGTGTGCGGCCGGATTGACGTAGGTGAAACGTCCCTCGGCATCGACTTCGGTGATGAGTTGATCGGTTGTTTCGACAATCGTGTGGAACCGGTCCAGGCGAGCGATCCGTTCGCGCAATTGTTCATTTTCGGCGATGAGGGTTGCAAGATCGTGCGCTGACATACGCAAACTCCTGTGAAGCAATGATACCTGCGCATGACGGCAAAAGCGCCATCGGGGGACTTCTGGATCGTTCAGCGGGGAAGACATGGTGCTGGCAGGCGGGGCAAGCGGTTAACAATCAGTATAGCACTGTGCGCATCAGTGGTCAATATGTTTCGGCGGTTGATGAAATGCCGTGGTATTCGTACACGCGCCGTTTCGATGACGAGATTATGAGATTATGGGATGACGAGATGAGATCGTTGTTTGAGTACGTTCGACGCTCCACGTTCGCACGTTTGCACGTTGAGATTGCGTGATTACGTGATTGTCCGGTGATCACGTTCGCACGTTCCCGCGTTCTACGTTCCCACGTTCCACGTTGAGATTACGTGATTACCAGATTACGTGATTGTCTGGTGATCACGTTCCCACGTTCCACGCTTCCACGTTTGCACGTTCGCACGTTCCCGCGTTCTACGTTCCCACGTTCCACGTTGAGATTACGTGATTACCAGATTACGTGATTGTCTGGTGATCACGTTCCCACGTTCCACGCTTCCACGTTTGCACGTTCGCACGTTCCCGCGTTCTACGTTCCCACGTTCCACGTTGAGATTACGTGATTACCAGATTACGTGATTGTCTGGTGATCACGTTCCCACGTTCCACGCTTCCACGTTTGCACGTTCGCACGTTCCCGCGTTCTACGTTCCCACGTTCCACGTTCCACGTTCCGCATTCCACCCGCCAAGACCCTTGAGGTCGGGACACGTGCGCACCGGCTGGTTCGACCATTCCGCCAGCCAGGGGACATGGCAGAACACGAT
>FWWL01000596.1_pt1 | contig 32172 bp, 24 predicted proteins | sample 2228331 | NCBI WGS metagenome assembly FWWL01 (sample SAMEA103939775, study PRJEB20133) | metagenome
TACTTAACCTTCATTTAAACACAAGTTTCAGCGTGTTAAAATATAGGACTCACACTTTCCAAAATCTGAAAATGAACTGATGGCGTTGTTGAGCGAGATAAAATAGGGAACAAAAAATAAATTGCCTCGTGATCCCGGCAGGAATCGAACCTGCGACCCTCTGATTAAAAGTCAGATGCTCTACCCCTGAGCTACGGGATCAAAAAGTATGCAAAATTAAGAAAAATTTTCCAAATAATATCCGCAAATTAAAATTTTGCATAAATATCGTAAGGTTCAACCCGAACTACTTTAACTTTTGCAAAATTACCAACTTGCATCTTTTTGTTTGTTCGAATATGGACGAGGCAATCCACATCGGGGCTATCGTTTTGCGTTCTTCCAATGTATTCACCATCGTTCTTGCCATCGATAATGACTTCGATTTCTCGTCCTAAAAGAGCTTCATTCTTTTTAAGCGAAATTTCCTGCTGAATTAACATTAGCTCTTCTTTGCGTCTGTTTTTTTCATCCTCGGGGACTTTGTCTTCGAGCGAAAATGCAGTGGTACCATCTTCGTGCGAATAAGTAAAGACACCAAGACGGTCGAATTTCGTTGATTCGACAAATCGTGTAAGTTCCCGAAAATCTTTTTCTGTTTCGTTCGGATAACCGACTATTAACGTAGTCCGAATTGCAACATTTGGAATCTTAGCCCTTATTTTGTCAATCAAATTTTCAATTTCTTTTCGCGAAGTTCCACGTTGCATATTGCGAAGCACTTTATCGGAAATATGTTGAATTGGAATATCGATGTATTTGCAAATATTTGGTCTTTCGGAAATCAAATCGAAGAGTTCATCGGGTATACCCGAAGGATAAAGATATTGCAAGCGAATCCACCGGATGGATTCGACACAAGAAAGTGTGCGGATTAGTTCAGCAATAGTCTTCCTATTGTAAATATCGACGCCATAGGAGGTAGTATCTTGGGAAATGATAATCAATTCTTTTGTTCCAAGTCGGGAAAGTTGAGTTGCTTCGCCGACTATTTCCTCGATTGTTCTCGATTTCAGCTTGCCACGAATGTTTGGAATAGCACAAAAGGAGCATTGGCGGTTGCAACCTTCCGAAATTTTTAAATATGCATAATGTCGTGGAGTCAACAAATAACGAAATTCATTGTCTTTTAAATCGTAGCAATTATTCAAATACTTCATTATCGATTCATTCGAATCGACGCCCACGATTAGGTCAACTTCGGGAAATTGCTCTTTGATTTCTTCTTGGAATCGCTGAGTAAGACATCCAAAAACAATGAGTTTCTTTATTTTCTTCTTTTCTTTCAAATCGATAGCATAAAGTATGGTTTGCAACGATTCTTCGACTGCAAGTTTGATAAATCCGCAAGTGTTTATGATACAAATTTCAGCTTCTTCGATTCTTTCTGTAAATTTATAATTCAAGGAACTTAACTTCCCCAACAATTTTTCGCTATCGACAAGGTTTTTCGAACAACCCAATGTAATCAAACAAACAGAATCTTTCTTCATAAACTCCCAAAAATAAGTAGGTAGAAACGAAATTCAATTAGAATGATTGTTAATTTATAATTTTCAAAAGATTTCCTCGTAAATAATATTTTTATTTTGGTGAATAGTTGAAAAATCTTTCGGAAATACTTAGAAAGCATGAAATACCGCACTACAATTCATATTTTTGGGAATACCAATACAAACTTGGTCGGGAGTTCCTTGTACCGTATCTCGAAAGCAAAGGAATTCGAACGAAAGGGGTAAGAGTTTGCGAAATAGGAAGTGCCGAAGGCGGTATACTTTTTGCGTTTTACGAAAAAGGCGAAAACTATTGCATCGGAACTGATATTGAGGAAATTCGTTTGCAAGGCGGAAGGAAAATTGCCCAAATCTTTGGTTACTCAATCGATTTTGTTCGTCACAACATACTCGCTGACAACATACCAACAGAATGGAGCGGAGCATTCGATATTGTTGTCCTCCGAGATGTAATTGAACATCTCGACTACCCCGCACTTGCACTGCAAAACATACACAAAATGCTGAAAGAAGGTGGAGTGTTGTTCATAACCTTCCCACCTTATTTTTCCCCTTTTGGTGGACATCAGCATTTGTTACATAATTTTTGGGGGAATTTTCCATACATTCACTTGCTACCCGAAGGAATTTTTTCGAAATTAATTGCTTCGGGCAGACAAGCCGACCGAGTTGAAGTTGCCCGCCTTAAAAAGAATACATTCACAGTCGAAAAATTCTTCGATGCAGTAAATAGTTGCAATTTCGAAATAGTCGAAGAAAGGTATTTTCTGATTCGCCCTGTTTACAAATTCAAATTCGGACTTCCAACAATCGAAATACCCAAACCTTTTATCAATGAATTTACCAAAAATTTTATTTCGACCGAAGCGATGTTTTTATTGAACAAGTAGCCTTTCTATATTTGTTTGATTTCAAGGAAGTTACACAATTTTATTAACAAATTTTTGGAGGATAATGTAAATATTCTTAAATTTTTGTAATTTTGTAAGTTAGAGATAGTGTTAATTGAAAGGGTTCAATGGCTAAAACATTTTCCATTTTGTTTGCTTCGAGCGAGATTTTCCCTTACATTAAATTCGGCGGTTTAGCCGATTTTTCATTTTCATTCACATTGGCATTGCGTGGACGAGGACACGACGTTCGTGTAATGATGCCCCGCTATGGCAATATTTCCGAACGCAAATACCAAATCCATTTCATTCGCCGACTCCAAGATATTCCAATCACTATTGCTAATCGCCAAGATGTCTATACGATAAAATCATCTTCGATTTCAAACGGTCGATACAAAGTTCAATCCTACATTACAACAAACTCGTACTATTTTGACCAGAGAAGAGCAATTTACCACGACCCAGCGACAGGCAAACCATACCCCGATAATGACGAACGTTTCATTCTGTTCAGCAAATCTGTCGTCGAATGTTGTGTCCTGCTTAACTTCTTCCCCGATATTATTCATTGCAACGACTGGCAAACTGCACTTGTCCCCGTGCTTGCCAAAACACTCTATCCTAACAAGTTCAAGAAAACAAGATTCGTTCTAACGGTTCACAATTTTGCAAACCAAGGTGAATTTCCCGAAAGCACCTTCGAAAAAATTGGCATACCCGAAGAATACAAGGACAAATTAATCCATAACGGAAAGGCAAACTTTTTGAAAGGTGGTATACTTTTTTCCGATTATGTTACAACCGTGTCCCCAACTTACGCACAGGAGGTGCTTCAAGACGAAAATATTTCCAAAGGCTTAAACAAGATTCTTATTGAACGACAAAATAATTTCGTTGGAATATTGAATGGAATCGACCCATTTCAGTGGAATCCCGCAAACGATGATGATATTGCTTGCGTCTTGCAAAATGGCAACATCGAAGCATTTAAAAATTGCAACAAAAAAGACTTGCTCCGAAATCTTGGAGCTGAATTGAACCCCGAAACTCCTGTGATCGGTATGATTTCCCATTTGGAATTTAACAAAGGGATAAAGTTGTTTTTAGAAGCACTACCAAAATTGGCAAAAGAGGACTTGTTCATAGTTCTTTTGGGTACAGGTGACCCAAGTTTAACAAAGCAACTTGTAAAAGCAAGCGAAAAATATCCCGACAAATTCATTTTCAAAAACATTTACGATGAGCAACTTTCGCATAAAATAGAAGCAGGTGCGGACATTTTCCTTATGCCTTCGATTTACGAACCTTGCGGTTACAATGCAATGTATTCAATCATTTACGGGGCCGTTCCAATCGTTCGCGCAACAGGTGGATTAATTGATTCCGTTGTTCCATTTAATCCCGAAACAGGCGAAGGCACTGGTTTTGTTTTTAACCAACCCGATGCAAAAGAATTAGTTGCAACAGTAAAAAAAGTTTTAGAACTTTACCACAATAAAGATGTATGGTCAAAACTGCTAAAAAATTGCATCTCTCAAAACTTTACTTGGAAAGAATCCCTGGACAAATACATCGAAATTTATCGTTCGCTTGTAAAAACATAATTTAACTTCTTTCGTCGAACTTTCTTTCTATTGAAATATTACGATGTGTTTAAATTTTTCTGCTTCGAATTGGATTTACAAGGCTATTTTGGTTCTGCTTGTTGTTATTTTGATTTCTTGTAACGAAAGACCAACATCATTGACTTATCCCCTTCTATACGATACAGTTACAGTTGCTGCAATTTCTTCCGATACGGTGGATTTTTTTGCCGATGCGGGGACGGTTTTCTCTCCCGCCCAAATTTTCAACACTGGGGTTATTTTTATTGGAAGATACCAAGATTTTTCGGCTGCTTCGCTGATTAGATTCAAAGAATCGAACCTTCCCGATACACTTGCTTGGCTTACGCCCGATAGAATCCACAGCGTTCGTCTCCTTCTTCCTGTAAATCGTTATTTAATTGGCGACAGCGTAAACCCAAATTTTTCCTTCAAGGTTTATTACATCAAAGAACACTGGACAAATAAACTTACCTGGGATTCTATCCTCAGTGGCTATACACCCAACGAACGTTGCAACCCTAATCCAATTGGCTCGTTTAATGGAAAAATTATTTTCCAAGATTCTACTCCCGACTTGGAAGTTGAACTTCAACCCGATTTCGTTGTCGATTGGCTCCAAAAAAATAAAGATTCCATTCCAATTTGGGGAATTCTTTTAGCTCCCGAGCCATCAACCAATGTCATCTATTCTTTTCAATCGCAATACATTACCGATTTGCCAAATATCAAAACACCAAAACTTGTGGTCAAATACCGACATCCCGACCGTGACACTGCGATTTGGAATATCCACTCTGCAATAGATTTTTCGGTAACAAAAGTACCAGAATTAACTGATTCGAACCTACTTGTAATCCAAAGTGGTTATAGCTACCGTCTGAGATTTTCTCTCGATGTAAGTAAAATCCCAATGTTCTCGGGTATTCATTATGCTCAACTGGAGCTAACAATAGACCCTTCCCGCACACTTGTAGGCAATCAAGGCTTGGATACTGTTTTTACTGGTGCATACTTTGCAAGCCGAAGTCTCGATACTCTTCCACTTGTTACTTTTCTTGGGTACAAGTCGGGCAATAAGGTAATATTTCCCAAAGTTTCGACTCCAATTGAGATTTGGCTAAAAGAAAATCAGAAAGGAGATATTTACCTTTATTCCTACTATTGGAACGATGTAAGGAAGCTCGATAGAATTGCGTTCTTTGGTTTAGAAGAAAAAGACCCAAACCGAAAGCCAAAACTTAAAATCATTTATTCGAAAAGGGTAAAAAATGAATAGAATTGCTTATTTTGTTATTGCAATTTGGATTATTTTTTCCATAAAAGCTCATTCACAAGGCGGTTCGACTTATTCAATCTTTGGAATAGGGGAGGTTATTCACAATACTTCGGCTATTTACGATGCTATCGGAACAACAGCGATTGCAATTCCAATGGATAATGGAATAAACCTTGTCAACCCTGCCCTTTGGGGAAAGTTAACCCAAACACGAATTAGGGCTGGATATCGTTTCAATCAGCATTTGATTAACAGCAATAACCAATTGCATTGGCAAAATAATGGCAAGGTTCATACGATTTTGTATGGTCTTTCGGTCGATACATCCCGAGGCTTTTCGATTGCTTTCGGTTTCAATCCATATAGCACTGTAAATTATTACATTTCGAAAAAGAACACTGTAGGAATAGATGATTATTCGCTTTCGGTCGAAGAACTTTACCAAGGCAGTGGTGGAATATCGCAAATATTTGTTGGAAGCTCCTTCCGTCCAGCCAAGAATCTATTTGTGGGTGCGTCTATTTTTGGCGACTTCGGAACAATCAATTCTTCCATTCGAACTTTAGCTTATGGAGCTAACGCATCTTCGTCTTACATCGAAAAAACCGATTATTTCATTGGCGCTGGATATCGTTTTGGTATATTTTCTGAACACATACCCAATCTTGGAATCGGTGCTTTCATAGAAACACGAAACAAGACAAAGCTCAACACCGAAGAATTCTACGTTTACGAACTGACCTTGGATACTACCTTCAAAACTGAATCAAAAATTAATTTACCCAAATCTTTTGGTTTAGGAGTTTCGTATAAATTTGGTCGAACCTCGATAGGGATTGATTTCGTCGAAATGGATTTTGCTCAAGTAAACTATAATCTCGGACTACGTGCTAAATTTGGCAAGGAACATAAAATTTCATTCGGAATTTCGCGCACACGAAATCCCGATTACTTCGCCCCTTTCTGGGATAGAATCACTTTGAATGCTGGTACTTATTGGAAAAGTCATTACTTAAAGCTCGACAATTCAAAAATCAATGAATATGCCATCACCTTTGGTTTCGATTCCCAAATCGTTGGTTCTGCCTTTCTTTCTGCGGCTTTCGTCTTTGGGGCGAAAATACCCGAGTTGTCTTCTCTACCACGGGAATACTTTGGGAGAATGATTTTGGAAATTTCAATTGGCGAAACTTGGTTCGTTCCGTTCCGTCGCGATTAATTTTTACATCTTCGACTACTTGCAAATACTTCACCCACTTTCAAACTATCGAGTAAACAGATGAGTTTAACGGAAAAGAAAAATCCAATGCAAGAAACTGAGCCACTAACAATCTTCTGGTTTCGGCGCGACCTTCGATTGAATGACAACAGAGGGCTTTATTTTGCTTTGCAAAGTCCGTATCCTGTCCAACCTCTGTTCATTTTCGACCAAAATATTCTTTCGAATCTTTCCGACCCTGCCGACAAAAGAGTTAATTTTATTTATGAATATTTGCAAAAATTAAAACAAGATTTAAACAAAATTGGCTCGGACATCTGGATTGAATATGGCAAGCCCAACGATGTTTGGAAAAAACTCGTAAATTTATACAATATCCGAGAAGTTCACGCTAACACAGACTATGAACCCTATGCCAGCGAACGAGACCAAATGGTAAGTGAAATTTTAGGCTCGAAAGGAATTAGTTTCCATCTTTGGAAAGACCAAGTAATTTTCGAAAAAGAGGAAATCCTCGGTCGAAATGGTAAACCATATACAATTTATACGCCATACAGCCGTGCGTGGATGGAAAAATTTAAGGAAGTGAATTTCCAGCCCTTACAAGTCGAAAAATTCCTGCATCGTCTTCGTAAAACTTCTCCGAAGCCAATGCCCGAGCTCGAACACTTCGGCTTCAAAAAAATAAATTTCGAATTTCCACCTCCGGCAGTTGCCGACGAGGTAATAATAAATTACGGACGGACCCGGGATTTTCCATTCCTGCAAGGAACAACACGGTTAGGTATTCACCTAAGATTTGGAACAATAAGCATTCGTGAGCTTGTCCGCAAAGCAAAAGAATTAAGCGAGGTATTTTTAAAAGAGCTTATTTGGCGAGAATTTTTTATGCAAATTCTATGGCATTTCCCTTATGTTGCGAATCGTTCATTTAAAACAAAATTCGACAAATTAAATTGGCTGAATAACGAAGAGCATTTCAAAAGGTGGTGCAATGGCGAAACAGGTTACCCAATTGTCGATGCGGGAATGCGTCAGTTGAACCAAACGGGGTATATGCACAATCGAGTACGAATGATTACCGCAAGTTTCCTTACAAAGCATTTGTTGATTGACTGGCGTTGGGGCGAAGCGTATTTTGCCGAAAAACTTCTCGATTACGAACTTGCTTCCAACAATGGTAATTGGCAATGGGCTGCAGGAACTGGATGCGACGCAGCACCATATTTTAGAATTTTCAATCCAATCGAACAGCAAAAGAAATTCGACCCCAATTGTGAATACATCCGCCAATGGGTTAAAAAATTTGGTAGCCCCAAATATCCCGAACCAATTGTCGAACACAAATTTGCTCGCCAACGAGCACTCGAATTTTTCCGCCAAGTCGGCAATGCCAATTACATTTGAACCAATTTGCGACGCATTTAATCGCAATTGGATTGACTATGACCTCGTAATCCAAACTCTAAGCTTATTCAACTGTCCCAATTGGGTCAATCTTTTCGGTTTCAACCATCAGGATGACGGTTCGTATTGGTGCACGAGTTCTGTGTTTCACCCCTTTGGAAATTGTAATTCCCTGATTTGGAAGCAGTTCGAAAGTCTGGGTTTCAGTATCGACAAAGAGTTTACCATTTAAAACAAAAAAGAACTCATCGTCTTCTTCGTGCTTATGCCAATGATATTCGCCTTCGATTATTCCAAGCCGAACAACACTATTGTTGACCTTAGTCAGTGTTTGGTTGAACCAAGAAAAGGTGCATTCTTCTACTATTTTGTTCACATCGATAATAGTTTGGTGCGGAAACTTGACATCCATTCTTTGATTATAATTAAATTTTGGTTCCATTCTTCCCTTTCCTCTATTGAAAAAAGCAAAATTGCAGTATTTATAATCAAAAGTTGAAAAATGAGAAATAATTGTAAGTAGTTGTAAATTTTATATAGATATTTTGTTTAAAAAGATATAGTGGAAATTATGCATTTGTTTCCAAAACCTGCTATAAAAAAGCCCCCGTAATAGGTTGTTTCGACACCCCCCTTTTGGCTTTTAAAAACATCGACAGTAAGAACATTTGAACTTTCTGGTTGAATTCGAATCGTAGCAAGATTTCTACCATACAGACCGACCCAATTTCTTACAGTTGTATGGCTTATTCCAAGAATTTTGCCTATCTCTCTAAAACTCAAACCTTCCAAATACAAATAAATTGTTTGACGAACGAACGATGCATCGATACATTTTCCATTTTTAAAAACTGTGAATTTGTAACCACAATCCTTACAAAGATATCTTTGAACCTCTTTAACTTTGCCATTTTTAACAAAGCTTTTCGATTTACATTTTGGACAATAACCTTGTGATTCCATAACTTACCTTATTTATTTACCTCTGTCTACTAATTTAACAAATATTTTTTCATAAATACTTTTTTTTTATAAAAATTATCTACTTTGTGATGCATTTAATTTTACTTTTTTGGAGGTGTTATGAACAAATCTGTTCTCTTTTTCATTAACCTTATGTTACTAATAATTAATTTGAGCAATCTTTCTGCTCAATCGAACTTCGCTATTGTCAAACCAAACGGAACGACTACCATTGCAAATTCTTACCGAGAAGCAATAGAACTTGCTTCCTCGGGCGATGCGATTTATCTCCCCAATGGAATTATTAATACCGAAGGCGTTGTTATCGATAAAACTTTGCATATTATCGGTGCAGGCTACAATCCAGATTCATCGGGCAATACAACAACACTTCTTGGCAGACTTAATTTGCACGATGGTGCAAGCGGTGGCTCGATTACAGGAGTTTACTTTGGTGATAATAAAGTTTTTATTGCACTTTCTGACACATCAAAAGTTACTAATTTCACTTTTTTCAGATGTTGGTTCGGGTGTGGTGGTGAGAATAGCAGCTTTTATTTATCCCCAAAAGAGAATAGAAGCCTTTGCGAAAATATTACTTTCAAAGAATGTGTTTTTATATTCTGGTGGATTTATTTAGGTTATGCACAAAACATTTTATTCGAAAAATGTGTCATCTGCGACCGACTTTTTTACATTAACGGTACGGTTAGTATTAAAAACTGTGACCTAATGATGCGGTCTCCCTCCTGGCCTTTATTTAATTCTTCAACGGGTGTACAAATAATTAATTCTATTATTCTCCAAGTTGACAACATTCATTGTGCAAGATGCAATTTTATTAATACAATTTTTACAAAACAACCTACAAACTTAGGGGACGGAGCCACTCATACTAATTGCGTTTTCGATTTCGATACAACTAATCTTTTCGTACGCGATTTTTATCAAGTCTGGGGTTTTGAAAGACTTCGAAGCTTAAAAGATTATTTGCATCTTAAACCCCAGGCCAAAGCATTCAAAGGAACAGATGGAACCGAAGTTGGAATTTATGGAACAAGCGAGCCTTTCAAAGACGGAGCACTTCCACCTATACCTGTAATTAAAGAGGCTAAAATATCCACTCGTACAAATGCCCGTGGCAAACTTGATGTTGAATTCCGCATAAAAGCCGAAACCAAGTAAATTAATCGGAGGCGGAAGTATGAAAAATCTTGTTTTCCTCCTATTACTTATTCCATCGATTATTCTTTCGCAAACGAAAATAGTCGAATTGGAATATTGGATAAATAACAATTTTACAAGTAAGAAAAATATCGCATTAAATCAACAAACCGAAGTAATCTACCAAGGAAGTTTAGATTTGGATTTGCTACCAATTGGATTCCATAGAATTCACTATCGATTCAAAGATAATAATGGAAAATGGTCGACTATTCACCAGACAGTTTTCTTTTACTCAGGAAGTTCGAACGACGACCAAGCATTAATAACAGAGATTGAATACTGGATTGACGACGATTATTCAACCAAAAAGGAGCTTGCAACAAATGGTCAAACCGAAGCAATTTTACTTGGAGAATTAGAATTACCCGATGCTATAAACGGACTGCACAAAATCACTTTCCGTGCTAAAGACAATACAGGTTGCTGGTCGACACCCATTGATTTTTATTTTTTCAAAGCAGGAAGTTCGAACGACGAAGAGGTAAAAATTGTAAAATATCGCTATTGGTTCGATTCAAACAAAGATAACCCTATCGAAATTCAATTGGAAAAACCTTCGAATGAAGTAATAATAACTAATTTATTAGACATTGCAAAACCAAACCAGGGTGATTTTCCACAAACTTTCAATATTCAATTTTTGGATAACACAGGTATTTGGAGTTCGGTTTATTCGAAGAAATTTTTGCCTGTACCTTCATTCGAAGTTTATAATTTGATGAATACTTTTACCTTTGTCAATACATCTGCATTTGGGAGAAGCTTCATTTGGGACTTTGGCGATGGAACAAAGGACACTACTGTCAATCCACAGCATACATACAAGAAGCCTGGGGTTTATACAGTAAAGTTGACTGCAAAGAACTCACTTGGTCAAGCCGATACGTTCGAAATTGTGCAAGTAAAAGGATTGCGAGACATCGAAGCCAAAAGTGCAGGGAACACGGGCGATGCTTCTGTATTTATCTATGGGGGTGGGTTTAACAAAAATGCAAGTGTTTGGCTCGAAGGACCCGAAAAAATCGATGCCGATACTTCGTATCTTGCTCGTTTAGATGCAATTTATGCTCGATTCAATTTTCGTGGTAAACAAGTAGGACTTTACGACGTGTATGTGCAATTTCCTGGCGAACAGCCAATGAAGCTCGAAAAGGCATTTACAGTTGAACAAGGGACCGAACCGAAGCCATTTGTCAAAATAACAGGACGCGACCGAATACTTTTTGGCCGCTGGCAAACCTACCAACTAACCGTTGGAAACACAGGAAATATTGATGCAACAGGAGTACCCCTCTTCTTGGTTACTTCTAAAAGTAACGGAATGGAACTCGACCTAAGTAACATAAAGATACAGGTGACCCAAGCCGCAGAAATCCAGTTCAAAGATGCATACGATACACTTCTCTACTATGGCTTGGAATCCCGTTATCCCATTGATGAAATGGATGGTTTACCATTCGACGGCTACCTGTATGTTTTCCATATTCCCGTCATACCTGCTAATTCTTCTCAAAGTATAAACATAAGAATTAAAACTAACAACGATGTTAAAATCTATGCTTGGCTTTATGACCCATACTTTCAATCACCTTTCGGTTCGAGTTACGCAGCATGTATTGCCGAAGCCATTGCTTGGTACATTCTCAATAAAGCTTACGATATAGGAACGGGTTTTATTCCTGGATACGATTGCGTTAAGGCAATAGCTAAACTTGTGATTTCAACTTCTTACAACACTGCCTCGGGGGAGATTGACCCATTAGGACGCCAATACAAAACCTGGGGGGAATGGTTTTGGGGCTGGGGAAGCTGGACAGTAGATATGACAATAATCACTGCTCAATGCGCAGTCGATTTCGTCCCTGCTGGGAAAGTTGCTAAAACTGTAAAAAAGCTGGGCGAAGCTGCTTGGGAAGTAATAAAAGGACTCAGCGGCATTAACAGCGACATGAATAAACTCTATATGGCAGATAAAGATTGCCGAGAAAAATACCAGAAGAAAAAGCCCGAAGAAACAAAAATCAGAGCAGTAAGTTCTTTCGACCCTAACGAAATAGTCGGACCACAAGGCTACCAAAAGGAAAACTATGTTCGAAACGAAGGTGAATTTACTTATAAAATTTACTTCGAAAATCTCGCCACTGCAACAGCTCCCGCACAAGAAGTAATAATTATTGATACCTTGGACAAAAGCAAGTTCGATTTAAGTACATTTAATTTTGGAACTTTTGGCTATAGCGGGAAAGTGTTCCATCCTTTCAACGGGTTAAAAGAATTTACTCTTGAAATCGATTCGATTGATGTACCCAACACAATATTACGAATCAATGCAAAGGTGGATACAAGCACAGGAACCGTTGCTTGGAAATTCACCACACTTGATGTTAAAACAAATGATTATCCCGAAGACCCCGATGCGGGATTTTTGAAACCTAACAAGAAGCCACCGGAAGGTGAAGGTTTTGTTTCATTCTCGGTTAAACCTCTCGATACAATTCCAGAAGATATTGATATTGCGAACCGAGCCAAAATCGTTTTCGATTTGAACGCACCAATCTATACAAACACCCATTCGAACAGATTCGACAACACCCCACCAAGAAGCAAACTTACGTCTATTCAAACAACTTGGGAAAAAGACCTTTACAGATTTCTTATCGATGTATCCGACGAGCTTAGCGGTGTTCGCTACTTCACTCTATATGCATCGCGTGACGACAGCGACTACGTACCTGTACTTACAACCAACCAAAATCCTTTTTATTTCCGTTGCGAGCCAAATTCTGTTTATAAATTCTATTCGATTGCAACCGACAGTGCAGGAAATTTCGAACCACAAAAGACGCAATGGGAAGTTTCCACACTCTTTGTTTCTGTCGATGAGGAATATAATCACTATGCCAAATTCGACGATTTAGAAATATTCCCTAACCCTGCTGACGATTTCGTAACCATTTCCTACATTGCAAAAAAAGACGGTTATATCGGGATAAAGATTTACAATTCGTTTGGACAAATTATCAAAACGGAGAAATTAATTGCAAGTATAGGCAAAAATTTAAATTTAATCGAAACTTCCTCGTTACCAATGGGGATATATTATGTGACTATTTTCACTAAGGACAATACAATTTGCAAGCAGTTAATTATAAATAGATAAAGTTTAAATTCATTCGACGGGATATTGCGAGCTTAAAATATAAGAGGGGAAAGCTTTTAACCAAAATTTGCCTTGTTTGGAAATTAATGGGTTAAAACGATAGAAATTTGTAGGGGTAAAAAATTTTTTGCCCTCCGATATACTCTGCGAACCGAACCATATAGGGCAACGCAGTGCTAAGCCTCTACATCCTCGGGCTTTCAAAAGGTAGTCGCTTCGATATGGCACCGCGTAGCTTTTCTGCGACCCTGATGAAGAAAATATGAACTGAGAGGCGGTTTAAACCAACACTCATTTATTTTCATTTGTACTCGAATCTTGATTCTGATAGAAATTATTTAAGTTCAATAAATTTCCGTATTTTCGTCTAATTCATTCTAAAAGAAAGTATTGGATGGACAATAAATTCGACATAATCGTAATTGGTGGTGGACACGCCGGAATCGAAGCATCCTATGTTGCTTCGAGGATGGGGGCTCGTGTCGCCCTTGTTACGATGAACAAATACTCGATGGGTCGCCCTTCGTGCAATCCATCGGTCGGAGGCACCGCAAAAGGGCACCTTGTCAAGGAAATAGATGCCTTAGGAGGGGCAATGCCAATATTGACCGACCAGGCGGGAATCCATTTCAAAATGCTCAACCGTTCGAAAGGTCCTGCTGTATGGTCACCACGTGCACAAATTGACAAAGATTTGTATCCATTGTATGTTTTGAACCTTCTGTCGCAACAACAAAACATTACAATATTCGAAGCAACCGTCAAACAAATACTTATCGAAAACGATAAAGTTCGTGGGATTGAAACATTCGATAATGAGATTCTTTTAGGTAAATGTGTAATTCTTTGTGCTGGCACATTTTTAAATGGTGTAATGTGGACAGGACTTCGAGCCACTTCTGGTGGTCGCTATGGTGAACCTGCTTCGAAATATCTTTCGGACCTTTTAACAAAATACGGTTTCGAAGTCGGTCGATTAAAGACAGGAACACCCCCGCGAGTTTGGAAACACAGCATCGATTTCAGCAAAACAGAAATTTCCCCAGGCGACGAACCACCCGAACCATTTCATCGCAATACAAAAAAAGTAAAAAATCGAATCGTATGTTACGCAACAGGAACGAACAAGACTACGCACGAAATTTTGGCAACGGGATTCGACCGTTCGCCAATGTTCACTGGCAAAATAAAAGGTATTGGACCACGCTATTGTCCTTCGATAGAAGATAAAATCTATCGGTTTGCCGATCGCGACTCGCATAAGATACTTCTTGAACCCGAAGCATTGTATACTGAATCAATTTACGTAAATGGTTTTTCGACAAGCTTGCCCGAAGAGGTACAAATCGAAGCCTTGCGGACAATTCCCGGTTTGGAGAAAGCCGAACTTATTCGCCCCGGCTATGCAATTGAATATGATTTCTTTTATCCATACCAATTGAAACTATCGTTGGAGACCAAACCGGTCGAAGGACTTTTTTTCGCAGGGCAAATAAATGGAACTTCGGGCTACGAAGAAGCTGCTGTTCAGGGCTTGATGGCAGGAATCAACGCAGTATTGAAAATCCGCCGAGAAAGCCCGTTCATCTTGAAACGCAGTGAAGCATACATTGGTGTTCTTATCGATGATCTTGTTAACAAAAGCACCGACGAGCCATACCGTATTTTTACTTCGCTTGCTGAATATCGCCTTCTTTTGCGGCAAGACAATGCCGATGACCGACTTATCGACTACGGCTACCAATTTGGCTTAATTAACCAAGAAGAATACGAAAAATATTTGGCAAAAAAAGAAATAATTGAAAAATCGTACGAAGAGGCAAAATTGTATAAAATTTATCCCAACGACATCAATCCTTATTTGCAAGAGGTGGACGAAACTCCAATCATTGAGCCTGTAACGCTTTACTATCTTGCAAAACGAAGCAACGTCGAACTTGACCAGGTTTTCGAAAGGATAAATTCGCTACCCGAAAATTTAAAAAAGCTGTCAACCGATAGAAAATTAATTGACCGACTGCAAATCGATATTCGTTACGAAGGATATTTAGAACGCCAGAGAAAGGAAATCGAGTTATTTCTTCAAAACGAAAACCGCCTGATACCGGATAATTTCGATTATTGGAAAATTAATTCGCTTTCGAAGGAAGCCCGCGAGAAGCTTTCCCGTATTCGGCCTCGTTCGTTGGGTCAAGCATCGCGAATTTCTGGTGTTTCGGCATCCGACATTTCGATTTTGGCTTTGTATTTAACAAGTTAATATGTTCCACGTGGAACATTTATATGGAAAATGAAACAAAAAAAATAGCAATAGTTGGAATAACAGGTCTCGTTGGTAGCTCCGTTTTAGAAGTCTTATCCGAAGAAACAGATTTCTCAATTGTCGGAATTAGCAACAAAGAAATCAACTTGGAACTATCTCGGCAGCCAATCGTTCACCAAATACCTTACGACGAAATAAAACTGATTCGAAAGGTGTTAGTCGATGAAAAGCCAAACATAATTATCAACTGCGTGGGTAGTTCGGACGAAACATATTGCGAAGAAAACAAAAAAGAAGCTTGGAAGATAAATTACGAATTAGTTTCGAATCTTGCGTCTGTTGCAAAAATTCATTCAAGTTATTTCATCACATTTTCTTGCGACTCTGTCTTCGATGGCAAAACGGGACATTACCCCGAAACAGCAAAACCTGACCCCAGAAACTATTTAGGTAAAGCAAAGCTTGCTGCCGAAAATTTCGTTATAACCTCCAACATAAATTACACTATTATTCGCTTGCCATTAGTATATGGATTATATCCTTACGAAAGAAACGACATTGTTGCTAAATTGGTCGAAATTTTGAAAAAAGAAAAACTATACGAATTGGAATTTAATTATTTTACCAACCCAATCTTTGCTGATGATGTTGCTTGGGGAATTTTGAAATTAATAAATTCACCATATCAAGGAATTTTGCATTTTGGCGGAGGAACATATCTTTCTTTTGGTCAATTTGCTGATGCAATTGCAAAAGTATTCGATATAGAAGATGCAAAAATTCCTTCTCCACAAAACTCAAGGTCCGAAAAAAGAGGCTTGGACGAAACCTTTGCCCAAACTCTACTAAACATAAGATTTTCTACAATAATGCAGGGTTTAACTACATACAAGTATCTGACCCAACAGAAGGAAAGCCCATTCGAATCACTTCCTCGCCGTTTATAACAGAATTTGATTTCAATAAATTAATTTTATTGCGAAATCGTTTTACATAATTCTTTTAACTAAGAGTTAATATGAAGGCAGAAGAAGTACGTCGGTCGTTTTTAGATTTTTTTGAATCGAAAGACCACAAAATTGTACCAAGTAGCCCTGTTGTCCCCCAAGGCGACCCAACCTTGCTTTTTACAAATGCAGGGATGAATCAATTTAAAGATGTATTTCTCGGGATTGGCACGCGCGATTACAAACGAGCAGCAAACACACAAAAATGCATACGCGTAAGCGGTAAACATAACGACTTGGAAGAAGTTGGGGTCGATACCTATCACCATACATTTTTCGAAATGCTTGGAAATTGGAGCTTTGGGGATTATTACAAAGAAGAAGCAATTGAATGGGCTTGGGAATTATTGACAAAAGTTTGGGGTTTGCCTTTCGACCGACTGTTCGCAACAGTTTTCCGAACTGATGACGAGGCTTACAATATTTGGAAAAAATTCCTACCCGAAAGCAGAATCTTCCGATTTGACGAAAAGGATAATTTTTGGGAAATGGGGGAAGTAGGTCCGTGTGGTCCTTGCAGCGAAATTCATTTCGACAGAACCAAAGACAAATCGGGTGCAAACTTGGTTAACGCAGGAAATCCCGATGTTATTGAAATCTGGAATCTAGTTTTTATTCAATACAATAGAAATTCCGACGGCATTCTCGAACCATTAAAATCCAAGCATATAGATACAGGTATGGGACTTGAAAGAATTACGGCTGTGCTAAATGGAAAAGATTCGAACTACGATACAGATTTGTTCCAGCCCTTGATTCAAAAAATAGAAGAATATTCAAACCGAAAATATCCTTCCGAAGTAAGCCACCACGATGGAATTGCAATGCGGGTAATCGCCGACCATATTCGAACTATTTCTTTTGCAATAGCCGATGGAGTTTATCCAAGCAACGAGGGCCGTGGCTATGTAATCCGTCGAATTCTTCGCCGAGCTTCACGTTATGCACGTCGGTTAGGCTTCAAAGAACCCGTGATTTATAGGCTTGTCCCAACATTGATTGAGATAATGGGTGTTTTCTTTGGGGAATTAAAACAAAATCGGCAGACAATAGAAAGGATAATCCGTTCAGAAGAAGAAAACTTCATTCAAACATTGGACCGTGGAATAGAACGATTTGAACACATTGTCGAAGAGCAAAGAAAAAAGAATTCAACGGTTATTCCTGGTGAACTTGCTTTTCAGTTATACGATACATTCGGCTTTCCTTTGGATTTAACTCAACTTATGGCTCGGGAAATTGGCTTTTCGGTCGACGAAAACGCCTTTAACAAAAAAATGGAAGAGCAACGGGAACGAAGCAGGCAAGCAACAAAATTCAAAGATTTCGAAATTGTTACTTTGGATTCAAATATTAAAACTAAATTCACAGGATACGAAGAATTCGAAACTGTTTCGAAAGTTGTTTTCTTGGACAAAAATGTAGTTGTTACAGAAGAAACACCTTTTTATGTTGAAAGCGGTGGTCAGGTTTCCGACAAAGGTTGGATAATATTCGATGGCAAGCAATACGAAGTTGTTGAACTTGCAAAATCGGGTGAGGCAATAATTCACTTTTGTAATGAGACTTTGCCAAACATTTTGGGCAAAGAGGTAACATTGAAGGTAGATTCCCGATTGCGACTAAACACAATGAAAAACCATTCCGCCACCCATTTGCTCCACGAATCACTATGTAGGATACTCGGACCTCACGTAAAGCAAGCTGGTTCACTTGTCGAACCTCGCTATTTGCGTTTCGATTTTAATCATTTCGAAAAAATGACAGAAGAGGAAATCGAGCAAGTTGAAACTCTTGTCAACGAAAAAATTTTCGAAGCCCTTCCAGTAAAGATTGAATATATGACCTTAGAAGAGGCAAAAAATAATACACGAGCCAAAATGTTTTTTGGCGAAAAGTATGGCGATTTTGTCCGAGTTGTTTCGATGGGGGATTTTTCGCAGGAACTGTGTGGTGGAACGCACGTTCGCAATACCAATGAAATTGGAATATTCAAAATACTTTCCGAACAATCCATTGCAGCTGGAGTGCGGCGAATTGAAGCAATCACCGGACCTGCTGTCTATTCTTATTTAATGAATTTAAAGCAAAAACTGGTGGAAGAAAACCGTAAAGCATTTGAATACGAGAAAAAAATTAAAGAGCTTGAAAGAGAATTGGAAAAGTTCGAAATTGAAAAAATTAAAATCGAACTTGCGAAAAGTTTAGAAAAGCCAGTTACATATAACTCGATCAGATTCATTTTCAAGGAAATTCCAAATAAGGATATCGATTTTTTGCGAGATATTGGCGAACAGTTGCGGTATATGTTGGTTACGAATGGGATAGGTATTCTTTATACAATTGTTGCTGAGAAAATATACTTCGTTTGTGTTGTCACGGATGATCTAAAAGAAAAGTATCCAGCAGGAAAGATTGTAAACAAGGTTGCAAGCCTATTTGGTGGGAAAGGTGGAGGACGACCGCATCTTGCTACCGCGGGAACTAAGTATAATCATGAATTAAGTTCCAAACTTAATGAAATTAATAATATGTTAGATTTTATTCTTAATTAAGAATCATAATAATAGGGTGTGTGGAATTGTTGAAAAAGTGATTAATGATTAGGTAATTTATTTTAAAAGTGGGAGTTACGATATTTTGAAGTTATTTTAGATTGTTAAAAAAAAGAGAAAAATTTTTGGAAAGAGAATAAAGTAGAAGTTATGAGGTAAAAATTCAAAAATTTTTCCACATGATAAAAGCAAAGTGTTAATTTTTTGTGGAAAATTTGTTAAAAAGATGTTGATTTTTAAATTACAATGTAGTAATTTAATTTTTTTTAAAATGGAGGGTGACTTATGGCTTTAATTGAATGGAATGATAGCTACTCGGTTGGGAATGTCAAAATAGACACCCAACACAAAAAACTTGTCGCCATCATTAACGAACTTAACGATTCAATGGGCTCAGGAAAAGGAAAAGAAGTGTTGAACAAAGTTCTCTTCGAGCTTATTCAGTATGTATCCTCTCATTTCAAAACAGAAGAAGAGTTAATGGTCAAATATGGATACGATGAATACGAAATGCACCGCTACGAACATGAAAAATTAACCGATGAAGTTCAAAGATTTTACGAAGACTATAAAGCGGGCAAGGTTGTAATTACTATTCAACTGATGAATTTTCTAAGGAATTGGTTGATGGACCATATACTTGTAAAAGATAAAAGGCTTGGAAAGTTTCTTTCGGAAAAAGGCGAAAGTTGAAAAAGTTTGTTATACTTTTTTTGTTTCTATTCTTTTCGGAGTCTTTTGCCCAAAAAGAAGGGTTATGGGAAAAGATAATAGAAAATTCCTACCAAAATCCGCGTGGATATTATGTATTGGAGCGAATATGTGACGAGGCTGGAGGCAGAGTTGCAGGAAGCTTGAATAACCACAAGGCTCTTCAAATATTAATAGAAGAGGGAAAAAAAGATGGTTTGAACATAAGATTAGATACTTTTAGGATGGTTTGCTGGGAAAGAGGAAATGATTCGATTTCTTTGATTTACCCCTATTATAAAAAACTAAGAATATGTGCTTTGGGTTATAATTCAAAGACAGAAGTAATTGAATCTGAGGTAGTTTTTGCGGGGTTTGGCTACAAAGAAGATTACGAAAATCTTTCGGCACAAGGGAAAATAGTGTTGGTTTTACAGGAAAGGGCAAAAAACCGAGAGGAACTTCTTCGCTACGAAGCCATTGAAATTGCAGCAAAGCAGGGTGCAAAGGCTATTCTTTTCGTAAATGATAAGAAAGGTGGCTTGGTCCTTGCAGGGACAGGCAATTTTCACGGCAATCCTAATGCAATCCCTGCATTCAGCATCACTTACGAAGAAGGCAAAAGTTTAATTCGTTTATACCAGAAAGGGAAAAAACCACGCGTTCGACTACAAAGCAACTCGTTCCCATTTGAATGCGAATCATTCAATGCTGTTGTAACAATAAAAGGCAAGACGAACCGCAAAATTGTCGTTGGGGGACATTTCGATTCTTGGGACTTGGGTCAAGGGGCTGTTGATAATGGAGTTGGAACAGCGGTCCTTTACGATGTTGCAAGGAACATTTCCCAACTTGGGAAATTAGATAGAACGGTGGAAATAGTTTGGTTCAATGGAGAAGAGCTGGGTCTTTGGGGTTCGAAAGAATACGCAAAGAAATACCAAAGCGAAGTAGATATGATGATTAATTTGGATATGCCGGGAACACCACGTGGTTTCAATGCAATGGGATTCGATTCATTAAAAGTAATTTTGGACACATTGATTAAACTTTTCGATGGCTTTGGTATGGAAAATGGTGTGGTCAATTCGCCTTGGACTAATAGTGACCATATGTATTTTATGTTCGAAGGTATCCCAAGTATTACTTTAGCAGGATATATGGATGAATCGATGTATTGGCATTATCACGATTTTGGTGATACTTTCGATAAAGTCAATAAACGATACATTTCCGATGCGTCGGCTGTGGTTTCGGCTTTGGTTTTTGAACTTTCGAAAGAGAAATACAAATTCGAAAGGCTAACAAAGGAGCAAGTAAAGAAGATGCTTTTGGATTACCGATTGGACAAAAGATTACGCAAGCAAAAAGAATGGAACTTCGATTAGTATGTTTGGGAATAAATTTTTTGTTTCTACAAATGGTTATTAATAATTGTGCCGAAAGCTTCCGTTTCAATTTTGTCACTAGCTAAATCGGGATGTTGAGCGATAAAATGTTGGGGGCTTATCGTAATACGCCAATATTGGCTTCGTAGCTTCGTAGTAGTAGGGGCAAGGCATACGTGCCCCTACGGAACGGACGCAATCCTTACTTAGGGCATCATTGTTTTTCATTCTCCACCCAGCTTTAGCTGGGGATATGATTATTACACACCCAGAAACCCTGCTTTCAATGATATTTCTATGCAGGATTATGGTAAATATATTATTTGTAATTGTATGCATTTATGATAATGGCGAATCATATTCATATGATTATTGTATTGAATGAAAATAACATAGGGTTTCAAAATTTTGAACCCCTACGAAAAAAAAACGAATTTTCCCAACAATTTGCATTAAACAATATAGTGCACGGCGGTGCCGTGCCCCGACGCCGTTTCGGTAATTCTTGCGAGGTCGATTGGTGAATTTTCCTAAGGGATTACTTCGAAACGCTTTGCAAATACTTCGTTGCCTGCTTTCAAAACTAATATGTATGCTCCTGTTGGAATATTGCCCAAATCGAGTATTATCAAGTTGGACGAAGGATTGTTTTCGACTTGTTCGGAATGGAGTTGCCTGCCCACTATGTCATAAATTGAAAATGTGATTTTTTCTTCGAAAAGTATTGTATTTATAGAAACTTCAACTTTTTTCTCCAAGTTATCATAATTAATAACAAACTTGCTTGGGTCGTTGGTAAAATCGACTTTCAAAGTGAGTGTCGAAAATTTTCTTGAAGTAGAAAAGATTGTTGTATCGAATGCTACAAAGTATGCACCAACTCGCCAGTAGTATGTTCGGTTGTCGGTAATTGGGTCGGAGATCGAAAGTTCGTTTTCGGTAGTTTTAAGTTGAAGCACGGGATTATCGAAAACGGGACTTTCGGAAAGCTCAAATGTATATTCGCTTACACCAGACAGTTTTTCCCAACTGAAAACAATTGGAAGGGTTGAAAGTGTTGCATCGTCGGGAGGTGAAATCAATTTCGGAGGGATTGTCGAGGCTTTTGTTGTAAAACTAAACACATCGGAACTAAATATTTGATTGTCGAAACTTGTAGCAACGACTTTCCAATAGTAGGTTGTCTGGTATTCAAGTCCGCCAGTGATTGTATGGGAAGAATTCTTTCCAAGATTTTGGTCGACAATGATTGAACTTGCGGAAAAATCGGGTGAACTTGCAAGCAAGAATTGATAATTTTTGATTACTTTCGAAGATGTCCAAGTAAAATTTATGATGATATCGAGGTCGGTTGCATTGTTTGGTGGGCTAAGCAAAGTTGGGGGTTCGGGAGCAGGGAAAACAAATTCCGAAATCCTGCGTTTCGAAATCGAACCAAATTCGCCCAGCACATAAGCGTAATAATTATCGAACACGATTTTGACTAATGACAGTTCGGGCAGTTCCTCGTTAAAATGAATAAAATATTTGTCTTGCATAGTGGCAAGATAAATACCAGTATTTTGAGTTAAAGCAAACAAATTGTTATTGTATTTTGCAACGAGATTGATTTTGGGTTCAGAAATTCCACTTTCGATTTTATCCCAGTTTACACCTAAATTGACAGAGTAATAAATGCCATTGTTTGTAGCAACGAAAAGCTCGTTGTTATCGTAAAGGATGTAGTTCACAGAAGTCGAGATGTAATTGCGCGAAATTTCACTCCAATTTTCGCCTTTGTCCTGAGTATAATAAATTTTGCCGTTGACGGTTCCGACGAAGAGTTTGCCGTTTTGTGCAGAAATTGAAGTAACAACCAAGTCGAGCTCGGGCAGATTAATTGGGTTCCAAGTTTTGCCTTTGTCTTGCGAAATCATAACAATCGAGCTTTCTGTAAGCAAATAAAAGTCAGTCCCGTCGAAGATGACTTTGGCAATGTTTTTTGAAGGTAGATTTTCGTTAGATTGTTCCCATTTTGTGCCCAAATTTGTCGAACGGAAAACTCCTTCATCGGAAGTGCCAACCAAGAGGACACCATCGCCAAAAGCAATCGAATTTACCAAGACGCTGATAATTCCATCGTTCATCTGAGACCAATTTTCGCCATAGTCCATAGAAACCGAAACACCCGACATCCACGAGACAATGAAAAGGCGATTATTTGTATAGATAATATCCTTTGGAATGCCGATGGGAACGTTTGTCAAAGGCAACCAATCGGCAAAAGCAAAGTTGAACAGAAGAACGAATGAAAGGATAGAAATTGCGAGAGTCTTTTTCATATTTACTCCTACATTAGTTTATTATCACTATTTATTGGCAATTCAAGATGGGGCGGGTCGCCCAGCTGTTCTCTTCCTACAAGGGCTTGAAGTTCGCCGTAGATTCGAGCAGTGTTTTTGATAATTTTTTCGATTTCAGTTTCGCGCCGAGCCCAAATCTTCTCCATTGCTCGTTTTTCCTGTTCTAAATCGCTTTTCATATTTTTAAAAGCTTCGAGAATTGCAGTTATTTTCATTACAAATTGCTGGCTGGAAATGTAGTTATACAGCTGTTCCATTTTGGTTTCTTTGCCGACGAGTGCATTTTTGATATATTTTATTTGCACAAGTCCTTCCCGAAGTGCCATTGCAAGACCAATAAAAGATTGAAAATTGCTAACCCAAACACCATCGAGTAGCCCAACACTGGAAATTTCTTTTGGCAAAGCTTGGCTAACAATAATGGCTACTTCGGCACCAAGTTCTCGCTGGTCCTCTTTTAATTTCGGAATCCAATCGTTGCTCCAATCCTTTGTCCTTTTGGATTCCCAGAGGATTGTTCCACATTGATTACCAAAATTGTCGTAAACTTCTTGAATTATATCCGCTCCTCGGATTCCTTTCGGAACTGGTTTGATATTGTCGAGTGGGAATTTTTGCTTAAGCTTTTCTTCCAATACGAGTTCTTGGCTTTCGCCTTGGAGTTGTTGAGAACCAATTTGCAATTTGTAATTCAGCTGTTCAATTTGCTTTTGCAAAGATTCGATTACTTGGTCTTTTTCTTTGAATTTAAGTTGGTAATTGCTTTCGATTTGTTCCATAACTTGGTTATGGATTCGTGCTTTTTCTTCATCGAGTTTTCTTTGGATTTCGAGTTCCAAATTCTTTTCTTTTTCCAAAAGTAAATCTTCTCGTCGGCGCAGCTCCATTTCAACACGTTTTGCTTCTTCCAACTCTTTCCGTGTCTCTTCGTATTGCTTTTTCAAAAGTTCAATTGTGTTCATATTTTCGGCTAAAATCCTTTGCTTTTCCAATTCCTTTTCGTTTATCATCTGCTGGAGTTTCAATTCCAATTCTTGTTGGGCTCGCCTGTATTCGAATTCTTTGCTTTGCTGAAACTTTTCTCGTTCGAGTAGCCTTTGCTCAAATTGTGCTTCCAACTCACGTTGGATTTTCGAAATCTCCAAATTTTTCCTTTGCTCTACCTCTTTCGAAATATTAAGCGAAATTGATTGGTATAATTGATTTTTCAGATGTTCGGATATTGCAGAAACAAACAAGAATTTAGACTTACAATTTGGACATTCAATTTCGAGATTTTCTAAATCTAAAAAAGTTTTTTCCATTCCCTACCTAAAATATAGGAATTGAAAATTAACAAAAAATATTGATTAGTAAAAAGAATTCGAAAAACAAATTCAAAAAAATAATTATAACGAGACAAGGAGTTTCTTCAAATTGGAATAAAAGCATTCCAAAGGCAAACCGACAACGTTATAATAACATCCGTTGATTGATTTGACAAATACAGCACCGAAATCATCTTGAATGCCATAGGCTCCTGCTTTATCCAGCGGTGAACCAGAATTTACATAGGCAGCGATTTCCTCATCTGCGAGTTCACGGAAGGCAACTTCTGTGCGTCGGAAGTCTGTAATTTCTTTGAAACTCGGGAAATGAAGTAAGCAAATACCAGTGAAAACAATATGCTTGTGATTGGAAAGAATTTTTAACATTCGAATTGCATCTCCCTTTGTAATTGGTTTCGAAAGAATTTCGCCTTGATATGCGACGATGGTATCGGCACCCAAGACGATTGCTTCTTTATTAATCTTCCGAGCAACTGTATTCGCTTTGGCACGAGCAACTTCGATTACTTTTTGATGTAAATCAGCAATATTACAATGAATACTATCTTCGTCAATGTTTGGTTCAATTATTTCGAATTTGAACCCCAGATTTTTTAGCAATTGTTTACGTCGGGGTGAACTTGAAGCCAGAATTAATGGTATTTTCAAGCCGATTAGTTTAGAGATGTTGACTTTCATAGGGCATTACAATTCTTCTATTGTAAAATTTGTGTTAGTGAAAATGCAAATTGAGGAGGCAATTTTTAAGGATTCTTCGACAATTGTCCGGGCAGGTAGATTTGTATGCAAAAGCAATGCTCTTGCGGCCGAAAGTGCGTATGCACCGCCCGAGCCAATTGCAGCAACGTTGTCGTCGGGTTCGACAACATCGCCGTTGCCTGTAAGGAGAAAAATTTTTTCGGAATTCATTACTATCATCATTGCTTCGAGCCGCCGTAGGTAACGGTCTGTTCGCCAATCTTTTGCAAAATCCAATGCGGAGCGGGCGAGATTCCCACGATTGGCTTCCAATTTTTCTTCGAACCGTTGAAGGAGAGTCAAGGCATCGGCAGTCGAACCCGCAAAACCAGCAAGAATTTTGCCTTCGTAAAGTCGCCGAATCTTACGGGCTGTATGCTTGATTACAGATTCGCCAAATGTTACTTGCCCATCGGAACCAATCGCCGCTTTGCCATCTTTTATTATTCCAATTACTGTTGTTGAACGAATTAGTTTTTTTCCCTTGCTTATCATTTTTAATTTTGAATTTTTAAAGAATAGCAATTTAGTTATTAACTACGAATTAAGAAGAGCAAAAAGAGATGTTTAGCAATTTAACTGTGTTCGCTAAGAGCAAAAAAAATTTGGTGATTCTTATTCTATCGCTATTTGCAACTGCTTTTGCACTATTTTGTGTTGCAAATTTTATCCGCCAAATTGAATTCCGCGAAGGTTTTGCATTCGATGACCCTTTGCTTAGTTTATTTCAACCAATTGATTTAACTTGGTGGATATTCGTTTTTTTGTATTCCTCTGTTTTAATTTCCATTGCAAACTTGATTGAACAACCTAAGCTTTTGGTTGAAGGTTTCTTTGGTTATGCGATTTTGCTTTTTTTTAGGATGACTGCAATGTATCTTTTGCCTTTAAATCCACCGGAGAGCACAATACCTTTGAAAGACCCAATTATTGAGTATTTCGGAACAAATGTAACTTTGACGAAGGATTTATTTTTTTCGGGACATTCGTCGTTGATGTTTTTTCTGCTTTTTCTTGTTACGAACAAGAAGTTGAAAGCATTTCTTGTAATTTCTACAATTGTTGTAAGTTTAGGGGTATTAATCCAGCACGTTCATTACACAATTGATGTGTTTGTTGCGCCGTTTATGGCTTACACTTCGTATTCGTTTTCACGTTGGTTTGTTTCGAACATTTTAAAAATGTAAAACAAGATGAGCGAAAAGGACAGAGTTCGGAAAATAATTCAGATTTTGAAGAAAGAATACCCCGAAGCCAAAATAAGCCTTCGGTATAGCACACCGTTCGAATTGCTTGTTGCTACAATGCTTTCTGCTCAGTGCACCGACGAACGAGTTAACATCGTTACAAAGGATTTGTTTGCTCGTTACAATACCCCCAAAAGCATCGCTAAATTAGACCCGAAGGATTTAGAACAGATAATTTATTCAACGGGGTTTTACAAAAACAAAGCAAAGAACATAATAGCAAGTGCGAAAATTATTGCCGAAAAGTTCAATGGCGAAGTGCCTTCGACTATGGAAGAACTTTTGAAATTACCCGGAGTCGGAAGGAAAACTGCCAACGTGGTTCTGTCGCATTCTTTTGCTACACCCGGCATCGTTGTCGATACCCACGTAACCCGTATTTCAAATCGCCTTGGTTTAGTTAGCACCAAAGACCCGAAAAAGATAGAATTTGAGCTAATGAAATTGGTGCCAAAAAAAGATTGGGTGATTTTCACGCATCTTTTTATAGCTCACGGCAGAAAAATTTGCAAATCCCGTAAACCGCAATGCAACGAATGTCCATTGAATAAACTTTGTCCAAGTGCCAATTTTTTAAACAAATAATTGTAACTTTTCCTCGTTTAAGTTGTTAACATTTTTTTTTGGAGACATTAATGCGAAGATTTTATACAACGATAATTTATCTTTTTGTCGCCTCGTTATTTCCTTGCCTTTTGTTTTCTCAAATAGAAATTTCGTTGGACAGCCGAGGAAAAGACTTTTGGCTAACTTTTCTGCCAAATTATCATAATAATTATCGTTCGTCTGACCCTCGGCAGCGATTTGGCGATAGCCTATTTATTTTTATTGAATCTCAAGAGCCTACGCGCGGAACAATTGAATACCGCGACAGAGACGGCAATGAATATGTGCACGATTTTACTATAACCGACCCATCGCAAGTTTATGTATTTAAAGAACCTTCGAATAATTTTGCTCTACTTGGTTTCAACGAAAGCGGGGTGATAATTCCAGATTTCTTAAGCCAATGCGAAAAAGTTGGGGTAAATTCCTTCCACATTACCTCCGAAAAGGAGGTTACCGTTTATGCTCTTAGCCAAGCATTTACTACAAGCGAAGCTTTCCTTGTGCTTCCAACAGATGTTTTAGGAAATAGGTATTTTATCTTATCCTATCCTTCCGATAGTTACGTCGCAGATAGCACATCATTTACACCATCACAATTTGCAATCGTTGCAACAAAAGATTCAACGAGAGTAATAATTTATCCTTCGAAACCCACCCGAGTGAATGGACTTCGTAGGCAAGAAATAATAATAAACAAAGGGGAAGTTTATCTTGTGCAAGCGGATATTCCCAAAGATACAACAGACCTAACGGGCACAGAAATAATTTCGAACAAGCCGATTGCTGTTTTTGCAGGGCACCAAAGAGCTAAACTCCCAATATATTCATTTATTAGATATCCAAATGGGTCTCGGGACATCTTAATTGAGCAAATGCCACCAGTAACAACTTGGGGGAAAAACTCCATTGTAGTTCCTTTCCAAAAGACTTCGGGCGAAACGAATAATGGGCACGATATTTTCCGTGTTCTGGCTTGCGAGGATAGTACAGATATTAACATTGATGGTGTCAGAGTTGCAACATTAAACAAAGGTAAGTATTATGAACGCCCGCTTACTCGGCCCTATTTCATTTCTTCGAGCAAACCAATTCTTGTTGGTGCATATCGCAAAACTTCGGGGTTATCTGGTACATTGAGGCTAGGTGACCCCTTCTTTCTTGTTATGCCGCCAGTTGAACAATATATTTCTGCATACCGAGTGATTAATGCCCAAGCTTGGGAATGGAGTGTTATAGGCATTAACAAACTTGAATTACGTAAAGTTTACGAAGAGCAATACATTTCGGTTATAATTCCAAAAGCTAATGCAAATTCATTACTTGTTGATGGGAACAAACCAAGTGTTAGTTTTACCGATGTTCCAAATTCCGATTATGTTTATGCTATCATTAAGGTTTCCGATGGTGTGCATCATCTTACTGCCGATACAACATTTGGTGTTATCGTCTATGGCTATGGATATGCTAATTCCTATGGCTACTTGGGGGGATGCAGTTTTTTGAAATTGAATTTTGCTGAACCAAAGATTTCTATTATCGATACCGACTCTTGTTTCGTTGCAAAAGGTTATGCAAAAAAATATTCGAAAAAAGATGCAGATTTACAATCTCTCATTTTTATCGATTCTTTGATGGAAAATGTAGTTTTAAAAGAAAAGAATACAACAGCAGATTCAATCTATTTTAGCTTCCAGTTGCAAAACATCTACGAAGATGGGCATTTTGCACTTTATGTTCGCGACACAATGGGTTTGGAAAGCGAAATCCTTTCGTATTGGATTCCTGGTTTCACTATTGCAGCCGAAGGTTACCGAAATCAAAATGGTGTACCCTTCGTTGCCGATGTTACAGCCAGCACAAAAGAATACTGTTTACCCATTAAAGTGGAAAACTACGGTCGTTTCCCACAAACTATTCAATCCGTTTACCTAAAAAATTCGTTAATTAAACCGAAAAACTTTGCACCTTTTACAATTCAACCTGGGGAAACACGTTCGTTCGACTTTTGTCTGTCGTTCTCAAACGATACCACAATCACCGATACAGTAGTTTTTGAACTAAAATGTGGTTCGAAAGTTGTCCTTGCTTTTGAACTTACATTCAAACCCGACAAAAACAATCCTACAGTTATGGTTCGTTCGGATACTTGCTTGAGATATTTCGAAATATTAGTAACCGATTCTTTGCGGAATGACCTTGGAATAGGTTCAGTTGAAATCGTCGAAAAAGAAAATTGCAAAATTGAAATAATTCCGAACCTTCCCAAAAAGGTTTATATTAATGTTAAGGTCATTGAACCCAGTCAAGATGCAAAATTCTTAATATTAGTGCGCGATTCTGCTGGCAACGAAACAAAAATCGAAAAAATAATACCCGGATATACTATCGCAATGACGAAGGCAGGCGAAAATACTTTCGAATTCAACGCTTTCGTTGGGCAAATTCTCTGCCGAGAATATCAATTCTATAATTTTGGGAACTATCCGTTTGTTTTGGATAGGCTTTACTTTTTGAAAAACGCCAACTTTTCCGTTACTGCTTCGAACCTTCCAGTAGTAATAAATCCAAAAGATACTGTGCAAGTTTTGGTTTGTTTTTCACCGACAACCGAAGGTGAAATTCTCGATACACTTTATCATTATTACAATTGCAATGAAGTTAAAATTCCGTTCATTGGCGAAGGAAAAGGAATTGATTTGCAAGGCAATGCAAATTGTAATGTAAAACTTATTTCGAAAATTCGTGGCTCATCGAATAAGATTTTGTCATCTTCGACTGTTTACCCAAATCCCGCAAAAACAGTAATCTTTATTCAACCAAGTTTAGAGTTAGGAACAATAAACAAGATTGAAATTTATAATTCATTTGGTCAAAAATTTATCGAGCAGGATTTGGCAATCGATGGACTTGATGATTTGGTAATAGAATTAGATATTTCCCGAATTCCAAGCGGCATTTACAATGTTGTTATCCGAGGCAGCTTAGGAACAGCTAACTACAATTTCATAAAAGAATAAATTTTTGCTAAACAAAAACATTTTTAGATTTATTTTTACAAAATTCCTACGCTACAATTGCCAATAAATCTGCTTCTATTTGTTTCCAATCCTGATTTAAATCAATTGTCATTACTCGGATTCGGTGCGTCTTGTATCTATATGAATACTCGAAATGAACTCGGTTTGTCGGGTAAAGTAAAATCCCTTCGCAGTTTAATGTTTCTTCGTTGTCGGCTTCTTCCTGGTTGATTATATAAGCAAAGATTTGGTAAAAGTTACCCGAAATAATCTTTTCCACATCGAAATTGCAAGCCAAAGCCTCCTTATAAAATTTTGTATCGATTATGATTTTTCGCCCATCTTTTTGCATAGTAATATCGGTCTGCATAATCGGGAGTTTTCGCAAATCTTCTGGGTTTGTGGTTGCTTCGAATTGCCATTTGATTTCGCTTCGCGAAACATTGTAGTCGCTTTCGATTCGATAGAAATTTCTAACGAATGCTTCGAATAGGCTAGCCATCGCTTTTTCGTCGCGCAAGAAATCAACAAATTTGTATTGCCCTTCCTTTTCGTCTATCATTAAATGTTCATGAATTAAACGACATACTTTCAGAAGGAAATCGTAATAGAAATTGTTTCGATGAATTTTGACTTGCCCGAATAGCGATTTGTTGAGTCGTATTTCGGTAACAGGTGGGAATTTAAAATAAATATATCGCAACTCTTCTTTGAGTTTGTTATCCAAATCATTAACTTTAAGCAATTTGCTTATGGTTGATTTTAGGATTTGATTATGTAGAACGTTGCTATCGAATTCATCGTAACTGCAATAAGTTCTGCAATATTGCAAAAGGTTGCGACCTATCGTCTGCGACAAATGTAACTTCCCTTTAACTCCAATCAACGTTCTTTCGGTTTCGGTGTAGTAACGGTCGAGTCCTTGTTTCAAAAGCTTCGAACAACCACTTGAAAGCACCCGAGCAAATAAATCCAAAAGCTTATTGGAGCCAATTTGGTTTACATCGACAATATCGCGGGCTTCGAGACGATTCCAAGCATAACACAACATATAATAAATATTTTGTATGGGTATTTCGGTAACTTCCATTGGGTCTTCTTAGTTCGATACTAAAAGTATATCTTTTGCCTCATTAATCTTCTGTTTATCGTCGAACCAGTATTCTTCGAGAAGGGGCAGAATTTCGAATCGCACAATTTTTTCGAACCATTGCTTTTCGTCTTGCTTCTCTTTGCCTTTCGAATTGCAAAAGTAACTGTGTCCAATCATAAATCCTTCGCCCAAATTCTTATCTTTACTTATTTTCTCGTTGAGTTCTTGTATTCTTTTTGTGAGGTCATCGACGAACTCATTAGAAAAGCCAGCTTCGACAAGGTATTTTTTGAATTTATCGTTAAACTTTGGCACCAAAGTGATGAATCGGAAGCGGCGACGGAGCGCATAATCGACAATTGCAAGGGAGCGGTCGGCTGTGTTCATTGTGCCAATGATATAAAGATTTTCGGGAACGTAAAAGCTTTCCTCGGAGTAAGTTAATTTTACGGAATACCGCGGACCTCTTTTATCGGGCTCAATCAAGAGTAGAAGTTCACCAAATATCTTGCTTAAATTGCCACGGTTAATCTCGTCGATGATAAAAAAGAATTTTTCATCGGGTTTGTCTATGGCTTTTTTGCAAAATT
>FWWL01003024.1_pt1 | contig 32166 bp, 31 predicted proteins | sample 2228331 | NCBI WGS metagenome assembly FWWL01 (sample SAMEA103939775, study PRJEB20133) | metagenome
TAATAGAATGAAGATTGTTTTTAATACCTTCATGTTTCTCCTCCTTTCACTGAATTAAACACAGGAGAAACAAAAAGGTTCCGTTAAAACTCAAATAAAAGCCCTGCGAACCAGGTCTTGCTGGAGAAGTCCCATACCCCTTTACCGAAGTCATTGACCTTTGAGATTCTGTATTCAAATGTCAAAAAGGTGTTATTTATTCCGTAATCAGCATCCATTGCGCCGGCGCTCTTCTTATCAAGTATATCAAGCAAAATCTGCAACCCACCACCATAATGATAACCATCCTTACCACCACTGAAGGAATCTCCTCCTGTGGCGCTGTCTTCTGTGAAATAATAAAAATCGTAGCCAACCTCTCCAAAGGGGACAATTGGCTGGTTCTTAAAATAATCTGCCCTGTATACAAGCGTTGCCTTTGCTGGCACAACCTGAAAGACGAAGCGAACCTCTGATTGTCTGTGGTCGCTTTCAAAAAGCCCGTAGCCACTATCTCGCATGTAGCCAATGCTCGCTCCGAGCGCGAGTTTGCCAAAGAGTTTCAAAAACTGCCATTCCATTCCGAATTCAAACATTGCCCTGTTTGATCCACCATAAATCTCTGAATAGCCAGGAATTTTCGGAACATAAGGACCGCCCTGAATTGAAAAGGAGAAGTGCTGGGGTGACTCCGCATGGACTTTTGAAAGGGTAAAAAGAAACAATAATATTAATGGTGCCCGGAGGGATCCAATAACATTTTTGCAGTGCGCCCTTGAGAATCGCATGTATATGAAAAACAATGGAGCAAGAACCACTGCCAGAGCAAAAAACAGAATCAGAGATAAGTGATTGAGACAGAGGGATGCGGTGAGGACAACAGGAGCGAGGATGACTCTACCTGTATCCCGGAGTATCCTGTGGTTTCTGATAAATTGAGCCACAGGTGGACTATACTTATAGTACATTTTTACAAATATCCTGCCAGGCAGATTATTCATTAAAAATCTATCCCTGAATCTTCTCAGCGTCTGCACCTGAGGGCTGTCCTGAGAATATACAGCAGTTGCAATAAAGCATCCGCCCTCCTCCTCCGGTGAAAGCCCGTGAAGACCGATGATCTCTGTGGGCGTTGCCTTTACCGGCTGACCATCATCCTGAACGCTCTTTATGCTTCCCTCATTCAGAACCCTGTCCACAGCAGATAGGCCAAATTCGTATGTTACCCCGTTCTCAAGTCCTCCAACAGTAAAACTTGTCTCAGTGCCTGTGGCTGTATTTCCTGCAAGAATAAATTCCGCTGTACCCTCCTCCCTATAATAAATGTTATAATACTTTACATCCGTTGATGGACTCTGGTTCCAGTGAAGGATGACGCTTCTGTCACCGGGACTTGCATAAATGCCCGTTGGTGCCTCTGGCTCTATGGTATCAACAATCAGTGTGACTGTCTTTGTGCCCTTCTCTGAGGATGCATTTTTTATCACAATCACTAACTGCACGGAAACATTCTCGTCAAATGAATAACTCACACTTTCTGGAGTATTAGCACCCTCCTGAGTATCAAAACCATTGCTTCTTAGATTGATTGTAACCTGAAGGCCCTGTTTAAAATACCCTGGCTTTGAATAAAGTAAAGTTCCTGTTGATTCTGCACCAAGCCATATTTCCATATCAATGTCCTGGTCCGGTGTGAATGTAATCCTTGCTGTGCCTGATGATGCGATGTATATTGTGCCCTCAATGTAACAATTTGTGTTTGTGCAGACGGATTGATAATCCTTGAATTGCGGGACTGCAGAAAAGGAAAGCCCGGGGATTAAAATTATTGCAACACAGAGTAATTTTTTATACATTTGAATAAACTTTATCACTTTATTCAAGAATCGTCAAGGGAAAATCTTCTCCAGAACCCGCCTGCCCATCTCATCTGTGCCAATCCTTTTGCATCCATCAGAGAATATATCCGGCGTCCTGTAACCCTCCTCAAGAACCGATTCAACTGCCTCTTCAATAAGTCTGCCTGCCTCAGGTAAATTAAAAGAATACTCAAACATCATGGCAACAGAGAGAATGGTTGCAAGGGGATTTGCTATGTTCTTGCCGGCTATGTCAGGTGCGCTGCCGTGAATGGGCTCATAGAGGGCGTGCCTCTCTCCCAAACTTGCAGAAGGAAGCATACCAATTGAACCCGTCAGCATGGCTGCCTCATCACTCAAAATATCTCCGAAGATATTATTTGTTAAAATAACATCAAACTGCCCTGGATTTCTTATCAATTGCATGGCGCAATTGTCAACATACATGTGATTCAGTTCAACATCAGGGAACCCCTCGTGCACCTTATTCACAACATCGCGCCAGAACTGGGAACTCTCAAGGACATTTGCCTTATCAACTGAGGTAACTTTTTTCCTCCGTCTCCTTGCAATTTCAAATGCCATTCGTGCAATCCTCTCCACCTCTTTATATTTATAAACCTCTGTGTTGTAGCCCTTTTTGCCCTCTTTTATTCCCCTTGGCTTGCCAAAATAAATGCCACCTGTTAATTCTCTCACAACAACAAGGTCTGTGTCTCTGATTACATCCGGTTTAAGTGTGGATGAATGGAGCAATGATTTATGGCATTTCACAGGCCTCAGATTTGCATATAATTTTAAACCCTTCCTGATTCCAAGAAGCCCTGCCTCGGGCTTTTTTGTATGCTCAAGATTCTCCCATTTTGGTCCTCCCACCGCACCAAGGAGCACCGCATCGCTCTTCCTTGCACAATGAAGCAGTTCATCTGTAATGGGCACACCCTTTTCGTCAATGAGCGCACCCCCGAACTTCATTTCTGTGAATTCAATCCTGATACCGAATTTTTCTGCAACCCTCTGTGCCACATCCCTTGCTGGATAAACGACTTCAGGTCCAATACCATCACCCGGGAGAAGAAGGACATTAAATCTGCGCTTATCTGACACCTAAAAGCCCCTGTTCTCTTTAATGTAATTCATGAGACCCCCGGCAGTTATTATCCGCTGAAGGAATTCGGGGTATTGAGGTATTTTGAACTTTTCATCCGCGATAATAATCTTCCCCTCCCTTGCATCTATCTCAATCTCATCGCCTTCCTTCACTCTATCAACGACCTCCGGTGCCTCAAAGAGGGGAAGCCCTGTATTTATGGCGTTGCGGAAAAAGATCCTTGCAAAACTCTTGGCCACAACACAGGAAATCCCTGCTGCCTTAATTGCAACAGGTGCATGCTCTCTTGAAGAGCCACAGCCGAAATTCTTGCCTGCCACAATAATATCACCCTTTGTTATTTTCTTTGAGAAATCCGGAGCAATTGCCTCCATACAGTGCTCGCCAAGATATTCTGGATCAGAAGAGTTAAGATACCTCGCAGGAATTATTACATCAGTATCAATATCGTCGCCGAATTTCAAGACTCTACCGCGAAACCTCATCTATTCTACCTCATCCGGATGGGCAATTCTGCCAAGAACCGCAGATGCAGCAGCCACAGCAGGATTCGCAAGATAGACCTCGCTTTTTGTGTGTCCCATTCTGCCTATGAAATTTCGGTTTGTTGTGGAAATTGCTCGCTCTCCCTCTGCCAGAACTCCCATGTGCCCGCCAAGGCATGGCCCGCAGGTGGGAGGTGAGACAATTGCACCTGCCTCTATAAATATTCCAATAAGCCCCTCCTTTAAAGCCCGCTTGAATATATTATATGTGGCAGGAAATATAATACAGCGCACACCCTTCTTCACTTTCCTCCTGCTTAGAATCTTTGCAGCAATTCTTAAGTCCTCAAGCCAGCCATTTGTGCAGGAGCCGATGACCACCTGCTGAATCTCTATCCCTCTGGCATCCTCAACATTCTTTACATTTTCCGGCAGATGGGGAAAGGCAACAACGGGTTCAATCTTTGATACATCTATTTCTACCTCCTCCGCATATTTTGCATTCTTATCACTTTTAAAAATGCGCGGCTTCTTTTTGCTGAATTTTTTTATAAATTTTTTTGTAACCTCATCTACATGGAATATTCCGTTCTTTCCGCCTGCTTCAATTGCCATATTGGCAATTGTAAGCCGTTCATGAATCGGCAGGGTCTTAATGGTATCGCCATGAAATTCCATTGCACGGTAGAGGGCACCGTCCACACCAATTCTGGCTATAACTGTAAGTATAAGGTCCTTTCCATAGACCCACTTCTTTTTTTTGCCTTTAAATACAATCCTCATTGACTGCGGAACCTTTAACCACACCTTGCCTGTAAGCATTGCGCAGGCGAAATCAGTGCTTCCCACGCCTGTTGAAAAGGCGCCGAGACCACCATAGGTGCAGGTGTGGCTATCAGCACCGATAATTAAATCCCCTGGAACAACAAGCCCCTTCTCCGGCAGAAGGGCATGCTCAATTCCTCCATCGCTCCCCTCATAAAAGTGCCTGATCCCCTGTTCCATCGCAAAGTCACGGACATACTTTGATTGCATTGCAGACATTATGTCCTTATTTGGCACAAAGTGGTCCAGGACAAGGACAATTTTCTCCTTATCAAAAACCTTCGCGCCATTGACACTCCTGAACTCTTTTATCCCCATGGGAGCAGTTATATCATTTGCCAGGAGAAGATCAACATCCGCAAGGATGAACTCACCTGGCTCAACAAATTTTCTGCCTGCATGATAAGCAAGTATCTTCTCTGTAATTGTCATCTCCATGGGCAAGAATCTTATTGTAAGGTCTTGAGGTTATTTCGTCAAGGATATTTGGAGGATCACACCCCTTTTGGTGGGCTTCCCTTCCGCTTCTGCCCCTTCTTATACTCCAGTTTATTCAATGCATTTACGTATGCCTTGGCGCTTGCAACGAGGATGTCTGTATGGGCGCCCCTCCCAATTACACTGATTCCATCCTCCTCAAGATGGACTGACACCTCTCCCAGTGCCTCTGTTCCGCCAGTGATGGCATTTACGGAGAATTTGAGCAGTTTTGATTTTGTCTGGGTTATGTTTGCAATGGTTTTGTAGATGGCATCCACCGGTCCATTGCCCCTGCCTGAGGATTTAAAATGGCGACCATCTATCTCCATCTCAATTGTTGCAGATGGCGGCGTTTCTGTCCCGCTCGCAATATTTACTGAAAGCAGCTTGAATTTATCTGCGATCTTCAAAACCTCATCGCTCACAATTGCTTCAATATCCTCGTTATAGATCTCTTTCTTCTTATCTGCAAGAATCTTGAATTGTGCAAATGCTTTATTGATATCCTCATCGCTTAACTCATAACCGAGTGCCTTCAATCGCTCCTTGAAAGCGTGCCTGCCAGAGTGCTTTCCAAGGACCAATATGTTTGATGGTAAACCTATTGATTGTGGCGTCATAATCTCATAGGTTCCACTGTACTTTAAGACACCATCCTGATGAATACCTGCCTCATGGGCAAAGGCATTATCTCCCACTATCGCCTTGTTGGGCTGGACGCGAATTCCTGTAATATGGGTGAGGAGCCGACTTGTGGGATAAATCTGTTGAGTTACAACATCGGTCTTAAATGGCAAAATGTCCTTCCTCACATAAATTGTCATCACAATCTCTTCAAGGGAGGCATTTCCTGCCCTCTCACCAATCCCGTTGATTGTACATTCCACCTGCCTTGCACCTGCCTCAATAGCAGAGATTGAATTGGCAACGGCGAGTCCAAGGTCGTTGTGACAGTGAACGCTGATAGTTGCCTTATTTATATTCTTCACATTTTCTTTTAAATAGGTGATCAATCGCCGGAATTCCGATGGAACTGTATATCCCACAGTATCAGGAACATTAATTGTGCTTGCACCTGCATCAATTGCCGATGTAAAGACCTTCACGAGATAATCCCAGTCGCTCCTTGTGGCATCCTCTGCTGAGAATTCCACATCATCCACAAATTCTCTCGCAAACTTAATTGACTCTATCAATGTTTCAAGTGCCTGTTCTCGGGACATATTTAACTTTTTCTCAAGATGTATATCTGATGTGGCGATGAAGACATGGATTCTTGGTCTTTTTGCATTCTTCAATGCCTCAGCAGCACGCTCTATGTCTGCACGATTCGCCCTGGCAAGCCCGGCGATGATACAGTTTTTTACATTTTCTGAAATAGCCTTCACTGCTTCAAAATCACCCGGCGATGCAATAGGAAAGCCCGCTTCAATAATATCAACATTCAATTTCTCAAGTTGTTTTGCCATCCGGACCTTCTCTTCTACATTCATGCTGAAGCCGGGTGACTGTTCCCCATCCCTGAGTGTTGTATCAAAAATTTTAACTTTTTCCATTTAATCGTTCCCTCTCTCCTACATGAATTATATTTGCTCCCTTTTCATGTCTTGTTGCTAAACTCTCCTGTTTTATGAGTCCTGCTCTCTTTAAAATTCCTTCAACAGGACCGCTCATAGCATACAACATTACGAGCGTAAAGAGAACCTTTACTGTTTCAACATAAAGTAAAATAAGAAGGCCAAAGGCAATAAACATAAAGAAAATAGGCCGGCTCCGGAGAAATTCTATTTCCTTTAAACTTCTATATCTAACTGAACTTATCATAAGTAAAGCGCTGACGAATACAAGTATCAAGAAGAATACGGGTTTTGAAAAGAGAAAATCAATGGGTTTATCAATTAAAAAGTCAACCGGTTTGGAGAGCAACTTAGCAATTGTCTTCTGAGGGACATTTTCAATATTATGCTGAATATACAACAGTGCGCTTGTGGCTATCAATCCTGCTGCACCAGGAGATGGAAGTCCTATAAAAAACTTTTTCTCCACTGTAGTGACCTGGATGTTAAATCGCGCCAGGCGAAGGGCTGTGCATGCCACATAGAGAAAGGCAACACCCCACCCCCACCTGTCAAATATATTGAGGATCCACATATAAACAAGTATTCCAGGGGCAACGCCGAAGGAGACCATATCCGCAAGAGAATCGTATTCTGTCCCGAACTTACTTGCTGTATTCGTCCATCTTGCAACCCTGCCATCAAGGGCATCAAAAACTCCTGCCACGATAATTGCAATTGCTGCTTTTTCAATGTCCCCCCTTATGGAGGCAAGAATTGAATAAAATCCTGCGAATAAACTAACAGATGTAAAAAAGTTCGGAAGAATATAAATGCCCTTTCTGCTGAATTCTGAAGTGTTTTTTAACTTCATCTAAAAATACCCCAGTATCGTTTTCCCTGCCTTCACCTTATCTCCTGTAAGGACACTCAACTGTACATTTTTCGGCAGATATACATCAAGGCGTGAGCCAAAGCGTATCATACCGAACCTGGCGCCTTTTGACACCACATCACCCTTCTTCAGGTGACATACAATTCTTCTTGCTACAAATCCTGCAACCTGCACAAAGGCGATCTTCCCCTTTTCATTCACATCTATTACAACTGCATTCTGTTCGTTTTTCTCCGATGCCTTATCTTTACTGGCGACAAAAAATTTCCCGGGAGTGTATCTTATATCTTCAACAACACCATCAAAGGGGATCCTGTTAACATGAACATCAAAAATTGACATAAAGATTGATATTTTTTTTGCCTCGCCCTGGAGATATCTATCATCCCATACATTCTCAATCTTAATCACAGTTCCATCTGCCGGGGAGACAATAGCATTTGAATGAAAGGGGACTTCACGCTCAGGGTCTCTGAAAAACCACATGGAAAATACTCCGAAGACAAGAAATGGTATTCCAAATTCCCATCTCAGCGATCCAAGAAAGAGTCCTGAAGCAAGCGCCGGTATTATAATTGGAAAGCCTTCTTTTGCTATGGGTAATCGCATTATTTACTTTTTGTTTTACCTCCTGTATCCTTTTGAAGCCATGGCATCATGCCCCTGAGTCTTTTACCGACCTCTTCAATTGGATGTTCTGCTCCTCTCTTGAGGAGGGCATTGAATACAGGCCTGTTCGCACGATTCTCAAGGATCCATTCTCTCGCAAATTCTCCACTCTGTATTTCTTTAAGGATCTTTTTCATCTCCTGACGCACCGCATCATTTATAATTCTCGGTCCACGGGTTACATCGCCGTATTTTGCTGTGTTGCTGATTGCTGACCTCATATTAGTAATCCCGCCTTCATAAACAAGGTCAACGATAAGTTTCATTTCATGGAGACATTCAAAATAAGCCATCTCCGGGGGGTAGCCCGCCTCAACGAGGGTCTCAAATCCAGCAGTTATGAGCGCAGTAAGCCCTCCGCATAAAACTGCCTGCTCACCAAAGAGGTCCGTCTCTGTTTCGTCTTTAAACGTTGTCTCAATGACCCCTGTCCTGAGTGCCCCAATGCCTTTAGCGTATGCAAGGGCAATCTCCTTTGCCTTCCCAGTGGCGTTCTGATGAACTGCAATTAATGCCGGTACACCTCTTCCGTTTACAAATTCCTGTCTCACCATATATCCGGGACCCTTTGGAGCCACCATTATTACATCAACATCCGGAGGAGGAACTATCTGATGAAAATGGATATTAAATCCGTGGGAGAAACATATACATTTGCCCTTCGTCAACCCTCCTTTGATTTCCCTGGTATATACATCTGCCTGGTATTCATCAGGAACAAGAATCTGAATTATATCCGCTTTCTTCGCCGCCTCTTCTGCAGAAACAGGACTGAATCCATGTTCCTTCGCAAGTTTGTAATTTTTTGTCCCCTCAACCTCAGCAATAATTACATTAATACCGCTATCCCTCAGATTCTGCGCCTGCGCATGACCCTGACTGCCATAACCAATCACTGCCACTGTTTTGTTCTTCAGAATCCTGATGTCACCGTCCTTCTCAGAATAGACCTTCATTATTTACCTCCACTATTTTTATTTGAACCCTTTCCATCCCTCTTTTTTACACCGCGGACCATTGCAACCTGTCCGGTTCTGGCAATCTCCTTAATGCCAAAGGGCTTCAAGAGATCTATGATTGCCTCAATCTTGTTCTCATCCCCTGTTACTTCAATGATGTATGAGTTCTGCCCAACATCTATAACCTTTGAGCGGAAGATTTCTATAATACTTAAAATCTCTGACCGATTTGATTCGTTTACATTTACCTTAATGAGGGCAAGTTCCCTGCTAACGAAATCTGTATCTGTAAGGTCTGAGACCTTTATCACATCAATAAGTTTGTTGAGCTGCTTTGTAATCTGCTCTATCACCTGGTCATTCCCGCTGGTAATAATAGTCATCCTTGAAATGGTAGGATCCACTGTCTCTGCAACAGTCAATGACTCAATGTTATAGCCCCTGCCGCTGAACATCCCGGCAACCCTTGCGAGGACACCGAATTTGTTCTCCACAAGCAATGAAATGACGTGCTTCATTCTAACCTCACACCAGGATCATGTCTTTGAGGTTTGCTCCTGCAGGAACCATGGGATAGACACCCTCCTCACGGTCAACAACTACATCAATAATTGTTGGCTTACCGTTGTTGAAGGCTTCTTTTAACTTTCCTTCAAGTTCCTCTTCCCTTTCAATTCTCATACCCACTGCACCATAGGACTCAGCAAGTTTAACAAAATCCGGTTGAACCTCAATGCAGGAATAGGAATATCTTCTGTTGTAGAATCTCTCCTGCCACTGTCTCACCATTCCTAAAAATCTGTTGTTGATTATAACAACCTTTACCGGCAAATGGTACTGAACTGCTGTGGCAAGCTCCTGAATATTCATCTGAATGCTTCCATCACCGGAGATACTAATTACAAGTTCATCCGGGAAGGCTACCTGAGCACCGATTGATGCTGGAAAACCATACCCCATTGTGCCAAGGCCCCCTGATGTTAAAAGTCTTCTCGGCTTATCAAATTTATAGAACTGAGCAACCCACATCTGGTGCTGTCCCACATCAGTGGTAATTATTGCTTTTCCTTTTGTAAGGTTATATATTGTCTCAATTACAAACTGCGGCTTTATTTTTTTTGATCCTCTTTTGTATGTAAGAGGATATTTACTCTTCCATTCATCTATCTGTTTTCGCCATGGGACAAGCCGTTTTTTAAATTCAGAAGAGGCTTTATTATTTTTAATAAGCGAAAGCATACTTTTTAGAACATTTTTTGCATCACCAACTATCGGCACATCAACACGAACGCTCTTGCCAATTGATGTAGGATCAATGTCAATATGAATAATTCTGGCGTGGGGTGCGAATTCTGAAACCTTACCTGTTACCCGGTCGTCAAACCTGGCACCGATGCCCAGGATTAAATCCGAATTCTGAATGCTCATATTAGCAGTGTAAGTCCCGTGCATACCCAGCATTCCGAGAAAGAGGGGATGTGTTGCAGGAAAACCGCCGAGGCCCATTAAACTTGCTGTCACAGGTACACCAAGAATCTCCGCTAACTCTATCAATTCTTCACTTGCCCCCGAGAGATTTACACCTCCACCAATGAATATTACGGGTTTCTCCGAGGAGAATATTGTCTCCACACATTTTTTTATCTGTCCCATGTGCCCCTGATAATTAGGCTTATATCCTGGTATCTCAACCTTATCGGGAAACACAGGGGAGATCTTTGCCTGCGTTACATCCTTTGGTAAATCAATCAGAACCGGACCGGGCCTGCCTGTTGAGGCGATGTAAAATGCCTCTTTGATAATCCGCGGCAGGTCCTCTATATTCTTCACAAGATAGTTGTGTTTGGTGCATGGTCTTGTAATACCAACAATATCAGCCTCCTGGAAGGCGTCATTACCAACAAGTGATGTTGGAACCTGACCGGTGATAATCACAAGGGGAATTGAATCCATGAAGGCAGTGACAATTCCTGTAACCGTGTTGGTAGCGCCTGGACCGGATGTGACAAGCACCACCCCTGTCTTACCACTGGCTCTCGCATATCCATCGGCAGCATGCACCGCTGCTTGCTCATGCCTCACAAGAACATGGCTGATGGCTGAGTCTAAAAGGGCATCGTAAACATTCAACACTGCACCGCCAGGGAATCCAAATATAACATCCACGCCTTCCCTTCGGAGGGATTCAACCAGTATCTCTGCCCCATTCATTTCCAATTTCTGCCCTCTGTCATCTGTCCTCTGTCTTCTGTGTTCTGTCATCTGTCCTCCGTCCTCTCTACTCACTTCTCACAACTGCTCCTGTATTAGCTGAAGTAACTAACCGCGAATACCTGGCAAGGTATCCATGTTTAATTTTTGGTTCAATTGCCTTAAATTCTTTTTTTCTTTTCTCCATTTCAACTTCACTTATTCCAAGCGTTAAAGTTCTCGCTGGTATATCTATATCTATCCTGTCTCCATCCTTCACAAGTCCAATTGGACCACCTTCCATTGCCTCTGGAGAAACATGGCCGATACACGGACCCCTTGTGCCTCCGGAGAATCTGCCGTCCGTAATGAGTGCCACACTACTTTCAAGCCCCATGCCGGTAATTGCTGATGTGGGCGATAGCATCTCTCTCATTCCCGGTCCCCCCTTTGGTCCTTCGTATCTGATCACAACTACCTCGCCTGCTTTAATCTCTCCTGACATTATTGCCTTCATAGCCTCCTCTTCTGAATTAAAGGTCCGGGCAATGCCTGTAAATCTCTTCATCTTTTCTTCAACAGCTGACTGTTTCACAACTGCGCCATCCGGAGCAAGGTTACCTTTCAGTATTGCGATCCCACCCTCCTGAGAGTATGGTTTATCAAGTGGTCTGATTACATTCCTGTCCGGAGACTTTTCTAATTCTGCAAGTTCAATAATACTCTTTCCTGTAACGGTCATACTATCTTTAAGCAGTGGCTTTAATGTATTCAATACACCGGGGATTCCTCCGGCATATTCAAGATCCTCCATAAAATGATCTCCCGCAGGTCGGATCCGGACGATGTTCGGTGTACTTCTGCTCAGGAGGTCAAAGTCATCAAGAGTAATATCAATATCTGCCTCCCTGGCAATTGCCATAAGATGAAGGACCGTATTTGTTGAACCTCCCAGGGCAAGGTCAACGCGAATTGCATTCTCAAAGGCATGTCTTGTCATAATCTTTCTCGCTGTGATCCCATTTTTTACCATCTGGACAATAGTTAAGCCACTCTCAAAAGCAATGCGCTTCTTCTTTGCAGAGCCAGCCAGGGCGGTTCCACAACCTGGCAAACTCATTCCCATTGATTCTGTAAGGCATGCCATTGTGTTGGCAGTAAATAGCCCCGAACAGGAACCCTCCCCGGGACAGGCACATATCTCAAGGGCTTCAACCTCACTATCAGTCAACTCACCCTTCTGCCTTCGCCCCACTACCTCAAAGGTATCATGCACAAGGTCAAGTCGCTTCCCTCTGTAAATTCCGGTATGCATCGGTCCTGCTGTCACCACAATTGCAGGAATGTCAAGTCGCGCAGCAGCCATAAGCATGCCTGGAGTTATCTTGTCGCAATTGGTGAGAAGAACTATACCATCAAAGGCGTGGGCCATCGCCATTGATTCAACAGTATCAGCCACAAGTTCTCTCAGTGGAAGGGAATAATGCATTCCCATGTGTCCCATTGCTATCCCATCACAGATTGCAGGCACCCCGAAGATAAAGGGATAACCACCAGCAGAATGGACTCCCTTCTCAATAAATCGCTCAAGTTCGCGCATACCGGTATGACCAGGCACTATGTCCGTAAAACTTGATGCAATGCCGATAATGGGCTTTCCGATCTCGCTTCTTGGAAACCCTGTAGCAAACAATAGCGCTCTGTGCGGGACTCTTTCAAGTCCCTTTGTCACTCTATCACTTCTCATTGCTTACCTCAAGAGTGGACTTTTTTTCTGTATTCCTGAATAAATTTATACAGCCGGTCCTTTCCCAGCAGTTTTAACTTCTGAATTCTCTTCTTTTCCATCTCCTCTTCCGCAGTAAGGACCGGTTTCGTGTTAAATTCAGTTAAGATCTTCTCATAATTCTGATGCTCTTCCCATAATTTCTTGACCTCTTCATTCTGGGTTATGAGCTCTTTGATAATCTCCTCGTCTTTCATTCCAATCCTCCTGTAAGATTTATATTTTAAACCAAAAAATTTTTATGTCAATTTTTATCAACCCGAAAATCCTTTAAGTAAAATGGGGAAGGCGGTGTTAGATTGTTTCCCTTTTCCAGGAATCTTTTTAACCCAACCATAGCAAGAATCCCTGCGGATGGCACAGAGAAAGAACAATCTAAAAAAATAGTTTCTTTTTTCCCCAGCATTTCTATAATTAAATTCCTGAATTTATTTGCACCATCCCCAACAAATATCAACCCCTCTCTCATCTCTCTTTTCTGCATCTCATATTTTATCTCTTTTAACAATTCCTCGGGCATTCCTGTCTTCGGCGGAGAAATATACTCAGGCTCTTCCATTCTATATTTAATTATTGCTTGATAAACATCTCCCTGGTGCGTATCAATCCAGACCACCACAGGCAAATCAGATGAAACTGAATGGGCAATTACTTCAAAGGAACTCACACCCACTGCTGGTTTTGAAAGGGCATAAGAAAGGCCTGAGACGGTTGATAGTCCAATCCTTATGCCTGTAAAGGAGCCTGGACCTGTATCAACGACAAATAGGTCAACATCATCTATTGTTTTTTTACACTCCTTTAAGATTGAATCAATGAGTCCTATTAATCTCCCCGATGGTTGCCCCTGATTCAGAACGCGCTCTATCAGAAGCGATGAGTTCTCCATGATCGCAACCCCTGCAGTTCTTGTTGAAGTCTCAACAGAAAGAACATTCACGTGAATTTACCAAATAACCCCTTTATAAATCTAATAATCTCTTCTCCCCAGAGGCGGTTGATATCGTTAAATGTCACAATGAACATAAGTAATATTATCAATGCAATGCCAATCTGCTGGAATACCTCTTTTACCTTAAGGTTCATCTCTCTCCCGCTAATGAGTTCGTAGAGGAGCATGGCAATCAGCGCTCCATCAAGGACAGGGATAAATGGAATCAAATTGATAATTCCAAGTTGCACGCTGATAAAGAGCATCAGTTCTACAAGCCGGCTGAATCCGGATTTTGCCGCTTCTCCTGAAACAGCAGCAATTGTAATGGGTCCGCCGAGGGACTTAAGGGGCAACTCCAGGGAGAATAATTTTTTCAGTATGACAAAGGTTGTGGTAAAAAGTTCAATGTTGTATCTTATTCCTTCACTTATTGCAGAAATTATCCCCAATCTCTTTGTGATATAGATCCTTGGCTCAATCCCTATAACATAAAAACCTAACTCTTTGTCAAATACCGGCGTAATCTTAGTTTTAATAATATCTCCCTTTCTCTGTATCTCAAATTCAAGTTCCCTGCCCTCTGAGGACTTTATTGAATTAGATACATCACTCCACTGTTGCACCAGACCTCCATTGATACTCAGAATCACATCATCCGGACTCAGTCCTGCATCCTCAGCAGGACTTCCCTTCTTAATACCTCCAACTACCGGGGGAAGGAGGGGCATGATCCCTGCATAACCAGAACCCGTCTGGGGGTCCCGGAGGGGAGTCAATTTTAACTGTAATGTCTCTCCGTTTCTCTTAACTGTAAGTAAAAGTTCTCTCTCCGGATTCAGAAGAATCTCCTTCTGTAACTCTGACCATCTCTTCAGTTTTTTACCACCTGCATTCAATACAACATCGCCGCTTTTAAGACCCGCCTTTTCTGCTGGCATTGAGGCAACTATACTTCCGATAGTTGGCGGAATCGTCTCATAATAGGGAATGCTGTAACCAATTAAAAATACAACAGGCATAACCAGAAATGGGAAAAGTAGATTCATGAAGGGACCGGCAAAAACCACAAGCATCCTCTGGAGGGGGCTTCGTGATGAAAATGAGTTCCTGGATCTGTCTTTTGCTTCATCCGGATTCTCACCCTTTAACTTCACATAACCGCCAAATGGAATCAGGGAAATCATATACTCCGTCTCCCCCCTCTTTAAGCCCACCAATTTAGGTCCAAACCCGAAAGAGAATTTCTCCGCAGTGATCCCGAGTATGCGGGCTGCCCAGAAATGACCCAGTTCGTGTATTATAATCAAAACACCCAGGACAAAAAGTGTCGCCAGAATTGTAATCAGCACTTTAACTCCTCCTTATCTTTTTAATGTATTCTGAGGCGATTTTCCTCCCTGAATTATCAGCTTCAAGCACATCTTCAATGCTCTCAGGAATAAAAGGGTTATGCCTTTTCATTGTGTATTCTATTGTTTTATAAATATCAAGGAATTTAATTTCTCCATTAAGAAAAGCATTTACTGCTACTTCGTTTGAAGCGTTCAGAATGGATGGCATTGTGCCACCATTTTGATTGCATTCTGAAAGCGCAGAATAGGCATAATCAATGCTGGGGAATTTTTTCCTGTCCGGTTTTGAAAAATGCAATGTTCCTATTTCTGTAAGGTCCAGCCTTTTTAATCCAAGTTCTGCCCTATCCGGATATGTAAGGGCATAGGCAATTGGCGTCCGCATATCCGGAATGGAGAATTGACCTATTAATGAACCATCCATAAATTCCACCATAGAATGAATGACACACTCTGGATGTATCACCACTTCAATTCTATCTGGTGGAACATCAAAAAGCCATCTCGCCTCTATAATTTCAAGGGCTTTATTCATCAATGTTGCTGAGTCAATGGTAATTTTTTTCCCCATTTTCCATTTCGGATGCCTGAGTGCCCTATCCGGTGTAATCTTTTGTAATTCTTTTAAGGGCCTATTCCAGAATGGCCCGCCAGAGGCTGTCAGCAATATCTTTGCGATCCGATCCCTCCTGTTTCCGTTAAGGGATTGAAAAATGGCGCTGTGTTCGCTATCAACCGGGATCAGCTCCGCACGGTGTTTTTTTATCTCTTTCAACATAAGCATCCCTGCAATTACCATTGATTCTTTATTCGCCAGGGCAACCCTTTTCCCTCTTTTAATTGCAGACAATGTGGGGAGGAGCCCTGCAGCACCGCTTATCGCTGAGACAACAATGTCATCATCTCTCATCCCCGCCAGTTCTGCAATTCCCTCAATACCGCTCAGGAATATAATCTTTTCTTCAGCCGCGTATTCGGAGCGGAGTATATTACATACATCTTTATTTTCCACAGCAACAACTTTTGGTTTGAATTTTACTATTTGCTCCTTCAACAGTTTTATATTTTTCCCGGCTGCAAGCCCAAAAATCCTGAAACGGCCCTTTAGCCGTTCAATTACCTCAAGGGTATTTATACCTATTGAGCCAGTTGAACCGAGAACTGTAACATATTTATATGAATCTGATTTATCTCTCCACTCTTCTTCCATTATTACCCCGTATCTGATCGCTTGTCATGCCAAATCTTCGCTCACGCCTTTGATAGTCCCGAATTGCCTGAATAAGGTCCTCTCTCGTAAAATCGGGCCATAGTTTTTTTGTCACATAAATCTCAGTATAGGCAATCTGATAGAGTAAAAAATTACTGATGCGATACTCTCCGCTCGTCCTGATTAATAAATCCGGATCTGGCAATCCAGCAGTGTAAAGATACCTTTCAAATACATCTGGAGACAATTTTTCTGGAGTAATAAGTCCATTTCTGGAATCATTGAGAATCCTCTTCACAGCGCTTAAAATTTCAGCGCGCCCTCCATAACTTAAGGCAAATACCAGATTCATTCCTGTATTCTTACTTGTCTTCTCTACCACCTCTTTTAGCGACACCTGAATATCCTCTGGTAGATCATTTATATCGCCAATTATTCTCACCCTGATATTATTCTCCATCAATTCCTTTATATCACTCTTAAGGTAACGTTTGAGGAGATCCATAAGGGCAGAGACCTCATCCTTGGGTCTGTTCCAGTTCTCCTTTGAAAAGGCAAAGAGCGTAAGAACCTTAATTCCAAGCTTAACGCTTGCCTTTACAATCTCCTTCACTGCTTTTACACCGGCGCGATGTCCCTCCACGCGGTCAAGATGCCTCTTCTTTGCCCACCTTCCATTGCCATCCATAATTATGGCAATATGTTGTGGAATGGAATTGGTCTCTTTAATTATTCGCCCTGGGTTTAGTGCCATATCTATTTTAGATTAACACATAGAAGGACTATTTTCAAGAATTTATAATCCCCCTTCCCTTCCTACTTCAATGAGCTCCTCTCCAGTTTAAAACCCCTCTTTCTCGTATATTGAGAGAGAACCGTTGTCCTTATCCCACCCCGTCTTGTAAACTCTGCAAGAACGCTGAGTCTAACTGGCTTTAAAAGTTTAACAAGGTCCTCTGCTATTCTATTTACGAGATGCTCGTAAAAAATGCCCACATTTCTGTAAGACAAAAGATAATATTTCAGGGACTTTAATTCAACGCACTTTCTGTCCGGCACATATCTTATTGTCAATTTAGCAAAATCGGGCAGTCCACTGAGGGGACAGAGAGAAGTGAACTCAGAAGTCGTAATCTTTATCTCGATCTCCTTGCCTCTGTATTTGTAATCAATTGGTGCAAGAAGTTCCGGCTTGATGGAACTTTCCGGCTCAGGAGTCAATCCCTCGTATTCTGGCATTTTATTCTTCATACTGCTCTATTATAACTCCATTTTTCTCAATTTTAAATTCATCCTGAATTTGAAATTTATAAATTGACTCGCTTCCCTTTGCTCCACCAATTATTGCACCTCCGATTCCGCCTGCAATACTGTAAAGAGAACCAAAAATGATTGCCTTCATACCCCGTGAAAAATTTTCACACTCCCCCTTTTCCTCGCAGGGCGGTAACCTTAATCCTGTGAATCCAAGCACCGCACCAAGAATCAGCCCTCCACCCATACCGATTAACATTCCCTGAACTCCACCCTCAAATCTATTCTTCACTCTAACTTCTTTTATAATCTCCACAGGATACTCTTCGCTTTCTCCAGAAATAACACGATTAAATGACAGGAATTCGCTTTCACCATCAGAGTAAATTTCTGCGGAATTAATTTTGAATTCCTCCCCATCAAGGAGAAGCAGTGTTGCCTTTTCCCCGCTCAGCGCTTCGTTTAGACTGGTATAAAACTCAAATCTATTTTCCTCAGTTAAAATAAGGTTATACGCGCAACCGCCAGATATAAGAATCAAAAGTAGCAACAAACTCAATCCTTTTATTCTACAAAGATGCATATCTCACCAAGCAGACATTCCGGGCATATTTCACTCTCATACTTTCCTCTGCATCCTTTTGAAATTCCCAGATGACAGAGGACAAAATCATATTTCAATGGGTCTTCCCTTTCAAGCATTTTGAGATTATCAGTAATTTCAATTGCCATTTTTATATCGGGTGTTTTTCTCCCTGTCAAGCCTATATTTTTTGAAATCTTCGCAATATGCGTATCAAGGGGGATAATCAATTGAGATGGCTTAATTCCTTTCCATAACCCTGTGTCAAGTCCATCTTCATATCTTATCATCCACCGCAAGAAAAGATTCAGGCGTTTGTATGCGCTCTTTGAACCGGGCGGAGGAATGAGAAAATAAAAGCCCGGATATTCATCCCTATCCATCTTCCCTGTTGATTCAAGTGAATAAAAATTTCTGACGAATTCCTGGATCGCCATAAATAGATTTGAATCATTCCTGGAATATCCTTCAATAAAAAATTCCTCCAGACCGCCTTTTTTCTCATATATCTCCTTTAATGCATAGCAGAGTTTTACAATATCTTTGCCCTCAACAAACCTGTGGACAAAATGAGAGAAATGATCTCCTTTATCAGGAAACTTCTTAATAAACTCATAGGGGCACCATTTCATTATTTCAAAAAGTTTCTCAAGATTTTTTATAATCATATTCACCCTTCCAAATGCAAGATGGGATGCAAAAAAGCCGGCTATTTCTATATCTTCTTTATTCCTGAATCTGTGGAGGAACTGGACAGGGTCATTCTTTACAAATTCAGCTATATTCATCTTTTGACGCAATGCATCAAGGGCGCGCTTCAGTTTTATGAGATCATGGGGTTCCATACTTCTGCAACGCCTTTTTTCCATCATAGTAGATTTATGAATTTAACAACCCCACTTAAAAGAAGTTTTTTTACACAATTCAACCTCATATTATGTCCTGTAATTTTTGATTAGATTCAAATTATTATTATATCCTTCACAAAGTCCCTTAATTGGACACTCTTTACATTTAGGATTTCCATGATTAAGACAGAAATTCGTTCCTATATATACCAGTCCATCATCCAATTCTCCAATACCATATCCGGTATCAAGCAATAAAGCATTTGGTATACGCTGTATTTCTATTGTTTTGGGGCTTTTTTTCATGCGGAGATACTCTGCACAAATAACTGTATATCTTTCAAAGAGGTCTCTATCTCGGAATCCTGCTTCAGATTTCTTTCCTCTAATGTTAGTTACTCTAATATAATTTAATCCGCCCTTACCTTTTCCCTCCTGTATTACTTCCCAGCTCTTATAATCTTTGATGTTTGCCCAGTTTAATAAGAAGCCAGAGCGGAACAATACTCTACCGGCGTTACTATCAAATGGTAGCTCAAAAGATAAATTTTGCCAGCCTTTATCCTGCCTTTTTACCAATCCAAAACTATAGATATACCATTTAGCAAAAAGGTGTCCTGCTTTATAACCTATTGCTTTACCAAGACCATATCGCTCATCATTTTTAATTCTTATGCTCATCAATTCAGCAGAATTACATTCCTCTAAATAATCAACAAGTGTTTTCCCATCTCTTTCTAAAAGTAAAGGAACACATAATGGAACACCCCAGCGAAATACTGCATAATTTAAAACCTGTTTAGAATTATCCATAAATAAGTTGTACTTTTCGGGATTTGATTGATTTTCTTTAGCCCAAACGGGTGCACGCACTCTTTTAACACCCTCATGGACAGTACAAATTTTATCTATAGAGATTCCCAATTCTTTAAAAAAGTCAAGCGGACGATGAAATATTCTAACTTCTTTTTGATAAAGTGCATTAGTAACTTCTATCAGCATTTGCTGCAATCCTTCAATATCCGGTCCCTGATCTAATACCGCGTTTAAAAGCAAATATCTGGATAATAATTCCCGCCGAGTCCATGGACCATCCTGTTTATCTAATTTATCTACCATCAAGTTTTTATTATTATCAAAGAAATGACTGAAGGGTTCTATTAAATGAATATCTGGTCTTACAAAATGTCTCTTGCCTATTCTAGCAATGGTGGTTAATAATTCCTGGCTTTTTCTCGCAATGTCTGTAAGCACTATTTGGATTCTCTCATATCAAACAATTCTAATGAGCGCGGCATATCTTCTTTAAGCTCGCTCTTGATTCGATAAATGCCCTTCTCCAACCTTTCCTTAGCAAATTCATAATACTCCTTCACAATTTCAAATCCAATATATTGGCGTTTCATCATTTTACTGACAACTGCAACCTGTCCTGACCCTAAAAATGGATCCAGAATGACATCACCTTCTTCACTTGAATAGAGTAATATCTTCCTGATTAATTCTGCAGGTAATTTAGTAGGCGTCTTCTGGTCACCGTTCCAGTATTCCCTTTTTATATACCATACATCCTCTTTATCTTCGTAATGAAGGCTTCTGCCGGTATCTCTTTTCTCACTTTTCCCAAAACGCGCATAGGGAAAGAATTTCCTTTTTTGTTCATTTTTACAGACATATAAACAATGATAATGCGATGTAATAAATCTCCTTCGGGTCACTACACCGAATTGATACTTCCAGATAATATGATTAACTGTAATAAATCCAATTTCATCAAGTGCATTAAGAATATCTCTAAGATTATTCCACCCTGAAAAAACATACATACTACCGGATTCCTTTAAGATGCGATAGACCTCCTTCATCCACTGCAGAGTGAATTCATAATATTTCTCTTTAGGAATTTCTTGATAACCTTCTAAAACACGCGATTGGGTGCGGTTGTAATTACTGCGTTTTGCTTTAAACTCTATAGCAAATGGTGGATCCGTAATTACTAAGTCAATACTGCTGTCAGGAATCTTTTTCATCCCTTCTATACAGTCCATATTATAAATTTCATTAATACCTATCTGACAGCACTGTAATGATTCTCCCGTTTCTTTTATAAAAAGTTGTTTATTCTTCATATTTCACTCATAAACATTACAATATACTTTTTTTATTATTACTAATATTGAGACCTTTGTCAATCCCCCATCACCTCCCATCATTTCTTCATAAGCACTTCCAGCATCTCTTTATGTATCCTCCCGTTGCTTGCTACAATTCTCCCTGAATAATGGTCAAACCTTTTGCCATCAAAATCAGTGACACGCCCACCAGCCTCTTTCACAATAAGCGAGCCAGCGGCAAGGTCCCAGGGCTTCAGTTTCATCTCCCAGAATCCATCAAACCTGCCGCAGGCGACATAACATATATTGAGGGCAGCAGAGCCATCGCGCCTTATTGCCTGAGCGCGCTTTATAAAATTACACCAGTGATCAAGGTTGTTCTCAGGACTCGTAGCTACATCGTATGGAAAACCCGTAGAGAGAAGGGAATATTTCAGAGCATTAATTTTTGACACATTGATTCGCCTCCCGTTCAGTCTTGCACCACATCCTGCAATTGCAGAGAAGAGCTCTCTCCTGAGGGGATCGTAAACAACGCCGAGGACTATTTTCCCCTTTTCTTCAAGAGCGATTGATACCGCAAAGAATGGATAATTGTGGGCAAAGTTTGTGGTTCCATCAAGGGGGTCGACAATCCATTTTCTCTCCCCCCTCTTTTCAATATTACTCCCCTCCTCACACAGGATTGAATCTTCAGGAAATTTCTTTTTTATCTTCCTGGTAATAAACTCCTCAGAAGAGATATCCGCATCCGTTACAATGTCAATCGTCCCCTTGAAGTGAACTCTGTTACTCCTTCCAAAATATTTCCTGAGTATAGAACCCGCCTCAAGAGCCACAGATTTTGCAAAATTTAACTCTTCTCTAAGCATAATAAATGAGAATAGCACACCCGGTTTTTTATTGAAATAAAATTCTACAAATGTAAAATTATATTGATGAAGGAAAAATTACTGCCTGTAGAAGAAGCGATAAATATTATTATGGATGAAATAAAACCCCTTTCAGGGGAAAGGATTTCTATTGAGCATGCCACCGGCAGGATCCTTTTTGAGGATATCATCTCCCGGAGGGATATTCCATTTAGCAATAACTCAGCCATGGATGGCTTCGCAGTAATATCCGAGGACTTGAAGGGCGTTGATGAAAAACACCCAAAGGTGCTCAAAATCGTTGAAGAACTGCCCGCAGGCAGGATCCCATCAAGAAAAATTAATAGGGGCGAGTGCGCAAAAATTATGACCGGAGGAATCATGCCCGAGGGTGCTGATGCTGTGGTTATGGTAGAGAACACAGAACAGACATCCGTCAATGAGGTTAAAATAAAAAGAAGTGTTGAGAAGGGTGAGAATGTCCGTTATAAAGGAGAGGATATCAAGGAGGGGAGCATTGTTCTTAAAAAGGGAACAAGATTAAGGCCGCAGGAGATTGGCTTACTTGCAGCGATTGGAAAATCCATTGTAAATGTTTATCAACAGCCCATCGTAGGTATCCTCTCCACAGGGAGCGAAATAATAGATATTGATGAACCCGTGACCGAAGGTAAGGTTGTGGATTCAAACTCTTATACCATCTCATCCGCTGTTCGTGAAGCCGGCGGCATCCCCTTACCATTGGGAATTGCAAAAGATACTGAAGAAGACATAAAAGGAAAAATTCTGAATACGAGAGCAGTAAATGTCCTCGTAACATCCGGGGGCGTCTCTGTGGGCGAATTTGATCTTGTCAGGGGTTTATTCAATGAGATTGGCTGTAATATGAAATTCTGGAAGGTAGCCATCAAACCAGGTAAGCCCTTTGCCTTCGGATTACTCAATGGCATTCCTCTTTTCGGGCTTCCCGGCAATCCCGTTTCGTCCTTCGTCGCCTTTGAGGTTTTCCTGAGACCTGCCATTCTCAAAATGCAGGGAATTCAAAATGTATTCCGGCGACAACTTGAAGCCACAATGTCTGTTGACTTCAGGAATAAGCCCGGCAGAACCCATTTCGTACGGGGAATATTAAAATGGGACGGCGATAAACTTAAAGTTCAACCAAGCGGTGAACAGGGTTCTGCGATGCTCTCAACCCTCGTTTCAGCAAATTGCCTTATTGTGATACCATATGATAAAGGAGATGTGAAGAAGGGAGAGAAGGTCAGGGTAATACCTCTTGATGACTCAATTTTCATGGTATAATTTATTGTCTAATGTTGAATTTACTGACAAAACACTGTATAATTAATTGAGAATGATAAATAAGGATTTTAGAGATTTTTTGAATGTCTTAATAGACATAGTGTTCAGTATTTAATTATTGGTGGATACGCCCATATTTATTATAGTGAGCCACGATATACCAGGGAGCTGGACATACTGGTTAATCCTACAAGAGAAAATTCACGAAAGGTTTAGAAAGCATTGTGCCATTTTTTTGAAAAAAATACACTAAAAATTTTTCCAGATTACTTTACAAAAAAACAGAAGATGGGATTCTGTGCTTTAGGAATAGGAAATCCACCAAATAGCATTGAAATTTCTACAAATATTCCTGGAATTCAGTTTTCAAACGCATGGAAAAATAAATCATCATTTAAATACGGTGATGCAAAAGTATGGGTCATCTCTCGTGATGACCTGTATAAGAACTTCAGGTCAGTACAAAAATTATCACCAAAACTGAGCAAAAATTATGGATATTTTATTGATGAGTTTAAAAAAGGGAGCAAAAATAATGTTTTTATTTTGATTTTGTGATATAGTTTTATTTATGATAGTTGAATGCCTTACAGTTGGACCCCTGATGGAGAATTGCTATATCATCGGAGACGAAAAAAGCAAAACTGCAGCAGTGATTGACCCCGGAGATGAAGCAGAGAGAATTGTTGCAAAACTTAAAAAAAGGGGGCTTAATTGTGAATATATCCTGCTCACACACGCACATGTTGATCATGTCTCTGGAATAAATGGCGTGGTGGAAGCAACCAGCGCAAAAGTATGCATCCATAAGGATGATTCATTAATGTTAAAAGCAGCTCCTATCCAGGCACTTGCCTTTGGAATGAAGCCATTCATGCCGCCAAGAATTGATAAATATCTTGAGGATGGCGATATCATTGACATTGGCAATTTGAAGGTAAAGGTAATACATACCCCCGGACATTCCGCAGGTGGGGTCTGTTTCCTCCTGGAGAACTGTATATTTGTGGGCGACACAATTTTTCAGGGCTCAATTGGAAGGACTGACCTCCCCGGGGGAAATTACGATGAACTGATTCACTCAATTGAGACGAAAATTTTCACCTTACCAGATGAGACAATTATTTATCCAGGACACGGACCTGAAACAACCGTCGGTTATGAAAAGAGGTACAATCCATTTTTTTAAATAACATGAAGAGAAAGCGAGACATAGAATGTTAAAGGGTAAAAAAATACTTTTAGGTATAACCGGCGGGATTGCCTCCTATAAATCAGTAGAACTCCTCCGTCTCCTTATAAAAAATAATGCTGTTGTGAATGTTGTAATGACCGAATCCGCAACAAAATTCGTAACCCCGATGACATTCCAGACACTCTCAATGAATCCCGTCCTTACTGACACCTTTGATACCGCCCATGGCGTAGAAATAAAACATATCTCACTGCCCCAGGAATGCGATGCCTTCGTAATTGCTCCTGCCACAGCAAATATCATTGGAAAGATTGCTGGAGGCATAGGAGATGATTTGCTCACATCCATGGTCCTTGCATGCACAAAACCTATTCTTATAGTTCCATCAATGAATAACTTTATGTGGGAGAACAAAATAGTCCAGGGGAATATCAGAAAACTGAAAGAACATGGGTTCATAATAATGGAGCCCTCCGAAGGATTTCTCGCCTGCGGATACGAAGGAAAGGGGAGAATGCCAGAACCGGAGGAGATTCTTGATGAAATCATAAGATTGGTGACACCGAAGGACCTTGCAAATAAAAAAATCCTGATAACTGCGGGTCCAACAAGGGAACCAATTGACCCTGTTAGATTTATCTCAAATCCCTCAAGTGGCAAGATGGGATATGCAATAGCAAAGGAAGCAGTGAACAGGGGAGCAAAAGTTACTCTTATCAGTGGTCCCTCCCACCTAAAACCACCGAATGTTAATAAATTTATACCGGTAGAAACAGCAGAAGAGATGGCAGAGCGGGTCTTTAAGGAAGCGGGAGAATCTGATGTAGTGATTATGACAGCAGCAGTGGCTGATTACAGGCCCGCGAAATATTCAAAGAATAAAATAAAAAAACAGGATGGGAAGTTAAATATTGAACTTATACCAACAACCGATATCCTTAAAAAACTCGGGGAATATAAGGGCAAAAAGATACTCGTGGGCTTTGCCGCTGAAACGGAAAATGAAGTAGCGAATGCGATGAAAAAATTAAAAGAAAAGAATCTGGACTTAATTGTCCTAAACAAAATCGGAGAGGAAGGGAGTGGATTTGCTTCAGATACAAACAAAGTCGCGCTTATCTACAGAGATGGGAAAAGAAGGGACTTTGAAAAGATGGAAAAATCCCGTCTCGCTGTAATTATTCTTGATGCAATCAAGGAGATAATGAGGAAAAGCGCTGGATGACCTCACACCCTGCGTCTCATCTTTATCACAAAATTCTGCTTATCTTTATTCTGATTTCTGTTGCATTGCATTTATAATTATTGTAAAATTTTAAAACTAAATTCAGGCGGATAGCTCAGGGGAAGAGCGCTGCCCTTACAAGGCAGAGGTCGCAGGTTCAAATCCTGTTCCGCCTAATTTGTTATATGCTCCTGACCACTACACGAAGTGCCAGAGTGGGGGATCGTGGTAGAGGGAGTCTGCTCACGGGAGCCCGAGATATGCTCCTGACCACTACACGAAGTGCCAGAGTGTGGGGTCGTGGTAGAGGGAGTCTGCTCACGGGAGCCCGAGATATGCTCCTGACCACTACAGGAAGTACGAGAGTGTGGGGTCGTGGTTCAGCCTGGACTAGAACGCCGGCCTGTCACGCCGGAGATCGCGGGTTCAAATCCCGTCGACCCCGCCATTTCCCCTGCGAATTAGCGTAACGATAGAACGCCGGAGATCGCGGGTTTGGGAGCCGGAGCGGAGAAGACCGAGATATTCTCCAGATACCTGTCACAGAAGAGAAGAGATGGGTAAAGGTATGCAAATCCCGTCGACCCCGCCATTTCCCCTGCGAATTAGCGTAACGATAGAACGCCGGAGATCGCGGTATAACCCAAATATGTGGCAAAAATACTACATTCAGGATAATTTTTGTCTCGTATAGAGAAATTTTTTCTGTGATGATTATCACATTTTGTTTAATCTTGTGTAAAATATTTGAAAAATCTTCTTATTTTATGTAAAATGAAAATGAAAAATTACTGGAATAGTTTTTGCAATAGATGAGAGGGAGGAATTATGTCGGAAAGGTTGGAAAAGGGGGCACGAATTCTTATAATTGATGATTCACCCACTCTCAGAAGTGAGGTGATTAAGGTGTTGCAGTCCACCGGTCTTTTTTCCTCCTTTCTTGAGGCGGAGAATCCCACCGAAGGCTTTAAAATTCTGGTAGAGAAAAACAACATAGATATTATCCTTTGTGATGTTGTTATGCCTGGCATGGATGGATTTAAATTCCTTGCAATGAAGATGGCGCGGCCTGAATTTTCAGATATCCCGGTTATTATGCTGACAAGCAAGGGTGAGATTAAGGATAAAATCAAGGGATTGGAGGAGGGAGCCAGCGATTATTTGACAAAGCCCTTTGATCCCGGTGAATTGATCGCTCGCGTTAAGGCCCATCTGCGAATAAAACTCCTGCAGGATGCTTTAAAGAGGACAAACGAGCAGTTGATTGAACTCTCAATAAGGGATGTTCTAACCGGGGTTTTTAACAGGAGACATTTTATGGAACTTCTTGAAAAGGAGTTTGATAGAACCCAGAGATACGGATCAAAACTTGCATTCTTAATGATTGACCTGGATCACTTTAAAAGCATAAATGATAATTATGGCCACATTACAGGTGACATGGTTCTTGCAGAGGTGGCAAAGATCTTTTTGAAGGGCTTAAGAAAAAACGATGTTGTGGGTCGCTATGGAGGTGAGGAATTTGCAATGATTCTTCCGGGCAATGACCTGAATGGTGCAAAGATTGTGGCAGAGAGATACAGGAGTGCCATAGAAAACTTGAATATTCGCACCTCCTCTGCCACGATAAAATTAACCGTTACCATTGGATGTTCCTTTGCGCCTCACCCGAGAATTAAGAATATAAATGATCTTATTAATTCTGCCGATGATGCCCTCTACAGAGGGAAAAGGCTCGGAAGGAATCGTGTGGAACTTATGCTCCTTCCTGATTTTAAAATATAGTTCGCTATTGTTTTCTTATTAAAAGCCAGCCAATGGTGAAAATAAAAGCGCCGCCGAATCCAAATTGCAACAGTTTTCCTGTTTCATCCCTGCCGAAATAAAACACAATTGCCTCCAATGTTATCAGTAATCCTAATAATTGTAAACTTCTACCGAGAAGATACAGAAATCTCTTCATTAATTTAGAGAAAATCCTTTTCTCCGAAGACCTCCGCTGAAAAGACCTCAATCCTTGTGGCAGGGTCTTTCCAGGCATCCTCAGGTAGTCCTGCCTTCAGGCAGGTATGGATGAGGAATGTTTCCCGGTCCCAGTTGTATTCCGTTGCAACCTGCGGGAGCAGGACACCGCTCCGGAAGCCCCTGGTGATGTAAAGCCCGTGCTTTCCAACTTCAATTTCATTTATGTCTTTGATCTTCCGCAACGGTGAAAGAGCGGAAATCTCAATATCTATTTCGTCAATTTCTTCTGGTTGGAGTGGAGGGAATCGCGGATCATCAAAGGCAGAAGCAAGAGCCATTTCCTGGACAACTTCATCAATGTTTTTATCCGATCGGAATGTCCCTATGCATCCCCTCAATTCACCCTTCTTATGCAATGTCACAAAGACGCCACATTTAACATCTGGAAACTTAAAGTCAATTTTTTCTTTCTCCGCTGGTTTGAGCCTATTTTTGATGGTAACTCGTGCAAGCTTCAGTAAATTCTTTCTTGTTTCTCTATCAAGCAGTTCTGGCATAGCACACTTTTGGTTTTGGCCTCTCGCCGGTCTTTTTATAATTTAAATAATCAGCAATAATCCTGCGGTGGTCAAAGGCGAGTTCCTGAGGTATTTCATTGATCTTGAATATTCTGCATTCCTTTGCATCATCCTTCGCATGCGGAGTTCCGTCTGCCTCTGCAATGAAGACAGTGCTTATTGTGTGTCCCCTCGGGTCTCTATCAGGGTCAGAATATGTGTAGAATTGTTCAATCAATTTTATATCCAGGGATGTTTCCTCTTTTGCCTCCCTGATGGCTGCATGCTCAATTGTTTCGTTATAATCCACAAAACCTCCCGGTATTGCCCATCCATAAGGCGGGTTCTTGCGTTTTATCAGAATAATACCTCCATCTATCTCAATTATTATATCAACGGTCAAAAGAGGATGGAAGCATCTTTTCATTATATATAATTCTATTCTACAACATTAATAAAATCAAGAAAATGGGGTAGCAAATCGTAGGGGGTAATAAGGGGAGGGGAGAAAGCAGGTGACATAGACACCTGGGAGGATGACCACACTCACATCTTGCTGGTTATTTTCTCTTGACGGTTTTATTATATTATAGGTATAATACTTAACCTGAGGGCCAGATAGCTCAGTTGGTAGAGCAGAGGACTGAAAATCCTCGTGTCGGCGGTTCGATTCCGTCTCTGGCCATTTTTAATTTAAAATATGACAAATTTACTCACATATTCTGCCTCAAAACTCGCAGAGTTAATCCACAAAAAAGAAGTATCCTCATCAGAAGTTGTGACCATCCATATTGAGCAGATTAAAAGGGTAAATCCCATCCTGAATGCGGTTGTGAAGGAACGATTTGAAGAGGCACGGAAGGAGGCAGAGAAGGCAGATGAAATAATAAAAAACACACCACCGGAGAAATTACCACCGTTTCTCGGTGTTCCATGCACAATAAAAGAGTGTTTTGCCTTCAAGGGAATGCCAAACACTTCAGGACTTGTAGCAAGAAAGAATCTTATCGCAAAAGAGGATGCAACAGCAGTTGCGCGTATCAAAAAGGCAGGAGCAATTCCTCTGGGCGTTACAAATGTTCCGGAACTATGCATGTGGATGGAGACATACAACAGGGTCTACGGGAGGACAAAAAATCCCTATGATAAAAGAAGAATAGTCGGCGGTAGTTCCGGCGGCGAGGGCGCAATCATTGCTTCAGGTGGCTCACCCTTTGGACTTGGCTCTGACATTGGCGGCTCAATTCGTATGCCTGCCTTTTTCAATGGAATCTTTGGACACAAACCCACTGGAGGACTTGTGCCAAATACAGGACACTTCCCCATGCCCAGAAATGAGGCTCTGCGGTATCTGACAACAGGACCACTTGCTCGCAGGGCAGAGGATTTGATGCCCTTGCTCAAAATTCTATCAGGCCCTGATAACATTGATTCAGGGTGCAGAGAATTTATCCTTGGCAACCCCCTGGACGTGAGGATTGAAAATCTAAAAGTTCTGGATGTGGAGGATAATGGCTGGATAGAGGTTGATAGTGAATTAAAAGCAGCTCAAAAAAGAGTATCCGAATATCTTGCCCTTCGCGGGGCAAAGATAATAAAGACAGAAATTAAAGAGTTTAAAAAGTCACTTTATATATGGTCAAGTATGCTCTATTCCTCAGGAGGCGATTCCTTCAGCTCCCTCCTCGGTGAAGGAAAACCGATTAATTCCCTTCTTGAACTCATAAAATTAATATTCAATCGTTCAGAGCATATACTGCCATCTATAGTCCTTGCAATTATTGAGAAATTTCCGAAAATGACTCCGAAGAAAACAAAAAAATTCGTAGAGATGGGTCTGGAACTCAAAGAGAAGATCGTGAAACTTATCGGTCCCGATGGCGTAATGCTTTATCCCTCCTACCCAAAACCAGCCCCTTTCCACAGGCAACCATTACTTATGCCCTTTCACTGGGTATATACAGCGATATTGAATGTTCTTGAACTCCCTGTCACCCAGGTGCCAGTTGGGCTCAATAAAGAGGGCCTTCCTCTGGGGATTCAGGTAGCAGGAATACCAGGGAACGATCATCTCACAATTGCTGTTGCAATGGAATTAGAAAGGGCCTTCGGCGGCTGGATTCCTCCTCGCATTGGTCTCCTCGCAGAAAAAATTTAATCTTTAATAACGATGGCCTTCCTAAAAATTCTTCTGCCTGTATACTCCAAAGACGCCTCTTAACACATCGCTTATCTCACCCACTGTCGCACCCGCCCTGACTGCATCAAGAATTGCCGGCATGAGGTTATCCTTCCCTTCCGCAACTCTCTTCAGATTATCTAACGAACTTTTCACTTTCGTCTTATCTCTCTTCATTTTAATCTTTTTCAGATTTTTCCTCTGCTCTCCTTCAAGCCTCTCACTAACTTTAAGTATTGGAACCCTTTTTATCTCCTGAACCCTGAAGACATTCACTCCTACTATCTTCCTTTTCCCTGACTCAATCTCCTTCTGGTAGTGATATGCGGAATCCGCTATCGCCTGCTGAACATAACCCCTCCTGATTGCCTCTCCAGCGCCGCCCATGTTATCAATCCTCTCCATCTCCTTTTCAGCCTCTGATTCTATCCTGTCCGTAAGGTACTCAATTGCGTAAGCACCGCCGAGAGGATCAACAGTATTCACAACCCCTGATTCCTCAGCGATAATCTGCTGGGTCCTTAGGGCAAGCCGAACGGAGTCCTCTGTGGGGAGGGCAAGGGCTTCATCAAAGGAATTCGTATGGAGGGACTGAGTTCCTCCGAGAACTGATGCCAGTGCCTGCAGTGTCACCCTCACAGCATTATTCAATGCCTGTTGCGCAGTGAGGGTACATCCCGATGTCTGGGTGTGGAACCTCAGCATCATTGAGCGCGGATTCTGAGCCTTGAATCTCTCCCTCATTATCCTCGCCCAGAGACGCCTTGCAGCGCGAAACTTTGCAATCTCCTCAAGAAAATCGTTATGACAGGCGAAAAAGAAGCTCAGGCGTGGTGCAAAATCATCAATCTTTAAGCCTCGCTTCATGCATGCCTCAACATACTCAATGGCATCAGCGAAGGTGAAGGCAAGTTCCTGAACAGCAGTGGCACCTGCCTCACGCATGTGATAGCCTGAGATACTTATGGGATTCCACAGGGGCATGCTTTTTGAACAGAACTCTATCAGGTCAACGGTGAGCCGGAGTGACGGCTCAAGTGGATAAATGTATGTGCCCCTTGCTGTATATTCCTTCAGGATGTCGTTCTGCACAGTCCCGCGGAGAGATTCCATCTTTACCCCCTGTTCTTCTGCAACGGCAATATACATTGAGAGCAGAATGGAGGCAGTGGCATTGATTGTCATTGAAGTGCTTATCTCTCCAAGGGGCAATCCGTTAAAGAGAATCTTCATATCCTCCTTTGAGTCAATCGCCACCCCCACCCTGCCCACTTCACCCTTTGCCATCCTATGGTCTGAATCATAGCCCATCTGGGTTGGCAGGTCAAAGGCAACTGAAAAGCCTGTCTGTCCCTGGCTGTAGAGGTATCTGAACCGCTTGTTGGTCTCCCTTGCTGTGCCAAACCCAGCGTACTGTCTCATTGTCCATAATTTCCCGCGATACATATCGGGCTGGATTCCGCGGGTGTACGGGAAAGCACCAGGAAAGCCAAGTGATTCATTATAATTTATGGTAATATCCTCTGGAGTATAAAAATCCTTGAGTTCAATCCCTGAAAGGGTCTTAAAGTCCTTTTCCTCTGATTTCAAATCTTTTTTAACCATTATATTTATCTAATTTCTCATAAGTGTTAAAAAAGTCAATGGATTTATGTGTCTAAAAAAACCTGATCTATATAAAAAGAGTAGGAAGCATTTTTAATTTCGTGATGAACTTAAGATTACGTTCATTACGAGAGGCATAATGATGGAGGCTCAAAAGTTCATGAACACACTATC
>FWWL01003025.1_pt1 | contig 32162 bp, 17 predicted proteins | sample 2228331 | NCBI WGS metagenome assembly FWWL01 (sample SAMEA103939775, study PRJEB20133) | metagenome
CGCCGCGGCCTCCGCCGATGCCGCCGCCGAAGCCGCCGCGGCCGCCGCCGCCACCGAAGCCGATCTGGCCGGCACCCTCCTCACCGGGAAGGGTGATGTCCTGGCCGCTCTCCAGCGTGGGATCGGGCGCGATCTGCGTGGTCGGAATCGCCGCGTACGTCGGCCGCTCCAGTCCGCGCACCAGGTTCTTGTACTCCGGGCGCTTGTCCAGCCTCAGGCGACGAGCCATGGCCGCGCGCTCGAGAGCCAACGTGGTGCTCTCCGGAATGCCGAACAGCACTTGGTCGTAGACCGCCTTGGCATCGGCCCGGATGAGCCGGATCTTCTTCACCGTGCGGGGTGCCGGAGCGACCGTAGCGGGCTGCTCCGCCACAGGCTTCGGGTCCGTGGGCTTCTCCTTGCTGATCACGAACACGCCGTTCGCGTCCCGTCGGAAGTGCACGCCCGCCGCTTGGCACACGTATCGGATGGCATCCTCCACCGTAGCCTGATGCAGCGTGAGCGTCACCCTCGGGAACGGCGTGTCGCTGGGCACGATCACGAACTGGACGCCCGTCTGCTTCGTGAGCATCATCGTCGCCATCACCAGATCGGCGTCTTTGAGGCTCAGATCGACGCGGACGTCCGAAGCCGGGTCCTGTGCGCGGGCGAGGGTCGCCGCACAAGCCAGCGCGGCGACCGCAACCCCCGCATTCCTGAGTTTCGACCAATGGAATAGCATGCTCTTCTCCTTACCCTATCCTGTCAGCCCCGCAGATTCCTCTCCTAGAATCCGCGGCCGCCGCCGAATCCTCCACCGAAGCCGCCGCCGCCCCGGTTGCTACCGCCGAAGCCGCGGTTGCTGCCACCGAAGCCACGGTTGCCGCCGAAGCCGCCGCCCGTGCTGAAGCCGCCGCCACCGAAGCCGCCACCGTAGCCTCCGTAACCGCCACCGCCGTAGCCGCCGCCCGTGCTGAAGCCGCCGCCACCGAAGCCGCCACCGTAGCCTCCGTAACCGCCACCGCCGTAGCCGCCATATCCACCGCCGCCGTAGCCGCCACCATAGCCGCCACCGTATCCACCGCCGTAGCCGCCACCGTAACCGCCGCCTCCCTTCGAGAGCGTGCTCCACTCCGGCTGAATCGTCGGGTCGGTGCTGCTCTGGAGGATCAGCAGCATGATCAGATATGGGTCGGCGCTCCGGACCTTGATCCGGCGCACAACCTTCTTCTCCTCCGGAACGTTCTGCTGCTCGCCGGGAGTGGTCTCGATCGTCGGCTCCTGCCGCCGGATGATCCGGTAGATGCCGGCCTCCACGCGGTAGGTCGCGTCAACCTGCTTCAGGATCGCCTGGAGGGCCGTCTCGAACGGCACGTCCTTCAGGCTCACCGTCACGGTGCCCATAACGTCCGCGTCGATGGTGAACGAAACGCCGACGCTGCGGAAGAGCGCCTTCAGCGCATCCCGCACGTCCGCCGACTCCAGCTCCAGATTGGGAATCCGCCGATCGCGGGGATCGTCCTGGGCGAATGCCGAGGGAACCAATCCGCCGAATAGGCCGAGCCCAAAGACGGTCGCCAGCGCCAGTGTTCTCAATCTCATTGTCTAAACCTCCAAAAGAAGGATGCTTTTCCTCGTGTCGCGTTACAGCCAGTCTATGAATCTTCCTACGTTCGCCTCAGAAATCCACCGGCCCGCTCGGTCCCATGCCGGGCCCCATCGGTCCGCCGATTCCTGGTCCCATCGGCCCGCCGGGAGGCATCATTCCGCCGCCGGGCCGACCCGTCGGACCGCCGGGAGTCCCGCCACCCCCGCCCGGGGTGCCGAGCTCCAACGGGCTCGCCAAGGGAACCAGAACCTCGCTCGGCCGCTTCTTCGGATCTCGCTTCAAGATCGCCTTCTCCGTATCGATCGAGGCGACGGTCCACTCCCCGAGCTTGCTGCCTGCCCGAGCGAGTTGGACTCCCTTGCCGTCGCCCATGTCGATGAGGATGAGAACGGCGCCGTTGCTCACCACGACGCCCGCCAAGCGACGAACGGGCTGAGGCTCGACGGCCACGATCTCCTCCATCTCCTCTGCGGGCGGAGTCCACACCGTCATGAAGCCCCCGGTCTGCAGGAACCGAGCCGCCGCCTGATCCTTGTCGAACTTCGCCTCGACCGGAAGCAGCGAGAAGGGATCGGGACGGCTGGGGAAAACCTTGGAGGCCACCAGCTTCTTCAGGTTGTCCGTCGAGGTGTTCGGCTCCACGGGCACCCCTGCCGGCGCATTCGGCTTCTCCTCGGCGAGCTTCTGATACTTCGACAGACTGACGGACGCAGTGGGAGTATCTTGGGCTTCCGGCGCACCCAAGAGACCGCACCCCGTGATCGCCAAGGCCGATGCCGCTCCCAGAGCCAACTTCCTTGCTTCCATCGCCATTGTTCCCTTCACCTCGACGGGGCGGCCGACGGAGCCGGCGGCTTCGCGCCCCCAGCCGCCGACGGTCCCGACATGCCCGCCGGAGGCCCCATCGGCACTCCGCCCGGAGGGCCACCCATGCCTGCGCCGGGAGGTCCGAACATTGCGCCGAAGCCCGTCGGCCCGCCGAAACCTCCTCCGGTGGTCGTCGCGCCGCCGGATTCATTGACGCTGCCGAACAGCTTCTGACCCCGGATGTAGCCCACGAGCGTCAGCTGATACGTGCCCGTAAGCACTGGGGTCGTGCCCGTGAAGGCCAAACCGTCCACCACCGCCAGATAGCCGGGCATGTTGCGCCAGGCCCGCACGTTCGCGCAGATCTGCTCGTAGGTCCCTTGCACCGTGACGGTGCCCAGATCGAAGATCACGACTGGGAACGGAATCGCCGGGAAGTTGAAGTAGCTGGCCAGCAGACCGGTCGAGTGCGCCTCCGGGAACGGCACCAACGGCCCGTTGATGACCTTCACTCCGCCCTTCTTCAACTGGCGGTTGACTGCCGCCTGCACGCTGTTGCGGAACTTGCGAGCATCGATGGCAAGCTGCCACGGGTTGACCGAGATGTCGATCCCACCGGCGGCCACGGAAGCGGGGGGCGTGTGCGCGGCGACGATCCGGCTCCACTGCTGCGTTCTCTCCTCGCGCAGACGCAGGGCCTCCTTTACCCTCTCTTCGGCTCTCTTCGCCTGTCCGACGATCTCTTCGCGCTGGTCCGCCAGCTGCCGCTGGTACTCGGCGTTCTTCATGTTCGGCAGGTAGAAGTGGAACAGGCCGAACGACAGCACGACCAGCGCGAGCGAGACCCCGATGACGATGTAGACGTAAGGGCTGATCTTCATGAGCCGCTCCTACTCCTCCTCCATACGGCCGGCGGCGCCTCCCGGACCGCCAACTCCGGGAACGCCGGCCCCCGGAGGTCCGAACATGCCGGGCGGGCCGAACATGGATCCGCCGCCCGCCGGTGTGCTCGTGGCCCCTGCCGAGGAGGACGCCCTCGCCGCGTTGGCCAAGGTGCCCCGCACATCCGGAGCCTGCAGTTTGCCGGGCATCACCACGGTCACCGTCACCTGCGACCAGTCGGGCATGGCTCCCCGCAGACCCGGCTCGTCCGCTCCGAAGTTGCCGACGCCGACATAGTCCGTGCGGCCGCCCCGGGCGATCAGAGCCTGCAACCGGTCCAGCGGGTCATCCGGCAGCGGCTGCTCGCCCTGGCGGATCGGCCTGCCCGTCTGGTCCGTTTGGCTCAGGTTCGGAACATACGTTTCCACCAGCTGGAAGCCCGACCTGCTCACCGATCGAACATCCGGAATGCGGTTCAGCGCCAGCATCAGGTTCGCGTACTCCTCCTGGGTCTTCAACACTCCGGAGAGGGTGAGCGTCACCGTCTCCGCGTCGATCGGCGAGGCCGTCATGGACGTGACGCGGAAAAACGCCGGGATGTAACGCCGGACTGAATCGTAGAAATCTGGATACGCCGCGCAGTGCTCCTGCATCGCCTTGGCAAGCTCCACGTTCAGAACCACCGTCTGCGCGCTGGCAGTGATGGTGTCGGCGAGCTTGCTCAGCGCCACCACGTCGCTGGCTGGCTTCTCGAGCGCCTCCGCCCGAGCCTTCTCGCGCTCGTAAGCCTGCTTCGACACGACCATCATGCCGAGGCTGGCGAGCACGCTCAGCAGGAGGATCAGCACCATCAGGACGATGGCCACCTTCGACTGCTTTCCCTTGCTGACGTATGGCGGCAGGAGGTTGAGCTTCATTCTTCTTCCCTAAATCAGAACAGGATGTATAGGCCGTTGCCGATCGCCACGACGAACTCTCCACGCCGACCATCCAGCAACTCCGGATCGGCCTTGCGGGCGTTCACGGTGAGACCCTGGAACGGATCCAGCAGCTCGCAACCGAGTCCCAGCGAGCTCCCGAGATACTCCGGCAATCCCTTCAGCTTGGCCACACCGCCGAAGAGCCGCAGACGGTCCACCTCGCCGCCCTTGCTGCGGAAGTAGTCCAGCGAGCGACGGATCTCTGCCACCAATTCCTCCAAGGCCGGGCGGAATCCATCCAGGATCCGCATCGTCTCCGGATTGCCCAGCGGCTCCGGGGCAGCCGAGTGCTCGGGAGCCGGTTCGAAGCCTCCGGTCGCGCCCGCGTCCGGCTCGAAGGCGGAGGGCTCGGGCTCGGGAGCGAACGGGTTGTAGGGCTGCAGAGGCTCGCCAGCCATCGATCCCGGAACCGAAAACGGGTCAGGCGGCGCCTCCGCGACGTACCCGCGCGGGATCTCGGCTCGGGTCCGCAGAATCTCCTCCGCCTCCGCCGCGCTCACGTTGAGGTTGCGCGCCAGCTCCTGGGAGAACAGCTCTCCACCCACCGGCACCTGCCTGGGCATCAGCAGGTTGCGACCACGATAGATGTTGATCCCGGTGGTCTTGTGCCCGATGTCCACCACGCAGGACACTTCCGTGGGGTTGACGCCGGAGATCGCGAGCATGCGCGCCACCGCGGTGGGTTCCACGTCGATGGCCGCGAGCTGCTTGCCCGCCTTCTTGATCGCGCTGATCAGCGTGTCGACCGCGCTCTGCGGCGAGATCGCCAGGACCACGTCCATGTTGGCCGCGTTGGGATCTTGGTCGTCCAGCTTCGCGTAGGCGCTCTGGACGGTGCTCTCGGCGAAGGGGATGTTCCGGCTGATCTCCCACTGCATGTGCTCCGCCAGCTCGGTGTCGTTCATGCGTGGGACCTCGAGCGTGCGAACGAGAACCGACGCCTGGCCGGCGATCGACACGACCACGTTCGGGGACGAGGCTCCGATGGAGGCCAGAAGCTGCTTCAGAGCAGCGCCGACGTTGTCCGCGTTGAAGACTCCGGTGTGGTCCACGCTATCGGCAGGGGTCTCGATCGCGCCGAGCGCCGTGACAACCGGCTGTCGCCCTTGGTTCCGCACCTCGGCGACCTTGATGGTCTTGCTCCCGATGTCGATGCCCAGCGCGCTGCTCAGCTTCTTGGCCATAAACCCGATCCTGCGCCTGCCTAGAGGCGAGCTAATGTTACTACCAGCCCGTCCAACCTGTCAACCAAGTTGACCCTCACCCTACTTGGACGCAACCCGCGCCTCATTCGGTTCGCCTTCCTATGCTTTGGCGCGGGCGGCCCGTCCCGCCGCCCGCGCCCGACTGTCCTTCGTCTTCCTCGAGGCTACCGCGTCGCCGGGATTGGTGCGAAGCGCGGAGCGAGCGTCTGCAGGTAGATGTCCGGGACACCGGCCCTGGTGCTGGTCCAGACCATCCAGACGAGTCCCGGGCGGCGGCTGCCGATCGCTCCCGCCGGATCGAACGGATCCAGGCTGAGGAACGGCGAGCTCTCGTTCACCGGTTGCGCGATCGGAATCGGGAACTCCTCCTGCTCCGGCACGAGCCCGACGGTGTACGTGGCCGCTGGGACGGTCACCGGCACGCCGTCCTCGGTCACACCCTGGAAGGCGATCGAGACGCTCCGTCCCTCGTCGGCGTCGGTGAAGTACACGCGTCCGCGTGCAGGATCGATCTGGTACGCACCCGTCGCACCCACGACTGCCAGTGACACGATGGTGCCGTCCGGGTTGGTGAGGACGCCTGCGGGAAGCTGCACGCCGAGCCGGAACGACCGCAGGAACGGCCTGGCGGACTGCCCGCCGCCCGCCGCCGAGCGACCATAGGCGACCAGATACCGCGAGGTCCGGATCGTGTCGGTGTCGGCGTTGGTCACCCCGGAGCCGCCGGGCCGGACCCAGTAGCTGGCGTCGGCGATCAGGCGGTTGTCGAACAGCACGTTGGGCGTCGAGTGCGAGGTCGTCTGCCCAGCGCCGCTGATCCGCAGCGCGAACGGCTGGTAGGTGAGCAGCAGCACGGCCTTCTGGTTGGGTGTCGCCGTTCCGAAGCGCACCGTGCCCGAATTGGGGTCCAAGGTCACTCTGCCACCCAGGCGCGACTCGAACGTGATGATCCCGGTGGTGGGGTCAACCCGCCGAGTGTTCGGAACCTCGAGGTTCGTGCTCACGCCGTTCAGGCTCTGCCACAGCTGCGGGGCGAACCGCAGGTTCCAGCTGACGCCCTGCGAGCGGTAGACGCCCGGTCCCACGGCCTCCAGCACCTCATTCTGGCGGGGTGCGAACGCCGCGAGACGCACCGGGGCGCCGCTGGCATCCGCGACCATCCTGGCCAGGAAAACCTCGCTGTTCGGGCGGCCGCGGAGCTTCCCGGCGAACGCCATCTCCAAGATCCGGGTGCCCGGCGTCAGGGTGAACCCGCCGGCGGGCTGCGGCGCACCCGTGTAGATGCGGGCCGACACACTGGGAGAGGAGAGCTCCTCGAAGCCGGAGCCGAGCGACACGGTGCGGATCGGAGACCACCGATCGTCGATGTTCGAGACCGACGGGTCGTAGGTCGTGTAGGACACCTGCGATCCCCCGCCGGTGGTCGCGGCGAAGAACACCGTGGCGCGGTTGCCGGTCTGCACCACGCTCAAGCGGGTCTTGCGGATTCCGGGGTCGTCCTTGGTCGCCCGAATCGCCGCACCCACGGTCGGCACTCCGGCTGCGGAGACGGAGACCGGGGCCAGGAAGATCCGGCTCTGGTTCGCCCTGCCGTTCAGCGTCTGCACCTGCGCCTCGCCGACGAACGCGAGGTAGGCGGTACCAAGGTCGCTGCCGGAGAACGGGTCTACGAAGCCCAGCGACGGCAGCGTCGGCAACCCGAACTTCATGGTGCTCATCACTACGGACTGGTTGTTCGCCGTGTCAACCCCGAAGAGCGCGTCGGCCGCCGCTTGGTTCGGAACGTTCGGATAGGGCGCATCGGCTGGCTGGGAGAACCACCGCTCCGACGTGGCGGGAACGAACCAGTTGAGGTCGCGCAGGTTGTTGGGACCCGTCACGGCGGCGGGAGTAGTGCCCCGCAGCGTCGACAGGAAGATCCGATACGCCTGATCCGTAGGCGCGTCCGCTCCCGGCTGGGCGTCGCCGAACGAAGACCGCGGAGAGGCCCAAGCCACCAGCAGGCTGCCGTTCGAGGCCCGCGCCACGGTCGGCTGGAGGTTCGGATGCACGAACCGCTCCGAGCCGGACACGATGTCCTCCACCATCGGCGCCGAGTAGCGGGTCGGCGCGTTCGTCAACCGGCCCTCGCGGACGGTGAACCGTAGCGTGAACGTCGGATCGGAGTAGGCCTCGAGGCCCGCCCCGTACTGGTCCAGGCTCAGGGCCTGATTGGCCGGGTAGGTCGGCGTGCGGACCTCATTGATGACGCGCATCACCTGCTGGTACACGCCGCTCGGCATCCCAAACGGAACCGTGACGGCCACGCTGGGCAGGTACGGATCCGGAGCCGTGGACGACAGCTTCCCTTGCGCCACGCCGGTGACCGGGTTAGCCCGCCGCGTGGCGTTCAGGTTCAGTTCGGTGCCCACCCGATCGCCCGGCCTGGCCTTCTGGAGCACCACGTTGGGGTGCGGGTTGCCGTTGTCGTCCGTCAGCACCCATCGGGCGTCCGGGTCCAGGCTGGAGAACACGTTGGCCGAAGCCTCCAGCCACGCGGCATCGTGGTTGGTGGTCGAGTAGATCGGCCATGGGTTCAGAGGGCCGGACAGCAGCTGCGTCGCCTTGGCCAGACGCAGGTTCAGCAGGTTCACGTTGCCCTCGTTGACCACGCTGAACGGCTTGAACAGGTCTCGGAACGGCCCGGAGAGCGGACTGAGCGGAGAGGCCGGATCCCACGGCGCCAAGGGGCTGAATCCAGCACCGATCGGCAGCATGCCGGCATCCACCACGGGCGTCTTCACGGAGAAGCGCTCGTCGACGTCCACGGGCGACGCCAGCCGGAAGCTGCGGTACGCCTCGCGCAGGCCTGTGCCCAGGTCCAGCCTGCCGTTGCCGTTGCTGTCCACCAGCACGAACAGCCTGCCCGCGTAGCCCGCCGGAACGTCCGCTCCCGCCGAATCCTGTAGGACGGTGGAGTTCGGCGGCTGGAACCGCGGAACCTCGACCACGAAGTCGAACGGCGTCGGGTTGAGCGTCCGCTGGCTCGGAACGGGATTGGCCTCGTCGGGGAACGACGGCGGGTTGAGGCTCACGCCCGCGAACAGCGGGTTCTCCGCCGCTCCGAACACCGATTTGGTGACGCGGATCGCGCCCGCGCCGATGTCCGGGTAGTCCAAGCTGTCGTTCGGGAACCGCGAGGGCAGGTCCTCATAGTTCGGGAACAGCGTCGAATCCAGCGGGAACAGCACCGCGCCGACGCCTCCCAGCCAGCCCAGCGACCGCGCCTCGACGCGGACGTTGTCCAAGCCTCTGCCGGGGCCGCGCAGCAGCCGCATCAGACTGCGGTCGACGACCGAGATCGTGACGCCCGAGCTCTGTCCGTGCGCCACCAGCCCCACGCTGGCCAGCAATCGGTTCTTCTGAGTTCCGGGAACGTTCGAGCCGTTGATCAGGTTCTCCGCGTCGGACGGGTTCACCGAGTAGCCGACCGTCCGGAGGCTGTCGGCGGGGTTGGTGATCACCAGCGCCAACGGGTTGGCCACCTTGAACGAGCGCACGGAGTTCGTCGGGTCGAGGTTCACCGTCTGCTGCTGACCGTTGTCGTTCAGTGACCGGGTGGTGATCGTGGCGGTCACGCTGCCGTCGCCGGGGGGCATCGCGTTCGCCCCGCCCGGCTGGATGGCGAAGTCGATCACCGCGTACCCGTCCAGCCTCGTGCCGTCGCTCGCCGTCGGCGGGTTCGAGCCGGACACGATCGGGAACTGCCGGCTCTCCACCGAGATGGTTCTGGCCGCGGATCCCTGGCCCGTGAACAGGAAGTTCACCGACGGAGGAGGCACCGTGTCCCCGTCCGGCGTCTGGGTGGCGTGCGGATACCGGTAGACCAGAACGTAGATCCGCTCGCCCCACTCGAACGCCAGCGGACTGCCGCCGACCTCCGTCGCCGCGTCCGCCGCAGCGAAATCCATGGTCCCAGCCCGCAGCTGGCGGTACGTCGCCTGGTCGATCAGCTTGATCCTGGCCTCGCGGAAGTTGTCCGCAACCGGATTGTTCTCGACCACTCCCTCGGACCCAGGCGGCTCGCCGGGGGTCAACAACCCGACGTCGTCGTTGAACGCGTACAGGAAGCCCTTCGTGTCGGCGACGGTGAGCCAGTTCCTTCCAGCGGCGGCATGGCCTGTGAGGCCGCCTGCGAGCACGTACTCCCAAGCCCTCCGACCGCCGAAGCGGTTGGTCGCCCCCGCCTGGGCGAACAGGGCGACGAGCCTCCCCTCCGCCGTCGGCACGAGCAGGCACGGCACAGGACTCGGCGTGAGAGTCCCTACGTTGTTCAGCACGCGCAAGGTCGTGAACGTCAGACCGCCTCCCGCGAAGCTCGTGGCCAGCTCCGAGGTCTGCCAGCGCACGCTGGCCGCGCCGCCCGAGCCGTTTGCGTCGAAGGCGTAGACCGTTCCGTTCTCGTTCGCGGCGAACACCGTATCCGGCTCTCCGCCACCCAGGAGGACTCCCGGAACCGCGGTCGGGCTGGCGACCCAACCGTCCGTCGGCAGAGAGCTGGTGCCGCTGAAGCGCCAAGCCACCGATCCGTCGTCCACATTCAGGGCTAGGAATTCGCCGTTCTCCTCGTCGACCTTAGGCAGCGTGCCCACGAAGACCTTGCCGAAGGCAACCACCGGGGTGGAGACGATCTCACCCAAGGTCGGTTGGTCGAGCGCAGGGTACTGCCAGCGCACGGTGGTCTTCTTGCCGCTCGAGCCGCGGGCGTCGAGCGCGTAGATCCTTCCCTGCCGGGCCGGAACGATGATCGTCGGCCCCGAGGCCGTGTCGGCGTAAGCGATCGATCCGAGGAAGGCCCCGAGGCTGGACGTGCGCGACGTCGAGGGATAGTCGTCCGGCCAGGTCCAGACTCTGGTCGTGGTGCCGGCTCGGCCGGTGGCCAGGTTCATGTCGCCTCGACCTGCCATGTCGATGCAGTACACGCGGCCGTTGGTGGCGGCGACGTACAGATAGTCCTGCCCGTCGATCCTCTGCACGAGCGCCGAGGAGAGGTCGAATCCCGTGGGCATCTCGGCGACCGGACCCGCGCCGTCCTCGCCGCTCGTCTGGTTTGGGTCCGTCCAGGACGGATCCAGCGGGTCGCGCAGACTCGGATAGGCCCACAGCACGCGCGGGCTTCCGGTCGCCTGCGACTCCACGCAGTAGATTCTGCCATCCTCCGAGGCCACCAGGGTCACGTCGGTGGGCACGGGCGGATCGCCCGGGGCCATGCGGATCAGCGCTCCGTTGACCTGCACTGGGGTGGACTTCACGGCCAGGTCGGGCCCGCTGTTGAACGCCATCGCGTCCGCGTAGGCGAGGCGGCCCTCCAAGGCGTCGTTGGCCTCGGCGCTGTAGTTGAGCACGCGCACCTGCAACGGCGCGGTCGTGCTGTGCCGGAACCTGCGGTTGCCGATGCGCACCCAACGCGCCTGCGAATCCTGGTTCACCTCGACGTCCGTGACCGTCGACCCCTCTCGAATCTCCACGATCGTCCGGCGCGCGAACAGCTGGCCGCTGTTGCTGCCCGCGAGCCACATGCTGATCGCGTATTCGCCGGGCGGAAGGTTCGGCGTGTACCGCACGTCGGACGCCGAGGAGCGGTCCGCCACGACGGTCGCGGCGTAATAGTCCGCGCCCAGGTAACCGCTGGCCGCCGTCTGGGCCGACCAGCCCGGCGGGTTGGGCGTTACCTGGCTGCTGGGAGCGTCGACCACCACCTGCCGACCCGAGTTGTCCGTCGGAGAGAACGTCCAACGCACCGTGCCGGTCTCCAGGTCGAACGAGCGGACCACGCCGGTGGCCACGGTCCGCCCGGTGGAGTCGACGGTGTACTCGTTGCGGGCCGCCACCACGTTGCGCGTCGAGGCGGCGTCCGACAGCATGCCGAGGATCGTGCTGGCGGTGTACGTGCCCAGGATCGGTTCGGCCTTGGCTGCGTCCGCGTACACCAGCGAGACCGTCGCGCCTCCGGACTGGCCCATCAGGCTGCCCGTTCGGTCACGGGGAACGGTGTTGTACAGACGGACGATGAGCGAACCCGTCCCATCGAAGGGGAACAGACGATCCGTGGGAAGGCCACCGTTGCCCAAACGGACCCAGCCAGTGCCGCTGGCCGAGGTGTCCACGATCTCCACGTGCCGCTTCCCGCTGTAGAGCACCTCGAACACGAAGTACCGCTGCGGGTACACCAGGACCGTACCGGGACCGGGATCCAGGTCGGTCGGACCCGTCGGGATCCAGACGTACAGGGCGTAGTTGCGCGCCGTCGTGTCCGACGGCGTCAGGTCCCATGTGAAGCTGCGCGCCGTCCCTGCCAGCGGCACGGTCGGATCATAGTTGTCGTAGTTCGTGAACGAGGCGCTGGGGATGGTGACCGCGTATTCGTACGCGGGGGTGATCGGCCGCACACCGAAGTTCGGCGAGGTGGGGTCGAAGAACGAGGAGATGAGCGCGTCGACCGCCGCGTCCCCGGTTTGAGTGGGCAGGAACACGGAGGATGCCTCGCTGCCGGTGCCCGGCGAGGACCAGCCGGCCGTCTTGGTCGCCAGGCGGGAGGTGTTGTCGCGCACGATCTGGCTGGTGGCCGACGTCAGCCCGCCAAGGTGCCACCACCTCAGGTTCGCCCGACCAGGGCTGCTCACCGATGCCCCAGAGTTGCGGCCGGTGCGCTCGTTCGTGCCCCGGAACGTCTGGAAATCCTGCGCCCAGGACAACGCGCTTCCCCCGAGCAGCGCGCACGCCGCCAGGAGTCCGGCCCAGAGGTGCGATCGTCGTGCCATGGTGCTCACCATCGTTCTCCGTTCAATCTCGGTCGGCGAACACGGGCAGGGTCAGCCCGCGCGTGCCTTGGATCGGCGGCAGTTCGAACCGGACGCTGATGGAGCTGAAGCCCAGGTTCGTCTGCGTGAACTGGAACCCGCTTCCCAGTGCGCCCGGATCCCAGTCGCCATTCAGCTGCACAATCTCCCCCTCGAACGGCTCGCCGTTCAGCTTCCGCCCGAAGTAGCCGTTCACCAGCAGAATCTCGCCCGAGTCCAGCCGCTTGGCGTACATCGGCCGGAGATCCAGCGGGTTGTCGCCCGTGGGCTCGTTGGTCGCCGGGTTGCGGCGCATCACCCGGTAGGCGTTCCGGGGAAGCATCCACACCACCCGCCACTCGGAGCCGGACTTTACGATCTCGTACACGCCGGAGGAATCGGTGAACAGGATCGCCGTGTACGTCCGGGGCCCGCTGCCGTCCAGGTCCAGATAGACGTTCTGCATCGTCACGGAGTTCAGGTTCGTCAGAACCTTCTTCCGTGCGGGAACGGCCGGGCTGCTGAACGAGCCCGACTCCGGGTTCCAGAAGACGTTTGCCGCCACCGCCGGAACGGTGACCTCGTTGATCACCTCGAGGTTCGGACCGTCGAAGAACACGATGCCGCCGTTGCCATCCCGGGCCTCTCGCAGATCCGTGCCCGGTGAGCCGAGGTTCGGAGCGTCCAACCCGAGATCGACCCGGGTGGGTGTGCTTCCACCGATGCCCGCGGCGTAGGCGTACCGTCCGGTGTCGGGGCGGTAGATGCGGGCCAGGGAGGTAAAGCGGAATCCCTTGCCGGAAACCATGCTGGGCGAGTGCCAGTACAGGACACCCAGCGCCGGCTGCGTTCCGCCGGAGGCATCCGTGAACGACACCACGCCGAGCAGTCCGCGGGAAGCCGGGTCCACGGCGTACCGATCCACCAGCTCCACCACCCGGTTGTTCCCGGAGTCCGCCACCAGGTAGTGCACCCAGTATTCGAGTGGCTGAGGATTGCTCACGCCGGTGGGGTTGGCCTTGTACTCGGTCCACCAGACCACGTCGCGGGGGTCACGGAGCTGGAGCGGCGCGTTGGCCACGAAGCCCTCAGGGATGCCGTTCGGATCCAGCACGAAGCGGTCGATGGACCTCACCTCGCGGCCAGACGAGTCGAGCCTGACGATGCGGTTCGAGCCGGCATCCACGACCAGCAAGTCGCCATAGCCGAAGCGGTAGGCGCGAACCGGGCGGACCAGCGGGCGCGCGTTTCCGACGGCGCCCACCTCGACCGACGGGCCGGAGCTGAGCGTGGCCTCGGTAGACCACAGCGCGTTTCCGCTCGGGTCGAACCGCGCCACCCGGCCCTCGTCGCACACCAGGAAGTCCGCTCTGCTGAAGCCCCAGATGCCCTGCGAGCTCCAAGCGAACAGTCCGCCATCGCCACCGACCACACCGTAGGCCTGTGGCGAGACGCCCAGCGTGGTCTGCAACACCCGCACACGGTAGTCATCGAACGTCCGGACGCCGACTGTCTGCGGCCACACCCAGTTCGGGTTTCCTTCGAAGCTGGGCGAGACCTTCAGCTGGTAGAGCTGCTTGTTCCACGGCCGATCCGGATCCGCGAACAGGAACGGGTCGTTCGGGCTGATCGTCGCGTTCAGCGCGGTCACCACGCCGGTTGGTTGCAGCGGAGGGAAGGGCGGGCCGGACAGGATGTTGGGCAGCACGCTGGCACCCGCGAGGTACACGGTGTCGCCGAGGACCGTGGGGGCGCTGAGCGTGTCCAGCCCCGTGAACACCACGTAGAACAATAGTGGCGACCATGTGGAGCCGCCTCTATCGGGCTCAATCAGCTCATCCGGCTGGTTCTGCCGACGCAAGATCACGGGCTGGCTGAGGCTGACCGCGTTGGTCACCGGCCCCCGGTTGCCCGACATGAGCGACAGCATCCGAACCACCCCTCGGGACTGGTTCTGGAAGGAGTCGTAGCGGTACTGAGTCGGCTGGATCGTCGTGAAGACGTTCGGACTCGCCGGGTCCGCGCTCCGGAGGAGGTCCGGCTGCAGCAGCGTGAACGGGCCCTCGATGGCCGGCAGGCGGATCTCGACGTTGCCCGGCTTGGTCTTGAAGGCCATCAGGATCGCGTTCTGGACCACGCCCAGCTTGGTTCCCTTGGCCATCACGAACACGGTGTCCCCGCGCACCGCCGGCGCGCCGACGAAGCGCAGGTTCGTCAGCGGCTGGTTCAGGAAGGGTAGCAGCGTCGTCACCACCGGGTCCCGATCCTGCAGAGTCTCGCGGTACGTGACCGCCGAGGCCTGGTTCAGGTTGATGGTGTGCTGAGGGTACAGGTCGTAGCGGTAGACCAGCTCGAACGAACCCTGGCCCTCCTCGCGGAACGCGAACAGGCTGCCGGCACCCTCGCGGTTGCCGAAGGTCAGGTAGAAGATGCCCTCCGGCCCGAGCGCCACGCCGTCCAAGATCCGTCGTGCCCGGTTCGAGTCGTCGGGCAGGAACAGGTTGCCCCGCACCGCGTTCGGCGTGGCATTGGCCTGGCCCCAGTCGATCGTGTAGTCCACGCGGACGCCGACGGCATTGGGGTCGAGCGACGCTCCGCTCTTCAGGCCGAAGCTCAACAGGCCGGGTGCGATCTGCGACACGGTGCCGTCGAAGATCGCGTCCATCTGCGACGGCGTGTACGGGTCTCCCGTCGCCGCATCGAGCAGCGTCAGCCTCACGCCCAGCGCGTTCCCTGCCCCAGGCAGGTATGCACTCAGGCCCTTCTGCGAGCACCTGAGGGTGACCCGGAGCTGCGTCCCGCCGGCGACCTGGAACGCCACCGGCCTCTCGCCCTTGGCACCGATCCAGATGCTCGTCACGCTGGCCGTGCCGTTCGGTGTTGCGTTGGCGGGGTTGGGCCGCGAGACGACGTAGGCGACCTTGTCCATGCCGCCGCTGTTGTCGGCGATCGGGATGTAGCCGACGGTCGGGCTCGCACCCACCGTGAACATCACGGGCGTGCCGGACTTGCCGATCACCCAGTCGTTGGCGCTCGACACCTTGGCGCCGGTTCCGGGGTTCAACACCCAGAGCCGCCCCGCGTTGTTCGAGGTGGTGTCTGCGACGTAAACGAAGCCCTCGTGGTACGTCGGGGCGTACGGTCCGCGACCCTCGACCGAGGTGTCGGTGACCGACGCGCCGTCCGGCGGCTGCACAGTGTAGAGGGGCGCCATCGAGCCGGATCCGACGATCCTGCCCGCGGCGTCCAGCGTCAGCGCGCGGAACGCGACGATGCGGCCGTTGGCCTCCTGCACGAGAATCTGCTCGCCTGCGAAGGGTCCGCTGGGCACCTCGATGCACAGCGGCGGGCTGATCGGGCCGTTCAGCGCCGCGCTGTGCCAGATCAGATCGGCCCTCAGGCCGAGCGACCGATCGGCGATACCCTCGTCCGCAACGCCGTCGCCGTCCAGGTCGGTGCCCGGGCGGGCGTTGAAGACGTACACCCGGTTGTCGTCCACCGCGACCAGCAGGTTCTTGAACACCGCTGGCGGCACGAAGTTGCCCGATCCAGGGTTCAGTGGCAGCTCCGCGTTGAACCGCTTGAGCAGCGGCGCGTTCACGTCGACCGGGCTGGACCCCGTCTTGCGCGCGCCTTGTCGGAACTGGCGGCTTCCCGACGGCAGGTGGATCATGTTCACCACCAGCTTCGCCGCCGACACGAACGTGCGGTCGAACGTGGGATCCAAGGCCCGCTCCTGCAGATTCGGCGCGAACGAGCCGCCGACCAGCACGCGGTTCAGCGTGGTGGCCACCCCGCGGGCCGTGACCACCAGGAAGCCGTCGCCGATGTGACCGGCGAGCAGAACGGGACCCAGGTTGTCGCCGGCCACCCTGTTGAAGAAGGCGAATTCACCGGGGAGGGAGGCAAGGATCCCGGCCAGCCCGGAGATGCCGTAGTCGCCCAGGCTGAGCGCCTTCAACCCGAGGCCGTTGCTCGACTGCATGGCGTTCAGGTTCTCGGGGGTCAGCGCGTAGGGGTAGCTGAGCAGCGGGTGGAGGGGGTCGAAGCCGCTGTTCAGGCCGAGGTTGGCTCGGTTCTCAACGACGGTCAGCGGGAAGCCGTTGATCGGGTCCACCGAGGTGCCGAGCGGCGCGTTCGGCCCGGGTGCCGAAGTCATGTCGATCCAAAGCACCCCGCCCTTGTCGACGAAGCGCCGGAGCTTCTCGCGCTCCAAAGGGTTCAGGCTCGCCCTCCCATGGGCCGCCACCAGCAACACGTCGTAGTCAGCCAGCATCTCGTCGGTCGCGGTGGCAAGCCGGAACTCCCAGTAAGCCGCGTCCCTCTTGGTGAGCGTGCTCCCTACCGGCGGCACCACGCCTCCGACCACGCCGGAGAGGCTGACCCAGCGGTTGTAGGCGGCCTGCGTCATGGTGCCCATGGCCCTCGGGTTGAAGATGTTCCAGCCAGCAGGCTTGACCGTGGAGTTGGAGTCGAGGTTGTACCAGACGAAGGGAGCGTAGTTGGCCGGCTCTGGGTTGCCGGGTGCGATCTTCTGGCTGTCGAGCAGAACCACGCCCGCGCGGATGGGCACCGACTTCTGGGCGAAGTTCGTCGGGCCGCCGAAGGCGAACCCCGCGGCGAGGATCCCGATCGTCGTCAGCGCTGTGCTCAGCTTCACGGATTCACCTCTCCAAAGTAGGCGAGCGTCGGACTGACCGGCAGGCGCGGCATCGGCGGCAGAGGCCGTCCGAACTCGTCCGTGCGGACGTACGGCGAGTTCGGGTCGAAGCCGCCCGCGCGCCCCGTGGCCAAGGCCGGGTCGTACGCGAGAATCAGGTTCGGAACGGCGAACGTGTCGGGGTCATCCAGATCGAAGCCCTCGGGCACGTGCACCCACGGAATCCTCCGGCCGGTCGCGCCGATCTCGCGCGGGATCCAACCCCACTTGCGCAGCCACTCCGCCTGCTGGCTGATCGGAACCGGCATGTTCTGGCTGACCGAGCCGACCAGCACCACGCGCACATCCAGAGGCTCTCCGTAGAACGGGGTGCCGGGCATCGAGCCGAACGCCTCCAGACGGGCCTGGTCTCGCTCGGCCTGGGTCGCGCCGAGCGTCTGATAGCGCTCCCGCGTGTCGTTCGGGTTCGGATTGAACCACGGCCCGGGAATGACGAAGAACGATCCCTGCTCGGCGTACACCGAGGCCTCGATGCGCACGTCGTGCGGCACGATCGCGGCCCGGGCGAGCAGGTAGTCGTTGGTCGCTTCGGTCGCGGTGGAGGCCGTTCGGATGGTCACGTCGTTGGTGCCTTGCAGGAACGCCGTGAACCGACCGATCGGCTCCTGGGCGTTCATCTCGAAGTCGCCCACCGTGAGGGCGGTGCCGTCCAGCAACCGGAAGTCGGTCGTCTCGAATTTGCTGTACCTCTGCCAGTTCTCCACGCCGAGCCCGAACAGCGGCGCCCAGCCGGGTGTGGAGTAGCCCGGGGTCACGTAGCCCGGCCCAAAGACGTTGGTGGCGGCGTTCGTCGGCGTGAGCGGGAACAGCAGCGACGAGTCGCTGATCCCGTAGTTCACGTCCGCTCGGATGTACGTCGTCGGCGCCGGACCGTCGTCCATCGTGTGCGTGAGCAGCATGCTCACGGGAATCGGGTCTCCGTTGTTGCCCGAGGTGCTCGCGAACTCGCGGTACAGCTCGGCGAACGGTCGCCACGAGCCTGGATCGCGCCGATTGCCGCCGGGCGTGTCGGGCGAGAGCAGGAACTCCGTCCGCAGGGTGATCTGTCCATCCTCGGCGCGCAGCCGAACCGGATTCAGGGCCGTCGCCGCGGCAGCCTCGTTGACCTCCGCGAGCTCCTGCCCTACGGTCGGCCCGAAGAACTGCGTGGTGTTCACCGCCACGTAGTCCTTGGCCATCAGCATCAGCGCCGAGCGGCTCGGCCGGTTCAGCCTGCCAGAGGGCGTCACCACTCCCTTGGTGATGCTGCCCTCGATGTAGATGGTGCCCATCGACACGATCGTCAGCTGCCGGTCCGTCGGGATCACGCCGCGCACACGCACGTTGCCCTCGAAGAACAGCAGGCCGTTGAACGGGAATCCGGCGGCGTAGTTCGGCGTGTCCGAGTTGAAGTTCGCTCCCGGCGTCAGCGAGTTGATGATGTACGGCACGCCGCCAACGTCGCCGATGCGGAACCGAATGCCGGTGAGACCCGAGTCGCTGCCGTCCTCGTTGCGCCAGGTGCGCTGGTTGTCCCTCGCCCCGGCCGGCCGCCTCGAACCGTCGCGCACGATGATGAACCCGTCCGGCAGGAGCTGCACGAACGCTCCGGGCGGCACGTAGAACGGACCCTTCCAAGCCGATCCCGCCCTGCCGTTGTTCGGGTTCAGCCAGTCGTCGACCAGCGCCTCCTCGGTGCCGACGTCCTCCCTCGCATCCGCGGTGGACCGGACCTGCACGTCGTAGCTGTTGTTCACGTACACGCCCCGGCCATGGCCGAACCTTCCGCTGTTGCCGGAGCCGACGAGCCGCCCGCTGTTCCGCGTCGCGACCAAATACCGGTTGAGGCCGGTGTCCGGATCGACCATCGTCACCCGCGGGGGCTCCTTGCGGATCATCGCCCGGATGTTGCCGTCCGCGTCGGCCTGCTGCAGACGGTCGCGCAGGAGGCCTCCCAACGTGGAGAAGGCGGCGCTACGGCTCGAGAGGCTGGGGGCTGTTCCGTTGCCCAGCGAGAAGCTGCCCGTCACCCAGGAGGATCCGTTCCAGTCGGCCGCCAGGATGTTCAGCCGGCTATCGTCGTCCGCGCCCCGAATGAGGCCGTTGACCAGCACGCCGTCGCCCAGACGGGGATTCAGGTACAGGTTGACGTCGCCGTGCAGCACCAGATCGGCGTTGCTGACGATCGAGCCTCCTCCACCGACCGGGTTCGGGAACGGAACCGGCGAGGGGCCGATGGTGTAGACCGAGTCCAGCCCTCCGAGCTGGATCGGCACCCGCACCGGGTTGCCCTCGTACAGCGCTCCCAGCTCCGCAGGGACCCCTATCTCGGCCGGCCGGCTGACGTTGTCGAGATTCGTGATGTACAGCGCGCTCTCGATGATGCCGATCGAGGCGAAGGCGATCAGCTTGCGGGAGCCGACGAAGCGGTTGTCCCGATTCTTCATCTCGCCGAGCGTTCTACGGAACTCGTCGCCCGAGCCGAAGTTCCGGAAGCGGATCGGCTGGCTGGACGCCAGGGTGGTCGGGTCGTTGGGGTTGACGCGTCCCGGCCGTCCCACGCTCTCGATGATCGTGTAGTTGCGGGCCCGACCCGGGTTCCGCAGGCTGCCGCTCGGGTCGGAGGAGAACACGTTGAAGTCGCTCGGGGCGAAGCGCACCCGCACCAAAGCGCGGCCGCTCTCGAAGTTCACCCTGGTGTAGGGGCCGAGCCCGTCGGGACCCCCGAGGTCGATCTGCGGATCCCCGTCGTAGCGAAGACCGAGGCCGGTTCCCGGCCGCAGGTAGAGCGCGTCGGGGTCGGTGGTAAAGTCGCTGCCGTCCTGGTTCAGCGGGGTCGGCACTCCGCGCCAGTCGGCTCCCAGCTCGCTGTACAGCAGCCGGGAGTGCGCGTAGCGGATGCCGGCTTCGGCGAGGTCCGCGGCCACCGTCCTCACACGGCTCCTGGAGGCGGTCGAGATTCCGCGGTTGACGATGCCCACGAACACGAACCCCAGGATGAGCAGGACACCCAGGATGATCATGGCCATGACCAGCGTCTGGCCCGCATCCCTTCTCCGATCGACTCCCATTGTCCTTCCGTTGCCCGGTCTCATGGTTCCCCTATCGCAGGAAGTTGCGCACTGTGGCGGTCGCTCTGAGCGTGACCGACTGCGGGTTCGGCTCCGCGGTCTGCGGGAAGTTGCGCATCGTGAGCAGAATCTCCACGATCCGTCGCGAGTCGTAGTCCACCGTCACGGAATCGCCCGGTGCGGTGAATTGGAAGCGGTAGGTGACCCGAATGTTCCCCGTCGGCAGCGGCACGTTCGGATCCGAGTTCAGCTGGAGGTAGCCCGCCTTGTACCGAGGCTGGATCACCGCCGACACCAGGTCGTTCGGGTCGTAGGTCGCGGGAGGGTTCGACAGGCCCAGCAGGCCGTAGTCGTCCGGCTCGCGCAGGTCGGTGTAGTTGATCCGGTACTGGTTCGGCCCCGGCTCTCCGGTCGTGCGGGTGTAGCGGATCGGCTGCCCGTAGTGCGGCCCAGGGTTCTGGTCCGGGCCGATGACCACCTCGGAGCCGGGCACGATCGACGCCCGCGGGAATCCGATGGCGGGATCGGGGTGCAGCGGGCTCGGCGTCCCGTCGGCGTTCGGCGTCACCCGCAGATCGATGAACCGGTGGATGTTCGGCCGCAGCGTCGGATTCTCCTGCCAGACCTTGTTGAACAGGCTGTTGATGTCGGTGTACTCCGAAAGCTGCCCGGACAGACTCCTTCGTGGGCGCGTTGTCGAAGGGCGCGCCCTCGTCCGTGCCGAGCTCCCGAACGTCGAAGCTCGCGATGACCCGGCCCGACTCCGGTTCCACCCAGAACGGCGCGAAGGCGGCTCGAAGGTTCGGGTCGGAGAGGGCGGCGGCGTTCAGCGCCCTCGAGAAGGCGTACTTCGCCCCGGCCGCGTTGGCGGCCAGATACGTGCCGAGATCGAAGGTCGGAGCGGAGCCGCCCGGCGTGCGCGTCCACAGCACCGAGCCGGACGGATCCACGAACGCCTCGTTGTAGACCCCTCCGGGCGTCCAGCCGTTGGGCCACAGCCGCACGATCGCGCTGGACCACCCACCCAGCCTCGTGGTGAACACGTCGCTCGCAAGACGGTCGATGCTCTCCGACTCCTCGCCCAGGCGCACCGCGGACTGCCCCTCGGCCGGCTCGCTGCTCACCCGGGCCGGCCGGAACTCGATCAGAGGAACAATGCGGGGGAGGTCCCCGTCGTACGCCACCGCGCGGCTGCCCTTGTCGTAAATCGGCCGGATCATGTCGTACCGGCTCACCTCGGTGACCACCGTCGCGCGAGCCAGCCAGTTGCGGATCCGCTGGGCCTTCGCGGCGGACCCGTCGGCCAGGAAGAACGCCGGGTCGTCGAGGATCGGCGCGCCGTTGGCGTCCGCCTCGAACAGAGCCGTGTTGGCGACGGGTCCGCCACCTTGGAACAGCACCGGCTGGACCTCGGCGCGGTACAGCACGTACAGGTTGTCCCGCTCGCCGTTCCGGTCCATCAGAAGGCCGTCGTAGGGGTTGTTGTACGGCCGGAACGGGTCGCGCAGGCCGATCCAGTACCGCACGATCGTCGCCCCCGGAGCCACCGGAAGCACCATCTGGCCCTTGGGAGCCTTCAGCGTGGGGTCGATCTTTCCCGTGCTCGGGTTGATGAACCCGCCGCCGGCCCTCTGCCCCTCCTGCGCCGGCTTCAGGATGTCGAGCTTCGTGTAGCGCAGCCTCACCACCACCGGCGTCACGCGATCCCTGCCTGGAACCGCGAGGTCGAGCGCTCCGCGATCGCCGCTGTTGTCCCGCACGCCGGCGCCATTCGAGATCTCCGCCGCGATGCGGTCCAGAACCAGCCGCGCGCTGTCCTGGGCGTCCGCGAAGGCCTGCGCCGACCGGACCAGGTTGAACCCCTGGACCAACGGGATGATGATGATGCCCATCAAGATCGCCGTGATGAACATCACGGTCAGAAGCTCGACGAGCGTGAAGGCCCTGCGTCGGTTAGCCATCAGTCTCCACTCCGCTGGAGGAACGTGTCCGTCTTGACCACTCGCCAGTTGCCGAGCCACTGGTTGAAAGCGTCCAGGTTCTCCGCCACATTTGGACCGAGGGTGAACCCCGCCGGGTTCCACAACACCCGCACGGAGACCGAGGCGCCCTTGACGCGGCGCACCGAATAGCCGTACGTTTCGGCGTCGAACCCGACCGCCTCCGGGTCCACCGAGCGGATGTCCACGTAGGGCAGGCCCAGCGGGTCGGCTGGCGAACCCTGGATCAGAAAGTCCAGCCCCTCGAGCACGCGCCCGGTGGAGTCGCCAGCCCGGCGGTACACGATCTCCCCGACCTGCACCTTCTTCCCGGCGTCCATCCACGGGAAGTAGATGCGGGTGGGGAGGCCGCCGAACGCGCTGGATCCGCCGACGTAGAACTGCGCCACCCCCGGCCTGTCCCAAGACTGGCGGAACACCGCCGGCGCGGTCAGCACCTGCACCGCCCACTGGCCCGACGCCTGGTAGAGCGCTCGCAACGCACGGCCCGAGCCATCCACCGTGGTCGGAGCGGTCGCGCCCGGCAGCATCAGATCGATCTGGACGCCGTTGCCCGGGTCGCCGTCCTTGTCGCGGAATGTCACCAGGCCGACGGACTTGTCCACGCTGAAGGAATCGGGATGCACGGTGCCGCCCGTGTCCAAGTCCACCAGGCCGAAGTCGCGGTTCTCCACGGTCGAACCGAGCGGCACGGGGAAGCCGGGGTTCGGGCGGCCGTCCGGCCCGTTCATCCCCAGCACCGCCAGGCTGCCCGTCACCAGCTTGTGCCAAGGCTCGTTGCCGGGTGGCACGCGGAACTCCTCCCGAAGGATGCGCCAATCCAGAACGTCGTAGTTCACCCTCGCGGTGAGCGGCACCACCCGCCCGCGCCCGACGCGCACCGTGGCGTTGTACGAAGCGGGGTTGAACAGGAGAACGCCCAGGGTGGTGTCCAGCAGCTGGTACTCGTAGGGGTCGCCGGAGAAGCTCGCCACCCGGTCGAACAGCCGGGCCAGCCGGATCGTGTCCCACTCCACGGCCACCAGCGACTCGCCGCCCTGCAGGCCGGCGAAGTCCGAGAAGGGGAACGACTCGAACCCGCCACCCGGATCGGGAGCCACCGGACCAACGTTCACGTCGACGATGTCCCTCGCCCTCAGGCCGGAGCCGTCGCGGATCCAGGCGGTGAACGCGAGGCGGTACGTGCGTGGCTTCACGCGGTCGCGCGGCACGTAGAGCGTGGCGGAGCCGGAGTCCCACTCGTCGACGAAGTACTCATAGTCTCGGGGACGGAACGAAGGCTCGCCCTCGCGCTTGCTCAGGTCCGGGCCGTACACCTGGAAGAACTCGGTGTACTGCGGGCTGAACACCACGGGAGCGAACTGGAGGACCATCAGGCCTCCGTAGAGCGACCCCACGGGCCTCGGCGCCGGTACGCGGCCTCCCTCGCCGATCACGCGCCGAACGACGTTCGGTCCGCTCAGATACGACCAGTGGCCGAGGGCGTTGCCATCCCCGTCCAAGACCTGTCCGTCGGAGTCGATCGCGGCGGCCACCGGCCCCAAGTCGCCCTCCCGCCGGGCGCTGTCGGCGACGATCGCGATGCCGGAGGCGCTCCACACGTAGTTCACCGGCAGAATCATCTCGGGCAGCCTGTCCGGCCTTCCCTTCAGACGCTCGCTCTCGCTGCGCGCCAGAGCGGCGGCCACCGACACGTCGCGGGTGTTCCGCAGAATCCGCAGACCGCCGGGGAACGTCTGCAGGATGGCGAGGATCCCGATCAGGAAAACCACCATCACGACGAGCACCTCGACGAGCGTCGTTCCCGCGGTTCGATTCCAGCGTTTCATCATCTCTGCTCCGAAGGTTCGGTGCCGCCGCTCTGCGGGCCTACGGCATCACGCGCCAGGAACGGTTGAACACGTCGTTCGAGTCGTACGGCCTGGCCGATCCACCCAAAAACAGAACCAAGTCCCGTTTCTGGTGCGTCGGCACGCCGTCCTGAAGCTCGCGGAAAAAGCTGTTCCAAGTGACGACCGTGGACTCGGGTGGATCCTCGTAGCCCAGCTGGCGGGGGTCGTCGTTCAGGCTCCCGCCGGTCAGGCCCCATTGGGTCCAGAACAGCGCGTAGCGCAGCTCGACCCGTTGCCCCCCGCCGGGGACGTCCGTGAGGGCGACGTCGTAGCCGCTGACCAGGTAGTAGTGCGGCGCGGCGTCGGCGTCGTTCGTCACGCCGTTCGGGGTCGCCCAGCCGTCCTCGGGGCCGTAGGCCTGGCGGGCGTTGGCGAAGTCGTCGCTCGCGTCGATGGCGCCGTCCCCGTTCAAGTCCAGGATCGGCGCCGACCCGACCGAGCGCGGATCGGCGTTCGGCCAAACGGCGGGGCTGGTGGCGGTGAGGCCGGCGCGCGCGTACGACGGTTGGAGGGTGCGGATGGAGTCCACTCGTCGCGGGTAGAGGAAGCCCCGCAGCTTGTCGGCCGGCACGATCTGCCCGGCCAGCGGGCCGCTGTCGTACAGCGTGGCGTAGCCCAAGAGGGCGGGCGGATAGCCGCCCTGGTCCACACGATAGAGCTGCAGCGCCGTCCGGAGGGCGTTCATGTTGCTCAGGTCCGAGTTGCGGTAGGCGGAGTCCTTGGCCCGCGAATAGACCGGAAAGGCGATGGCGGCGAGCACCGCGATGATCGCGATCACCGTCAGCAGCTCGATCAGCGTGAAACCTTGTCTCCGAAGCATAAGCGCACACTCCGACCTTCGGCGTCTTTGACGAAGCCGAATTCCCTCTTGTTCCCCGTTCATTTCAGTCCAGCCCACTCCTGATAGCGCTCCACGAGACTCCACAAGGGAGCTTGGAAGACCGTGGCTGCGATCGCGCCGAGTGCCAAGTAGGGGCCGAACGGAATCATCGTCGGTTCTACCTGAAACTCCTCCTCGTCCAGAGCACCCTCGGGGTCCTCGCCGAACCACCGGCGGTACACGCCGGGAAGGAACAGGCCGACGATGTCGATCCCCAGCAGATAGCCCAGCCCGGACCGGAAGATCGAGCCGTACGATTCCGGCTCGAACGGCTGCTCCTCCTCCGACGGCGCGGCATCCTCCTGCTGGGCGCGGCCGCGCAGCAGCACCTGCAGCGCCCCCAGCACCGCCCCAGCCACGACGGCGAGGCCGAAGCCCAGCAGCGCGCTCGCCGGAAAGAGCACGGCGCCGATCCCTCGGGCCATCTTGATGTCGCCGTGGCCCATTGCGTCCTTGCCGAACACCGCGCGGCCGAACAGCAGGATCAGCCAAATCGCGGTGGTGCCGACGATCCATCCGGCGAGGGCGCTTGGAATCCCCCACGTGGAGGCCTCGGGTCTGCCCGCGGCGTACAGCCAGACGTTCCACGCGACCCCGACCCCGGCGAGGAAGGCGTTGACCGAGTCTGGAATGATGTACAGCTCGAAGTCGATGAACACGATCGCGACCAGCGTGGCGGACGCCAGAGCGTATGCCACGGCCCTCGCCGGGTCGAAGGCCGCCACCAGGTGCTGATGCCACAGCACCGCGAACAGAGTCCCGGTCAGCAGCTCGACGAGCATGTAGCGCGGGTGGATCCGCGCTCCGCAGTGGCGGCACCTGCCCCGAAGCACCAACCAAGACAGGATCGGGAACAGGTCGGGCACCCCCAGCGGGTGCCTGCAGGCGGGGCAGAAGCTGTGCTTGGGCTCAGCGAGCGAGAGCCCCCGCGGCGTGCGGTAGATGACGACGTTCAGGAAGCTGCCGATGCAGGCGCCGATGACGAATCCGAACACCCAAGACCATGCTGGAAACCCAACGACGCTTCCCTGCTCCGCCCCCATCGATCCTCCCTACGGGGTCGGCCCGGACTCCCCTCCCGGGCCGACCGCCAAGCAGCGGGACGACTACTCGCCCGCGTCCAGTCCGCCGCCGGCGCCGCCGCCGGACATCTTCTCGATGGCGCTCGCCAGCGGGAGGAACATCGAGATGACGATGAAGCCGACGATGAAGCCGAGGCTCACGATCATGATCGGCTCCAGGGCCGCGGTGAGCGAAGCGATCTGCGAGTCAACCTCCGACTCGTAGAAGTCCGCGATCTTCTGGAGCATGTAGTCCAGCGAGCCCGCCTCTTCGCCGACGCCGATCATGTGCACCACCATCGGCGGGAACAGGCCCGACGCCTCCAGCGGGTCGCCGATCCGGTCTCCCTCGCGGATACGGGCCCTCGCCTCCAGCACCGCGTCGGACATCACGGAGTTGCCCACCGTGCCGGCCACCGTCTCCATCGCCTGCAGGATCGGAACGCCCGACGTGAGAAGGGTGCCCATCGTGCGGCTGAAGCGCGCCATGCAGATCTTGTGGTGCAGCTTGCCGAACACCGGCACCTTCAGCTTCAGGCGGTCCGCCACGCGCCGGCCGAAACGGGTTCCGGTGAACAGGCGCCACGCGATCACGATCGCGATGATCGACAGCACCACCACGGGGCCGCGCTTGGTGATCAGGTTCGAAAGGTCGATCAGGAACTGGGTGGGGGCCGGCAGCTCCTTGCCCACACCCAGGTCGCCCAGAATGTTCACCCACTGCGGAACGAACCAAGCCACGAGGAAGCCCGTGATGCCGATGGCCATGGTAGCGACCAACACCGGGTAGGTCATGGCCGACTTGACCTTCCGGCGCAGCTCCACGTCCTTCTCCAAGAACTGCGACAGGCGTTGAAGCGACTCCTCCAGAACGCCTCCGACCTCTCCCGCGCGGATGAGACCGATGAACAGGCTGTTGAACGCCTTCGGATGCCGCTGCATCGCCCTCGAGAGGCTCTCGCCCGACTCCACGCGCTGGCCCAGGTCCTGGATGATGCGCCGGAGCTTGGCGTCCTGCGTCTGCTGGCCGAGGACGTCCAGACAGCGCACCAGCGACACGCCCGCGTCGACCATCGTGGAGAACTGGCGGCAGAAGATCGACAGGTTCGTGAGCTTGACGCGGCCCGGGCTGCGGAACCGCGCGCTCTTGGCCTTGATCATCGTAACCTCGGTGAGGATCAGGCCCTGCTCTTCGAACCTCTTGCGGAGGATCTCCTCGCTCTCGGCGTCGGCCGTGCCCCTCTGGAGGGCGCCGGACTCGTCTCGGTAGGCGTAGCTGAAAATGGGCATCGTGGGCTCCTATCGCCTCAGCGCCGTCCGGGCGGCATGCCGGTCTGCTGAGGCGTGCTGATCATCTTCTTCAACTCGTCCACGTTCTGGGCGCGCTGCATGATGTCCTCCAATTTGACGTAGCCCCGCAGGTACAGGTCCCGCAGACACTGGTCCATAGTCATCATGCCGAACTGCCCGCTGGTCTGGATCACCGATGGGATCTGGTGGGTCTTGTTCTCGCGAATCAGGTTCCGGATGGCCGGCGTGGCGATCATGATCTCCGTCGCGGGCACGCGGCCGGGGCCGGAAGCCCTGGGCAGCAGCTGCTGCGAGATGATCGCCTGGATGTTGTTGGCCAGCTGGATGCGGATCTGCTCCTGCTGGCCGGGCGGGAACACGTCGATGATTCGGTCGATCGACTCGGCCGCGTTGTTGGTGTGCAGCGTGGCGAACACGAGGTGGCCCGTCTCGGCGGCCGTGATGGCCAGCGCGATCGTCTCCGTGTCGCGCATCTCGCCGACGAGCAGCACGTCCGGGTCCTCGCGGAGGCTGGCCCGCAGAGCGTTGGCGAACGACTTCGTGTCCGCGCCCAGCTCGCGCTGGTTGATCAGGCTGAGCTTGTGGCGGTGCAGGTACTCGATCGGGTCCTCGATGGTGATGATGTGCACCGCCCGGGACGTGTTGATGCAGTCGATCATCGCGGCGAGCGACGTCGACTTGCCCGAGCCGGTCGGTCCCGTCACCAGCACCAACCCGCGCGGCCGCTCGGTGATCGTCTCGAGGATCGGCGGCAGGTTCAGCTCCCGCACCGTCGGGATGCGGTCGGAGATCAGGCGGAACGCCGCGGCGAGGGCGCCGCGATCGCGGTAGTAATTGACGCGGAACCGAGCGCGCCGGGGAAGAGCGTACGAGAAGTCCAGCTCCAGGGTCGACTCGAACTTGTGGATCTGCTCGTCGGACAGGATGTCGTAGAGCATCCGCTGCAGCACGTGCGGCGTGAACTTCTCGAAGTTCAGGCGGATCAGCGACCCGTCGACGCGCACCACGGGCTCGGAGTCGGTGCAGACGTGGAGGTCCGACGCGTTCCGATCCACCACGATGTGCAGCAGCTCGTCGATATGGAGGTCCTCGATCGGGATCGGATCCCCCGACTGCTCCTTCGGCACGGCAGGCGCGGCCGTTTGGGCTCCCTGCGGCGCGCCTGCGATGAACGGTTTCGGTTCCAGCGGGTTCATGTTCGGTTTCTGTCTCCAGTTCGAGGTTAGAAGCCGGCCGTGAAGACGACGCGCCGCACCTCGGCGGGGTCGGTGATGCCGAGAAGCGCCTTGCCCAAGCCGTCCTCCCTCAACTCCTTCATGCCGTTCGCCTTGGCCGCCTCCTTGATATCGGCGAGCGGAGCGCGGCGCACCACCAGCTCGGCGATCTCGGCGTTCATGATCATCAGCTCGTAGATGCCGATTCGGCCCTTGTAACCGGTCTGGCGGCAGGCGTCGCAACCGACGGCGCGGTAGAGCCGCACCACCTCATCCGGGTTGTCCATCGTCATGCCGAAGCGCCGGAGCTCGATGGCCTTCATCTCGTACGGCTCCTTGCACTCGTTGCACAGGCGCCGGCCGAGACGCTGGGCGAGAACGCCGATCACCGTCGCCGAGATCAGGTAAGGCTCCACGCCCATGTCGATCATACGGATGGTCGCCGAGGGCGCGTCGTTCGTGTGCAGCGTCGAGAGAACGAGGTGCCCCGTCAGCGACGACTCGATCGCGATCTCGGCCGTCTCCAGGTCGCGCATCTCGCCGACCATGATGATGTCGGGGTCTTGGCGCAGGAAGGCGCGCAGAGCCGTCGCGAACGACAGACCGGCCTTTCGGTTCACCTGCACCTGGCTGATGCCGGGCAGCTGGTACTCGATCGGGTCCTCGACGGTCAGGATGTTCACCCCGATCGTGTTGAGCTTGTTGAGGACCGAGTACTGCGTGGTGGTCTTGCCCGAACCGGTGGGTCCCGTGCTCAGGAACATGCCGTTCGGCTGGCTGACCAGCTCCTCCAGCTGCGCGAGGTTCTCGTCCGTGAAGCCGAGCTTGTTCAGACCGATCATGACGCTCGACTTGTCGAGGATTCGCATGACGATCTTCTCGCCGAACGGGCACGGAATCGAGCTGACGCGCAGGTCGTACTCCTTGCCCTGCGCGCGCACCTCGATACGGCCGTCCTGCGGGATGCGGCGCTCGGCGATGTTCATGTCCGCCATGATCTTCAGGCGGCTGATGAGCGGAGCCATCAGGTTCCGCGGAACCGACATCGCCTCCATGAGAACGCCGTCGATGCGGTACCGGACGCGAACCGAGCGCTGCATCGGCTCCACGTGGATGTCCGACGCGCGGTCGTAGATCGCCTGCTGGATCAGAGCGTTGGCCAAACGGATGATCGGAGCCTGCTCCGCCATCTTCTCGGCGTCCTGCTCCGCCATCTCCTCCTCGGCGATGTCGCGGCCGCGTGCCACCTGGGCGCCCGCGATCGCCGAGCGGATGTCGTTGGTGAGGTTCGGAGCCTGCGTGGGCGCCGCGGTCGGAGCGGCTTGGGCCGGTTCCGGCGTGGCGGCCCCGCCGGTGCTGGATGGGTACGCACGACGGATCGCGTCCTCGATGGCTCCGGGCACGGCGAGCACCGGGATGACCCGGCAACCCGACACCATGCGCACATCGTCCAGCGCCTGGATGTTGTTCGGGTTGGACATCGCCAGCCAGAGGTTCATGCCCTCCTTCCGGACGGGCAACACGCCGTGCAGCTTGGCGATCCTTTCCGGCACCACGTTGACGGCGCTCGAGTCGATCTGCTGCATGCGGTCCAGATCGACGAACCCCAGTCCCATCTCCTGGGCCCGGGCCTCTGTCACCTCCCGCTCGCCCACCATTCCCAGCTCGATGAGCACCCTCCCGAGGTCCGGGTTGTTGGTCTGCTTGGCGACCTTCTGGGCCTCTTCCAGCTGTTCCGGTTTCAGATAGCCACGGTTCATCAAATACTGAACCATCGGCAATCGCTGTGCAGCCATCCTCTTTCTCCCGTTGCGCCGGTCCGAAACCCGCGCGGCGCAAGGCCCGTGGGCCGGACTCGCACGATGTTACCTACTCGCGCTCCGATACATCATCCAGACGGGGCCGGCGGCGCAAAGGTTCGCGGAAGGCCCCCGGAGCGTTCGGGTAAAACGCGATCCCGGCCGACTCCAGGAGGACCCCGTTGATCCGAGATCTCGTTCGCAACCGCATCCAAGAGGCCCTGCGCCAGCTCGCCGAGGAGGGACTCGCCGCCGCCGCGGCGTTCCCGCCTCCAGAGGTCTTGGACACCAAGCAGCCCGAGCACGGGGACTACGCCTCCAACGTGGCCCTGTTGAACGCCAAGGCGGCCGGCATGGCGCCCCGCGAGCTGGCCGAGCGCATCGCCCGGGTCGCTTCCGCAGCCCCCGAGTTCGAATCCGTCGAGGTGGCGGGACCCGGGTTCCTCAACTTCCGGCTTGCGCCTCAGGCCATCGCCCGCTTCGTTGGAGAGACGCTCCGTCGGGGAGAGGACCTGCCTGCCAGCACGCACGAGCGGCCCGAACGGATCAACGTGGAGTTCGTCAGCGTCAACCCCAACGGTCCGATCACCGTGGGATCCGGAAGGGGCGCGGCGTTCGGCTCGGCGCTGTGCAACGTTCTGGAGGCCGCCGGCCACACCGTTCATCGGGAGTACTACATCAACGACGGCGTGAACTCCGAGCAGATGCGCCTGTTCGCCGAGTCGGTGCGTTCGCTGGTGCTCGGAGAGCCCATCCCCGAGAAGGGCTACAAGGGCGACTATGTGCAGGCGGTCGCCGATCGCATCGCTGAGATTCTCAGCGACACCCTCGCGCCGGCGATCGCCGATGCGGAGGCCGCGGCCGTGCGGGAAACCGACGCTTGGGTCCGCCGAACGCTCGAGCGGCGCATCTGCACCCTCCGGAGGGTCGAGGACCAGCGCGCCTCGGCCGCGAGCCCCCGGGAGTGCGCCCGGGCGCTCAGCACCGAGGACCTGAAGCTCCTGTGCGAGACGCTCATGATCGAGCGGCAGCGGACCGACCTGTCGGACTTCGGGGTCCGTTTCGACACCTGGTTCTCCGAGCAATCTCTGCACGACGCCGGCGAGGTCGAGCGCTGCCTGCAGCGCCTCATGGAAGGCCAGGCTTTCGCCGGACAGGCCGGGCACGAACACGGTCATGCCGGGCGCGAGGCCGGCGATCACGGCCGAGACATCGAGCTTGCGGCTCATGGTCGTCAGGCCGGCGGCGTCAGGCTGGCGCGGCCGACGATGATCGACTTGCCGCTGTTGTCGAAGGCTTCAAGGTCCAGCGTCAGCGCCGTTGTCGTGCGTTCGGCCAGCGTGGCCGTGCAGCGCAGCGATTGGCCGACCGGCAGCACTGCAACGAAGCGGGCGTCGAAGCGGCTCAGCGTGAACGCGGCGAACTGCGTGCTCAGCAACTGGCCGAGCAGCGCCATGCCGAGCATGCCGTGGACGATCACGTCGTCGAAGCCGGCCTTGCGGGCGAACGCCGGATCAAGGTGCAAGGGATTACTGTCGCCCGAGGCCTCGGCGTACAGCGCCAGCTGTTCGCGGAGAATCGGGCCGGTCTGGTATTCGGCCACCTGCTCGCCGGGGCGGGCCTGATCAAGCGTCATGCGGCGGCTCCAGTTTCGGCGCCGGCGCGGGCCTGGGGATTGCGCACCAGCACCACCTGCCGCGAACGCCCGAGCAGGCCGCGCTCGGCGTGGGAAACGGTGGATTCGATGACGATGAAATCCATCGCCCCGTTCTTCTTGTCGTAGAGATCGGTGACCGTGCGCTGCACGGCGAGCGTGTCGCCAGCGCGGATCGGGCCGAGGTAGTCGAACTGCTGTTCGGCGTGCAGCACGCGTTTCAGGTCGACGCCGAGTGCTTCCAGGATGCGCCGCGAGCTGTTCTGCTCGCCTTCGACCGCCTTCATGAAGGTGGGCGGTG
>FWWL01003026.1_pt1 | contig 32159 bp, 29 predicted proteins | sample 2228331 | NCBI WGS metagenome assembly FWWL01 (sample SAMEA103939775, study PRJEB20133) | metagenome
TTTCTGGACAGACATAATTGTGTATTCCGCCACCTCTCAAAAGTCCCACGAGATATGCCATACCTCCGACATACATCAAACAATACTACCAGAGGGCAACTCTGCCTCTGATAAAATTTCAATTATCTTCTCTAACTTTATACTTCTTTTTCTTCATCTCTCTTTACCTCCCTTCAAATTTTAGTATAATTTATCCTTAAATGCTTGAATTTCTTTGTCCAAAGAACGGGGTGCAGGTCAGTGCTGGGGAGATAACGATATGGGACAGCTTGGTGATGGAACATACGAAGATAAGAAAAATCCTACCCGGGTAGGAACGGACACCGATTGGATATATGTTGAAACAACAGGTCATACTTGTGGAATTAAGAAAGACCATACCCTCTGGTGCTGGGGAAATAACACATACGGGCAACTCGGAACAGGAGATTATGAGTTCAGAGAAAACCCTGCACAGGTTTTTTATTATCCATGAGTAATATTTTAGCAATCTTATTAGTTGCCAACATAAATTACACCCTGCTAAGCAATGGACAATTTCCAGAGAATACGCCCTATAGTATTACTAATCAAATATCAGATTCCCACACTGAACTTAAGGAGGAAAATTTTAAAAGTCCTACAGATACTCTTTTGATAGCCCTTATCCCTGGATTTTTTATACATGGCCTCGGTCATTTTTATATCGGAGAAAACAAGACAGGTGGTATTTTATTGGGAATTGAAGCCAGTGGCTGGTTTGTTTTATTATCATATTCAATGTATTTAGGAGTAAGGGGGCTTTTTGAGTGTTCCCTCGCAGGTGACCCAGATTGTGTTGAGAGTGAGGGTCTCCAGAATACTGGAACAGTTATAGGAATAATATTTGCTGGTTCCTTTTTTGGCACCTGGCTTTATGATGTTATTACAGCACCGATGAAGGCAAATAGAAAGTATCTTGAAAGAGGCACAGGCAAAAATCTAATACCTGAACTTGAGTTAAGACCTTTTATAAACCTTAATGGATGCACATTGGCACTCAAGTGGAGATTTTAACCTTCACAAAAAAACTCATTAAAAATTGACAAATAGTCCTTTTGAGTGTATTTAATATTTTATGTATAGAACAATTGCTGATGTGCCGGGAATTAAGGTGGGCCATTACACTGACCTGAAGAGGCGAACCGGCTGTACAGTAATTTTATGTGAGAATGGTGCGGTGGCTGGAATGGATATTCGCGGTTTTGCTCCGGGCACACGACAGACAAATTCACTTAAACTCCTGCATCCCGTATCACGAATAGATGCTCTATGCATTTCAGGCGGAGGAGCACTGGGACTGGACGCTGCATCAGGTGTAGTTAAATTTTTGCTTGAGAACAATAAGGGCTTTGATATCTTTGGCAAAAAAGTCCCTATTGTTCCCAGCGCTGTCATCTTTGATCTATTTTTCGCAGAGGAGAACGCCTTCCCCGATGCAGAGATGGGATACCTTGCCTGTAAGAACGCAGGAAGGAATGGACCACTTGAAGGGAGCGTGGGCGCAGGCACCGGGGCAACTGTTGGTAAACTCTTTGGAGTACCTCAGGCAACGAAGGGAGGAATTGGTTCTCTATGCGTAAAAGTTGATAATGCAATTCTTGGTGTTCTTGCGGTGGTTAATTCCTTTGGAGATGTGCTCAATGAAGATGGTAAAATCATTGCAGGAGCAAGGACATCAGCAAAGGGCAAAAAATTATGCAACATGCAAAAACAAATTTCAACAGGAGTTGATAGAATAGTTGCGGGAGAGAATACTACAATTATTGTAATTGCTACAAATGCAGGACTCACAAAGGAAGAGGCAACGCAAATTGCAATAATGGCACAGGATGGCATTGCAAAAACAATTGCTCCCTCACATACGCTCTTTGATGGTGACATCGTTTTTGTCCTTTCTACAGGAAAAGAACCTGCGTCAGTAAATCGACTGGGTTGCATCTCTCAGGAACTTGTTGCGAAATCCATCAGACGCGGCATAATAAAAGCACATGGCCTTGGAGTGCTACCTGCATATATTGATTTAAAGTAAAAGAAGGATGAACAGGGAAATAAGAGAGGTCTTAAACAGGCTGTTGAAAGACCCTGACCAGCGGGTGCGAGAGAACGCGGCCCAATCCCTTGATATGATTGAACTGACCTCAAAGATTGACTTAATACTCCAGTCGCTCAAGAGCAGTGATAAAATGACGCGGCTCAGAAGTGTATATGGTCTTGAAAAAATTGATAGTGAGAAGGCAATTGATGCCCTTATTGAGGCGACGAAGGATCCTGAAGTTGATGTGCGAGCCGCTGCCCTTAAGATCCTTGCACAGAAATCAAGCCAGAAAGCAATACCTGCTATAGTTGCAAGATTAAAAGACAGTAATAAGGCTGTAAAAATAATGGCAATTGATGCCCTCGGGAATTATAAAGAAGAAAAGATTATTGACTTATTGTTAAAACTAATTGAATTCAAAGATGTGGAAATTCAATGCGCCGTGATAAATTCCCTGGGAAATATCGGCACAGCGCGGGCTGAAAAGCCACTGATTGAATTATCTTCTCACCCTGACCCCAGGGTAAGGGCAGCTGTCGCTTCTGCCCTCGGTAAACTCAAAGTAGAAACTACTTGAAAATCCTGTTCAGGTCAACAAGCGCCTGTGTGGCAGGATCCACTGAGGCAACAACATTTCGCCTGATCTTTCCTGTCCTGTCCCTCTCATTCAGCGGAACCTCCACAGGCGTCTTCAGTGTAATCCCGTTTGAATCAAAAAGAATCTTCACTATAGGACGGTCTGGCTCCTCAAGATTAATCTTGGTGACAATTGCAATCTCATTGGTATCCAGGCGAACAATACTGCCAATTGGATAGATGCCAAGAATTTTAACAAATGTTCTGAAATATTCCGGATTGAATGCTTCGTTAACCTTTTTGGACAGGATGAGCAGTGCCTCCTTCGGGTCAAAACGCTTCTGATATGGACGCAGTGTCGTCATGGAGTCATAACAATCAGATATGGTGACAATATTTGCAAGCGGCGTTGGCTCGTAATTCTCCGGAACGGAGGGATAACCGCCCATATTGAACTGCAAGTGATGCTCATAAACTATCTTGGCTGTAAGTTTGCTGATGCCCGCCATCTTGCTCACTATGGAATACCCCTTCACAGGATGGAGTTTCATAATATCCCATTCCTCAGGCGTGAGCCTGGTCGGTTTGAGTATGATTTCCTTTGGGGTCTCTGTTTTCCCGATGTCGTGCAATAATCCGCCCAGACCTATGTCTATCAGGTCTTTCCCTGTATAATTCAGCGCATTTGCAAGAGTAATTGACAGAATTCCAACATTAACAGAATGATTGAAGGTGTATTCATCGTGATCCTGAATCATGGCAAGCCCCAGAAGGGCTGACCTGTCTTTTAATATTACATCCACCATATCAGAAACAATGCGAATAACCCTGATAGCAGAGGGAACATTTCCAATTCTTGCATCTTTCATAATGTCAAGGACCGCGTTCCTTGCATCATTATAAACTCGCTTTGCCCGCGTCTGAACATCTTCCTCCTCTCTCTCCTCCAGATCCCTGGGAAGAATGTTCACAATCCCCATCCTGACCATAACCTCTGCCATTCCGCCCTTCTGTTTTAATACCTCTGGCTCCTCATTCAGCAATTGTAAAAACTTATTTATTTCATCCTGAGAAACGCCCTGCTTGATTTGAAGTCCTTTAATATCCCTCTTCATCAATCGGTCAACAAATTCATCAACGGACTGATTGGACCTGTAGAATGGTTCTCCTTCAAAGACAAGAACAGAATCAACTACTCCAAGAATAACCTGATTTTTCTCAAATAAAATAGGCCTTAAAAGCTGCAGGCTTTTATCTATCTGCTGTAACACAGCAGGGTGCGCAGGCGTATAATAATTCATGCCTTTGAGCGCACCTGTTAAATTTTTTATAATTTCATCGTATTCCTCTCTCACTTTTAACCTATCCTGTAAGGGCAAATCTATCCGCCATCTGTAAAATTACATTAAAACATGTCTCCCTCAGGTCTCCCTTTGATTTTACTCCACAATCAAACAACACCTGAATCGCGTCCTCCCCACCGAGTTCCCCAAGTGCCTGAGAGATTACACCTTTTAAAAACCTAAATCTTCTTGGGAACAATAACGACCTTTTTTTAAATAATTTCACGAGCGGAGTAATACACTCGTAGGAACCAATTCTTCCAAGGGCAAGAATAACCTCTTTCAAAAAGTTCAGATCCTCAAAATATAAACTCTTCCCCTTTAATATTTTTATAAAATAGGGGATAGCAAAGGTCTCTCTCACAATGCCAAGGGCGTAGGCAGCGTAAGAGCGAATCTCTGGCGCTGACTTTTTAAACAGGAGCATGAGAAGAATCTCTATTGACTCCTTTGTTTTTATTCTTGAGAGCGTCTTTATAATTTCCTTCTGGACCCTCACATCTGGGTAGTCAAGGATCTTCCAGAGATGAGGGACGCTTTCAGGCAGTCGCATCTCCCCTAATATTGAAACAATGTTACGAACAACATACCACCTGCTATCACCAAGAAACGGTAATAAGCGCGGTAGCGCCTTATCTTTAAACCGAACAATTGCAAGTATCAATCTCCTCCTGTTTCTAAAATCCTGTTCTGTACTCAATCTGGTAATTAATGTCGTAAGCACTGACTCACCTATTATGACCAGAAGATTAATTAACTCAGTTGGGTCATTGACATCAGGCGAACACAGACGATTCACGATAATCGGTATAGTCCTGTCATCCGCGATTGTCCTTAATCCCTCAGCAATATAGGGCTTCACCTCCCTCGGTCTCTTTGGCTCAACGAAATGCCTTGCAAGGGCAGTGAGAACACGAAAGGCCACATCAAGTTTATTCTGAAGGAGAAGCAATTTTGTTTTACCGATAAGGAATTTTAATACCTGAATGTAAGCATTTGCTTCATAAAGCGTTTCCAGTTGATTCAGGAGTTTTAGAACCTCCTCCTCTTCCTCAGTGAGGGCAAAATCAAGGGATAGAATACTCTCTGCCTCCTGCGATTCCTCCTCTCCAAGTTCTACAATCTCCTCCTCCTCAAGGCGCTTGTCCTCTTCAAGGCGAAAGTCCTCATAACGAATCTCATTAAGGACAACACTCTTTACACCCTTTGAAAAGACATAGCGTTCTGCGCCACCATCTGCAATAAGCTTTTCTGGTTTTTCGGAGAGCATTCTTAAAATAGTGGTAAATTCTTTCGGCTCAATTGTCCTTAAAATCTGAATATTGCGAACTCTCCTTAAGAAAAATTCATTTGAGAGTCCCTGGAGCGCAGGGCTTCTTCCAATGGGTGCATCCCTGAAGAAAAAACCCTCCTTTTTGATTGTAAGGGGCAGTGTCCCCTGTGTGTAAAGGTACTTCATTAAAATCTCATAAGCCCTCTTGAGGATCGGTTTTAAAGCAGAGTGTCCGGGGGGATAAAAGTTCAAAGCCCTGAGGGCTTTATTAAACTCAACAAGCACCTCCTCTGTCTCCTTCTGGAAAGGTATTGTTTGTTGAGATTTTTCCATATTTGATTTATTATAATTTAATGAGTAATTTCTGTCAATATGGCTCTGGGAAATGGAGGAATGCCCGATTTCGTTATGGAGTTAAAATCATCGCCCCTCTACTGTTTCTTTCATGCTACAGGGATCTTCCTCCTCAAAAAGTCCCCTTGATTGATATATATTATCCTTTAAAAAATGGGTACACCTGGAGTTATATAGAAAAAGAATATTCTCTCGGCGTCCTTTACACAAGAAGGATTACCCATCGTATAACCGGAGAGAAAATAGATAGAGATAAATCAATTTTTAATACAAATCCAGAAGGACTCTTTGCCATTTATGACAGAGATGGGGTTGCAAAGTCAGGTGCCTTAGTTGTAAAAGACCCAAATGGGGTTGGAATTACAATTCGGACAAAAAACGATATGCCCCTTTATCCATCTAAATTATACTATCTCCTGAAAAACCCGCTGATAAAAGGGAACTCCTGGAGAAATCGTGTATCAATTTTTGATATCCCCGGACAGAGATTTGAAATTGTAAGCACGAACGCAGTTGTTGAACTTGAAAATGGACTCAGATTTAAAGACTGTATTGAGGTTCTTTCAAATTACACATCTGATGGTAGGAGATATACAGGAAGGCAATGGTTCGCCCCTAACATTGGCCTGGTGAGAAGCACGCAGGAAAGACACACAAAAGAAGGAAATGTACTTGTATATGAATTATATTTATCTGAACTTCCTGAGTTTCTAGACCTTCGCCCTGAGACGAAATAAATTAAGTTCCTCCTCTATCTGTCTTCTTAAATCCTCAAGGTTTGAATAATCATGAATGTATGTTGAGGTGAGCAATTCATTAATTTTCTTCATATCGGGCTTTTCCTGAGAAAGCAGGTGTTTTATGGTCCTTATAATCCTTGATTTTTTAATTACATAATCCTCAATGCTTTTACATTGCTCTTCAGCAATTTCAGTAAATTTTACTGCTATCCCGGGATTTTTAAACCTCTTTGATACTGGCTTTGTAGCCCTCCATATAACTATTCCCCTTGCCTCAACAGGACCGTAGCCAGGGAGATTAAACTTCAGCTTTATTTCCTCATTAAGGGGCAATAAAACATTGGTCTCAATAAATATCCCGCCTATGCTTATTGTTAATGATTTGCCTCTGGATGTATATCCCTCTCTCCCAAAATAAACCGGCACGCGGAGGGTCGCTCTCTGGTATCGGCGTTCTCTTACACCTGCTGACATTCAATTACATTATACAGCATCAGCAAGCACTTCTGCAATATCTTTGATTTTTATTGACCCTTCAACCCCTTTAACCCTGGCAGCATCATCAAACATAACCATACAGAATGGACATGCAACGGAAATTACTCCTGCCCCCGTCCTCTGGGCGTGTTCAAAGCGTTCAATGTTTATCCGCCTGCCATACTCCATTTCATACCACATATTTCCGCCACCTGCGCCACAGCAGAAACTCCTGCTAAAGGACTTCTCCATCTCAACGATTCCGCCATCTGCTATTGCACGAAGGACATTTCTCGGTTCACTGTAAATCTGATTGTATCTACCAAGATAACAAGAATCATGGTAGACCATTTTCTCACTACTTTTTTTATTTACTTTAAGTTTACCCTCCTTAATCAACCCGTTTAAAAACTCGCTGTGATGATAGACCTCAAGGTTACATCCTAACTGGGCATAATCGTGCTTCAGGGTGTTATAGCAATGGGGACATTGTGTAACTACCTTCTTGACATTGTATTTCTTGAATGTGGCAATGTTTTCATCTGCAAGCATCCTGAAGAGGTATTCATTGCCAGTCCGCCTTGCAATCTCTCCGTTGCACTTTTCCTCAGCACCGAGAACCGCAAATTTCACCCCCGCCTGATTCATGAGTTTCACCATTGCAGAGGTCACCTTTTTATTCCTGTCATCAAAACAGCCTGCACAGCCAACCCAGTAAAGAATCTCGTAATCAGGCCTCTCCTCAATGGTTTTGCACCCAATCTCCTTCACAAAATCAGCCCTGCTGCTGTGGCCGATTCCCCAGGGATTAAAGTTATTTTCAAGATTTCTATAGACGGTGGCAAGTTCCTTCGGAAACCTTGATTCCATCATTACAAGGTACTGCCGCATCTGGATTATTGCTGGAAGATGCTCAATTGTGACAGGGCACTCCTCCATACAGGCTCTGCAGGTCGTGCAGGACCAGAGCGTTTGCTCAGATACAGAGCCCACCCTCACCTCCCCATGCGCCTCCTTATGTTTTGATTCGCCCTTGAACCATTTCGGCAGGTTTGTTCCAATAAGGGGTTTCCTCTCTTCCTCCTTAAATTCATTCTTAATCATCTTCATTCCATTAGAATAGAGATTATCATGCAATTCACCAAAAATCATATCTCCCGGGGATAATGGTTTGCCAGTGTTCCATGCAGGGCAGTTATCAGAACAACGCCTGCAATGTGTGCAGGCATAGATGTCAAGCAACTGCTTCCATGTAAAGTCCTCAATCTTCCCTACTCCAAAGACCTCCGTCTTCTCAAAATCAATGGGCTCAGTAAGGATGCCCTTTGGTTTCAGGGTTGAGAAGAAGGTGTTTGGCATTGCTCCAAGAAGATGAAGGTGTTTTGAATGAGGAATGTAATTTAAAAATCCAAGAAATACAAGGATATGGATCCACCAGGCAATCTCCTTTATGAGCCTCCAATTAGAATCATAAATCAGCCCTGCAAATATATTGGATACGGGCAGAAAAGATGCCTCTGCTTCATCTAAATTGATTCTGGCAGCATTGTAAAAGTAACTTGAAAACATCAATAACCATATAAGAATCAGCACAAAAAATCCATCAAACTCAAAGTCAAGACGCTTTGGTCTGATGAATAATCTGTTAAAGAAGGCAACTGCTACTGCAATAACCACCCAGGTCACAACAATCTCTTCCATCAACTCAAAGTAATGGCGCAGTGTTCCAGTAATAAAGGGAAGATGGAATCCCTCGTAGAAACCCTTGCCAAGATACTCAATGGAGGATAGTCCTATGATCAGAAATCCCCAGTAGATAAATATATGGGCGATGCCCACCAGGGGATACCTTGGCATCCTGTACTGGAACAGGGCATATTTCAGGAAGTTTTTGATTCTCTCTGAAATATTATCAAACCTGTTCTCATACCTTCCGATGAGAAGCATTTTTACAAGATTTATTACGGTCCTGATAAAGAGAGCAACAGCACCTCCAAAAAGTATTGAAAAGATAATTGTTTTGACCATAGCATCTCCTTATGTTAATCTCTGGATTACTCAGAGAGTAATTTCTTAATCTCTCTGGTAAGTTCCGGAACCACCTGAAAGAGGTCACCAACTATACCGTAATCAGCCACTTTAAATATAGGTGCCTCGGGGTCTTTGTTTATTGCAACAATAACCTTTGATGTCCTCATACCCGCGAGATGCTGTATGGCTCCGGAAATACCGCAGGCAATATATAGATTGGGGTTCACTGTCTTGCCGGTCTGCCCTACTTGCTGTGAGGGATCGGCATAACCAGAATCCACGGCAGCCCTTGAAGCACCGACTGCAGCGCCGAGAACATCGGCAAGTTCCTCAAGGATCTTGAAATTCTCTTTTGCCTTCATTCCCCTGCCGCCTGAGACAATAATTGATGCCTCAGTGAGATCGGGACGTTCGCTCTGTCCCTTAATGATTTCTTTTATCCTTGCCTTTGGCGTAATTGAACCAATCCCTGCATCAACCTTCACAACCTCTGCCTTTCTGGATGCATCGGGCTCTTTTGCTGAAAATACATTCGGTCTGATTGTAAATAACTGGGGCTCGGAGGTACAAACCGCCTCAATTATCGCCTTACCAGCATAGATTGGTCTTCTTGCAACAATTCTTCTCTCTCCATTCAATTCAATGCCTGTGCAATCAGAGAGGAGTCCTGCCTTCAGTCGGGCAGCTACTCTTGGCATAAGGTCCTTTCCCGCAATCGTTGCACCCGAGAGAATGACCGATGGCTTTGCTGTCTCCACCACCTTTGCCACTGCAGATGTATAAAGTTCGGTATTGTACTGAGTTAAAACAGGGTCCTCCACAACATATACTTTCTCTGCTCCGTACTGGGCTACCTGGTCCGCAAGCCCGCTGACATTAGCCCCGATAATAAGAGCATCTATATTTGCTCCAAGACCCTTCGCTATCTCCTGAACTGCACTCAAAATCTCAAAGGTCACCTTTTTTATCTTCCCATCCTTATGTTCTGCAATAACCAGAATCCCTCCCATGTTCAACCTCCTCCTCTTATATAATCTTTGCCTCTTCCCGTAACAACTTCACCAGTTGTCGGACATTCTCCGGAAAATCTGCCTGAATCACTTTCCCTGCCTTCCTTTCTGGCGGAAGAGTGTATTTAAGAATCTTCGTCTTTGCTCCCTTTTCACCAACGGAATTTGCATCAAGCCCGATCTGCTCGGGGGTCAATTCATCAACCTTTTTCTGTTTGGCTTTCATTATTCCAGGGAGTGAGGCATATCTTGGTTCATTAATCCCTTTTGTGACAGATATTACTCCAGGAAGTGTCATCTCAATTACCTCCTGGGCTCCACCCTCAATGGTTCGATATGCAACTGCTTTTTTGTCTGGTGAAACCTCAAGTTTAATAACAAAATTTGCCTGGGGCAGTTCAAGAAACTCGGCTATCATACTTGGTATCTGGGCACTATCATCGTCAATTGCCTGCCTTCCGCAGAGTATAATGTCATGGGGAATGGTCCTGATTGCCCTTGCAAGTGCGAGCGCCTGAGCATAAGTGTCAAAGGTCTCATACGATGGGTCACTTAAATGAATCGCCTTGTCCGCACCCATGGCTAGGGCAGTCCTGATTGCCTCAATTGCGCGCTTTGGCCCAAGAGAGACAATGGTCACCGTGCCACCTAACTTCTCCTTAATTCTCAATCCCTCTTCAACTGCAAATTCATCATAGGGACTTATGATCCACTTAATGCCCTCTGTATCAATACCTGAACCGTCAGGCTTTAATTTAATTCTCGTCTCTGTATCCGGCACCTGTTTAATACAGACCACTATTTCCACTTCTGCACCTCCTGCAATAAAATCTACGGGCTCTTAACCAGCCCTGATTCCCGAAATCAAGAGTTTATTTATATCTTCAATACATTCATTCAGTGAGTATTTCTTTGAAAGGGACCAGTGAAGCGTCAATTCATCCAGCATTCCGAATATCGCCCTCTTCACAATACCTGGATGGAGATCTGTTCTGAAAACTCCCTTCTCCTGACCCTCCTTTATGATCCCGGAAATAATATCAAGATATTCCTTAAACCATAGGTTTTTGTATTCCTTTATGAATTTGTAACTCTGTCTGAGTTCAACTGTTATCACCTCAGCCACATCAGGGTTCTCCTCTGACATCTTGAAGTGGAGTTTCACGAAGCGCTTCAGCTTCTCTTCGGGAGATGATAGTTTACTGAGCTCCTCCTTAAGGACAGAGAGAAATTTCTGCATTATAACCTCAAATAAACTTATTAAGATATCATCTTTATTCTTAAAATAAATGTAAATTGTTCCATCAGCAACATCTGCCTCACGGGCTATATCACTCACGCGAGCGTTAAAAAAGCCCTTCTTTGCAAAGACCTTTGCCGCAGATTCAAGGATTCTCATATATTTCTCTTGCGAGTTATTTGCCTTACCAACTGACATATGAATGAACCTTCATTCAGTTTATTGATTTAATAGAAAATTGTCAAGAAAATTGAGCAGGTTTCAGGGCTGACTATTCAATTATCTCGAGGTTGAACTTTTTGTTCTTTTTACCGCCTGCGGCCCTCAGGAGGGAGCGAATTGCCTTGATTCTTACGCCGTTCTTCCCGATGATTTTTCCTATGTCCTCCTTTGCAACCCTTAACTCAATCACAGACAGGCCCTCGCCCTCAACCTCGGTTACCCTGACCTCTTCTGGTTTGTCTACCAGTGCCTTTGCAATCAATTCTATAATGTTTTTCATCGTGGGGACATTATACCACATTAATCCTTTGTGTCAAATTTTATTTATTGCAAGTAAGGATCCTTTCTCCCGGGAATAACACTAATGAGAGGCAGGATGATTATGGATATTTCCTCTGCTCTCTGACCTCTGTCATCTGTCTCCCCTCCTCCAGTGACCTGACCTTCCCCCCATCTTTTCAATAAGACAGATATTATCAATTATAATCCCTCTGTCAATGCTCTTACACATATCATAAACAGTAAGTGCTGAAGCAGTTACTGCAACAAGTGCCTCCATTTCAACACCTGTCTTTGCCTCAGTGCGAACTCTTGATTCAATGCGCAATGTATTCTCATCGTCAAAGGATATATCAATGGAGACGGAATCCAAAAATATCGGGTGACAGAGGGGAAGCAGATCAGGCGTCTTTTTCGCTGCATTAATGCCGGCTATCTTAGCAACAGTGATGACATCGCCCTTTTCTATTCTCCCCTCTTTAATGGCATTCAATGTCTCCTTTTTTAATCTCACAACAGCCTCTGCCCGCGCCTCCCTCAGCGTCACGGGCTTGCCGGAGACATCAATCATTTTAACTTTGCTTTTCAATTCTTTAGATATCTTTGTTCATCAGAATGGAACTGTCAGTCGCAACTGACTGGTAAACATATTCTCTGTATCCCCGTTGCTATCCTGAAATGCCTTCCCGGCCCATAGATAGCCCAGTTGCACACCGAGTTTGAAGTTTGTCCCGAATTCAATTCCCCAGTCAAGTTCAAACCCAAGGTCCCTCTCCACCTCGCCCATAACAAAGGTGCCGCCAATGGGGCTGAGAGCCGGCTCATTCAACCTTGCCCAGAGGAGACTCAATTTTGTTGCGAGTAATGGATTCTCCTCATCCCCAAGGAAGAATTTCGGCGTGACCATTGCATACATTGCATTTTTTACTCCACCCTTTGTGGCAACAAGGGGAATTAAATCATTATCAATTGCCTGACCCGTGGTGGCGAGATACCGGGCATAGGAAGAGCTCTGCCTTGCCATCAGTTCCTCAAACATCAAAAGACCCACATTGTAATCCGGATCCCAGGTGAAAGCAGTGATTCTTCTGTCCCTGTAACTTGCATCCTTATCACCGCCTGCGTATCCGAACTCAAGGACTGCCTGCAATGGTTCCACAGTATATGTTCCTCTTACCACACCGTTAATAACATTCACAGTAATATTATCAACAACTCCGTCATCATCATAATCACCGAGCGCCTTGGTGGCGCCTCCAAGATAGAGAACATCTACCTGGATCTTAAAATTATCTAAGAATTTTTGCATAAAATAGCCATCGCTCACAATCACTTTTGTATCAGTACTGGGCTGGACGCGATAGGCAACAAAGGCGCCGCCAAAGGTATTTACCTGAGGTGGTTTTGCAAGACAATCCGGTGCGCAGTAAAATGGGGTTATGAACCACTGGTCAACATCATCAATTGGTTGTCCGGGTGTCTGGGGAATTATACCCTCCACGGTTTTATCATAACCAATTGCAAGATAGTAGGGTCTCTCCTTCCCTCCCGGCTTTGTTATGAATTCAATTCTGTCTCTTGTGTCTCCATAATGGGCATCGCCCCACTCGTTACGAAAGCCGTTACCATCGTTTTCAAGCAAGCCCAGTCCCCAGTGTGATGGCATTCTACCGAATACAAGTTTACCGACGGGCAACTTCACCTCTGCCCAGGCGCGCTTTACAACAAACATCCTTTCTTCATATTCATAAAGAAAGTTCCAGCCATGGCTGGATGGACCGCCGGCAAGGGCAGGGAGAACACAGTTGGAGGCAGAAGGGTCATACTCGCCATTCACAAAGCACGAATTATCACCCCAGATGACATCATCAAAGACATCTGCCTGCATCTTTACTGATAGTTCATCTGGAATAATCTGAATCTCGGGTTCAAGGCGGAGCCTCTGCTGGATGTAAGCGGTTTTCTCATCCTTTATCCGCAGGCCCTCGGGATTGATATACACAGAATCGCTGTAGGATATTCCTCTGACTCTGTAATAGCCATCAAGTTTTACCTTCACAGGACTCTCTTCCTCCTCCTGTGCAAAAACAACACCAACAAAAAGCATCGTAATTATACTTGCAAATATTACAAATCTCTTCATACCTACCTCCCTGAAATTTAGTTTTCTCTTTTTTATCACAAATACATAGCATTGTCAAGCAAAGTTTTTTACCTTGCCTTTGTATGAATTGCTCTGTTATCCATTGATTCCGCAACCTCGCGAATCACTTCTGAATAGGTTGGATGGGCACAGACAAAATTTTGAAGTTCTTTATAATTTAATCTCTGCCTTATTGCGAGCGCTATCGTATGAATCATTTCTGTTGCATTTCTTCCGACAATTTGAGAGCCAATTATTACGCCATCCTCATTGACAATTAATTTCATTATTCCTGCAATAGATTTATCCGCCTGTGCTCGCCCAAGTGTCCTGAAGAGTATGCTGGAGGACCTTACCGGAATGCCCTGTTTTTTTGCCTTACTCTCTGTGAGACCCACAAGAGCAACCTCAGGTGAAGAGAATACAGTCAACGGAATAGCACTATAATCCATCTCCCTCTTATGGCCTGCTATTGTTTCTACAGCAACTATACCCTCCTCAGAGGCAGTATGGGCAAGCATCATTGGACCTGCGCAGTCGCCAATAGCATAGACCCCCGCAATATTTGTCCGCATACTTCTATCAACCTTCACCTTTCCATTCTCATCAAGTTCTATCGGGGTGCGGAAAAGGACCTCTGTGTTCGGTCTCCTTCCTCCAGCAAGAAGCAGACAATCAACATCCAGAGTTTTCCCATTGCTCAAAGTGATTTTTATCATCTCCTCTTTTCTGCACTCCTCCACCTTTACCCCGGTATGAATAAAAATTTTCCTTTTTTTTAATTCCCTCTCAACTGTCACTGAAATCTCCTCATCAAGAAAGGGCAGAACATGGGCAAGCATTTCAATAAGATGAACCTCCTGTGAAAATGGGGAAAAGAGCGTTGCAAATTCTACTCCCACTGCACCAGCACCAATGATTGCAATCCTTTGAGGTGGCATCTCCAGAAAAAATACATCATCGCTTGTTATAACCCTCCCATGGTCCGGCTCAATGCCTTTTATTATGGATGCCCTTGAGCCAGTGGCAATAACAATGTTATCTCCCTGAAGGATGGAGGTCTTTTCCTGTGATTTTACAAATATTTTATTATTTTCAAAATATGCCTCACCTCTGATAAGTTCTATATTATGCAGTTTAAAAAGATTTTCTATTCCCTGGCGTAGATATTTCACCGGCTCCCGGGATGCAGAGGTAACCTTCTTCCATAATTCGCCCACGGAGAGATTTACATAATCGCTGAATTCTTCTTTAAGAGAATTAATCCTTTCCGCTTCCTTTAGTGCTGCCTTTGTGGGAATGCATCCCCTGTTAAGACAAACTCCTCCCACCTCTGCCTTTTCCACAACACAGACCCTTAAGCCCAATTGAGAAGCACGAATTGCAGAAACATAACCACCGGGACCCGCCCCGATGATCAACAGATTGAACCTTTTTTCATTCACCTTCCGAACCTCGTATCCACCTTTGTTATCTCAACAGAGGACAATTGCTCATCATTTATATTAAGAAGGGCTTTGATAAAGAGAACCGGGTTTATCCCGCCGGAACCAGCGTTAAGCATGATTCCAAATTTTAACACCTCTCCTGAGATGCTCAGCCGCGGTATAACCCTCTTTGCATCAATCTCCTTTTTTTTATATTCAAGATACACTGGAAAGGAAAGAGTATGATTATATCTCTCAACTTTTTCAGATATATCCGGCGTTAATCCGTCATCTATTTTCACCTCATATTTAAACTCTGTTATAAGGTTTGACACAGGCTTTGCCTTCAGCGGTATCTCTTCTGCTGAGGCAACAGAAATTCCGTCCGGCAGGACATTGTTAAGACGCTCCATAACATCCTCCGGGTCCAGGGAAAAGGCAAGCGTAATGTCCATGTATTCTGCAAAACTTTGAACGCCCACTGGAATTGCAGGCGAAAAGCTGAATTTTGGTGCTGGATGAAATCCCTCAGAAAATTCAAGGGGCAAGCCGGTTCTGCGCAGAGCCCTCTCTATCACCCTTATATACTCCAGATGACTCAGATATTTCATCATCCCGGCTTTTGTCATTCTCAAACGATATTTTGTTTCATATCTGGCATAGACACCCGGTTTACGAATCTCCCTGAACTCAGGAGCATGAAGCGGTTGAATCTGCTTGAAATCGCAGGCGCCACACTCCGTGCACCTTCCGGTAAAGCAATCCTCTGTGCTCAAACCTTCAAGTGCTTTCCTTCTCTCTTTAAGTAAAAATTCCTTTGTGACAAGCGAATCAAGATGCTCCCATGGAAGGCTCTCTTTTTCGCTCCTCTCTCTAATATAGAACTCAGGGTCAATGTTTGCTTGAGCAAAAGCATTCTCCCATTTTGAGTAATCAAAAAAATCGCTCCAGGAATCAAGTTTACACCCATTCTCAAGGGCTCTTTCAAGAAGAGACGATAATCTCCTGTCACCCCTGCTAAGGATTCCCTCAATAAAACTCACCTTCGGATCCTGCCACTTCACCTTTAAATATTTCCCCCTTAACTCTTTCTTGATTCCATTAAGGATATCCTCTGCCTCCTTCCATTTCATCTGCTTCTCCCACTGAAAGGGCGTGTGAGGCTTCGGGATGAATGTTGCTAAACTTACAGTTATGTCTCCTCTGCCTGCGCGATTCAGTTTTCTGGCAAGTGCAATGATGCCTCGTCGGTCATCCTCTGTCTCAGAGGGCAAACCAATCATAAAGTAGAGTTTAATTCCCTTCCAGCCCAGACGAAAGGCCACCTCCACCATTTTCAATGCATCCTCCTCTGTAATGTTCTTGTTAATCACTTTACGCAACCTCTCGGTTCCTGCCTCAAGGGCAATTGTTATCCCCGTCTTTCTTATACTTTTTATCTGTCTTAATACCTGCTCTGATATTGTCCCGACCCTGATAGAGGGTAGGGAAATGGCAATCTTTTTTGTCTCGTACCTTGAGATCAATGAACTCACCAGGCCTTCAATCTGCGAGTAATCGCCTGCGCTAAGGGACATGAGAGATAGTTCTTCATAGCCTGTGTTCTTTAACGCTTTATCTGTAAGGTCAATGATCTTTCTGATAGACCTCTCCCTCGTGGGTCTGTAAATTGTTCCTGCATGACAGAACCTGCATCCCTGCGTACACCCGCGGGCAATTTCAACGGTTAACCTATCATGGATGGTGGAGGTGAAGGGGACGATAAATCTGTCGGGAAAGAAGGAGGTTTCAAAATCTTTTACAACCTGTCTCTGAACAGTTCGGTAAGTATCCTTCAATGGCTTTATATAACTTATAGTTTTATCTTCTTTATATACTGGTTCAAAGAATGCGGGAATATAGACTCCCGGCACTTTACATAATTTGTCAAGGAACTCCTTTCGTCCCATCTTTTTAACATTTTTAAGCGTCCCAAGGAGTTCATCCATACAATCCTCAACCTCGCCCAGAAAGATTGCATCAAAAAAGTCCGCCACCGGCTCAGGATTCAAACTGCAGGCACCACCGCCTATAACAAGGGGATGTGTTTCATCCCGTTCTGATGAGCGCAGCGGAATCTGGGAGAGGCGGAGGATATTCAGAACGGTTGTATAATTCAGTTCAGAGGGGAGGGTAAAGGCGAGGATATCAAAATTCTTGAGCGGAGTTTTTGATTCATGGGAAACCCATGGAATATTATGCTTCAGGATGAGGGCTTCCATGTCTTCAGCGGGAGCAAAGGCACGTTCGCAGACAACATCTTCGTATGCATTTAACATAAAGTAAATAATCTGAAGGCCGAGATGACTCATTCCGATTTCGTATAAATCAGGGAATATGAGGGCTATCTTCAGTTTACCCTGGTGTTCTTTATGAACGGAATTAATTTCATTCCCGATATACCTGCTGGGACATCGGACCTGGGCAAGCAATTTTTCAATCATTTTCGTCTTCCCCTTTCTTCATATCAAGTATAGAGGGTTTCCCGTCCTTGCTCCTCTTTTTTTCATAAACATAGGGCAGATATATCAGCAGAAAAAATACAAGGATACTCAAAAAAAACTGAAAAGAATAAAGTTTTTTCAGCGATTCACCTAAAAATGTGTAGGCAAAGGTTGCTGGTATCAATCCAAGAAAGGTGCCTGTGACATACTGAAAAAAATTTACTTTCACAAGTCCGGAGGCATAATTCACAAGGTCAAAGGGAATAACCGGAATCAACCGGAGAAGGAAAATAACCCTTATTCCCTGCTCGTAAAGAACTGATTCAATGCGAAGCAGATAGTTTCCAAAGAGGAGATGAATAAATTCACTACCCAGAAGTTTAGAAAAGAAATAAGCAACAACTGCACCCATAGTTGAACCGATGGTAGCATAAAGCGTCCCAATCACACTGCCAAACAACATCCCTGCAACGAGGGTCAGTATGGAGGCAGGAAAAAGAACAAGGGGTCTTAATGCAGAAATTCCTATGAATATAACAGGAGCATGCTCGCTCCATGAGGCAATGAGTGTTTTCAATCGTTCCGGGTCAAGGTACTCAGAACACTTTGTAAATCTTAAAAATAAATATCCAGAAATAATAATACTTATAAAGATGACGAACTTTATGGTTCTGAAAATAGTTCTTTTCTCCATATAAGAATTTTATTTTATGCTCGGGATTTAGTCAAAGGATTTTAAGCCAAAAAACTATGCGCTGGTCAAGGGGAATATGAGTGTCATTTATTTCCATATAAAAGCCAGTTTCCTTTACTTCAACATTATTCAGTGTGATATCCACTCTATTCCATGAATCCAGTGCAAAATTGCCTGCAGGGTCAATGGGCTTATTCACTATTTCCCTGCCATCTGTGTCTTTAACATAGATACGAAGATATTTCGTTGAAACTGTATGTTTTCCCTCGGCATCAACAACCCTTGATGGCATTATCAAAAGGCTTAACCTCTCTAAAGGCGGAATCATTTCCCTGCAATCAATTGACTTCAAAACGATCCTTCCGCCAGAACCGCCGTTCACTGCATTGTTTTTCCCAAGACTGTTTACTGTAAAAACAACCATCATGGCATCCGCTCTATTAAAATCAGGGAGTATGAGTGCACTTCCGTCAGAATTATCCGGCAGTGGGGTCTCAATATAATTCCGCCAGTTTAAAGGATTACTTAAATCACCACAGGATCTCTTATCCTGATTTATAATAAAACTCCCTGGTTTTGCAAAATCGCCCGAAATTGCACCTTCGCCACTGGGGAAAACAGTCCAGAACCATCTGCCCTGTGCTAATACTATACCTGTTTCTTCTGGATTTTTTTCTACAGGAATTTTTATCACCATGCCATCTGGAAAAGTTCTGAAGGGTGAGATTAACAATGTATAGGTTTTTGTCTCATCTGTGTGTTTCCATGAAAATCTGTCAACGCTACCATCAAAAACTCTGCCTTCTTCTGGATACAGCAACTCTACCTGTGGCAGTTTTTTGTATTTTAACTTGAGAAGACGATAATAAACCTCCTGATTATAATTTCCGAGCATATTGTACACCATCATATATGGCTCATCCTTTATATTATTCAATCCGTAATTTGAGTTCTCGCCATCAAACCTCCCGAGCGCGGGCTCATCAATCCATTCAAACCAGTGGGCTCCCACAAGAAAATTCTCATCTTCATTAAGCCATAAAAGCCGGTCAAGAACATCCCTGTAGAACTGTCCCCTCTCCTCCTGATAATCCACCCACCATCCAGCACCCCAGGAATTGGGCAGGCCCGAATCCCTTGCCCTTATTCCAAACTCTGTAAGGATAAAGGGCTTTCCCTCTGATTCTACCTTTGTGTTTCTATATAATCTCTTCCATCTTTCCTGTGGGTCACCGAGGAGTTTGTTTGAGATTTCATTGTCAAGGGCATAGTAATCATTAACGCTCAAAACATCGCAGTATTTCCCTGCCTTCACCACAATCTCATCAGGTGCGTCCGAGGCAAATCTCGCACAGAGGTTCAAATGGTTCGGATCTGCTGACTTTATTGCTTCGTTAGTGACGCGGAAATACTGTTCCCCAACCTCAAGCAGGAATTCCTCCTTATCCTTTTCAATTGCCGGATAAGATGAAGAGTTTAACAGTTGTGAGATAGAGAGAACCTCATCCCAGGATGAGAAATTTGTTCCGTAGGCGGAATTAAGGGACTCAAGGGTGTACCCCTTTTTATTCTTTAAAAACTCATTCACCCAGTACTGCTTCCCTGCATAATCAGAGGGCAACGAAATAAAATCATCCGTAAGTGTGTGATCCGGATTATACCAGAACTGGCTCCCACCGAACCAGTTCAATTCATTGTCCGTGAAATAGCCAATAAGATAAGGGTCATTCTTCATCTCCTCTGTAATTTTTTTCTGCGCAATCTCCCTGCAAGCCATCTCAAACCTTATATCAAATACATCCGGAAAGCCGATCCACCAGCCCTTACTCACAGTAGGAACACCATGCATCTTCACTGCGTCGGGAGTAAAGTTAAGGTTAAATGTGTATGGCACCCTGCCCTTAAAATACTCAACATCGCTCCAGGAGCCGATTGTATTAAATCCCAGGAGTTTGTATCGCTCAATTACCTCCTCAGCCCACAGAGCCCTGTGCTCATGCTCTGCACCGCCAAACTTTGCCATCACATTATGGAAATAAGGTGAATAATTGAGGGCAGGTGCAAAGTCAGCATAGAAAGAGACCGAATCAGCACCAAGGGATAAGAAGGCGTTATTCAGCGGGTCAATGAGCCACCACCTGCCATCAATCAGTTCAGCCCTGAAGAATCCACTTTCATTGTGCCCCTCCAGATTCTCAATGCCGCCGTAGGAGTCAAAGGTGACGGATTTATATTCCTCCTTTTTACATGAGATGACCGTAAGTAATAATAAAGTAGCAAAGGGTATATAGTTAACTTTTGATATTTTTTGCAAGATTTATCACCCTCCGGAGTGCAGTTGTTATATGTGCCTCTTCTGCCAATTTTCTAACAACCCTTCTGTTAATTTTCGCATTCCATAATTGAGCACAATCTATATAGTCCTGTTCAGAAGCAGAAATGAGCTTCAGGATTAACAGAAATTCTGGACGCACAATTTTTATTCTTAAATCATTGAAAATAGTTATAACTAAACTTTCATTAACAGCTTTTTCCTCAAATTCACCAGGTGCTACTATAATGTCTGCCCAGGTATTTCCAAGGGGCACCTCTATCAGGTCTTTAATATAATCAAGTTTTTTACCCCTGTGGTGTTTTGGAAGGTTATAACCCTTTATAAATTTCAGCCCTCCATAAAACGAAATAATCTCATCTCTATTTATTATCACAATAATATCAATGTCTTTCGTTGCTCTCGGAGAAGAAAAAAACTGAAAGAGCCAAACCACCTATTAAGGCAAAATCGCGAATGTAGTTAAGTTCTTTTGCCTCTTCTAACAGTTCTATAATTTTCCTTAGTTCTTCCTTCATATTCTCTTTTAACTGCCCTTTTGAGTTCATAAACAAGTTCAGACAATTCTATTGCAAGTTCAATCTTCTGGGCTGGCTTTAGATGTGCATAAAAACGTTTTTCGCGCTTTTGCTGAATATAGCGAATATCCATACCTTTAGATTACCTGCAACCCGGGCATTGAAGACCTCTGGTTATCTGAATCTCAAAGACATGCCATTCTATTATCCTCTTTGCAATCTCTTCTCTCCATGCCCTCTAAAATTCTTCCAGTTTATTCATGTTACATGGGCGAATTAAGAACTCAAAAACCAGAATAACCTTTTGTCTGCACGTATCTTCATTCAAGTGAATTATACCACAGGTAAAGGAGGCAAGCAATCTATTACATTTAATCCCTGCCCCACCTCCGCCAATCTCTGCCCTGCCTCAACGAGGTTCAAAGTTTATACAAACAGTCAAGAGTAAAAATTATAAATATTGACCTGTACACCGTTTTTTGGACAAAGAAATTTATGCATTAGATCCTGCACCTGAAACTAACCATTGAATAACCTCATCTGTGCTCCTGGAACCGCGAAGAGGTCAGTGCGGAGGTCGGGATAGTGATTCACAAAGCCGAGCTTTTTCATGGATGCATTAAAGAGTCCCTCAAAAAGTTCTGCATACTCTCCCCTCCCTGAGAACCTTGTGAAAAATTCTCCGCTGCAAAGTTTACCATTGTGAATGCTCCTGATTTTGTTCAATATCTTCTTCTCCCTCAACGGATAATTCTCTCTGAGCCAGGCAATAAAGATATCCTTCACTTTATAAGGCAGCCTGATGAGGGAATACCACGCAAACTGAGCGCCTGCCTCCTTTGCCATTCTGAGAATTTCTGGGATCTCCTCATCGTTCAATGAAGGGATGATTGGCGAAACCAGAATGCCAGCAGGTATCCCGTTTTCCGAAAGGATCCTCACTGCCTCAAATCGCCTCTCTGAAGTAACTGTCCTCGGCTCCAGTTTTCTTCTCAACTCCTCATCCATTGTTGTGATGGAAATGCAGACAGAGACAAGGCTCATCTCAGCAAGTTTCTTAAGGATATCTAAATCCCTCAGGATTGAATAATTCTTTGTCACAATTGCAACCGGGTTTTTAAATTCCAGAAATACCTCAAGGCATCTTCGCGTAATTTTCATATATCTCTCAACGGGCTGATATGGGTCCGTAACACCGCTCATATGAACCACCTGCGGAACCCACCTTCGGGATGAAAGTTCCTTTCTCAAAAGTTCTGGCGCTTTTTCCTTAATAAATATCTTTGTCTCAAAGTCAAGTCCTGAGGATAAACCAAAGTATTCATGGCTTGGCCTTGCATAGCAATAAACACAGCCATGCTCACACCCCCTGTAAGGATTTAACCCTGCGTTGAACCCGAGGTCCAGACTCTCATTGTATGTAATCGCAGTTTTTGATTCGTCCCTGTAAAATTCCGTCGCTGGAGATGGCTCTTCATCCCAGGTAGAATCAGTATTTTTTTCATAATAGACAGGAATGAATCTATTGGGTGGGTTAAGGTAGGCTCCCCGTCCCTTGACCTTCACAATAAATTATTATCCCCCATATTCCAGAAAAATCAAGAGTTATCCCACCTCCGCCAATCTCTGCCCTGCCTCAACAATATCGCCCTCCCGGACAAATATATTTTTCACAACACCCTCAACATTCGTCCTCAGTTCATTCTCCATCTTCATTGCCTCCACCACAATTACACCCTGGTTCTTTCCCACCCTCTCTCCAACTTTTTTTAGAATTCTAATAACCCTGCCAGGCATTGGAGCTGAAATTATCCTGGTTCCTGAGGACTTCTGGACAACACCTATATTCCTGAGGGATCTTCGCCTCTCATCAATAACGGAAATCCTGTGCGTCTCCCCATCAATCATAACAACAAAGTCATTGCCCTCGGGAGTGATATCAACCTCGTAGGACTTTCCATCAACCAGTATGGAATAAACGCATGACTCCGTGCGATGGGCGTCAACAAATCTTTCCTTTCCATCAATGTTAATACGATACTGAAAAGGACCTTCTTCCTCAATAATAACAGGTATGGTCCTATCGTTTATTGTAAGTTCGTATTTCACCCCTTGAAAGTTCCTCCATTCGTCCTGAAATCTTCCAGGCAGATAGCCCTGAAGTTGACTTATTGTTTAATATTAAAGCCCCCTCTTTCAATTCCTTATCCCGGCGATATGCAGCGACCACTGCAGAAATAATAGCGACCTCCTCGTGTGAGTATGAACTCTTCAGCACCTCAGGCGAAAACTCCTCATCTATGAAATGAGTATCATAATCGCCCTTAATAAATCTCTCGTGGTTCATCACCCATTGATGGAATGGAATGTTGGTCTTTATACCCTTGATTTTATATTCCCTCAGTGCCCTGCGCATTCTCATGATTGCCTCTTCTCTGGACTCTGCCCACACAATAAGTTTGGAGAGCAATGAATCGTAATAAAGAGGGACATCCCAGCCTTCATATATTCCGCTGTCATCCCTGATGCCAAAACCGCCAGGCACACGGAGTTGTTGAATTATCCCCGGGCTCGGAATAAAGTCATTGGCAGGATCCTCAGCACATATACGACATTCAATTGCGTGACCCTTCTGAGAAATATCTTTCTGCTTGAACTTTAATCTATTCCCGGCTGCAATATCTATCATTGCCTTGACAATATCAATGCCTGTTACGCGTTCAGTAATTGGATGTTCAACCTGAAGTCTTGTGTTCACCTCCATAAAATAAAAATTCTTATCCGCATCAACAAGAAACTCCATCGTGCCCGCACAGTAGTATTTTGCTGCTCTTGCACCCTTCACTGCAGTAGCGCACATCCTCTTCCTTATCTCAGGGTCAATAAAGGGGGATGGCGTCTCCTCAATGAGTTTCTGGTGCTTTCTCTGAATTGAACATTCCCTCTCAAAGAGATGTATGACATTACCGGATTTGTCTCCGAGGAGCTGGACTTCAATATGCCTTGGTTTGACTAAAAGTTTTTCAATATAAATGGAGTCATCTCCAAACGAGGAGCGCGCCTCGGAACGCGCCATGTTAAAAGCACTTTCCATCTCCTCCTCTCTCTGAACTCGTCTCATTCCCTTGCCACCACCTCCGGCTGATGCTTTCAGCATGACCGGATAGCCAATCCGCTTTGCAATCTTCTTTGCCTGATGGAGGTCAGTTACGGGCTCCTCTGTCCCGGGGACAACTGGCACCCCAGCTGACTTCATCAATCGCCTTGCCTCTATTTTGTTTCCCAGTTTAATCATTGCCTCCGCGGAAGGTCCGATAAATACAATTCCCTCTTCTTCGCATCTTCTGGCAAACTCTGGATTCTCCGCAAGAAAACCATAACCCGGATGAATCGCCTCTGCTTTTGCTCTCTTTGCCACTTCAATTATCCTATCAATATTGAGATAACTCTCTCTTGAAGGAGCAGGTCCAATGCAATATGCCTCATCAGCGTTTCTCACATGCAATGAGTGCCGGTCCGCCTCTGAGAACACAGCCACTGCCTCAATGTTCATCTCGTGGCATGCCCGAATCACCCTTATTGCAATCTCACCCCGATTGGCTATGAGGATCTTTTTGAACATTGCTAATATTCTCCTGATAATTCAAATGATATTTGTTCAACAACCCTTCTCACCTTTTCAATATCCTTAATATTATCAATTATTGCTTTGAGATACCTTTCAGAAAAAACCACAAAGCCGTTTTGTAAACGAATAAAATACTTATTGAATGCTCGTAATGCCCTTTGATACCCTGTCTTATCTTTAACCCGTGAACTTTTAGTTTTCCTTTCAAACTCTTCTAAATTAAAAACTGCATATGGAATTGTAATAATTGACTTTTTCCTACCGGCAGTTCTAGCCTCTTTTCTTTGACTAATTTTGGCAATTTGAAAGCCAATATTACTTACCCTGGCATCAATTCCTTGGGCATCTAATTCAGCATTACACTCAAGCTGTAAATCTTTTTTCTCTTTAACACAAACATACTCAAATACATAACAAAAGTCTAACTGAGTAAGTACAGAAATCCATGTTCTATACATTCTGGCTTTATATCCTTTTTTAAACCAACCATTATTGTCTTTATCAAAATAATATTTCTTAAATTGCTTAAGTGCTTCTTTGCTTTGAATATTGATATTTAGTTCTTTCCAGAAAACTTCAAACCATTCTTCAAAACTCAAAAATTGTCTCTCTTCCCAGTAATACTTGAATATTGACGCTAAAGGTAATATCTCTTTAGGTAAATCCTGTTCCACCCACTTAATATCTTTTAATTCTTTTCGGTATTTAGCCAATGGAATAGTTTCAAGAAATTCTCTAAACTTTCTAAAATCCTCTATTGGATTTTTCATAAATATCTCCTGATTTCCTGCCATTCCTTTCTATTCGGCAGAGGTAAATTTTTCAATTGGGTTATACTTAAATGATAGGTAATTTCTCTATAAAGTTCCCTGACATATCTTTTAATATAATCAGAATTAAGATACTCTATCAACTCCGAATCCTCTAAGTCAAAACTTTTAGTAAATAAATCGTTCTTCCTCAGGAGATGATATATGTCCCCCATCCATGGAAAACATTGGGAATCATAAGCAGCAGCAACCCTTCCGTTTTCCCTGAATCCCAGACCAACCACAATATGCGGAATTTTATAGTATCCACGAAGTTTTTTTATCTCTGATCTCTTAATCCAGTAACCGGTCCGATTTTCATAAATAATCTTATTGCACTTGAGATTTCTGCCATTTAAAAGAGGTAAACAATCTGCAGGCTCGGAGACGCTGTTTTTTATAATATAAGGGGAATTTTTAATCTCTGAGGTTCGTGGTGAAATTCTTATTTCGTAAATATCTCCCAATTTATGGGAACATCTCCTCTCCAACTCCTTGGTATATTTTGTCTCAAAGGTGAGCACCTCTCCATGCCAGTTATAGCTGTTGTTTATCAGACAGACTCTGTTATGTTTGTATTCCAGAAGTTCTACATACGATTTCCCTGATTTAAAAAAGTTCAGCACAACAGCGGAAACATCTGCCTCGGGCTTGAAGACATCCGAACCCATGTAAATTATGGCTGTGCTACCATTTTCGGCTAAAAACTTCCTTAATTTTTTAAATTCATCTAAAATCATAAATGTTGCAGGGACAATAAAAACTAATTGCCCATCCGGTTTTAATAATTTGATTGATTTTTCTATGAATGCTCCATACAAATTATACTTCCCATACCATGTCTCATAAATTTCCTTATACTTTTGTTTAACTGAACCCTCTATTTTTATAGGATAATGCGATGACTGGCCAGGAATGCCATAAGGTGGGTTCCCCATAATTAAATCAAAGCGTATATGCGTCTGCCATAGAAGATAATCTGTTCTGCTTAAGTTAATCTTATCTCCAATATCAAGGGCGGTTAAATAATCGATAATATCCTGATTAATCTCTACCCCAAAAAGTTTTGACTTTTGGTAAATCCTGGGGCAATTTCTTTTTATTCCAATTAGAAACTGGGCAAGACCACAGGCGGGCTCAAGAATATAAATATCCTTTTGGTTTAATAACCTTTTTGTGTCAATTAAACCAACCATGAAATCAACAATATGCTCGGGTGTGAAAAAGATTCCATAGTCCTTTTTTATACCCATAATGTGATTATTTATAGCGGATTGGTGAACATTGTATGAAAGCACTGTATCCTCTTTCACCAAAAGTGGCTTTTCTTTTCTATGCGGATAATGAAATACCTTCATATCCTTGCTCCATGGATTATCCTGATTGCAATCTCACCAGGATTGTCATTGCGAGCCACTGAAAGGAGCAAAACAATCTCCATAGTATTCACTTCCTGAAGTAATTTACTTTCGCTCCGTCCCTTTGAGATTGTGAAATTTATTTCGCATCTCGCAATACCCAATTTCCGTACCCTCACAGCGGTATGTTTCCGTGCTTTTTCGGTGGGTTCCTGTCGCGCTTGTTTTTTAGCATTTCCAGGGCTGATATGATTTTTGGTCGTGTATCCTCCGGCTTTATGACCTCATCCACATATCCCAGTTCTGCCGCCTTCCAGGGGGATGCAAACTTATCCCTGTATTCCTTCACGAGCCGGCTCCTCATCTCCTCCGGATTGCTTGCATTCTCAAGTTCCTTCCTGAACACAATATTCACAGCCCCTTCAGGTCCCATGACCGCAATCTCCGCTGTTGGGTACGCAAAATTCACATCCGCCCGAATGTGCTTGCTTGACATAACGTCGTATGCACCACCGTATGCCTTGCGCGTAATAATTGTGACCTTTGGCACTGTTGCCTCTGCAAAGGCATAAAGCAGTTTTGCTCCGTGTTTGATTATTCCACCATATTCCTGTGCTGTTCCAGGAAGGTAGCCCGGCACATCTACAAATGTTATAAGCGGAATGTTAAAGCAATCACAGAAGCGAACGAACCGGGCTGCCTTTATGCTTGCATCAATATCAAGGCATCCAGCAAGGTGTGCCGGCTGATTAGCAACAATCCCAACGCTCCTGCCGTTCATTCTCGCAAATCCGACGACGATGTTCTTTGCATAATCAGGATGGATTTCTAAAAACTCCCCATTATCTACTACATTAGTTATTATATCCTTTATATCATAAGGTTTATTTGGATTATCTGGCACAATATCATTTAACTTTGCCTCCCTCCTGGTGGGGCTGTCCTGGCATGGCACCTGTGGAGGGTCCTCCATGTTGTTGTTCGGGATGTATTTTAATAATTCACGCACAAGTTGCAAACAGTGTTCATCATTCTCAGCAACGAGATGGGCAACGCCGCTCTTTGTTGAGTGAATCTCGGCACCGCCGAGTTCCTCCTTCGTAACGACCTCGTGGGTAACCTCCTTTATTACCTCAGGGCCAGTGATAAACATGTAACTCGTTCCGCGCGTCATTATTATAAAATCAGTAATTGCTGGCGAATAGACGGCACCGCCAGCACAGGGCCCCATCACCGCTGATATCTGGGGAACAACGCCGGAAGCAAGGACATTTCTGAGAAAGATGTCAGCATATCCAGCCAAACTTACAACACCCTCCTGAATTCTTGCCCCACCTGAATCATTAAGACCAATTATGGGCGCACCATTCTTCATTGCAAGATCCATCAATTTGCAGACCTTTTCTGCAAAGGCGCCAGAGAGAGAACCGCCAAAGACAGTGAAGTCCTGGGAGAATACATAAACGAGCCGGCCATCAATTGTCCCGTAGCCCGTAACCACTGCATCGCCGTAAACCTTTTGCTTTTCCATTCCAAAGTCATAACAACGGTGGGTCACAAGTTTTCCCATCTCTGTGAAACTGCCCTTATCCAGCAGAAGCTCAATGCGTTCTCTGGCTGTGAGCTTCCCTGCTTTATGCTGTCTTTCTATTCGCTCCTTACCTCCTCCTTCCTCAGCCAGTCTATTCAATTTTTCCATTTCCTTCAACCGCTCTTCAATTCCCATAAGACCTCCAGTGATTAATTAGAAATTATGTCGCAATAACTGCCAGCACCCTTGCGGGACCATTTCCTCTTGAAAGGAGCCGGTGCTTAACCATGGAATCAAAGTAAACGCAGTCGCCTTCATTCAGATGGATTCTTTCATCGCCGTAGATTAAGGTTGCCTTTCCCTTTAACACCATTAAAAATTCCTCGCCCTCGTGATTATAGACGGACCTCTCGTCGCCCCCCTTTGTCTTGACCGTAAGTAAAAATGGGTCCATTTTCTTTCCCCTCAATCGGTATGCCAGGGCCTCATAGGTATATCCGTGTTTAACGCCTGAACGCGATATAACCCTTTTAACCTTTTTCCCCTTCCCCTTTCTTACAACCTCCATCCTCTTATCTGCCTCCGCGGTGGTAAAAAAATAGTCCATCTTAACTCCAAGAACATCGGCAATCTTTGCAAGGGTCGCAATGGGCGGGGATACATTTTCTGACTCTATTAGAGAAATAAGTGATGCAGAAAAACCCGTTGCCCTTGCCACATCCTTTAAAGTTAATCCCTTTTCTTTCCTTAAGTCACGCAGTTTTTTGCCTATTTTAAAATCCGTCATAATTTTAAATTAACATATATTTAATAAGAGTCAAGCCAATTTTTAATATAATTAAAACTATTTGAGCGATATTAAAATTAAATTTAATGGATTTTTTTAAAACTATATAATATACTCATTCTATGGGTATGGTGGAAGGAAAACTCAAAAAAGCCCTCGTTCTTTCAGGAGGCGGAGCAAGGGGCGCATACGAAGTAGGAGTAATAAAATTCATTCGCGAAAGGGTCAGTAAATTATTAGGTTATCAGCCGACTATAGAGATATTGAGCGGAACGAGCGTTGGCGCAATTCATTCCTGCTATCTTGCATCAACAGCAGACATACCTGAAGAACAGTCCAGGATGCTGGAGCGAATCTGGCTAAGTTTTGAATTTGACAGAATCTTTAACCTCCCGCTGAGACGCCTCTTATCAATATCCAGATTCATCTTTGGTAGAAAAAAATACCCCCCTTCAGCCCGAAAAGCAGGCGGTCTGCTCGACACCTCCTCGCTTGAAGAAATTGTGATCAAAAAGATACCCTGGAAAAAAATCAGCGAAAACATCAGGAAGAATAATCCCTCTGTACTCTCTGTTCCTGCAACGGATATATACAGCGGTCGCACAGTAATTTTCATTCAGCACAATTATGAAAAACTCCCGGTATGGAGCCATGATCCATTCATCATCCCAAAGGAAACGCGAATACTTCCGATTCATGCACTCGCATCAGCTGCCATTCCCATAATATTTCCTCTCGTTAAAATTGACAACAGGTATTTCTGCGATGGGAGCATTCGTCTCAACACTCCACTGAGTCCCGCTCTCCGGCTCGGTGCGGAAAGGGTGTTGATCGTGGGCTTGAGGCACATCGGTTCTGCAGAAGTTACACCTCCTTCAGAAAAGCCCTCCATACTTGCAAACCCCTTCTTCCTCCTTGGTAAAATCATCAACGCCCTGATGCTTGACCACACTGAATACGACCTTGATCGACTGAGATTATTCAATGCAATACTTGAATATGGCGAACAGGCCTTTGGTGAGAAATTCTATGATAACCTGAACTCAATTGTAATTAAAAAGCGCGGGATTCCTTATCGTAAAGTCAAGGAGATTTATATTTCCCCTTCTCAGGACATCGGAAGGATTGCTGCACAATATGTCAACAGAATCAAGAAGAGGTGGAGTTTATTTAATCTCACGGGCACATTTCTCAATCGACTCGCAGGACTTTTGAGCCCGGAGCGTGAGGCGGATTTGATGAGTTATCTCCTCTTTGACAGGGACTATGCCGGCGCACTCATTGAACTTGGCTTCAAGGACGCTGAGAAGAACGAAAGTGCTCTTGCAGAATTTTTTGCAGAGCAATAGTGGGTAAAATATGACACTGCTAAAGGGATAACACTTAAAAGAGTATTAAAAATAAAAAGGGCACGCAAACTGCGTGCCCTGAATATGATCCATCTATCTATTTTAATTCTACTTCGTAAGTTTAAATAGCACATATTTAGGATTATTCACCTCCTGAACAACATGATTATTAGGAATAGTTGTATCTAAACACTGAGAAGGGGAACCAGAAGATAGTGTTACAGTCTGAGTGAAGGAACCATTCAACTGGGTATCACTTACCCGAACGAAGGTTATAATTGTTGTCCTGGTAGTATCGCATAGATACTGTCTCTTCTGGACAGGATCCCAGATGGTGAATAATTCGTGCTCTAATGAGGCAAATGAGGCAGAATCATTTGAACTGTAAACCAGTTCTCCCCATGCAAATCTGGATGTCGGTCCCTCCTCAAGCACTATGAACTGCGGGTCATCAGGCGGCTTTGTCCAGTTATAACTCCTCTCTTGAATGCAGTAATCCGGATTCATCCTTATACTGTCATGCCAGAACCCATTCGCAAAGCACATTTTTTTGCACTGCTCATCTGAATATGATCGGAAGCTTGAGCATGTGGGTGGATCCGCGCAATAACCCCAGTTGGACTGGTTTGTAACATCTACGCAGTATTGAGCAGTTGAGCCACAGGTATTATAATAATTTTGAACAGATGCATTCTGCCATGTCGTATCCGGCGTGAATGAAAACCTTGCATCCGGTTCGTCAAGGGTAATTGTTGTTTCGCCCTTTGTCGCAGTTGTGCACTTTGTAGGCAGGTTGCACTCACCAACGCCCTCAACTCCGCCGCATTTGTTGTAGTGCCCTTCTGATGCCCATACACCAAGCCCGTAAATCTTAGAATTGTCGGGTAATGTGCCAGAGATTCTATCAAGGAAGATATATTCCGGCGTCTCATCTGGCGGTGGGCAGGTATAAACAGGGTCGTCTGCAGGTGATGTGCATGTGAGTTTCCATGTGCCTGTAGGGTCAAATGGCGCGTCAATCTTCTGTCGGGAAACACTGCTGATGTCAACCACAGCAATTCCCTTATCAAGGTCAACCGTAATGGTGCCAATGTCTGCGCTATCGGTTAGTATAATTGTCCCGGATGTAGGTGCGCCAGGTGTAAGCCCCTGAGCAAATATTAAATCCGCAACATGCTTACCACTTGAATCAAGCACAAAGCAACCAAAGGGAACCCCTGCTGCATCAATCGTAAGCGAGAACGCACCAGTATTATCCGCTGTCCCGCTTGCTGCGTGGGGACTATCCTCAAAGGTTACGCAATACAACTTATAGTTTGCAAGGGGCTCCTGAAGGGGACGAATTTTTGCCACCGCGCTCTGGGTAATCAAGGGGGATGTCCCTTTTATAAGTTTTCCCTTAATCTGAATTGTGGAACCAATTAGTGGCGCCTTTGATTCCTTGGAGCAATTAATACCACCGTATAGAAGCATACCCACAACTCCACTGATAAAGATAA
>FWWL01003032.1_pt1 | contig 32140 bp, 22 predicted proteins | sample 2228331 | NCBI WGS metagenome assembly FWWL01 (sample SAMEA103939775, study PRJEB20133) | metagenome
GAATGAAGTACCTCGCTGAAGGGATTGTGTAGGTACACCTATACAGTTGGGCAGTTGTCAGCCTGCCTCATGTAACGCCACCTGTAGGAAGGAGGCCTCAGCGCCGTATGCACTTCCGGGCAGTTACAAGCTAGTGACTTCAGTCATGAGTTGTTGATCCTCTTCCAATCAAATGCGCAACGCTTGTCTTTCGTTGTTCCATCTCTTCATTATACAGTCTAACTTGGAAAAAGAAATGGCGTCCGCCTGACCCTATATTTACAAGGAGCCATTCCTGACCGTTATGTGTCAGGAATGGCTCCTTGTCTCATTTCATTGATTTCTTTTCATAGCGGCTTTTTGCAGTCTATTGAACTGATTAAGAAGATGATCAAGCTCTATCGAATTCCGCAGACATCTCGGGTCAGCAAGTCCATAAGTCTCGACACATGCATTCAATTTCAACCTCTTCTCGTAAATAGCCTCCTCAATGGCATATCGTAGTTCTGCATCTCGATTATGTTGCGGTTCCAAGTGTCCCTGTTTCATAAGCTTGTCTTCCTTATGGATACTTGTATCACCCATAGGTTCTTTTTATTCATTGTGCAAGCACTCCTTCTCATTGGTATGTAGTAGATATGCGCAATTGAGAAGAAGCTATACGAGGCGGCAACCCAGGTGGCGGCTTAGACCATTGATTCGAAGCAGATAATTGAGATCGATGATAATTCTGGTGAATCATCCTCGGCGGCTGCAACAAAGTGTTCGCGTAGAACACTGAGCTTCCAGAGAAGGCTCCACTGCTTGAACTAGAGGAGATACTTCCTATATCAGCACTGCTGCCAGGAAGTACAGTAGTCAACCAAGTATTTATGGCATAAAATCCTAGCGGTTGAAAGTTCCATGAAACCAAGCTAGTCCATGTACTGCTTTCGTCCGAAGCAATCGGTTCGGTTGATGACTGGGACTCCGTATAGATCTCACAACCCGAGACACTTGTCTGTTCATCATCATCATCATCATGACTCCAAGGCGGGTCTGCTGCAACCGGTTGAAAAGGAACTTGGCTTTCCTCAGCTGTCTGACCTTCCTCTTCAGGTGGAATCATCTTCACCGGAACAGGTGTCTGGACACTGACAACGGTGGTGCTCGGCAACTTGATATCCGTCTTGGGGGCGTGGACCTGTATAACAGCAGGTTCCACAGCAGGTTCCACAGTTAATGGTTGTTCTTGGTTCTCCGTTAACGGAGCTTCCGCCTCAATCACAGGTGTGTCCAAGTCAAGGATCGGGATATCCGTCAGTATCTTTGGTACAGACACTTTCACATCCAACGTGACTTGGGGGAGTTGATCTGTCTTAAGTTGGACCTTTACTGTTGGGATGTCCACTTCCAATAGTGGAGTATTCACGGTAATGGAAGGCAATTGCACCTTTATTTCCGGTAACAGCCCTCCGCCGATACTTATTCCGGATGAGGGCGTCGAAGCTGGTTCCGAAGGTTGCTCCGCTTTATCCGGCTTCGCAACTGGAGACGCCTTTTCTTCATCCGTCACAATACTGGATACAACAGGGAGCTCGGATATTACTGTTGTAAGGCTATTTTGTACCACACCAAGAACTCCACGCGATTCCGCAGGCGGAGGACTATCCATGGTCTTTTGATCAGAATTAGTAGTTTTCCCTGTAAGGATCTGAAGCGGATCCAGCAACGACGCTTCCGCTTCCTGGTGGAATACATACAGCTGAATGACGACAAGGGCGAATAACCACCCCAGAATCATACGCCATATTACCTTTCTCTTCCCTACAAAGCTCATTCCCATGCTTGTCTCACCTGCTTCTCGGACAACTTAGAAGGCGAAAGAATCATTACTGTGTAAGTGAGGAGAACTCGTATTCCTACGAATCGCTCTAATCAAATATATTAGACTGTTTTGGCAATATTGAAACAAAATGTTATATTTTTCTTATTATTTGTCCCGATCTTCAACTAGCTGGGCATCCACATCAATAATATCTTGATTATCCTTAGCTGCTTCCCCGAAGAAATCGACCATTTTGTCCTTCGCCTTCTTCTTTACCTCATGATCTATACTCATAGCTGCAGCACCGATCGCTAGGCCTAAAGCGCCCAAATCATCTACATAACCAACTACAGGCAGGATGTCAGGCACCAAATCAACAGGGAGGATCAGGTAACCTAGAGCACCGTAGATCTGAACCTTTGCTTTGAGGGGAGTCTTCGGACTCTCCAACGCATAATATAACAACAAACCGCTGTAAACGACCTTCATTCCAGCATCTTTGGCGTATTTCTTCAGCTTGCTCCAGAATCCGTCTTCAGAAAAGTGCTTCTCGTACTTGGAATGTTCCATGATTGCAGCACATCCTTTCAGCCGTTATTATTTGGACTCCGTCTTAGCCCACACCCGCTTCTTCATGAACAAGGGGGACCATTGCTTGACCTTAACCTCCGCAGTATTCGCCACCACTAATGTTAAGAGAAGCCCGGCCATAGCACCTAACACAGACAAAGGAATAGTCCACACATGTTCAGGATGAGCGAAAAAAGGAATAAGCGAAACGGCTAAGATAGGAGGGGCATTCCATTTGAACTTTTTAATCAACCAGATCGTCAATAAACTATTGCAGAATAAAGAAAGTACACCAGGATTAAGCAGGAATAATAATGTCCCCGTTATGGATGAGATTATGGCCCCAATCGCGATTCTAGTGAATTCTGCTATGTTCATTGCCCGTGATAGAAAGAGAAAGCTGAATGCTCCGAGCGTAGGAAAAAACAACATGTGAAGAACAGGCCCCTTTAAGGAAAGCCAATAAATAAACATGATATATAAACAAATAGCAACAGTCTTTATGTTCATCTAACCCTTATTCCTACTTTCTAAACTCAATTGTTACTATTTTACCCCCCTTTACGCGAACAGTAAATAGCCTCCGTTTATTTACATTATAAACGAAGGCTATCCCTTACAACTGCTATTCATTTATGAACTTCCCTACCTTTTCATCCAACATGCATTACATGTCATGGATCAGATTTTACTTGGCGACATGTGTCTAGCATGTCAGTCCGACAATAGTTCAATTTCTTATGAGTTCCCACATGCCCACAGTGTACGAAAAAGTTTTCACCGGCTTTTTCTTTAGTATACTGCTTCCAGCATGCTTCGCTTACCTAAGTCATTGGACTATCCCCTCTCATTAGTAGTTATATTTTAATCAGTTTAAGGCGATTCCATAGTTTATTTGATAGCCTGTCCTCTATTGAAAGAAGAAGAACTATCCTATAGGCCTAAAACTGAGTAAAACCGTGTAGTAGAGGTGCTTATTATGTATATACCCTGCTTCTTTCCGAGTGAAACACCATTTTTTAAAAAATATTTTATTTTTATTGAAGGGCTCTGTTATCCTTTGATTGTTGATTTCTGAAAAAAACCGCCGTATCATAGGGCGGTTAGTTCTAAACTATCGTGACCCGTTAGCGGAATGTCCTAGAGACTCATATTGTTACCCTCGAATATATCTTCGCTGCATCCCCATTTATGTAATACCCATAATCAACATATTGCCAACCGTACTTTTCGTAGTAATTTTCCAAACTTGTACATAAAAATAAACGATCATAGCCTTTCTGGTTGGTTTGCTCAACGGCATGTTGAAGTAGAGTAGCCCCGGCTTTATTCCCTCTAGCCTCTGGATTGATATATAAACAACCTAACCACGGCATTAAATCCTGTCGACTAATTAGATCATTTCTTAATAATGCGTAGGAACCAATAATTGTTTCTCCTTGTACTGCAATATAAAACTTAGAAAGATCAATACTCGGATCTAGTGAGTTCATAATACTATCTCTATAAAAGTTATGGTTTTTTGAATTACCCCACTTATTCCAGAAATATTGAATGGAATCATCTCGCACGCCTTCTAACGAATGAAACTATCAATCAGAACTTTCTCTCTTACATCATCCAAATCTAAGGCGGATGAATCCTGCGAATACACGAGCTTGCGTGAGAAAATCAAATCATATTGAGGGAGCACAACAGACTAACCATCGCGTCTCGTGTCTCAACTGAAAAACAGCAAGCCCCTAAACGTGTTGGAGTGCTTGCTGTTTTGTCTATCTATTCAAATTGATGTGAGTGCTTTTACTTTGCCTGGATGTACCCTTCCGCTTTGAGCAGTTCAGCGATCAGAACAGCGCCGCCCGCTGCTCCACGTAATGTATTATGCGATAGTCCTACAAATTTATAATCGTATATGGAATCCTCGCGCAATCTCCCCGCCGAAACCCCCATACCTCGCTCAATATCACGGTCAAGTTTCGTCTGTGGTCTGTTTTCTTCTTCAAAATAAGTTATGAATTGCTTTGGTGCGCTTGGAAGGCCAAGCTCCTGAGGCCGTCCTTTGAATTGGAGCCAGCGATCGAGAATTTCTTCTTTTGAAGGTTTGTTTTCGAACGATACAAATACAGTAGCCAAATGTCCATCTGTTACTGGAACACGAATACACTGCGTTGTAATAATAGGTATGCTGGTTTTTATAATTTCACCATTTATAAGGCTACCCCAAATGCGCAGTGGCTCCTGCTCGCTTTTTTCTTCCTCGCCGCCAATATAAGGGATTACATTATCCAACATATCGGGCCAATCGGTAAAGTTTTTGCCAGCTCCGGAAATCGCCTGATACGTCGATGCAACCACTTTGGTTGGTTTGAAATCCAGCAGTGCATGAAGCGCAGGCACATAGCTCTGAATCGAACAATTAGGCTTTACGGCAATAAATCCGGTCGAAGTTCCAAGCCTCTTTCTCTGAGCGGCAATCACTGCAATATGTTCCGGGTTAATTTCCGGAATGACCATCGGGATGTCAGGCGTCCAGCGGTGAGCCGAATTATTGGATATCACGGGCGTACCCGTTTTTTTTTTTGCCTCTTCCAATGCTTGAATTTCTTTCTTTTTCATATCTACGGCACAAAAAATGAAATCGACTTGATCTGCAACCTCTTCCACTTTCGAAGCGTCCTGAACAACGAGTTTTTTCACTTCTTCAGGAATCGGGACAAGCATCTTCCATCTGCCATGTACAGATTCTTCATAAGTTTTACCCGCCGAACTTGCACTAGCTGCAATCGCTGTTACCTTAAACCACGGATGCTGATCCAGCAACTGAACGAACCGCTGCCCAACCATTCCCGTTCCTCCGATAATTCCTACCTTTAGTTTTTCTGTCATTTGATTTTCAAATCCTTTCTAGATGGCATGATTAGTGGGAGCCTAACATTGGGTTCCACGGTGGATAACACATTTAACACAAGGAGAATATCCCCATTTATTGTTTATCATCCGAAGTACGTATAGGGCATCCAAGTTCTCCCTTAATAATTATTCAAATAGTCTGATTTGGTGTACCATATGTTGTGAGCTCCATCATCTTTGAAACAACAAAAAAATCCCACCCCCAAGACTTTATTCAGTCTTAGGGACGAGATTTGGTATACTCGTGGTACCACCCCAGATTCGCTAATATGTCACCATATTAACCTCTTCAAGTACGACATTACAGTGTAATGCTTATACTCTAGCTCTGTAACAGGAGCTCCTGACACACCATCTTCCTTTAATTGGGGTCCAATGTGCTGCTCTGAGGCTTTTTTCAATACAGAATTCCTTACTCCTTTTCAGCTAACGGAGCTCTCTGTGAAAGAATCCCTCTATTTACTCTTCTCTTCATCGCATTTGAATATGGTGATTATATTATCAAATAACCATTGTGAGGTAAACACAATTTTCAAAGAATCGAAAACATTACAAACTTGAACATAACTGCCCGTCCACAACGATGCTAGCGTCCGATGCCGGCAGCCTCGTTCTAATTGTTTATTCCGCTAACGTATCCGTTGGAACAACTTTAACTGAGCGATAGGCGTACCGTTTGCAACAATGACATCAGGTTGCAAAAGAACTACATCTCCTTCCTGACTACCTCTCCCAGGGAAGTTTTTATGTAAGATATAAAAGCAGTGACTTTTCGTTATATGTATGAAAATAACGCGAACAGCTACTTTTTGTCAGTCTGCTCTTTCGCCTTGTTCAACTCGACCTGTCCTTTCTCCTGGATATTTTTGAGGGCATCGTCCAATGTGGATTTCCCGTCAAGAACGGCTGTTATTTCTCCATTCGCCATAACATAAAAAGCCTGGAAGAATGAGTTAGGAATGTTTTGCATGCTTTTATAGCGATCCGGGTCTGGTTTTAATTTGTAAAAGGCGGACAGGTTATGCCCGTCCTTGTCTTTGATGTACGCCGTCCGGGTCAGCAAATTTTGCACCGTGCGTGATTGAATTCTGGCATATTCGTCGCCGTTTATGTATTTCACCAGCTCCCAGGCGGCCCGTAAACTGGAGGACTTGGCATTTACGGCGAACAGCTGGCTGACGTTGAAAGAAGCAGAAACTTCAGGATTCTGAGGGTCAACAGGAACAGTTACGATATCCCAATTAAGTTTCAAATCCTTGCTTCCCTGCAACGCCCGGTCAATGTTGGCGACCAGATAACTAGAATCCAGACTCATAGCGGCTTTCCCGCCTATAAAGGGGTCGCTACGGAAAAAGTCTATCATAGACATCCCGGAAGTCGGGCCTTGGTTCGCCCTCTGGTATATTACGCCTGATTTTGCCGCCTCGATTCCGATTTGGAAAACACGTTTCCACTGTTCGGTATTCATGGTGACTTTCATGCCTTCTGCATCAACGAAATTCAAACCATTAGTTACGCCGATGCTATTAATCCAGTTGAATAAACTCGATTTCTGAAAGGAACTCTGATACAACCCGTAAACCTGTGTTGCCGGGTCCCCGCCGGCAGGAAATCGTTTGGCGAGCTGTAACAGTTCGTCCCAGCTCATTTGGTCTTTCGGCAGCGGCACTCCGAATTTCTCGAATAAATCCTTATTGTAGAATACCGCTGAACTGCTGAATGTGGGCGAGAGCCCGTACAATTTCCCGTCCCCCTTCGCCTTCAAAATCTCAATGACGGAAGGCAGCATGTTTTGAATATCGAACTTGTCATATTTGATGACAGCATCAAGTTCATACAGCATGTTATCCGCTGCTAATCGCTCATATTGGTCAATAGATAGCATCAGCACATCAGGATTCTCCTGTTGGATATATGACAGCATCGCTTTGTTGTAATCTTTTTCAGCTCCGGAGATACCTTGGGTTGATACCACCTGAACATCAATATTCGGAAACTTGGATAAAAACAAATTGCCATACTGTTGAAAAAAAGAATTTTCATCGTAATACATGACCTTGATCGACGCTTTTTCATCTTTCCCGAGTGTTTTCAGTTCCGTTGCCTTTCCTACAGGGGCTCCTCCACCACAACCTGTAATCACTACAAACAAAACGCTAACCAGAAACGCACACCATTTTTTCACAAATACTTCCTCCGATATATATATTTGGATTCTTAAAGTAAATATTCGCGGAGTATCCTTATTTTTCCTTTTAATGTAATAAATTAATTTGCCCATTAACGCAGTCAGGCTGCAGATGCATCTCTTGGGCAGCCTTGTATGTCTTCTGAAACTATCGTTTCCAACGTAATGAGTTTGCGTTATTTTAATACCGGTGGTTTTATTAATGGCGTAAAGTCTTTGTTGACACGTTGAATATGCCCGACATTTGACTTATTGTTAGCATTCAGAGAGTTTCCTTCTTTTTCTTGATCTATATTCAACAATTCTTGTCGCATTATCCAGCGAGTGTCAATGAAATTGAACAAACATCAATTGGGATTCGGTATTCCATTCAGGCCATATTCACGATCATAAGCATCGAATATGCGGCGGGCAATTGGTGCTGCCCCGTAGGAACCGTACCCACCTTCTGGAATAATTACAGCTACTGCTAGCTTTGGCTTATCAGCCGGGGCGTAAGCGATGAATACTGCATTATTTATTTCCTTGCGGGCGATGCTCTGCGTGGATGTCCCTGTCTTGGTCGCAACTGAGTAAGTTACTCCTTCAAATCCTTGCTTGCTTACTAGAAGCATTCCTCTCTGAATCGTTTCCCAATACTCCTTAGGAAATGACACTTCATTTAACAGTTCAGCTTCAAATTTCTTGATTGGCTGGTTATCATAGGTGGTCATTCGATCCACAAAATTTGGTTTCAACCGTTTACCGTGATTGCCAAGCATCGCCGTGAATTGAGCGAGTTGCAGCGCAGTGTATTTGCCCATCTGTCCCCATGAAGAACGTACGAGCGCAGACTGGGAGCTTGCATTTTCAGCTTCGCTTTTGTAATCAGGAATTCCAGCGGATTCATAACGCAAGCCACTTCCCGTCGTAACTCCTAGACCAAACTGCTTCATATAAGTATCCCAAATTTCCATCTCGGTATTGCTGTTCTTGTATTTATTATACAGTCGCAGCCCTATCATCTCAGACATATACGTATTAGAGGAGCGCCATATAGCCTGCCATGCGTTAATGGGGCCCCAAGGAGAATTACTTGAGTTATGGATTACAGTCTTATCCTTTCCAAAAGTCATTTCTCCAGAATCATAATAGGTTTCGTTCGCTGTAATAATACCTTCCTTTAGCCCAATCAACACGGACAAGGGTTTGATCGTCGAGCCCATATACACGAGAGAAGTTGGATGTTTTGCTCTTTCTTTGGGATCCGGATAGTTTGCATAGACTTCAGCTATTGCACCATTTAAATATTGATACTGTATATTATTGTAGTCTTGGGTGCTAATTCCTCCCTGCCAAATGTTCGAGTCATAGTCTGGCATACTGGCCATAGCCACAACATTTCCAGTATCCACTTCCATTGCAACAGCATACCCAGTCGTGGCATTTGGTGCATATGTCCAGATATCTCTGTTAGGGTTACGGATATACTCTAAATGTTCTGTAATAGCTTTTTCAGTCTCTAACTGAATGTCTTTGTTAATAGTCAGGAAGAGGTTATTCCCCTTATCCGGCTTTTTGAGTGCAACTGGTCCTACAATCTTCTGTGCAGCATTGACTGGATAGCTTTTAACTCCGTTCTTGCCGCGCAGTTCGTCCTGAAACAAGTATTCAATACCGTCAAATCCTACATCTTCGGTATCCAAATATTCTACAGTCGGATCCATTGATTCAGCCTTTTGGCGATAAAATTCCAAGCCTGATTCTTTATTTCGAGCATTGGAGAACGGCCTTAGATATCCAACTAGTTGGACAGCAATCGTCTTCTCGTTATAATGACGAATGCTTTCTTCCTGAATCTCTATTCCAGGGAACTCGTCCCGATGCTCAGAAAGATAGGCGATCTCCATGTTAGTCAAATCCGCTTTGATTCTTCGAGGGACCGAATAGTAGCTTGGATCTTTGGTCTCCTTTTTTTCTAGATCATAACCTACATCCATCTTTTTTATGATTTCTTGTGCTGTGATTGCCTTACTGGGATTCCCATTACTTTTAAACACAGTTTCCAGTTTCTTTGCTAGTTGGATAATTAGATCTTTATCTTTCATTCCAGGTTCAATTGTATAAAATAAAGATTGGGTGGATATCGATTCAGCAATTGGATAGCCCTTTTGGTCGAAAATTGTCCCTCGGATCGGCGGAATCGAATGATGCATTGATTTCATCTTTCCTTCTTGCTCAGCAAGCGCTTTACCCTCTACAAATTGCAGCAGAGCAAGCCTGATGATCAAAACGGAAAACAACAAAAATACACAAAAGAAAAAAATGTTAAGACGCAATGAAAAATTACTATGATTGGTTACATCTTCCTCCGACTGGCCTTTTCCGTTCATATAACTTGACTCCTCTTCCAATGTTTAACATATTTCTATTCTACCATGAGTTTATGAAGTTCGTGACAAAACTTGTGAAAAGAAGGAAAGAGCCGCTTCCCGGTAAGGTGCGGCTCTTTGTGCAAAGACTTCTCGCTTATTTTCTTTTATACCATTCGCCTGATGTCCAATCTGTTGATTTCCATCGGAGCACATCCGGATTCGCGAGATGAATGACTTCTTTGAAAAACTCCAGCTTCTCGATATCCTGCATCGGCTGGAATGCTCGGGCAACCGCAAGATTCTTCTCTAGCTGCTCCATGGATTCCATCCCGACAATCGCCGTCGAGATCGGTAACGATAACGTATATCGAAGAGCTTGTTCATACCATGGGGCCAGCTTTCCAAGCGCGAGCACCTTCATCCCGATGACCGCTACGCCTTTGCGGCTGGCTATTGGAAGGAATTCATGAGCAAAACTATAAATCAAGTGATCCATCGCTGACAAGGCAACCAATGCGCTAGCGAATGGAAAGCGATCAATGGCTTCCAATTGAACATTCGGATTCGTATGTCCGCTTATGCTGATATGTTTGATCATCCCTTGGTCCTTTGCCTGCAGCAGCGCCTCCATAGCACCGCCCTTAGCAAAGCATTGATCTAATTCTTCCATTGTCATCACATTATGCAGACGCCATTCTTCCACATGGTCGGTTTGCAGCCTACGCAAGCTGTCCTCCAACAATTTCAACGATCCGTCCCTAGTTCGATCATGGGTTTTGGTCGCAATCCATACTTCATTTCTTCGGTTTCCTAACGCTTTCCCTAAACGCTCTTCCGACTGGCCTTTCGAATAACTCGGTGCGGTATCAAAGTAAGTGATTCCTTCGTCAATAGCCCGATTGACAATCTGTATAGCCTCTTCTTCGGTGCAGTTATGATCGTCCACGATCCTCTGTGCCCCAAAGCTAAGTAAAGGAAATTCCGCACCTGTCTGTCCGAACTTACGTTTCTCCACCTTGTCCACCTCGCTAATAGTAATTTGAAAGGTTTAGCTCCTTCCAAGTATACCACTATTAAGGAATCTTACCCAAAACTGCATCAGCATTACCCTTTTACACCGGAGTTAGCGAAGCCTTCCACGAACCATTTCTGACAGACAACTACAACAATCAAGAGCGGCAGGAGCGCAGATACAGACGCCGCCATCGTTAGTACATAATTGGTCCCGAACTCCTCCACATAGTTGGTCAAGCCAAGCGGAATCGTGTACAGCGCCTTATCTCGCAAGAAAATAAGCGGTCCCTCATACTCGTTCCAGTGCCATGTGAAGGATAGTATCAGCAAGGTTACAAGCGCTGGCTTCGTAAGCGGAAGGCAAATCTGCCAGAACATGCGCCAGAATCCCGCTCCATCCACTCGCGCTGCCTCAAGAAGCTCATTGGGCAAGGTGCTGAAAAACTGGCGCATCAGGAACGTCCCCAACACGGTGAACATACCCGGAAGGATCAAAGACCAGTGCGTATTGATCAGGTTCATGGAGTCGAACAGGATGAAGCGCGGTAACAGCAGCACTTGACCTGGAATCATCATCGTTGACAAGTACAGGAGAAACAAGGCATTGCGCCCTCTGAAGTTCAGCTTGGCAAAAGCGAACCCCGCCATCGCTGCCGTCAACAGGTTGCCAGCTACTGTGATCCCTGTTATCTTCATAGAATTCCAATAGTATGTGTAGAACGGATTGGGACCTGTCCAGACTTGCTTGTAGTTCTCCCAGTGCCATTCCCTCGGGATCCATTCGATCGGGTACTTGAACACATCCCCGTTGACCTTGAAGGAAGTCGAGATCATCCATATATAGGGGAGGATCATAAGCAGAGCCAAGCCCGCCATCACTATGGTAACAATCGCTTTTCCTGCGATTTGCCCATTGCTCTGACGACGATCGGCTGGCGCAGCACTAAGTTTGCGCGCGCTTGATCTATCCGTTTTGGATTGCGATTGTATTGGTTTATGCATATGGCCGCCCCCTTATTAAAAATGCTGCTGCCAGCGCTTCTGTCCTTGCCATTGAATGATAGTGATGGCGAATATAATAGCGAACAGCACCCATGATACCGTTGCGGCGTAACCCATCTTGTAGAACCGGAATGCCAACAGGTAAATATGATACGACAGCACCATCGTCGAGTCGATCGGACCGCCTTGCGTCATGACCGCGACAGGGCCGAAAACCTGGAAGGACCAGATGATCAGGGTAATCGTAATAAAGAATGTTGTCGGAGTCAGCATGGGCACCGTAATCTGCAGCAGCTGGCGCAGCCTCGTTGCCCCGTCAATCTCGGCGGCCTCGTACAAATCCCTTGAGATGCCTTGCAGGCCGGCCAGATAGATCACCATCGCATACCCAATCGTCACCCATACCGACATGATGATAATCGCGAATAACGCGGAATCCGGGCTGGAGAGCCATCCCGGCGGATTGTCTACGCCGAAGCTCCGGAGGAACTGATTGATCGGACCCGTGCGCGCATTGTACATAATGCTCCAGATTACGGATACCGCGACCAGGCTGCTTACATAGGGGAGAAAAATGAGCGTACGCAGCGTGTTGCGGAAATAAACGTATTTATTCAGCACAATAGCAAACAGCAGACCAATGAGCATGGACGCCGGCACGCTGACAATGGTGAAGATCGTATTGTTCTTGAGCGACTTGATGAACTTCGGATCATCTCCAAGCGCTCGGAAATTATCAAGTCCCACCCATTCAATGCCAGAGAAGCCTTTCAAATACTCCCAATCCACGAACACCAGGTACAGGCTGAAAAGAATTGGAATAAGCACGAATATTAAATAGCCCGCAAAGTTGGGCAAGATGAACAAGTAACCCGCTATTTGTTCCCTGAATCGCGCGTTTTGCCAGATCTGCTTCATTCGCTCGGTCTCCTTTTCCGCAGTATACACCTAACTGTAGCAAGCCGTTCTCCTGCGCAGAATGGATATAGCTTGAAGCTTTCTGCATATTTCTTGGTTTGTCGCTCTAACTCAGCATGCCGACCTCTTTAATTGCAATTCGGCACTATGCAAGCAATCGACAAAAGCCCCCACTGCCGCCTGTGGGACGGAGCGAGGGCCTTCTAGGAGGACAACCTTATTTCTTGGCGCTCTTGATCGCTGCATCCGCTCTAGACTTCAACACCTCTAATGTCTTATCGATGTTCTGGGCGTTAAGCAAATACTTCTCCATCTCTTCCTTGTAGATTTGACCCAATTCAACTGGTGTCGGCACGTTGTAGGAGGTCGGGTATGTGTAAGAACCGGAGAGCACAGCCTGCAGGGAAGCCTTGTCAATCAGCTTATCCGAATCGCCAATAAGCAATTGAGCGATCTTGGCTTGATCTGCTTTCTTATTGGTCGGAATACGGCCACCAGTGACCATCGACATGTTGCCTTCCTTGAGGTACCAATCGATGAATTTCATCGCGGCGTCTTTATTCGCGCTGTTCTTGTTGATGGACATGTAGTCGCCCATCCCGCCATTAACATTGACGTTATTACCCGCCTTGTACTGAGGAATTGGCGCGAATGCAATCTGAAATTCATGCGGGAAGCTCTTGGTATCCTTGATGTATCGAATCAAATAAATCGCTGCAGACACCATTGCCGCTTTACCTGTCAGCAGCTCGTTCTGGTAAGTCATCTTTCCTGCGACTGCTTCAGAGTATTTCACCATCACCCCTGCATCCTCCAGGCTCTTCTGCAGCTCCAGCCCTTTTTTGATGGATGCTGAATTGAAGTTAGAGCTGCCATCAGCTGTGATGATTGGATCAACAGGCTTATCTGAGGAAAGCACCTGCATTCCAAAGTTCGCGAGTGCAGGATCATGCATCGTTCCTTTGCGATCACCCTTGGTCATCTTCTTGGCGAGAGCGGCGAAATCGTCCCAGGTCCATGCGGTCGGCACCTTCTCACCAACCTCGTCAAGAGCGCTCTTGTTGATCAACACCGCTCCGACGTTCTTGTTAGCCGGAAGATAGTAGTATTTGCCGTCAGGGAATTTGCGAATATTCGCAGCGCCTATTATTCCCTCTACGTCAAAGTTTACTTTTGCAATCAACTCGTCAAGCGGAGCTACCATCCCGGACTGAACTCGCTTCGTAATTTTGTCATCTCCGTATGACATGAACAGGTCCGGTGCATCCGAATTGGATAGCAGTGCTGTTTCAAGCTTAAGATTGCCAGAGTCATCGTTGACATAACGTGTGTATTCTACTTTGATGTTAGGATTGGCTTTATTCCAATTGTCGACGGCTTCCTGCGGACCGCTCTCCGGCGGTACTCCGCCCCAGAACTTCAACGTTACCGGCTTATCCGCTGGCTTGGCTGAGTCTGTCGGCTTGGCCGACGCAGCGCCACTCGATGCTTCAGGCTTGGAACTCGTCCCGCTGCTGCCGCCGCTGCAGCCGCTCAGTACCATACTTACAGCCAATATGATTCCGGTCGTAGCAGTTAACCATGATTTTTTCATTGGCCCATCCCCTTATGGTTAGTGGTTTGCGATCTCTCGTATGATAAGATCACTTACAATGTTAGGAAATACCGACCGCAATGAACACAGCTTTATCTTGGTAAAATCTTAACGTTTCTTGGTAATTACGACTTCCCTAGCGTCAACTTCCGGAACTCAGTCGGATACATCCCTTCCAATTGTTTAAAACTTCTGGAGAAATGATTCGGATCGCTGTACCCTACTTTCTCAGAAACCTCATATATTTTGTTTTCGGGATTTTTGAGCAGCTCACGGGCCTTTTTCATACGGATTCGAGTCATGTAATCGGTCAGGGTCTCCCCTGTTTCTTTCTTGAACAGAATACTCAAGTAATTCTCTGTAAAGCCTACCTCCGAAGCAAGCTCGGACACCTTGAGCGGAAGATGAAGCCTTTCCTGAATGAGACGAACAACGGTTTGCACCTCAAAACGCCACTTATGCCGTCCATGCTGCCGCCTGTATTCGAGAAACACAGGAATCCAACCGCTGAACCATTCGCTAATGAGCAGCAGCGTCTCTGCTTGTCGGATAACGTGATACGGATAAAGTCCTTCATGCAGGGTTACCGCATAGATGTCCGCTCCCTCAGCCTTAAGACAACGGGCAAAGCATTCCACCAGTCGAATCCATTGTTCACGTAGCGCGGACGGTCGGATGTACGGCGGGGCAAGTGTCGCAGCGGTCCATTCTCCGAGCATCCCCTTCATCCCCTCTTCATCCTGCTCTTCGATCAAACGGTTCCACTGCTCATCACTTAACAACTCACTTTCCTTCGAAATGTAATCGGGCATCTCGGAGCGGAACATGGTCCGGCTCTCGTCAACACTGTAGAACAGATGATCCAGCGCTTCACGCGCTTCCGTATAGGCCTCGTGCAGCTTGTAGAGATCGCGGCTCGGCCTCGAAACCCCGAAGCTTAACGACAGCTTCAGAAAAGTGCGTACCGCACGCTCCATCTCCTCGATCATAATCGCCGAAGGCGTTTGTTGAATAACAGCAAACAGACCATTTTCGAGACAGGCCAGCTCTCCGCTTCCGTATTTCTTCATAATCTCGGTTAACACATTCGCCACCGTAAATTGCAGCAGCCTTTCGCTTTGGAACCGATTGTGCTCGATCAAGCCTTCGTAGGTTTGAATCCGTATTACGGTAACGGTGAGGCCTGTTTGAAAAGGGGAAATATTGAACTCCCTCAACCACTCCTCCGTCTCTCGACGCGCAGCTGGCCGCAGCAGCAATTCACGTAATCGTTTCTCCTTCACCTCTCGGCCATATCGATTCACCTTGGACTCGAGCTGCGTTACCTCCAGCCGTTTCTCCCGCTCCTCCAGCAGTTTATTCCGCACATCGCGCAGCTTGCGCATAAGCTCTGCGGGCTCTATCTCGAGCTTGATCATATATTCTGCCGCCCCAAGACGCAGCGCGGTCTGTACATAGGTAAAGTCACTGTAATTCGACAGGATGAAGGTCTTTGTCTCCGGCCAACGTTCATGGATATGCTTCAACAGCTCGAGACCATCCATATCCGGCATGCGAATATCGGTCAGGACAATGTCGCAAGGCGTTTGCTCCAGGATCGCGAGGGCCTCCTTGCCGCTCACTGCTTCGCCAATAATCTCGAATTCATCTCCATCCATCGGGATAATGGTCTTCAGTCCGATCCGCACAAGAATTTCGTCATCCACAATCAGTAAGCGCAGCATCTGTCTCCGACCTCCTTCGAAGGGCTAGTGTTACAGTGGCAAGAACACCTTCTTTTTCCCCATTTACAATCGTTACCCCATATCGGTCACCGAATTCCAGCTTGATTCTGTCATTCACATTGCGAATCCCAATCCCGCTGAACTTGGCATGGGGCTGACTCATCTGCTCTTCCACCAAACGAATCATTTCCTCTCCCATGCCCACCCCATTGTCGCTTATATCCAGAATCAGCTCCCCCGCTTCCGTTCTCGCTGTTATGTGGATATGAAGAGGGAAACGATTGCCATGAATAATGCTGTTCTCCACAATGGGCTGCAGCGTAAATTTAACAATCTCAGCATCCATCAGCTCCTCTGGAATGTCCAGTGTGACCGAGATGTTATCGTGATACCGGATTTCCTGCAGGGCCATATAGACCAATAAATAATCCAGCTCATTCCGCAGGAGAACGATCTCTTCCTGGTTCTGCATCGTATAATTAAGCAGCTTCCCTAGCTTCGTGATCATCTCACTGACATGGGTCGAACCGGATAAGATCGCCATCCACTTGATGGAGTTCATCGTATTCGTGAGAAAATGCGGATTAATTTGCGCCTGCAGCGCCTGGAACTGGGCCTTCTGTTTGCGTTGCTGTTCATCGGATAAATGGGCGATCAGCTCTTTTAGCTGCAGCACCATTTTGTTGAAATTATGGCTCAGCATGGCTATTTCATCTCGTCCCCGAACCGTTACCTCTGTATTGAGCTCGCCCTTTCCGACTCGATTCATCGATTTGACCAGCTTCTTGATCGGCATGGTGAATCGGAACATGAGTCCAATGAAAGCAATCGCGAACAAAGAGAACCAGAAAAAGACCAACAAAATGGATTGGTTCTTAGCCCGACTGAGTCCATAGCTGAATACTTGACTATCTACAAGCTGCACCAGCTTCCAGCCTGTACCTGTCAGACTCGCTTCGTTCAACAGGTAATGCTGTTCACCTATCGTAACTCGGCTTATCCCGTTCTCATCCACTTGTTTGCCTTGATTAATTGCCGATGCTTGCTTCATCAGAGCAGGGTCGCCGAGAAGAGGCTTGTCTCCAGCCAATAACAGCATGTGAATGCCCGATGAAGCTTGCAGTTCCAAATCAGTCTCCGAGTAAAAGTAAGAATCCGTAGGAACACCGATCCAGATGATCCCGTCACCGTCAAGCGTCTGCCTGGTCATGAGCAGCAATTGTTCCCCGTTCTCGTCCGACATTTGGTAAGACACATTCCAATCAGGCAATCCTGCTGTCTGTGAAGCTCGGTTGAACCAAGACTCCTGCTGCATGGCCTCGTAAGAGGTCCGAATCGTTCCCGCCCAAGTGGTATGAATATACCCTCGGAAATCGTATAGCGCCAAATAGGAGTTATTCTCCAATAAAAATTCCCGAAAGGAGAACAGCTTGTCGATTAAAGTCTTATAGTTGTAAAATGCCGGATATTCGCTGATCCAATCGGATGGATCCTTCAGGAATTTAAGCGTCTCCTGATCGTTCATAATGAGATTGGATGCTTTGAGAATACGGACAGACAGCTCATTCATGGTTGCTGCCTTCCGCTCTAGAGAAGTCTGATTCGTATGATAGAGCTGGGCTTCAAGAATTTGCTGCGAGGAAGAATAGAAGCGGAATACGATGAATAGGACTGGGACAATGATAAGTAAAAACAACGAAAGGACGATTTTTCCACGGAGGGAGCCAAGCCATTTGGTTACCATGTTGATTCATCTCCTATCCTATCTGGTAGAGATCGAATTGTAGTTATCATAGTAGCGGATTTTGAAAGCGCTGTCTATCATTCGTTGATCGTCAACACGCCAGACTCTTATACTCTGTGGAGCTTACGGTAGGCTGACGGTGTCGTCCCTTTCTTGCTGCGAAATACCCGACTGAGGTAGAAGCCGTTCTCATAGCCGCACCTTTGTGCAATTGCTTCAAGAGTAAGCGCTGTCTCCTCGAGCAAGCGGCATGCGCGACCCAATCGGAGTCCCGTGACGAATGCCGACGGCGTCGTTCGGTACGCTGCGCGGAACTGCCGGGTCAGCTGCACGGGACTGATTCCTAGCAAGCTGGACAGCTCCCGCATGCTGAATGGTTCGTAAGCGTGGGCAAGCAGCCACTGCCTGGCTGTCTGCATATTCGGCTCCGGCCCGGCAAGCGCTCTCTGCTCTTCCTCCGCCGTGCTGCGCTCTATCTCTATAAGCCGCCATAGATCCTCAAGCATATGCCGCATCCGCGCATTGGTTAACTCGTTCCTGTCTGACTCTCCAATGGCCCGCATATATTTATAAGTGGAAGTCAGCCTCTCGGTATCCGTTATGCTTATTTTCCCCACCAATCCCGAAGCTTCTGTTTCATCTGGCTCAACCTCCCACACGAACTGAATGAAATGGAAGGTTAGCGGCTTGAGCGTCTTTCTGTGAAACGGTATCCCTGGTGGACAGACGACCAGATCACTGACGCCTGCCACTCCTTCCTGCTCACCAATTTGATAAGTAAACTGACCGCCCTCTACTGCGAATATAGTCCAATATTCATTGGTATCTTGATCTAACATGAACTGCTCTTTTTGAAACCAATACAGATAGGCCATCGGATAAACCGACCAATTGCTGCGCAACCAGGATCCCTCCCCTCAAGCAAACAACATTGAAATAAAGTATATGCTCTATCGTAATTCCCTGTATGTTTTTTGGCAAGTGGAACCTTTATTATGAAATCAGAGATATAGGAACCTAAGGCGAAGGAGCGTTGAAGGATGAAGAATGAAATTGTTGTAGCGGACGTAACCGTAGTCGGCGGCGGTCTTGCGGGCGTATGCGCGGCTATTGCGGCAGCTCGACTGGGGCAAACGGTAGCCCTTGTCAATAACCGTCCAGTTCTTGGCGGCAATTCGAGCAGTGAGGTCCGGGTATGGGTATGCGGAGCGACTGGTCATGGGATTCACCGATACGCGCGTGAAACAGGCATTATGGGCGAGTTGTTCGTCGAGAACCAATACTGCAATATCGATGGCAACCCGTATTTCTGGGATATGGTTGTGCATGAAGCCGTCCGAGCGGAGCCGAACATTCAGTTGTTCCTGAACACGGACGTGCACGAAATAGAAGCTGATGGCGACGAGGAGGATCGCACCATCCGATCCGTAACAGGCTGGATGATGGCTTCCGAACGGCGCATCCGCTTTGAGAGCCCCGTCTATCTCGACTGCACAGGGGACGGGCTTATTGGTTTCCTGGCTGGAGCCAAGCATCGAATCGGACGAGAGGCCAAAGAGGATTATAACGAAGAGTGGGCGCCTCTTGTTGCTGATAATATTACACTTGGCAGCACCCTGCTGTTCTATACGAAGGATGTCGGACATCCCGTTCGGTATACCCCTCCGAGCTTTGCCAAAGACATTACCAAGACAACCATACCGGAGCGGCGCATTATTCGCAGCGGGGATAACGGCTGCGCCTATTGGTGGATTGAATGGGGCGGCGAACACGACACAGTGCATGACAACGAGCGCATCCGAGATGAGCTGTGGTCGGTCATTTACGGCATTTGGGACTATATTAAGAACTCCGGGAAGTTCAATGCTGAGAACATGACTCTCGAATGGGTCGGCTCCATTCCGGGCAAGCGTGAATACAGACGCTTCATTGGGGATTATGTGCTGAACCAGAACGACATATTAGAGCAGCGGGAATTCGAAGACCGCGTCGCCTTCGGCGGCTGGTCTATCGATCTTCATCCGCCGCAAGGCGTGTATTCCACCGAGGCGGGCTCGAAGCATCTGCATATGGACGGCAACTACCACATTCCTTTCCGTTCGTTGTATTCGGCCAATGTGAACAATATGCTGATGGCCGGCCGCGATATCAGCGCGACACACGTGGCGTTCGGTACAACACGCGTTATGGCTACCTGTGCCGTTATCGGCGAAGCGGCAGGTACCGGTGCTGCCCTATGCGCGCAAAAGGGTGTATCTCCGAGGGAGCTGTACACCAATCATCTGCAGGAGCTGCAGCAAACCTTATTGCGGCAGGATGCCTCGATTATCGGACTGTCGAACTCGGATGAGAACGACTTGGCGCTTCGTGCGGGCGTCAAGGCCTCGAGTACATTAACACGACTGGCCGTTGAGCATACAGCTAGTATCGTCGCGTTGGAGACGGATATCGGCCTGCTCCTGCCAGCAGATCCCGCAATAGACGGTCTGGAGCTGCTGATCGATTCGAGCGCAGACACGCAGCTGACCGTTGAGCTGTGGAGCACCAGCCGGGGTGAGAATTATGTGCCGCACCAACTGCAAACGAGCGCATCTGCTAATGTGCAGCGCAGCGGTCTCCAATGGGTGAAGCTGGACCTGGCCTGGAAGCCGGAAACGGCCCGCAATGCATTCCTGATTATCAAAGCAAACGAAGCCATAGCCTTGCATTTCGATAATCAGCCAAAGACCGGAGTCCTTGCCTTCTGGAAGGGAGCCAAGCCGATCGTATCCAAGGATCTCGAGGACCATCAGCCGGATCAGCCTGTTGTGCAATGGAATATGCGCAAGTTCATGCGCCAAACGCCTTGCTTCCGCCTGGCTGCGCCGACGGCTGCGTTCACTCCGGGCAAAGCGATCGACGGGTACCTCCGTCCATTCGCAGGGCCGCATCTGTGGTCGTCTGACCAGATCGCCCCTGGACAACCGGAATGGCTCGAGCTGCAATGGGACCAACCGGTTCAGATCAGCTCCATCCACTTGACCTTTAACGATGATGTGAATGAAGACCTGATTAATCTGCATCATCACAAGACGCCATTCGAAGCGATCCCCGAATTGGTCAAGGATTACCGGGTTGAGGCTTCTGTGGAAGGCGGCGGTTGGCACACCGTGGCTGAATTCAGCGGCAATCACAAACGCAAGCGGGTCCATGTTCTAAGCACTGCGGTTACAACCGATCGCATTCGCGTCGTGATTGAATCAACCAACGGCGGCTCGTATGCGGAGATTATAGAAGTTCGTGCATACGCCTAACAACCAACACCAATTAAGCCGCATCCCAGAACTCGGGATGCGGCTTTTTGACTTTCTCTTCAGCTATCCTGCTCCAATTCCGACTGCATCCAGTCCTGATGCTTTCTTCGATATTCCTGCGGGGATATGCCTACTGCTTTCTTAAACATTCGGGCAAAGTAGTTGGCATCTCCATAGCCAAGCGTGTACCCGATCTCAGACACCCGCTCGGTCGAGGCAGCAAGCCGGCGCATCGCCAGAGTCGCTTTCCACTGATGCCAATATTGCAGCGGCGGCAATCCTGTATCGCGGAGAAACAGCTTACGAAGATGCGGCTCACTAGTGCGCACGGCTTCGGCCAACTGCCGTACCGTCCATACGGCATCCGGCCGGCTGGTCATGTGTGCGATCGCTTCACGCACGCGTACATCGGTGCGGTCGGACTCCGGTTCGACGCGATCGACCGCCATCAGGCCGAGCAGGCGCAGCAGACCGGCCTGGAGCAAGAATGGCCTGCCGGCTCGATCGACGGATGCGTCAGCAAGCATACCGTGCAGCACCTCCGCCAGCTCCGCTGTGTTCTGCTCGCAGCGCAGAGGAAACCGGAGAGCGACCGGCCACTTGTTGCTGCTGTCCATCGGAATCACGGTTTCATAGTTGAGACTCACGATGCGGAGCGCAGCTGTCTTCGCACGGCAATTCAACCGGGTACCTGGCGCTAGGCGCAGCAGGTCGCCTGCACCGCTTCGTATCGACTCTCCGCTCGCTTCTATCTCCAAAGCCCCGTCTTCAATCAGCCAGATGACAGCATTCTCAAGCAGCCGGTCTTCAATTCTCCACGTATGCGGCAAATCATATCGCTTAATATGCAAGAAGCGGAATTGCATCGCTTCGGTTATCCGTCCAGCTATCGGGAGCATCGCCTGCAACCTCCTGATCTTACTCCTTCGGGATCGCGCCTGCGATCGCATCATTATAATGATGCGTATCGACACCGCGCACAAGATACGTTTTGACCCGCTCCTTGTCGCCTCCCCATTCCTCGATTTTAAACTTCACCTCAGGCGTTGTAAACCGGAGAGAGAAAGCAACCCGCGGGATGGCGGAGGTGTTCGGCTTGGAGCCGTGAAATGTCGCTTCGTTGAAGTAAACAACCTGTCCCGGTGTCATTTCCATATCGACCACTTGGGATTCATCTATTCGTGATGCGTCAATCCCCTGTGCGAAAGCACTGCTATCGTCCCCGAGCTCTACATGCTCGGTCCGCTCCAGATGCGAGCCGGGTAAAAGGCGAAGGCACCCGTTCTCGACCAACGAATAACCGAGTGTCACCCAGGCTGTAGCATTGATCGCCGGCTCCATCGGCCAATAATTGATATCTTGGTGCCAAGGAATGAACTTCCCGTTTCCCGGCTCCTTGTACCAGAAATGCATGGCCCACAGCACAACATTATCACCAAGGATCTTCGAGATGGACTCCAGTATGGCCGGATGGGTCGCGAGCTCATATGCCCACGGATGCCGTTGATGCCAAGCAGACAGATTCGCCTTAGTTGGGCCCGGCTCGAACGGGGACATCCCGAGCGCTTCGAAAAACAACTTGCAATACCGGTCGGCTTCCGCAAGAGTCAGCGCTTGTACCGGTCCGCTGTAGCCCTCTTTAAGAAACTGTTCATGAGAAAAAGGTACGCCTTGTGTAATCATCTTCTCGTCCTCCCAATGCAATTAGCATGAAATGAAGTTCCTACTAATAGCATATAAACATGTTCCCTCCTTTCAAATATGCCAAAACAATTATTGATAGCACAAAACGATCATAATATTAAAAGTGCAGTTCAAATCGCTGAATACTGGAATAATAATCCAAAATTCAGAAATTGAACTGCACTTTTACAATTACAGATGACCAACACGGCCAGATCCGGCTTGTTGAATTGTACTTATACATTTCGATTTGAGAGGAGCTGTTTGGGGTCCCTGTTGAGGTTTTGTTCAGCAGATTCCAGAGGTACAGATACAGCCTAAACTCTCCCCCTACCTCTCATTCTTCTCCCAGACATCGGCATACTCGGGATTACGCTTGAATTGGGCGAGTACGTAAGAGCAGGACGGAATAATTTTCACCTCTGCCTCCCTCGCCTCCGCAACGACCAAATCCAGCATTCGACGGGCGAGGTTGCCGCCGCGGTAACGGGAATCGAGATAGGTGTGGTCGATCGCCCATGTATCTACATCTATCAACTGGTACGTGATCTCACCTACCTGCCCGCTAATTCCGCGGACAATATAGCCGTTTCCTTCTTTTTCAATTACAAGTTCCTCTTGATTCTGCTCCTGATTGTGATACGTTGCTGTAACTCCTCTATTATTCTCCTGTCGTTCATTCATGGCTCTCATTCCTTCCGAAAGTATAGGATATCGTCAATCCGCACTACTCTCCATTACCCAGAATAGCTTCCTTTGATTCATAAGGAACGCCTAACCTTCCGTCTGCTGATGATTCTGTATCTTGACACTTTTTCAATCTGTCCAAGTGCATGTCGGACAAATTGTCGGGAATTGCAAACCCTCTTCTGTATAGTAGTCGGGATTCCGCTCATTGAATACGAATCGACCCTCACATTTAGAACAAACCAGAATGATCGGGTTCTTTCCACTTTGAACCAGAGTCTCGGCACGTAACCGTTTCAAGTTTTCCCACGCAGTATCATCTATGGACTCGCGTTGCTCCAAGGCTTGGATCACATGACGAATTTCTGCTCGAACCTTCTTGTACCCTTCTCGCTCCCATAACTTTAAATATGGAATGTACTTCTTATGCCCTGTGCGTAATATTTGGTATAGAAATAGAAGAATGAGTCCCCTGTTGCGATCCTTTAAATAGTCGAAGCTAATAGGAACAATCTGATTATCAATTCCGAGATCCCATTCTCGGAGGAATTCAACGCTGCGCCTTGCCCGTTCAATGGCCCATCCGCGCGGTGTGAACACGATCATTGGAAGCCTGCCGCTCATTTCCGTTTCCAAGAAATCCGTTCTTATCATCTGATCAATTTTCTGCGTTATGTCTTCCAAGGTCCTATTCGCAAAGTACCCGTATGCTGGATTTTTCTCCAAACTCAACTGTAATACCTTCCTATCCTTGGATCCTTTTAATATTTTGCTAAGCAGCGTTCGTCCACCCTCACCGATTATATCGTCCGCGGCCCGTAGAATGGCATGAATCTCTTCAATGGGCAGAGGTGTAATTCGTTTACTCATAATCGAGTTAACCCCTTTCGCACGCATTATTCCTATCCAATCCCACCAATTGTACCTTTTTATAACACATTCATCGTCACACAATTTTTCCCTCTTGCCTTTGATCTGTACAGAGCTTCATCAGCAAGCTTGTATATCATTTCTTCGTTCATTTGATTGTCCTTGACAGCGACTACAGCCAATCCGACCGAGACCGTTACACAGCTTCTTGTGTCATTTTCTTCATGAGGAATGTTCAAGGCTTCTATACTCCTCCTGATTTTCTCGGCAAACCCATAGGAGTGTTCCGCATCAGCCCCCGAATAAACAACGCCAAATTCCTCTCCACCTAATCGAAAAGCATAGTCCGTCGCCCTTCTCAATTGCTCATTTATCGTTAATCCGATTCTATGAAGAACAAGGTCTCCCTCATAATGTCCATAAGTGTCGTTATATTTCTTATAATTGTCAATATCCAGCAAAATAAAGGTCAGGTAATCTTCATTCCGAGCCGCTCGTTTGACTTCCCTCCAGATCACATCTTTGAAGTATCTTCTGTTGTATAGACCCGTCAAATCATCGGTGATGGAATTCTGCTCAATTCTTTTCTTGTCGGTAATGTTATGCCCAATCCATGTGTAGCCTGTAATCAGCCCTTGATCCCACACCGATTCAACTGCCATATCCAGCCACAAGGTGCCACCATCCTTGCTTAACTGGACCAGCTCCCCCTTCCACACCATCGCTGAAGCGGAGCCAATCTCGAAGTCCACGAACTCATGATCCGGATGGTCCAGATCTCGAGACGGTTCCAGAAAGCGGTGCGGCTGCCCGAGCAGCTCCTCTTGCTGATAACCGGAGCTTTTACAAAATTCCTCACTGACTGCCGTAATGACACCCTGCGAATCGGTTTGAATAATAATGACGTTCTTGTCCACGATGTCGATGTATTTATTCAGCTGCTCGTTCTTATACGCTAATTCCTCCGTCCGCTCAGCCACCAATCGCTCCAAATTTGTATAGAGACTGGCGTTTTCCAAGGAATTAACCATCTCCCTTGATAACAGATTAATCATCCGTATTCTTTCTTTCGTAAAGGCCCCGGTAACCAGGTTGTTCTCCAAATAAATAATGGCCGTTACTTTGCTTTGATTCATTAAAGGCATGCATAGCAGCGATTTCGGTTTATACATCTCCATGTACACATCCTCGACGAATGAGGTCTCGGATCCCGCATCATTATAGATCATCGTTTCCTGGCTGTCCGCCGCTGCAGCAATTATCGCCCTTGGATAATGATCATACAAGGAGCTATCATGCATCTTCACCGTGATCAGGTCTTCATCTGACTGATATTCGCCTTCCACCAATATGGAAGAACTGGACTTCATCACAATACATCCTCTTTGCGCGCCTGCGTTTACAATTACAATCCTCATGAGCGTCTCTAACAGTCGATCTAATCCGATTTCCTTGGATATAGCTTCTGAGGCCATAAGAATCGAGTGAACATCGATATCGTCTGATGAGGGAGCACTTATTTTGTCAGGTACAACAGTTGCACGGTTTACTAGACCTTGCAGCTCCCCGTAATCCCGTTCCAGCTGATCGATCTTTCCTTTGGCACCCCACACCGAGTAATAATAAGACGCTTGTCTGAAGAAATAAGCCGCTATCTCGTTCCGGTCGCGAGAATAATAGAATTTGGCAGCCAGCTCGTTCGACAGCGCTTTATAGCGAATAAAGCTTCCTTTTCCGCTCGTCTGGATAGCAAGATTGTAATAGGCTTCCGCTACATCCGTCTTACGTACAATGCGGGCCCATTCAGCCTTCATCATGTATTGCTGTTGCAAGAAATTGTCAGGGCAGTGAAGAGCCCACTTGCTCATTCTTGCATATTCCTTCCGCATCCGAATTCGAGCGAATAATTTATCCTTAAGGCTGAGTTCGTTATAGCAAGAAGCCAGGCTTAAGAATGTGTAGAGCGTGTACTCCTCCATGAAGGCTGAACCGGCTAACGTACCTATGTATTTGTCGGCCGTCTTCATATACTCTAGTGATTGCTTATAGTGCTCAAACGTGTAGGAGAGCTGGATTTTGGTAACATAATAAATGGCGATCCCGGAGTAGTATTTCGCATCCGTTAGCTGCTTGAGATATTCCGCTTCACGAAAATCCCCGCTATCGAGCGATAAGGGATTGTCCAATTCACCGGCAAGGCTAAGGAATTTCTGCTTGGCCAGCTTCACTGTTGCCAAAGCCTCCTTGTATCCTGTATTCTCGATCATCGAGAGGGTCCGGTCACTTTCCTGCAAATATCGTTCGATCTCCATCGAAGGATTCCACAGGTCCCTATAATAAGATGCATGAGCCAGATATAATAGATCACCCGACCTCAGGCTCGAGTCTATAGCTTTCTTATACCATTCCTCCAGCGTGTCCCAGGAATAGCTCCAGCTATGGCAGAACAGCGTATATAACACATACACCAGACTTCTCCATTGTACATCGTCGAATTTCTCATTAATTTTAACGGCAAGCCTGCCAAAATCACGCGCCCCTTTCAGATCGCCTAATCCTGACAACAGAATCGCATAACCGATATAAGCCCCTGCCGATTCAGGCCCGTTCCCATATTTGGCGGACAAATATGCTTTCTTCAGAACGACCCAGCCGAACAAATTGTGCTCACCGGAAATAAAGGCCGGAGGAATGAAGCTTACCAATAGTCTCATCATTAGCTTGATGCGATCATCCTTCATCTCTGGACCGGCTAGGAGCTCTTCCGTCGTTTTGCCTCTCAAGATTAATTTCACCTTAATCAGTTCTCGTATCACCGATACCATGCTCACTTTTGCAGGAACCTTGACACCCAAGCTCCTCAGTCCCAGTTTGCCTGCTTCCATTGACTCTCGCATCATTCCCAAGTATGTATAATGGTTCGCTTGCATTTCATAGATGCCTGCGAGCTCAAGACGGTCCTGGACCCGTTGGATGAGCACGGCGCATGCTTGATCTGCTTCCTCCAGACGATGGGTGAGGTATGCACATTCGCAGTATAGTCTGTAGATCTCAGACGTTCGATGGTAGTTGATGGTCCAATCTTCAACCGACAATAACCTTATAGCCACTCCTAGGAATTCAAATGCCGTATCGTAGCCGAATGCATCCTTAACTTTCCTGGCCGACTTTAAGTTGATGTCAATAATCTTATTAATCTCATCCTTCCCGGTTACAAATTCCAACCCTTTGTTCATATTGTTGGCGATCTCTATTATTTTCTCTTCCACTTCAACAGGAGATAGTTCAGTAAGTAGCAGCCTTCCTATCTTAAGGTGCAGCCTCTTCCTTGTTTCGAGGTCGATCATCTGATACAGCGCTTGCTGGACCTTATCATGCTGGAAGGCAAACGGAATCTCGAGGCCTTTCAACCCCTCTTTGTGATCATCTTCTCCTATCCCCGCCATAACATGAAAGCTCTTGGACAACGGCAGGATAATGTCCTCATGCACCGCTCGAATCAAGGACTTGACGAGCACCCCGCTATCCTCTTCGCTGACTAAATACAGCATCTTCCAATCAAACGATTGGCCGATTGATGCACTAAGGCTTAATATCCTCTGAGCTTCATCTGGCAGGGTGCCAATTTTCTTCATCAAATAATTAATAATGCTGTCACTCATGGTCATATCCCGAATTTTGCTGCTGGCCAAACGCCAAGCACCGTGATGCTCATCAAACCATATTGCCTTATTTTTATAACAATCCTTCAGCATTTCATTGACAAAAAAAGGATTTCCTTTGGTCGTGTTATAGATCAGATCGGTTAGGTCTTGGGTCATGCTGGCGCTAGAGTTAAACGTATCTTGTATGATGCTGCTTACATTGACGCTCGACAATGGGTTTAGATCAATACGCTTCACTTCGCCAAACTTTTCTATCTCATCTACAGCGGCAATAAAAGGATGTCCATTGGTAACCTCATCATCCCGGTAAGAACCGATCACTAGCAGCTTCTTCAAGCTTGTATTGCCTACCAGTTTCTCCAAGAGGTGAATACTGGACAAATCAGCCCACTGCAGATCGTCCAAGAATAGCACCATCGGCTTCTCATTGTTGATAAAGCCTTCTACGAATTGAACAAACGAAAGGAAGAATCGGTTCGATTCCTCAGTAGGATTAAGAGGCTCGACAGGGGGTTGGTCCCCAATCAGTCTCTGCAGCTCAGGGATCATGTTAACCATGAGCCCTCCATTAGTTCCCAATCGGCTTAGCAAGGAGTGTCTGAGCAAGAATACCTTCTCCTCATCACCATCTAACAACTGGGTCAGGAGCGTTCGGAAAGCCTGAATTAACGCACTATATGGAAGGTTTTTATTATATTGATCAAACTTCCCTTGGATGAAATAACCTCTCTCCTGACTTATGAAGCTATGTAGCTCGTTCACGAGCGCTGTTTTCCCAATACCAGCTTCTCCTGAAACGAGCACCATTCTTGATTGCTCCATGACGCTTGCCTGAAAAGCATCCTTCAAATGCTGAAGCTCTTTTTCCCTCCCGTACAATTTCTGAGAAATTTGAAACAGGTTCAGCTTATCCTCTTCTCCTAATGGAAAAGACGCTCTGTTTGTTAGACATTTTCTCAAATCTGCTCGGATTCCATATGCGCTTCTATATCGATCCTCGGGTGATTTGTCCAACAGCCTCATGATAATGTCGGATAATGGCTGGGAGACGTTCCCTTGTGTACTTTCGTGCGGAGAAACCGGCTGCTTGGCAATAATCGAGTAAATCTGCTCCATGACCGTCCCGGATTCATGCGGTACAGTGCCTGTGAACATCTCATAGAAAATAACGCCCAACGCGTAGAAGTCGGATCGGTAATCAATATCCCGATTAATTCTGCCTGTTTGCTCTGGGGAAATATAAGGCAAGGTTCCTTCAATGAATCCTGAATTTTGAAACTGTTTCTTTTCCTTAATGTGCTTAACGGCCAAGTGGAGATCCAGAAGTTGAATTCGCCCCGTCTTCACATTGCACATCATGGTGGACGGGTTCAGATCCTTTAGAATAATCTGATTGTCGTGGAGGCTTCCAACTGTTTCGACGAGTTGAATCGCTAGCCTGAGCAGGGTTTCTTGACTTAGTCGTTGTCCCTCCAACAAGCTCCGAAGTGATTGTCCCTCCATATCCTCCAATACAATGATGAAGGCGCCCCCTACTTCCTCTAGTCGGATTGGTTGGGCGGCTCCATCTAGGCGATTGCTCAAGTCTAACAGCATATTGTACTCATTCTTAAACTTCATCACATCTTCGTGAGTCGACAACTCTGCTCCTAGCACCTTTAAAAGGACCTTCTCCCGAGAGAGGGTGTGTAAGCATCTGCAGATGAGCTTGCTGCCGCTGTCGTGAATAACCTCCAACACATCGTAATTTGAACCTCTCAACATCATAAGGTCCCCTTCATCCCTTTTTATGTCGCTCTTCTGTAAGCTCAAAGTTTGGATCGAACTTGAACACATAAGCCGCAGTCAACCAAATAATCCAGCAATTCACTCCAAAAAACAAATAACCATAATAGCCTAACAAGGGCATCTCGGAGAAAATATGAAATTTATCCAAGTAAGGGACGGAATACTTCCAATAGTTCGGGTTAACAGGCATGCTGTCATGAAACCATTCACTGCCAAAATTCCAGAATTCCCAGAAAAACCCGTTGAATAAAGTAGCAATCGCGATCAGGCTCAAGGGGGACCAGTTCCCGTCTTTGATAGGAGTAAAGGGTGTCCAGTAGCCTCTTAGCCCCATTGCTGCCGATAAGAGAGGAATAAGTGCGACCCACAGCACCCAGAATAGAAGAAACGGGTAATAGCCCATCCCGAATGCCAAGATGATGCCGAGTCCATAGAAAAGAAAGAGTATTTTGGGGGTTGCATGCAGTTTAGGTCCATAGCTGTATCGGTCTCTGAAGAAAGGAATCGTCTTCAGGAGGCAATACCATTCAATAATAGCAGGTAAAACTGTTGTATAGGAGATTGAGAACCAGAAAATATTGCCGAAGTTCGTGAAGACCTTGTTATTCGGGTAATACCAATTCTCCATTACGAAGAAATTGAGATATTCGATCGCGAACCAACTGAAGCAGGAAACGACAGCCAACAGCTTCATAATCGTTGGTTTCTTCGATAAAATCGAGACCCCTTGATTACGCTTGTACACGATACCGTCAAGAATGAGGATAAAAGCCCACCACAAAGGAACGAAGGTGTAATGTTCTAACGATTCGAAAGCTTCCAGCCGGGACCACATAATGAACCAGCTTATTCCTAGCAGCGGCAGACTCCACCAAAACCACACTGGAAAGCCGGTTTCCATAGGTTTCTTTTGAGGCTGGTCTTTTTTCTTAAACCCAAACAGCCCGGGGAAAATCAGGAATGCTGCAATGAACAAGGCTACCATAACCGCAAAAATAAAGTAAATCACACTGAAACCTGGATCCTGCACCGCCTCTTGAGCAGGGAACTCCCCATAGCCCGGAGGCAGCCCATCCCACCTTGCCAGACTTCCTAATAAGGGCAAAATAAAAATCAAACTAAAAGTAAGAATTAAAAAGCCGGTTCTCTTCATGACTTGCGTAAAGGACAATCGTGACTTTCGTCGTGAGAGGAATTTACGTGCATTTCTGCTCAACATACAAATCACGACCCTTTACTGCCTCCCTTCGAAATAGGTTTTAAAACAACTTCCACTGACTTCCAATACGAACTGATGTTTGGTATTATGGAGTCATAAGAACATTTGCACACTTTGTTTCCACTATCCTTATTCCAGCGAATCGTGGTGAACCAGTGGATGGAGAAGATGATGGTTACATGTACCGCCAAAGTGAAACTTAATCCAACTGCCGAGCAGACGGAGCGAATGCTCCAGACCTTATGGGCGTATCGGCAGGCATGCAACTCTATCTCTCAGCTTGTGGTTGAGACGAAGATGCTTTCTTTGGTATCCCTGCACAAGCAGGTCTATTGTGAATTGCGCGCTGTTTTTAACCTGCGCTCTCAGATGGCTCAGTCCGTCTTGAAGACCGTTACGGCAAGGTACAAAACCTTAATCAGTAACAAGCACCCTTGGACACGTATTGTCTTCAAGAAGCCGGAGTACGATCTTGTCTGGCACCGTGATTATTCGCTGAGCAAGCAGATGCTCTCCATCAACACCTTAGAGGGTCGTATCAAGGTGCCCTTTGAAATGAAAGGGATGGAAGCTTATTTTGATGTGTCTTGGACCTTCGGCACGGCGAAACTGATCACCAAACACGGAAAGTGGTTCCTGCATATTCCGATGACGAAAGAAATTGAAAAAACTTCGCTGCAGTCGATCGATCAAATTGTCGGGATTGATCTGGGCATCAATTTTATCGTAACAAGCTATGATACAGCAGGTAAGACTACGTTCTATCCAGGTAGAAAAGTCAAGGACAAGCGTTCAAGGTATAAGGATTTGCGCAAGCAACTGCAACAAGCGCGTACCCCTTCTGCTCGCAGAAAGCTCAAACGGATCGGAGAACGAGAAAACCGCTGGATGACGGATGTGAATCACTACATCGCGAAGGCACTCGTAAGCCAGTATGATCCAACGACGCTATTTGTTGTAGAAGATTTAACAGGTGTACGTGCAGTCACAGAACGTGTTCGAGTCAGGGATCGCTATGAGACGGTATCATGGTCTTTCTATCAATTGCGAAAGATGATCGAGTACAAAGCCGCTCTCCGAGGGGCTAGAGTGATAGCGGTTGATCCTAGGTACACGTCCCAAGCCTGCCCA